>OCVR010000532.1_pt1 | contig 31942 bp, 46 predicted proteins | sample 1539091 | NCBI WGS metagenome assembly OCVR01 (sample SAMEA3355530, study PRJEB22509) | marine metagenome | biome: marine; feature: coastal ocean; material: water | place: USA | collected 2010-08-07 | depth 16 m | reverse complement strand
TCTTTGTGTTTTTTTACACAAGTTGGAGGTTTTACTGAGTTTTGACTGGTCAGAAAGCACAATCAATCGAGTTCGCCGAACGATCGGGAGCGATCTCTCGCAACCCGAAGCGATACGCTGATCATGATCTGATTCCGCGAGCCGATGGTGCTGCGCCAGAGATGCCAGACTACTTCGATCACCATGCTAAAGAGAAGTGGAACGAACTCATCGGTGACTTTCAGACGCTGGGCGTTCTGAGCAGTGATTGTCGCGAGATCTTCGCTGCTTACTGCATTGCCTACAGCCAGTGGCGAAGATGCCTCGATCTCGTTCGCCAGACCGGACCAGCGATCATCGAGCGCGATGGCAACGCAGTGACGATACGAAAGAACCATCTCTCGGTCGAACTTCACAAGTACGCGCAGCAGATGGATCGCCTTCGCCCAGAGATGGGACTCACACCATCAGCTAGGGGTCGACTGCGATCGCTGAACACTCAGAAGCAAGAAGATCAGTTCGAGACGCTGCTTGGAAGGATCGCCAAGTGATTGCCAGCGGAGTGTTGCATCGGCTGAATGCCTACGTCGAGAAAGTTCTGAGCGGTGAGCAGATCGCCTCGAAGTCGGTGATCGCTGCTTGTGAAAGACACAAGCGAGACATCGAGCAGCAATCGACAGTCGGCTTTCCGTATCACTTCGATGAGACGCTGGCGAGTGTCGCTTGTGACTTCTTTCCGCTGTGCTTGAAGCATAGCATCGGAAAGGATGCCGGTCTAAGTTTCGTGCTTGAAGACTGGCAGATCATGTTCGTCGGTTCGTTGTTCGGATGGGTTCGAGATGATGATAGTTCGAGACGCTTTCGCCGCTTCTATCTTTCGCTCGGTCGCAAGAATGGCAAGAGTTGCCTCGGTGCTGGGATCGCTTTGTACTGTGCTTCGTTGGACATCAACCCAGAAACAAGATCACCGGAAGCAGTCGCTCAAGTTATCCTCGCTGCAACGAAGAAAGAGCAAGTCGAGAAAGTCATCTTTAGCGAGATTAGCCGCATGGTCGAGCAAGGACCGTACTTGAAGAGTCGGTCATCGATACTGAACAAGCAAGTGATGTTCCACCACAATCAGGGAACCATCGCATGTGTCGGATCGGATAAGTCTTACGATGGGTTGAATGCTTCGCTTGTTCTGATGGACGAGCTACACGCTTGGAAGCATCATCACTCGGACTTCTATAACACGATGCAGACTGGCAGCGCTTCAAGAATACAACCGCTGATCGGCACACTAACAACCGCAGGCGATGACAAGTCTTACATCTGGCTCGAAGAGTATCGACATGCGAAGGCAGTGGCAGCGAACGAATATCAAGATGAATCGCTGCTCGCTTTAGTGTACGAGTTAGACGAAGACGATGAAGCGCTCGATCCTGATGTATGGCAGAAGGCTAACCCGAACATCGGCATAAGTGTTCAGCCGAGCTATCTGAAAGAGCAAGCAGAGCGATCGACAACTCGACTAGCTATAAATCGGTTCACTCGATACCACGGCAATCGACTCGTCACATCGTCAGAGCAAGCGTTCAACCTCGAAGCGTGGGACGCTTGTGCTTCTGATCAGAGTGACTGGCTCGAAGCAGATGCTATCGGCATCGGTGTCGATCTCGGAGGTCGAGACGACTTCGCAGCATGGTCGATGGTCGCAAGGTTCGAACATCGGAGGAAGACAGAAGAGGAGAGTTCAGAAGAAGACGAACACGAATCGCCTTTCGTCTTTCGGTACGAATGCCGTTCTTTCGTTTATATCGCCGAAGACACTGAGCGAGATCTGACAGCGCCACCATTCGCGAACTGGATTCACGAAGGCAGAATTAAGCTTTGCAAGTATCCGATCACCGACATGAAGCACGACATCCTAGAAGCGAGCTACGAGTTCGAGTTCGATGATGGCATCGCATACGATCCACACAATGGTCAGCAGTTCGCCGAAGATCTTGAACAAGAAGGCTTGCTCGTCGCGAGGATGCCACAAACATATGCCATGTTCAACGAACCACTCAATGACTTCTCGCAAGCGATGAACGATGGTCGGTTAGTTAATGATGGTTGCCCAGTGTTGCGATGGATGATCGGCAACGCTGTCGCTTGTCGCGATCGTCAAGATCGATGGATGATTGATAAGCGAAAGTCGGCAGACAAGGTCGATGGAGTTGTTAGTTTAGTTATGGCTTATCGGCGTGCGATGAGTTCATCGGGCAGATCGACGGATGAAAACCTAATCATAGTATGAGAAGAAGACGATGAACGAGCAGAAAGAACTAGAAGCACTGATCGCCGATGTGATGGGTGCCATGAACTCAGCGACGAGCGGCATCAGCGATCCGCAGGAGTGGCTAGTCGATGCACTGGGCGGGAACAATAAAGCGGTCGGAATGACCGTCAACCCATACACTGCTATGGGACTCGCGCCGCTGTGGTATGCGGTTAACAAGATCAGCGGTCACATCGCGACTATGCCGCTTAAGCTGATGAAGCGAACGAGCGATCTAACAACTGAGTGGATGAGAGATGATCCTCGCCAGCGACTTGTTGAAAGACCGAACGACTATCAAACTGCGGCGATTCAACGCGAGCAGATTCAAGGACACACTCTGCTGATGGGCAATGGTCGAATGGCGATCGTTCGAGACGAAGCACAGCGACCGATCGAACTCATTCCTATACTTCCAGAGTCAGCGAGAACGATGCTCGTCGATGGGAAGAAGTGGACGATGGTGATCGCGCCGGATCTGTACGACTACACCCAGAACGAACTCTTCGAACAACCGGGTCGAGTCTATTACATACCCGACGAAGATTGTGTTCACATTCAAGGGTTCGGATGGAATGGAGTCTGGGGCTACTCACTGATCCACATCTGTCGAGAGATCATCGGACTGGGATTAGCAGGTCAGCAAGCAGCAGGGCAAGCGTTCGTAAACGCTGGAAGACCGGGCATCATTCTCGAAGCGCCAGTCGGCAAGTTCAGAGATCCTCAGAAGGCTAAGCAGTTTCTAAACTCGTTCGATGAGAATGTGAAAGGCATCGACAACGCAGGGAGAACAGCGATGCTTCGTGAAGGTGTGACGGCAAGAGTTCTGCCCATCAGTCAGAGCGATGCCCAGTTCTTGCAGCAGCGAGTATTCAACCGAGAAGAGATCGCTCTGATCATGAACCTCGAAAACATTCTCGGCGATTCGAGTGGTGTGACTTACAAGAGCATCACTGAAAGGAATGCGGCTTACCTTGCGAACTGTCTCAACCGCTGGTTGACGAAGTGGGAGCAAGAGATGACGCTCAAACTACTGACAGAAGAAGAGAAGCAGAAAGGCGATCTATACTTCAAGTTTGACACTACAGCATTCCTATCCGGTGATCCTAATGCCATGGCGGACTACACTGGCAAGCTACGAGCGCAAGGATTGATAAGCGGCAACGAAGGTCGGGGAATGCACCATCTGAACTTCGTCGAAGATCCGCAACTTGAAACATTCACGAACCCGAACACGACAACGAACAGCACTGAGCAGATCATCGTGAGTGATGACGACAGCGGCGAAGACATCGAGAGCGAGCGCGAGACAGCGCTCTTCGAAGGTGTAGTCAGAAACACGATCAAGCGAATGACGAAGATCGAAGATGAGCGACTCAGTGTCGATCGCAAGAACTATCAAGAGTGGCTAGCAAAGTTCTACGATACATGGGCGGTCACACTGGGCACAGCAGTCGAAGATCTGGGAGCGAACAGTTCAATCGCTTCACAATACTGCAACGACACATCGAATCAACTTCGGGAGATCGTCGCGATGAACATCGACGAACCATGCGAAGCAGTGATGAATCACATGAGACAGCAAGGCGATCGCGCTGATGCACTTACAACCAAGATCCTCGATGATGTGAGAAGCTAGATGTTCAGAGTAAACCTAGATACCAAAGTGATCGACGCTCGCGGTGTTGTTGAAGAACGATACGAAGGTCAGAGCGGATTTAGTTCGGATGACTTCGTGGAAGCGTTCGCCGATCTCGAAGGCGAAGACATCAAGATCATCATCAATAGCGCTGGAGGTGTAGTTAGCGAAGGTCTTTCGATCTTCAATCAGATCGAGGCAAGAAGCGGCGAGACTACAATCGTGGTTGATGCTGTCGCTGCATCGATCGCGAGTGTGATCACAATGGCGGCGGACAGAATTGTGATGCGCCGCAAGGCTCAGCTATTCATTCATGATCCGTGGACTGTCGCGATGGGCAATGCCTCAGGGTTTCGAACTGTCGCCGATCATCTCGATGCCCTTGCTCGCGAGATCGCCGATGTCTATGCGACTCGATCGGCAGCGAACGGAGTCACGACAGATGTCGATATGTGGCTACAGTTGATGAGAGATGAGACTTGGTTCAATGCTGAGCAGGCGATGACAGCTGGGCTTGCTGATGAGATCTCTCGACCGCAAGTTCGAACGGCAATCGATGAAGAACAGGAAGACGAAGACACTGCCAGTCCGTACTCGATCAGCGCTCGCATGACTGATCCAGCAAGGGCAGAGATCGATCTCAGCGTGAGCGATGGCATGGTCGAAGAAGCTGAGAAAGGTCTCGCATGGCGAGAAGAGTTCAATCGAGGTGGCACTCAGGTCGGAGTGACGCGAGCTAATCAGATCATCAGAGATGGCGAGTTGAGCGAAGATACATGGAAGCGAGTCTATAGCTATCTCGCTCGTCATGAGGTCGACAAGGATGGCGAAGGGTTCACACCGGATGAAGACGGATTCCCTAGTGCTGGGCGGATTGCTTGGGCGCTGTGGGGTGGCGATGCTGGGTTCAGTCGAAGCAGAAAGATCGTCGATCAGTTGCAGCGAGAAGAAGAAGAAGATCGAGTCGAGCCGATCGCTGTGCTTCATTCTGCCAGAGTTCTAGCGGCAGTGCTTGACAAGCGGCACCGCATTATGCGACAACGACTGGGCATCAGTTGATGCCAACCGACAAGCAGCGAACTATCTCACTCATCCGTTGATGCAGTTGAACCGTTCGAATGTGTTGCCACTTGACAACCTTTCCAACTTCACAAGGCATTAACTCACGATGAGTACAATCAAGAACAAGATCGAGAAGCTCGACGCTCGGAACGCTGAGATCGCAAGCGAGATCGAAGCAATCGGATCAGTTGAAACCGCTGACGCAGATGCTCAGTCGTCTGCACTCAACTCAATCAGCGAACTCAGTGCTGAGTTCGACAAGAACGAGAATGAGCTGAAAGTCTACGCTGCTGCATTCGAGAAGACGAAGCAGAGCGAAGCACGAAAGGTTAATCGGCAGATCGCTACTGGTGGCGACTCGTCTCAGCCAGACGGCACCGCTAACGCAAGCGCTGATTATCCGTGGGAGAATCAGAAGATCTCTGCTCGGGTTGCTTATCAGAAGTCGAAGCACTTTAACAGCAACAAGGAAGCGTACTTCGCTGGATTGTTCTACGCTGCTGCTGCTGGCAATCACTCGGCGAAGAACAAGCTGATCGAGTCAGGCTATCAGATGAGTCCTGCTCGCGGCGACATGAGCATCACACCGAATACTGCCGGTGGATTCACTGTTCCTGAACCGCTGGAAGCGACGATCATTCGACTCGTCGAGGAAGCTGGCGTCTTTCGTCGAAGCGCTCGAACGATGCCGATGACTTCGAACACTCTCGATGTGCCGCAGCGGGTTGGCGGATTGACCGTCGAGTACCCGGGCGAGGGTGGAAATATCGGAAACTCAGATCTCACTTTCGGACAGATCAATCTCGTAGCTAAGAAGTACGCAGTGCTGGCACTGATGAGTACCGAACTCGAAGAAGACTCGATCATCTCGATGGTCGATCTTGTTACTGAGGAGATCGCTTATGCGATCGCTGTGGCAGAGGATACGAATAGCTTCCTCGGTGACGGCACAGCGGCGTTCGGTGGCATCACTGGCATCGCGAACGCGCTTGCTGCGGGTTCTCAGTTGGCACTCAATGTGAACTGGGGAGCGCAGACGCTCGACGAGTTCACCGATGCTGTCGCTGCTCTGCCGTTGTACGCAGGCATCCAGCCAGCGTGGTATATCAATCACTCTGGTTACGCTGCTTCGATGCAGCGATTGCTCTATGCCGCTGGCGGAAACACTGGCGACAATGTTGCGGGCGGAATGCCAGCTCAGTTTCTCGGGTATCCGGTTTACTTCACGCAAGTTCTCTCTGGATTGGGTGCTGTCGCTGGCGATCTGACTGCTGTCTTCGGTGATCTTCGGATGGGTTCAATCATGGGCATTCGCCGAAGTCTCACGATCAAGGTGCTGAACGAGTTGTATGCCGCGAGCGATCAAGTCGGTCTCGTCGCTACAAGTCGATCTGATACCCAGATCTTCGATGTCGGAACTGCGACCACTGCTGGCAGCATCGTCGGCTTGTTTGCTACTTGATCTAGTTTGATGTTCACAGCGTCACTCGTTCTCAGCGGGTGACGATGGGGCACAGCGGCTCTGCTTTCCGGTCGCTGTGCTTTCACCCTAATCAGGATCAAGTTATGAGTCAGATGTCTGCCCGTCTTCCATGGTCACTAGAACGAACGATCGCGCCAGCGAATCGACCGGTGACAATCAGCGCGCTAAAGCGAGCTATCCGACTCAGCGTCGAAGATGATAGTCATGATGAGATTCTCACGATGTATATCGATGCCGCTACTGAGCAAGTCGAACACGATACTTCGTCAGCACTCATCACTCAGACTTACAAGATGAAGCGAGATCTCTTTCCTTCTGATCAGAGTTACATCTATTTCCCGATTCGCCCGGTTCAGTCGATCGAGCATGTGAAGTACTACGATCAGAATGCAGAAGCAGAAGCGACTTTCACCGAATATACTTTCGACGCTTCTCAGCAGATGATCGTTCTGAATGCTGATGCTTCGTGGCCAACTGATGCGATCGATGTGAAGATCACGATCGTAGTCGGTTACGGTGACAGCGAACCATCTGTTCCGACCGTTCTTCGCCAAGCGATTTACATGCAGTCAGGTAAGTGGTTCCAGAATCCGACGATGGACATGAATGATGTCATCTATACGGATCTGCCATACCGAAGACTCATCGAACGATTCACTCGAAGTGATTATCCATAATGGCAAGACGAAACAAGATCGGCAGCAGACGATACCTAGCCACCTTCTTCTCTCATGATGGAACGGTCGACAGTGTAGGGCAGCCGACTTTCAATGATCCGGCGGCATGGCAGCAAGTCATCAGCGGATGGCCTTGCGAATGCTTAGCGACATCAGGTTCGGAGACTCTTCGCGGGCAGCAGGTAACTGCGCAAACTAAGCGCGTCTTGTATGGAGACTTCGCTGCTGTCGCTATCGCTTCTGCTCGCATGAGATGCAAAGTTGACGGCATCGTGAGCGATGTGATATCCGTGCTGGATGACTCGGGCGAAAAGCGAGAGATGAGGATTCAACTAGGAGAAGAGCAATGAGTTCGTCGGGTATGTTTCAGAAGATCGAGATGCAAGGCAAGGCGCTAAGATACAAGCGCCGCATGTCTGCGAAGAACAGCCGCAAGGGTGTCTCGTTCAGAATCACTCCCGCGACTGAGAAGATGTTCCGCAAGCTACCAGAGGAACTTAGGCTCAAGGTCATGACGCAAGCAACGCGAGCAGGCGGAACAGTAGTGGCAAGGAAAGCCGCAGCACTTGCGAGACCGCATCAATCACGCAGAACCGGAACGGCGAAACTTCAAGCGAAAGCGACTCGCCAACAACGAGCGAACAACCCGAAGAATCTATCGCAGTCGCTTCGAACCAAGATCGTAGTTTATAGAAACGCTGTTCTCTGCATGATCGGACCGGAAAGACCGTGGGGCAACATCGGCAACGTGTTCGAGTATGGTGGCATGATTCCGCGATGGAATAAAGAGGGAGGCAGAACTGACAGAACGAGGCAGCGTCCACGACCGTTTATGCGAGCAGCGGTCGACATGACAAGACACAATCAGAAGACAGCGTTCATTCTCGCAGTCAAAAAACGATGGAAGAAACTATGAGCGTTCAAGACATCGCGGCAGCATTCAGAGAGTTATTGATTACCGAACCTGATCTCGCGGCAATCGTAGGCGAAAGAGTCTGTAGCGATCAGCTACCGGAAGCGATGGCGACACCTGCCATCGTGTTCTATGAGATCAGCAGCAATATCGAAAACAGCATCGAGCCGGATGTGATAATCAACTGCTCCATCAGTCGCTTCCAAGTTGAAGCATTCGCATCGACGCGAGCGATGGCAGATAAGATCCAGCGGATAATTGTGCGGAGATGCGGCAATTACATAGGAAAGGTCGGCGAGGTTTGCATGAAGACTTCTAGGCTCACTGGACAGTCGTTCGAAACAGATCGCCCAGAACTTGGTTCGGCTGGTTTTAGATATATCAGCCGAGTCGATTATCAGATCACTCACTATCCCGTTGACTTAATTTGAAAGGTTACTGATGGCATACTTAGGCGACACCGGACAAGGCGCACTATTCACGATGGCGGCTCTGAGCTTGCAGTCCAGAGTGAAGTCGATTCAACTCCCAGAGTTCGCTCAGGAGAAAATCGATGCGACAAGTCTGCTCACTAACGGTTTCATGGAATACATCTCGGGAGATGTAGTCGATCCCGGCGAGATCACACTCGAACTAATCTTCGATCCGCAAGATGACTTCGATGCTCTTACAAGAATGGGCGGATGTGGCGAAGCGCTAGAGATCGAGTTCCCGAAGAGTCCATGTCGAACCGGTGCAACGACTGCGGCGACACTTGCCGGAACTGGTTTCGTTATCAACATGGCGATGCCTAACCTCGCTATAAATGAGTTGATGATCATCACTTTAACTATTGCGTTCGACGGCGAGACTGGTCCTACTTACGTTGCAGAGCAATAAGCAAGAAGGAAAGGGAAGCGAGTGAATATTAAATTAGTTCAGAGCAGCGGCAGAAACATCGCAACGGGCATCACCCAGTACTATGAACAGTACTGGGTTTTTCTCGACGATGAGAAGGTCGGTGTGATCAGTTTTCGAGACGGTGCAAAGTTTCTGCCGCGAAGAGTGATCGATCCGGTCGCCATGAAGAAGATCACCGCAGTTATTGAAGAAGCGCTTGAACGTCAAGTGCTGAGCAAGACAGTACCCCCAGAGATACCCGAAGGAATGTTTGATGACGAAGACGAAGGAAAGCACTACGAAGACGACTTCGTTAACTCGTGAATCGCTGCTCGGTGCGATCAAGGCAACGATGCGAAGTGTCACAGTTGAAGGCATCGGAACTGTGATGATCAAGTCGTGGTCGCCAGTTACTCGATCAAGAAGGCAAGCATCAATCGCGAGCATGAGCAAGGAGAAGCAGTTCTTTCACGCCAACGCTTATTGTGTGATTGATATGTGCTGCGACATGAACGGCGATCCGTTGTTCACTGACGCTGATCTTCAATTACTGACGAGCGACGATGTAAGTTCTACGAAGCTCGATCTGCTCTATGATGCTTGTCAGACTTTCGACGAGGAGGAATCGGGAAACGAGTGAACCGCATTGAAAGGTTTGAGATGGAGTTCAATCGCAACTCGCGGCTGAGCTTCGTCTTCGGACTTGCTCTTGAACTTGGGATCGACGATCCGATCACTTGGTTCAATGCGGTCGGCGATCGAGTGATCGATGCGTGGATTGGATACAAGAAGCACACTCTCGACAAGAAACAAGACAACCAACAACTGCCGCCAGATGAGGCGCACAGGAGATTCCTAGATGGCAGTGTCAATCGGCACCCTACGAATGGACATCATCGCTCGCACTGATGAGTTCGAGAAGGGTCTATTCAAAACTCGAAAGGAGATGCGTTCAACTCGTCGAGTGTTCGAGAAGAATCTGTCAGTCCATGACAAGTACGCTCGCAGCTTGAATAAGGCTGATGAGATGCTAAAGCGCGGAAACCTATCTATCAAGTTGCATCGGCAAGAGGTCGCGAGACTCTCGAAAGAATATCGTGAAGCGCATACATTCAGCGGCAGATTCTCTAAGAACCTGAGAAGTAGGGCTGTGGCAATGGCAGCAGCAGCGGTTTCAATCGGTACGCTCGTTCAAGGTCTGCGCAGTCTTCGCGAAGGACTCACGAAGATTGATGATCTCGACAAGAAATCGAAAGGCATGGGCGAATCAGTCGCCAACATTCAAGCACTCGCATTCGCCGCCGGTCAAACATCGGGCTTACCTTTCGAGACGGCAGTCGCTGGATTCGAGAAGATGTCCAAGCGAGTTGCTGAAGCGGCCATGGGAACTGGCGAAGCAGCGATGGCATTGAAGAAGCTGAACATCGATGCGAAAGAACTCAACAAGCTAAAACCTTACAAGCAGTTTCAACTCTTAGCTGATGCGATGGAAGCGGTGCCACATGCTGGCACTCGCGCCGCTCTTGCTGCGAAGTTGTTCGACATGGAAGCGAGGCGTCTTCATATAACGATGAGAGGTGGAGCGGCGACTCTTGAAGAATACAAGAAGCAAGCCGAAGAGATGGGCATTCTTCTGGATGAATCGATGGTCTCAGATGCAGCGAGAGCGAATGATGCGATCGACAAGCTCAGTCGCTCATGGGAGAACTTCAAACTTGTTCTAGCCGCAGGCGCTGCTCCGATGTTCGAAGGACTTGCTGAAGGATTGCAAGATCTTACCGAGTCGCTTGCACAGTTCACGAAGTGGATGAAGACACTCAACCCTGATGGTCCGGAGAATATGAGACGTTACTCGAAGGCGTGGATGAAGGAAGGGACTAAGGGTCTTGCGAAAGAATCATACAAAGACATCGCGGAACCTTTGTTTCTTCCTACTTTCGGTTTCGACGAGAAAACGCAGAACGAGATATTCCAAAGACAAGTCAATCAGGTTCAAGAAGAATCGCTTCTCGGCTGGATGATGGGATGGAAACCCGATAGGCGAAAGTTCACGCTGGTCAAAGACGACAACGGTGATGATGCTGACAAGATGGACGACTTCTTGAAAGAGGACGGAATTAAGAACATCAAAACGGGCATGACTGCCGAGCAAGATAGCATCGAAGAATATCGATTCTTGCTAGAGAAGCAGCAGCGAGAGAATCAAGCGAGGCTAACAAGCACGAACATCGCCGCGCTCAACAACAACACGAACGCAATACTGCAAACCAACAAGCGAGATGTCATCACTGGGCCGAAAAGAATTAACATGCGAGAGGTTGAACTAGCACCATGACCATCACATACAGCTATGAGATCGCAAGACTTCGGCACAGTGACGCAGCAGCGACCGCTTCTAGTTCGCTGGTTCAGCATGAAGCGACACTAGCTTTCAGATGCAGAGTTACCGATTACGATGCAACGGAATTATGCGATGATGGCAGTCAGCAACCGACAACGATCTTCGTTACCGCTGCTGAAGTTCTTGCTGAACATACTGGTCGGCTAAACACTCAACCCATCACTGAGGATCAGATACCGGAAGCGGGCATGGATATTCTCTTCGCCAACGGCAAAGTCTTTCCGTTCATGCACTGCGGAAGCGTTCAAGTGAAGCAGAACGAGAAGGCGACTCAGGAGTTCATCTTCACGACTATCTTTCGCACTGGTCAGTTCAATCATGTCGAGATTAGAGATCTCGGACCGATAGCAGTGCCAGCAGATCTAAACGCTTATCCGGTTATCTATCAAACAGAGCAGCGGCTTGTCGACTTCGTTTTGTACGAAGATAACAGCACTACACCGAAGCAATGCAAGCTACCGACTGGGAACTTATATTCGCAACCGTTCATCGAGAAAGTGGCGAACGAGACGAAGATCGTCACACAATATGAGACAACTTTCAGCGATGAGATTGTGGCAGAGCGATTAGAGAAAGTGAACGGCGCTTCGTGGTTAACTAGCAGCGATGCGAACAAGTGGAAGATCACTGCTATTAACTGGCAAGAAACAAGAATCGCAGTCGGCAGCGGATCAAATCCAGTCGCTCTCGATTGCTTCCTCGTCGAGTACACTGTTCAGAAACTAGACAAGCCCGCTGGTTGGCGATCGAAGCGAGCGCTGCTGGACACTCACTATCTCGCGACTGCTGGCGATGAGTCGACTCGAATGCCGTTCGTAACGAAGGAAGGCGGTCGAACGAACTACATCGGGCAGATCGACGAGCATGGAATCCCATCACCCAGCCAGATCGAATACGAAGAGTTCGTCGTTCAAGAAGAAATCGATTTCGTCTTTCTACGCGCTGAGTCACCATGACACCTGATGAGTATCTGAACTGGAAGAACGCTCGCGCTCAGATGCAAGCGACTAGATTGCCAGCAACGATGGCAGCTAAGCCTCTGCCCTACGATACACAGATGGAGGTAGCTCGCGGTCAGTCTTGGGTAGTTCAGACTCCACCATCTGGCATTCCACCTCGAACGAGCTACACACCGGGTCGAGCTATCTGCGATTCCTTCATCATCGATGAGAATCCGACTCCACCTTCGCTGCTTGAAGAAACGAATCAAGATGCCGAGACTTTGGAGCAGTACGTTTACAATCTCTCGACAAGCGCCGTGGCTGGTGGCGAATGGTTCATCGCTACACAAGTGGGCAACGTCTTAGTGGTCGCTGCCGGTGGTGGCAGCGGCGCTAAGCGAGTGCAGTTCCGCTCGACTACGAAGATGAGCAACGGACAGATCAGCGGTCTCGTCATTCTCAGTGAAGGCGAAGGTGGTCTTGCTTATGGTTCGACTCATGTGTTCAACGATCCTTTCAATCTGTTTTACAACGGCGAACCTGAAGCGATCGGATGGGCCTATTACCGACCTGCTGACGAGCATTGTGATCTCGACGAAGGTCGATGGGAAGTTGAAGAACTGAGTCTGCCACTTGATGAAGTGATAGGCACAGTGACTACTTGCTTGAAGAAGACTGATGTGGATGCGTCAGTTACGTTCGACATAAACGATCAGCTAAGCATGTGGTCACAGTATCACAATGTTGATCTGCCGCCAGAGTTCAGCACTTCGACAAACACGATCACGGCATTGAACAGTTTCAAGCTCGACACTTGCGCTAATAAGAAAGTACGACTTCGCCGAATACCTGACATGCTGCCGAGTGATCCCTTCGCTTGTGCCATACCTAGCGGACACACATCGAACGCAGTGAACTGGCACATAGTGCAAGTCGAAGAGCAGATAGCGAGGTGGCTAAAAGTTCGTTGGACTGGTGATGAGTGGGAGCCTTTCGGTTCGTCTAGCAGCGAGGGTCAAGCGTGGGACGGTTGTGATCCGTTCGTGGGCGCATGCGATCACCCTGCTATAGTTGACCCATGCGGTATGCCACCTTGCATCCCAGACAACACATGCGGCATCGCTAGCTACAAGCCAGAGACTCATGAGTACATCGCGACAGCTACGGTCTCGGCGCTCATGGGTTCGCCGACTCAGAGGTTCGTACCAGTCGAGATCGGTGATGCTGGTGCCTTGTATCCTTGCGCTCTCGAAGTGACGCTTCAAGAAGTGTGCTTGTTCGAGAGTGACGCTGATCCGATCATCGATCGAGTTACGCCAACCTATCTGACTATTGATGTTGTGACTGATGCGACGACACAAGGGAGCAGCATCTACTTGAACAGATCGACGATCACGACTTGTAGCATCACTGCCGCTGAGCCAGATGTGGTCGACATCTGTCCGCTGCTCTGCTACTGCGATCAGTTCTATGAGTGTTGCGAGGCTCAGTGCGGTTGCGAGAATAGCGATTGTGTGTGGGACTGGGACACAACTCAGGAAGAGTGGGTGAACACTGTGCCATGCCCAGAAGGTTGTGACTGTAGCCAAAGTCCGCCAGCACCGCCGACTGGCACTGATCCGACCACTGTCACCTACCCATGTGAAGAAGAAGCAGGTGTCTGCTGTGACAATGTAAGTCCGACGACAGCGGTGAGCTTCGTTGACTTCCAGTTTACGAATCCTTGCAACTTCGACACTACGCAAGGCACACTTGCGGCTGGCAGCTCATCGTTCTCTGCCGCCGGTCCATGCGGTGCTACTCTATCGTTCAATGTGACATGGCAGAACCAAAGCTGTGGCACTTCGCAGACAACTGGCGCGACAGCAGTGCTAAAACAAACTAACACATGCTGTTACTGGGAGATCACTTTGACCATGCCAACCGATGTTTGCCAGTTTGATCCCGCTTGTGATCTTAGCGCGGGCTGGCCCGGCAACACTATTCTAGTTCCTACTTGCGATGGTGAAACTTCGCTTGACTGTTCAACGTATCCACCGGGCGATGACTGTCTCACCGGTTGCGATGCTGGCGGATTCGACTTCCCAAGTTTCACTGTCACGAATATCGGAGACTGTAACTGATGACGAAACAAGAACAGAAAGAGAAAGAGAAGCGGCTCAAGCGGTACTACCTTAAAGAGCAGCGAGAGAAAGACCGAGAACATCGACGAGCTAATCGAAGTTGTGTAAGCAGTTCGCTGAACAAGAGCAAGGCTCAGCCGGTGGGAACTAAACGGAAAGCGATGTCGGCAGAAGAGAAGAAGGCAAAACTGCTGGCGACACTTGACGACAACAAGCTGGGCGACTCGTTCATCAAGGCTCAGATCGATGGTCTGTTCTTGGGTTGTTCATCATGCAAGTCTTCGGTTCGCCACATCATTAACCGATGGGACATCGAAGAAGATCCTGAAACTCTGATGCCGAAGATCGATCGAGTCTCCACAACTGTTTACAAGAAACAGCCAGCGGATCGGCAGATGTTTATGACAGTGAAGGATGTTGCGGTCATACTCATCAAACACATCGAAGCATTCAGACAACGAAACCCTATCATCTTGGAAAGCGCTGATGGCAATACAGAAAGCATCGCTCATCGTCGAGCAGAAACAGTTGACGCATCTAGTGTTGGACCCATCGAACTTACGTCAACACAGCGACCGTAACATCGAGGCAATCAAGTCGAGTCTCGTTCGGTTCGGTCAGCAGAAACCGATCGTAATAGATGCGAAGAATGTTGTTCATGCTGGCAACGGCACACTCGAAGCTGCTAAGCAACTTGGTTGGGAATCGATCGCATGTGTGAGATCAGATCTCAGCGGCTCAGATCTGACAGCGTTCGCCATCGCTGACAATAGAACTGCTGAGCTTGCGAACTGGGATGATGATGCTCTAGCTTCGACATTGCAATCACTGGACTCGATCGATGAATCGATGCTCGCTGATCTCGCTTTCAGTCACGATGAACTCATGGCGATGTTGCCAGAGAGTGACAGCATAATCGAAGACGATGAGATCCCAGCAGTACCGAAAGACCCGGTAACGAAGAAAGGCGATGTCTGGATCTGCGGCGATCATCGATTGATGTGCGGCGATTCGACTGACTCGGATCAGATCGCGAAGCTCATGAAAGGAGATCAAGCCGATCTGCTGTTCACTTCGCCACCTTACGCACTGGGCAAGTCGATCGCAGTCGGTGGCAATACAGCAATGAAGAACGCGACTTCACCGTATGTCGGCTACAAGGATGAGAGCGAAGGATGGGGTGATCTGATGCAAGGGTTCTTCGATGCGAGTGCCGATCATGTTGCCAGTGCCTACGTCATCAATGTTCAGTCGCTCGCTGGGAACAAGCGGCAGCTCACGAAGTTCATCGCTGACAACGCTAGTCAGTTCTGCGATGTAGCGATATGGGACAAGACTCACGGACCCCCGGCAATGGCGCAAGGTGTTCTCGCTTCACAGTTTGAGTTCTTGTTTATATTCTCGAAAGAGAAAGACGCATCTCGACGAGTGCCGCTAGCATCATGGCGAGGCACTGAGACGAATGTTTATCAAGGCAGACCGAACACTCAGAACGAGTTTAGCGAAGTACATGCGGCGACGATGGCACTGCATCTGCCGACTTGGGTTATCGACAAGCTATGCGATCAAGCGATGAGCGTCTTCGATCCCTTCGGTGGCACTGGCACTACAATGATCTGCTGCGAACAGCTCGGGCGAATCTGCTACTCGATGGAACTCGAACCAGCGTACTGCGATCTGGCAGTTGAACGATGGCAGAACCTAACCGGATTCAAGGCATCAAAGGTCTAAGCGCTTGTCGCGCTAGGAACTCTCGTCGCTCATCCTATCCCGCTGAGTGGCGAGAGTTCGTTCTCATGTCAGCAGCGCATCGCCTACGCTCGCTCGATTCCTTATTCGCATAACCTGCTATGCGATCATCTGCGCTCGTCCTGCTCGATCCTGATGAGTGTGGCGATGTGATGGGAATCCTCAGAAGAGAATCGCTTAAATGCCGTGAAACGCCGGGTCTATCGCTGTGGGCGAGGAACTAGGGGCCTTGCGTAGTTCTACCCTTTCTGTTCTAATGTATAGACATCGGGAATGGAATCCTGAAGCGAGCAGAAGTCTCGCGGTCGCCGAACGATCGAAAGATCCGGCAAACGAACGACCGCAGATCAAGGGCGGATCATGAAGATCCCATCTCGAACCGCAAGGTGAGAAAGTCCTCTGCCCCGCTGATACGCACCGCTGCGAAGCGGCGCGGGCACAGCGGTGACCGGTTACGGTCGAAAGAGAATCGCCGCTCATTAGAACGATGCGATCTGAAACCAGCTGGTCACTCAGAACACATCGAACGATAGACGCGATTCACCGAATGCAAAGTCGGTACGAATCTGAGCATCGCTGTCATGAACGCGATGCTCTTTCTCGTTCTTACTTTCTAAAACTAGGAGACAACCATGAAGACTTCACATGAACAAGCTGCGAACATCTTGAACAAGATCTTCCCGAACATCGAAGCTCGATCCGGTTACATCGGCAACTGCTCGCTAACGGGCAGCTACGACAATCGATCTTTCAAGATCTTCACTAACGTGGACATCGGCGGCATTCAGCCGCTGAGCATCAACTTGCCCGCTGGCGATGTCAGTGGTTTGACGATCGCTCGAATGATCAACACGGTTTTGATGGCGAACAATACGAAGACTGTTAGTCCTGCTGTCGCTCAGATGCTTAATGCTGTTCGATACGAAAGCTATTAGTCGAAACGCCGCAAGGCGTCTGATCGAGTTGGCTACTCGATCACTGATGAGACAAGCCACACAACTAGGAGACAACTATGAGTGCTAACATTCAAACACTGCAAGCGATTCGAGTTCGAGTTCTTCCTGCGACGAGTCATCGAAGCAAGCGAATGCTCGTCATGTCTGGACCGACAAGCGCTGGCAACCGCAAGCGCTACGGATGGGACTGGGAGATGAACGATCATGAGAACATCGTCGAAGCGGCGAAGCAATTCGCTGAGTCGATGAACTGGGAGTATCGATTCTTCATCGCTGCTGAGATCCCTGAAAGCGTTCACAATCCGAACTGCTATCTGTTCACTCAGATCAGCAAGGATCTCACATGCTTCGCCAGTCACGCTGGCATCCGAGAGATCGCAGCGTTCGAGACTCACGCTATCGTCCGATCTCACTGATTAGAACTTCAACTAAGGAGACAACTATGAGTAGTGCCATAACGCGAACAAGACTCAGCGAGTACGAGCAGCGGCTTGAATGCAAGAAAACATACTTTAATGCCCTTCGTAATAACTTTCTGACATCGAAGAAGTTCACGCTCGAAGAAGCATGGAACGCGATGCCTCACTTCGCTGCGAACTTCAACACCTACCCGGTACTCATGTCGCTGCTTGATGAGATGGTGACTGAGTTTGTTCTTGAAGGTTACACGAACGGTCCAGAGAGGTTCTATCGCTTCTAAGTCGAAACGCCGAAAGGCGTCTGCGGGGTTCTGCGCTTCCCGCACTGATGAGACAGCGCAAACATTCAATAGGAGACAACTATGAAAGTTCTAAACATCAAGAAAGCTATTGCTCGAATCTTTAAGAACCTTCGCTGGTTCATGCTCGTCGATCATGGTGCGTCAGTCGAGACGATGGGGCAGATGCTCGACCGCATCGATCATCTCGTTCTGACTCACGAAGACGAGATCGGCGACTTGAAGATGAAGATCGAAGAACTGACGCAGCAACTCGAAGCGGTTGATGAACTCGTCGATGAGAAGCTGAACGACTATGACTTCGATCACTTGATGACTGAAGCGATCAGCGAACATGACTTCAGCTATGAGATCGGGGAAGCAGTGAACGAGTACGACTTCGACACTGCGATCGAAGAGCAGCTCAGCTACATCGACTTTGATGAGAAGATCGGCGAGGCGCTTGAATCGTTCGACTTTGATGACAAGATCGGCGAGGCGCTCGAAGAGTTCGAATCGCAGATCGATCGAAAGATCGCTGCGAAGTTCAGCACTGCTCGCATCGTCTTCGGCGATGTCGAAGAACCGAAGCAGACAGAAGCGCTTCTCGATGAGGTCGCTGTTCATCCGTTCGTCGATCCTGCGATCGATGCTGTCATCGCTTTCGAAGACAGCGAGTGATCGCCAAACTCGAAACGCCGCAAGGCGTCTGCGGGATCAAGCCCATCCCCGCACTGATGAGAACGGGCATTCAATTCTTAGGAGACTAACTATGAGTATCGCATTCGCAAACAATGTTGAAGAGAAGATCCGAAGCACTTTCGGCGAGACGATGAAGCTGCCGCTGATGGGGCCAGATAACATGCCGACACCCCACTACGGGATCTGTCGCACTGACATCGAAGGACCGGAAGCATGGTTTCCTCGAACGATGAAGCGAGGCTACCAAGAGCATACGCTCGATGATGTAGTCGACATCTGTCGCATCGCTGCCGAAGGTTTCGGCTTGCAAGATGATCAGATCAAAGTCGATTGCTGCTGGGGCAAGAACGGGCATCGTGTTTCGATCGCACCGACGAACGAGCATCGACGAACGCTCGCTCGCGGCGACGACTCGCTCTGGCCGCGCTTCGTGCTTCGAGCTGACTTCGGGTTCAAGTTCATCGCATCTGCTGGCATGTTCAGAGATGCTTGTTCGAACTTGCAGATGATGCGCAAGGTTCAAGGCACTACCGTCTCGCTTCGTCACACTGGCGGATTCCGAGATCACTTCGATTCGACTGTCGATGAGTTCAGAACGCTCGCCGCTAAGTACGATAACATCGTCGAAGCAGCGAACAAGCTGAACGAACGACGAGTCGACACCGCTGAGTTCCTCGCTCAGATGTTTCCGCCGCCAGCAGAAGCATCGACTGAGTCGAAGATCAGCCGTCACAAGAAGCACATCGGTCAGATGATCGATCGTCTTCAACGTGAGCAGTTGAAAACTGGCGTCGAAGTCAGCGCTCGTCGAGCGACACCATGGCAACTCGCGAACATGGTCACTGGATTCATTCAGCATGACAAGACGCGAGTTGGAAAGCCGAGCGCAGCAGAGCGAGCGTTCTTGGCACTCGACGATAAGACATGCGACAAGGCATGGGATCTCGCATTCACCATGAGTGCGTAAGACTTGCTGAGTAGCAACGAACCGCGAGCAGTTCATCGACTGCTCGTCTTCGTTCTTACTCGTTACTAACTAGGAGACAATCATGAGCGTTCAATATCTTGAAACGAAGTTCACTGAGGCGAAGGCGAAAGACGTTAGGCCGAACCTAACAATCGATGGCTACACTTCGAAGAATGGTTCACCGACTCATCTGATGATCAAGCTCGGCAGTCGATGGCATCGGATCTATCAGTTGTTTTTTAGCAACAACGGATCGTGCTTCGTTCGTGTTAGCGGCGAGGCTAAGTATCTCACCACGTCTCAGTGGCAAGAAGCTCAGCGACTCGCTGATCTTGATGATCGCAAGCAGTGGCCTGATGATCACATCGAGTGGCCTGAACAAGCCAAGCGACTGAACAAGTAATTCCCGAACTAGGAGACAAGCATGAATACTAAAAAACGAATGACGCTGAAAGAAGCTAAGCAGTTGCTGGTCGACAACAACTTTTACTGGAGCGTGCGACCAGCGCAAGATGAGGATGGTCCGAAGTTCTTGGTGGCAGCGACTTTCGCATCAAGCGAGATGTTCGAGCATGTGGCGCTGTGCGAGCATGGTCGCTTCGATTGTGTCGAGGCGAGAGATGTTCGAGACTTCATTCAGCGGCATCGCCAACCGTTCTTGTACTATCTCGGCAGTTTCGGATTCGATGTGAACGCGATCAGTTACCTGATCGACGAGCGAGACTTCGATGATGTCACTCATCAGAAGAGTCATCGCGCAGTGGTTCAGAAAGTGATCGAAGGGCATGAGATCATTCTATTCTTCGAACGCAACTCGAAGACGATAGAACTCAAAGTCATCGATCCATGTGGCAAGCTGGCGATCAAGGCTGAATCAGAACAGCTCGAACGACTTCTCGCTTTCGCGCTGGCAACTACGAAGCTCACGATCTGAGCGTTAACTCACGAAGCGCATCGTTCAAGCGGTGCGCTTCTGTTCGTTTATAGGAGACGATGATGAAGAAGAAGACGATCGAGGTGGATCTGATACATCATGCGACACATGACATGGTCGCACTGAAAGCATTAGACGAACGAAGCACCTTCGTTCTATGGTTCAAGAATTGCGATCGCGATGATCGCGTTCAAGTAAGAGAATCGATCGAGTTGTCGATCGCGCATGACTACGGTGACATCTGGCGAGTCGTAGCATGGCACAACATCAGCCAGAGGAAAGAAAGGAAGAAGCATGATGAGTCTACCAGATAAGAAAGTGGTGACACCGAAAGACATCGCGAATGCCCTGAGCGTATGCGTCAAGACTGTCGACCGCTTCGCCCAGAGAAGTAGCGTGGAGTGGCAATACATCACATCTCAGCAGCGAGTTCTCGATCGAGATCAAGCTGTGAAGTTCTGCGATGCTTACGCTAAACAGAAAGGCGATGCACGATGAACGATGAACTAATCAAATTAAGAGAGCAAGTCACCGAAAGAGAATCGATCGAAACCGATGTCGATGGCATCGTCGAGATCGACCAGCTATCTTTCGATAACTGTTTAAGTCGAGCGGTAGTATTCGAGAAGATGTCGAAGGCTCTTGCGAATGCTGATCGACGAGCGATCACTTGTCTCGACAGCGACGAGCATGAGGTTCTTGGTTATATGTTCGGAGCTTTCCACGCTTCAAGGCATGACGACGAAGCGAATGTCGGGCTAAGTCAGTTCACGATAAGTCGCCTTGCGGTTCATCCTTCGACTCGCTGGCGATACATAGGCACTTCGCTTATCGATCATGCCTTTCGAATCGCAACACAAGCGAACTCGACTGGCATTCAAGTCGCCATTAACGTCGATGATGTATCGATCGGCGCTCTGATGTTTCTTGAACGAATGCAGTTTGAGCTATCGGCAACTGCTGGCATTCTCAACCTATACGAACGGAGACTCATATGAGAAAGAAGCTAACAGAAAGTAACGCTGAGGAAATTCTTGTAACTATGAAAGCCCGCGAACTGCTTCAGCACTTCGACCCGGCTTTCGGTACGCGAATGATTATCCTTCGCAACGTCATCGAACAAGAGATCGAAGCGATGATGATCAGAGAAGAAGACGACGAGGATTCGGAGATCTCACAATCGATGGGTGAAAGTCTCGTCGAAGCACTTGATCCGTTTTGTCGACTGCTCGACTTCTATGAAAGCATTAGCGAAGAGGTGGATGATGAAACCGAAAGTGAATGATGACGACAAGCCATGCGGCGATCATCGATGTGACTGCTGCGAAGAACGATGTGAAGTCGTCTTCGAAGATTGTGGCATCGGCACTACCGAAGCATGGGGTTATGTTTCAACTCATGAGGACTGGCAGTGGGTGAGTTCCTGCTGCTTCGATACGTTTACTAAAACATCAGGAGACAATGATGAACAGATCAGACGAATGGCATGAACGCCGAAAGCACTTCATCGGCGCGAGCGAAGTTGCGACGATCATGAACGCCAACCCTTACGGCAATCAGTACGAACTCTGGGCGACGAAGAAGGGAATGATCCCGCCATTCGGTGGCAACGAGGCGACTCAGCTCGGACAAGATCTCGAAGGTTCAATTCTCGACATCGCTGAACGAGACTTCGGGCATGTTGATCGCGATGTTGAGTACGAGCATGATTCGATTCCGCTTCGAGCAACGCTCGACGGTGAATCGGTCGATGGTGATGGCATCAGTTGTCCGATCGAATGTAAGACCGCAGGAATGCTATCGGGCAGAGCCAACGGATGGGGTGATGATGGGCTTGTTCAGTACGCTGATCAAGTGCCGCAGCACTATTACGTTCAAGTGCAAGCTCAGCTACTCGTCAGCGAGTACGAACTCGCCTACTTGTACGCACTCATGCCACAGCGCGGAGTCGTCAAGTATAAGATCATCGCCGATCGGGATCTTCACAGCATGATCGAAGAACGAGTCGATGACTGGTGGCAGCGTCACATGATTGACAATGTTCCGCCATCGATGGTCGGTTTGTCGTCGAAGGTTCTGTCGATGCTTCCGAGACAAGAGATCGAGATCGAACTTGATGATCGAGTCTCGCGAGTTATCGATGAACTTGAACACGCTAAGAGCGAGCGCAAGCGACTCGATGAGAAGGTGAAGATGTTGCAGACGGTCATCGTCAGCGAGCTAGGCGAAGCAGATGCTGGTTCGCTGTCAGATGGAACGCTCGTCACCTACAAGGAGACGAAGCGAAAGGCGCACACTCGGGAAGTTCCTGAGAGCGCATTCAGAACTCTAAGAGTGAAGAAGGTGAAAGCATGAGTATTCGAGAACTAATCACAACCGATGGCGCTCGTCAGCAGATCGAAGCGGCGCTGCCGAAACACATGACAGCAGATCGCCAGATCAGAGTTGCACTCACGGCACTGAACAAGACACCGAAGCTAAAGAACTGTAGCTCGTCTTCGTTCGTCGATTGTCTGATGACTTGCAGCGAGCTAGGTCTCGAACCGAATGGGCGACATGCTCATCTGATCCCATACGGTGACAAGTGTACGCTGATCATCGACTACAAGGGTTTGGTCTTGCTCGCTCATCAGAGCGGAGTCGTCCGAGACATCAAGACCGATGTCATCTATACCGGTGATGCCTTCGACTATGAGACGAGCGCTCACACTCCGTGGGAATGGCGAGACGACAATCGCCCAGATGATCGAGGCAAGTTTCGAGGTGCGTTCTGTCGGATCGAGATGCTAAACGGTGCGCGACATCATGAAGTGATGACGAGCGACGAGATCATCAGGATTAGAGATCGATCTCGCGCTGGCAAGTCCGGTCCGTGGGTCACTGACTTTGACGAGATGGCCAAGAAGACAGCATTCAGACGAGCTAGTAAGTGGTTGCCACTCACTCCTCACATGAACGATGCCATGATGAACGATGGTGATCAGATGGTGAACGAGTCGACTTCTGTCGATGTTCAGCCGAAGCGATTGCCGATCAGTTCGCTCACTGAGAGCATCGCATCTGATGAAGACATGAAGACAGAAGACGAATAACCAAAACGAAAGGAGACAAACTATGTATGGCAAACTTTTCGAAAGCATGTTCGATGGGACGCTTTCAGAATCTTGGGAGGCGCTCATCGTTTTTCAGCAGATGATCATCCTCAGTGATGCGAATGGGGTGGTCGATGTCACACCATCGGCGCTTCATCGTCGCACCGGTATCCCACTCGATGTGATCGAGAAAGGAATCGAGGTGCTTGAATCGCCAGATGATGCAAGTCGGACACCATCAGAAGAAGGGCGAAGGATCGTTCGAGTGTCAAGCGATCGGGTATGGGGATGGCGGATCGTCAATCACTCGTACTATCGCGGACTGAGTTCGAGAGCAGAGAAGCTAACGAGAGATCGTGAACGTCAGCGACGAAAGAGATCAGAGAAGTCGCCTGATGATCGCATCGAGTCGCCTTCTGTCGCATGTGTCGCAACTGTCGCGAATGTCGCCCATACAGATGCAGAAGCAGAAGCAGATGCAGATGCAGAAGCAATGAAGTCCAGCATCGCTAAACGAGCGATGTTCGATGAGTTCTGGGAATGCGTACACTTGAAAGTCGGTAAGCGAGCGGCAGAGAAAGCATTCGATCGAGCTGTCATTCATGTCAGAAAGGAGCAACGAGTAACAGCATCAGCCGCAGAAAGCAGCATCATCACAGCGATGAAGCGATTCGCAGCATCAAGCGAAGCATCGCCGAAAGATCGAACAGCGATACATCCGACGACTTGGCTCAATCAAGGTCGGTACGATGATGTGCTGGTTGATGATGGGAAAGAAGTGAAGCGAATCACGGTCGACGCATGGTTCGAAAGCGATAAGGAGGTGAGCGATGAGTGATGCGAAGAAACAGCTAAAGCGAGTTTTCGCCTTGTATCCTTCCTATCGTGACTACATCGAACGGCAAGACGACAGTGTTGCAACGCTTGAAGCATGGTGCCGCATTCTCAGCAACTTCCCGCCGAAGGATGTCGCTGATGTCGTCGATCAGATCTGCTCTGGGCGACTCGAAGTTCGATCCAAGTATTCGAAAGCTGATGAGCTGCCGATGGTCATCGCTTCGCACTGTCGAAAGATCAGCGAAGACCGGCAGCGATTCAGCGAGACAGATGAACTCGTTCAATCTTCGATCGATCGAAGGCAGTCGATGCCGAAGCATAAGCATTCGATCGCTTCGCTTTACAGTCAAGTCCGGCAAAGTTGGGCGCATGTTCAGCGAGGCGACAAGACGAAGGAAGAACATGAGCGATTCGTGAACGAGTTACGAAGGCGAGCGAGAGAAACGGAGTGATGACAACTTGCTAGACTAGAACCGTCAGTGCCTTTCGGCGCTGGCGGTTTTTTTTTTGGGATCACACATGGGCAAAGTTCAGCCGCGAGCATGGTCGATGGAGCAGATGCGATCCGATGGGTTCATGACTGGCATCACTGAGTTCTTCAATAGCCACACCATGCGGCGAAAGGATCTCTTCGGGTTCATCGACTTCATCGCTATAGGGAATGGGAAGTGTGTCGCTGTTCAGTGTTGCGCAAGAAGTGGAATCGGTAGTCATCGCAGAAAGATCGTAGAAGAGTGCGGCGATGCTGCTACTGAATGGATTCGATGCGGTAACACGATCGAGATTCACGGCTGGGATCGAATCAAGGTGTCGCTCAAAACGAAAGAAGGGCATCGAATGCGAAGAAGGTGCAAAGTCGAACTCATTACTGCTTCAGTGCTGGACAAGGGCGGAAGAACCTGCTAAGAAAGACTCAGGCAAGTAATCACGAACGAATCACAGGAAGACCAATGTTCTACAAGTTGCAGATGTTAGCGCTCTTCGCGGTTGTCTTCATCGGCAGTCAAGTCGTCTTCGCTGGCGAGACTGCCAAGAAGTCTTCTCGAATTGTTGAGCGCTCAGGACCATCGCTTAAGTTTCGCCGAAGTGTCGAGGTTGTGCGTGAGAGCAAACCGGTTGAAGTCGTTGAACCGGTTGCATCTAGCGTATGTGAAAACGGCACATGCCGAAGGGTAGTTCGTAGTTCAGAACGAACTAGCAACGGTCGCAGATTCAAACTCTTTCGCCGATGGCGATGATCGAAGCGATAGAGGTCAGCGAGTGCATGTCTCCGCGCTCGCTGATCTCTTTCGCACTTCTCGTTGAGAGGTGAAGCGTGTTAGTAGTTTTAGTCTCATGCCTTCTGATGTTCGGACCGGTGATCATCAGACCGGTGATCATCGTCAATCGAGCGGCGCATAACGAACAGTCGATCTCGCAAGGTCAGCTCGTCGCACAGCAGCGGGCGGAATACATGGCGCGATTCAATCATCGTGGACACCCGCCTCGACGAAGACTTTCACCGCCGGACTTCGTGACTGTCGGATCATTCGAAGGTGTCGGCTGGACATCTCGAACGAACGCCAGCAGATCGCAGATCGGCACATGCCGACCATCGGGCAGAAGCGGCGCTCATGACGACAACACACGAAGGATCGTTGGTGATGCAGTGGCGCACAGTACTCGCGGCAGTTACCGAGTTCGCATATGGGCGAGACGATAAGCTCATGGGAAAGCAAGAGATCTTAGCCAGACTCGAAGGATCGAACGCTTGGTCTTCGATGGGCACTGAGATCACGAACGTGAACGCAGCGAGAGCATTCGCTCATTCGCTCAACTGGAAAGCTGGCGATGTGAAGATGATCGAGACGAAGTTTGCGAATGGTCGCACTGCTTTTCTTCATCGAGTTGAGCAGCGTCATGACTTTCTGGTCTATCCGATTCGAGGGACTGGCGGTGGTTGCGATGCTCACGAATAGACAACGGAAACGAGTGCGATCGATTGCTGCCAGCGAATGGGTTAGCGAGTTCGAAAGCGGCAGAGCAAGAAACAAGAGACAGCAGGCGGCCCAGTTCAGGATTATCAAGCGGCGAATCACTGATCGCATTGTTGATGAGTTTCCCAGTGAGTCACTGCTGAGTTCGATCTTAATGGGGATCGCTATCCGCTTTGCTTTCAAGTTGATCGAGAAGTGGCTCGACGATCAAGCATGGTCCGCGCAAGATATTAACGCTTACAACTCGAAGGACGAATCGCGATGAAGACGAACGCAGGCGCTCAGTTTCTAGTCGGTTGTTTTGTAATAGCGGCAGCGGTGAAGTTCTATTCGATGGGTGTCTTCGATCAGTGGTTGTATCCTGATCAGAGCGAAGGCATCGAAGGCTCGATCGGCGCTCTTGCTGTAAGCGCAGCGATTGCCGCCGTTCAGTGGGTTGGCTATGCGGCAATTCTTCTCGTCGGTGGTCTTCAACCGATCGCTGAAAGTCTCGTCGATTCAGTCAAGTCGAAGCTGCGGGGAAGCAACATTGTCAGCGATCAGATCGATGCTGAGAAGCTAAGCACAGCACTCGACGGCATTCTTGAACGACTCGATCGAATCGAGAAAGGATCTTCGAATGATTGACATCACTAAGAAAGATCCGAGATCACGCCGCTTCGCCTTCAACCCGCTGATCGTCATTCTGCTCGCTTTCGCGGTCGGATATTACTGCTGGAATCAGCCAGAAGAAGACGAGCAGAAGCGGCTCGATGTGCCTGATGCGGCAGTTGTAATAGATGCCGAAGGCATGGCATCAAGCACTCTTCTCGATCAGTGGGCGAAGGATCAAGGTCTGGAACTGAGGCGAGTGTCTTCATCGTCTCAGTTGACGAACGCCGAGAGTTGGGTGAAACTACTTGCCGATCAAGGAAAGAGCCGATCGCCTTGCGTAGTTGTGGCACAGCAAGGCGAGATAACGATCATTCCAATAACCGACAACCTGATCGATGCTGTCGACTCGCTGAGTGCTGATGACTGACCACGGCTATATCGACAGAGACTTCGCGGCTGAGCCTATCGGTTCAACTCTGCCGGTGTGCGAGGCTACAGTTCACGGTCGAGATCGATGGCGCGACCTAATGGCGCTACAAGATGAGCGAAAGAGTTCGCCTTTCGACTTTCACAAGATGAACGAAGTGCCGCTGCTGAATCAGTCATCGCTCAAATACTGCTGGGCATTCTGCATTGCTGCGGGTTGCATGAACCGACTCGCATTCGCTGGGATCAACGATCCGCTACCGACTCTTTCTGCAACATCGCTCGCAGCACCGATCAAGAACTTTCGGAATGTTGGTGGCTATGTTCTCGAAGCAGCAGTCGGCGCGAAAGATGGCATCGCTGAGGCAACATTCTGGCCAGAGCGAACGATGAAGCGATCGCTTGCCAGCGACAAGCAAGTGGAGAGATCGCGAGACATGAACTCGCTCGCATCGTTTAGCGAGCTACCGAGTCGAGATGTCGATGCTCTCGTCAGTGTTCTGATCGATGATGTGAATGCTCGCCCAGTAGCGATCGCGCTACCATGGTGGCGACATGCGGTCTTAGCACTGCGAGCTAGATTCGAAGGCAATCGAATCGCGATCGACTTCGCGAACTCATACGGACCGAACTGGAAAGGCAACGGATTCGGTACGCTATACGAAGAGAAGGCAGAAGCACATGAGCAGATAGTGATCGAAAACATGAAGGCGAGAAGCGAATGAGCGGGGAATTCACTCAGATCGGAATGCTGGTTGGCGCTGTCACTGTTTTGTCGTCAGTGATCACGATGCTTTGGCGGCAGGTCATGGCGCATCATGCGAAAGTTGACGCAACATTAGAAGAGACGCGAGCGCAGTTGCAAGACTGCACCGAAGACCGAACGATGATCTGGAAGACGCTCGCTAGTCAAGCCGGGTGCGATGTCGAACAACTTAAGGAGCGAGCGAAGTGACTCAGTTATTGAACTACGAGAATCTCGCGAATCAATCTGGCCAGAGTGTCCAATCAGATGTTGAAGTCGGTGGAACTGATCTGCTGCTATCATCGAACGACATCACCGGCATCGAGCTAACTATCACTTGGGACAGTCAAGTCAGTTGGCAGGGATGCGAATGCTATGTGATCGATCCTGATGGGAACTACCATTACATCTTCAATAGTGGGAGTCTGCCGTTCGGTTCTGGTACAAGAACTGACACCCTTCAAATAAACAGCGGCAGTTTTCCGTTTAGCACTGATGGCACATGGGAATTCTATTTGAGCGATCAGATGTTCAACACAGTCACTCTCGATGAAGTGTTCGTCGAAGTACAAGTCACATCAGCGAACATGCCAGCAACATACTCCGAAACCATATGGTGGAACGGCGAAGCATATCAAGGTGGAATCGATCTTACGAATAACGGCAGACACTTGTATCCAGCGAATCTCGCGACAATGGTTGCCGACACTGGCAGTGGTGGGGTATCAGCGTTCGACCTAACTGGCGGCAGTAGTGCGATCTGGACGGATACTTTCACGACTGCTTTCGTGAACAATGTAACGATGAGCGCAAGTGTGTGGGTGAAAACTTCAACCATCGACACTACAGTTCGAGTCGTCATGTCGAATCATGGAAACAACAAGGGGCAGTTCTACTTGTATCAGAGGAATGGAGTCGTTGGATTCTTTGTCGGACAATACGCACCGACGGTTACAACGAGTGATAGGCTCGAATGGCGCACAACTTCATCGCATGTCACTAGCGGGCAGTGGCATCACCTCGCGATCAACTTCGACGGTTCGCAGGCTATAGCAGATGATCGCTGTGAGTTCTTCGTTGATGGAACATCGGTTGCGCATTCTCTCTACGATCAGATCGGAAACCTCGTCGCTATTCCCAGTGGCAGCAGTGTCGGAACTCGCGCTCGAATGAGTCTTGGTGGAATCCAGACAGTGACGCTCGGTGGAACAATAACTGGAGCAGTTACTAATCAGCTCGACGGTCTAGCTGATGATGGAAGAGCATGGTCAAACTATTTGCTTTCGAGCGATGACATCACATGGCTTGCATCTGCTCGCGGTGTCGCTGGTGGTCCTGCTTCGTTCAAACCTTACTTCGCTCAGACGAATAACACTCTCGGGTTCAACTCATGATTAAGAACACAGCGAATCAATACATAACCTTCGGAGCGATCGCGATCGCTGACGGTCTGCCAGTCACAACCGGAACGCCGACTGTTTATCTTTCGAAAGATGGTGCCGCGCAAGCAACTTCGTCGAACACGGCATCGCATGTCGGCAACGGACTTTGGCAGCTTGAACTCACTCAGGCAGAGACGAATGCCGATCACTTAGCCGGTGTGCTTGCTCTTGCGAATGCGGTCAACGCATTCACTCAGGTCTATCCGCTGACGCTCAGCGACTTCAAGAGCGATGCGACTGCTGCGAATCAGACGAGCATCAGCAACGCGATCGCCGCACTGAATGACTTTGATCCTGCTAGTCAAGCTGTCGCGAATGTTACGACCGTTGGCAACATGAGAGGAACCGATGGTGCGAACACTGTAGCACCGGATAACACGGGCATCGCTGCGATAGAAGCGGTGACAGATAAGCTAGACACTGCGCTCGTTATTGATGGTGCTGTCTATCAGTACACCTCGAACGCGCTGGCAAACTCACCTAGCGGCGGCGGTGGAGGCGCGACTCTCGCGAATCAAACCCAGATCATCAGCGACATCGCAGCTTTGAACGACTTCGATCCATCGAGTGACACTGTGGCTAATGTCAGTCTCGTCGCGACTTGCACTACGAATAGCGACATGAGAGGAACCGACTCCGCAAACACTATCGCACCGGACAATGCTGGCATAACGAGCAACGGCACATCGATCGCCAGCAACGGAAACGGCATCGCATCGAACGGCAATGCCATCGCAGCACTGAACGACATCACAGCAGTCGATGTCTTCAATCAACTCGTCAGCGGATCTTATGCTTCTGGCTCTTTCGGTGAGCGTCTGCTCGTCGGTACTAATAGCAATCGTGAATGCTTAGTGACTGGGAGCAATCATATTGCTGCCGATGTTCATGAGATACAAACTGATGCCATCGACGCTGACTCGATCGCAGCGTCAGCAGTCACGGAACTACAAACCGGTCTGATCAAAGTGGGTGCGACTCATACGCATACGAATCAGGCAGGTGACACAATGCAAGTTACTATTACTTAGGAGAAGAGATGGCAGTCGTAAACTCTTTCGCGAAGTTCGCATCAGCCACCTACCCTGCTGAGGGTAGTGTGGCTACTGGCGTTACATACGGTGACTCTAATAACTCGTTAACCGGATCGTTGAACGTCGACTCGTCAGCGAATGTGCCGAATGAGAATGAAGTGCTGAACGGAATTACTTTCGGATCATCTAATCAGTTTACGGGCAACGTAACTCTGCCAGTGGTAGGCGATGTAAGAAGCGGCATTCAGTATGGCTCGAATGGAACTCAATACACTGGGACTCTGGCAGCATCAGGAAACGTCACAGTGCCAGCGATCTCGGATGTGCTAAGTGGTGTGGTGTACGGTGATCAGACAGCGCCGATCACTGGCGTCTTTCAACCGGCGCAGATCAGCGATGTCAGATCCGGTGTCACTTACGGAGCGAACGGTAATCAGTTCACGGGTACTTACCTATGCGGCAGTTATGGCATTCAGAACGAGACGAAGCTGATCGTTCGAGGCGATGACGCTGTGCTTGAATGGAGCAGCGATGGTTCATGGTCTGCCGCTGGATCGATTCTATTCGGCATCGTCGGATCTACTGGCGCTCTTGAAGTTAGCGGAAGTGTGATTGATGCGAACACGGTAAGAGCAACGCTGTCGTCTGCTCAGACTGATTCGCTTCGAGATGTTTATGAGTACGATGTTCAGATGACCAGCGGCGGATCTGTAAGTCACCTCGTTCAAGGTTCGCTCATCGTTCGAGACACTGAGACAGATATTCCAGTGAATGATCCCATGCCACAAGGCAGACCGATATGAGCAGGGCTAGAGTATGCTACTGCGGGCAGATCACGAAGAACGCTGGCGCTTGTGATGCTTGCGACAAGAAGCGACGAGAGCGACAACCGACGACATCAAGATCAGATCGCGATCCGAGATCGGCATCAGCGCGTGGATATGATCGACAGTGGAGAAAGATGCGAGTTCATGTTCTTGCCGATCAACCGATCTGCGAACTGTGCGAAGAACTGGGCTATGTCTCGCCCGCGATCGAAGTGCATCACATTCACCCGATCAGTCAGCGACCAGATCTTCGGCTCGAACGCTCGAACCTCATGGCGCTCTGCATCCCATGCCATCGCAGCGAAGACGAAAGACGACGACAGAACGAAAGAATGTCACGGCAATTAGGAGATCCACATCAGATGTCACAGGTCGAGCCAGAATGCACCACCAACGAGCGAAAGGCAAAAGAGTGTTAGATTATAGGCCCCTGCTCTTAAAACTCGCCAGAGAGCGCCACAGCGGCGCAGGATAGATAGTGCGAATTTCGAGAAAACCATGGGGCTGGGCTTGACTTCCAATGGGGGGGGTGTCGTTTTTTGAGTCGAAAAGACCCGTAGAC
>OCVR010000526.1_pt1 | contig 32149 bp, 30 predicted proteins | sample 1539091 | NCBI WGS metagenome assembly OCVR01 (sample SAMEA3355530, study PRJEB22509) | marine metagenome | biome: marine; feature: coastal ocean; material: water | place: USA | collected 2010-08-07 | depth 16 m | reverse complement strand
CTTCTTCTGCAGATTTCTCTACTTCGAATTCTCCTGTTCCTTCTTGTACCAAAGTTTCTTCAACTATTTTTCCACCTTCAGTAGGGAAGTACGCATTCTTAACTTCAGAAATCTTCTCAGCGAAGTCCTCTTCAGTTTTGTACTCAACACCTTCTGCAAGTGAAGATAGTTTCTCTTTTTGTGAATCAGTCAAGTCTTTCGACGCTTCTGATATCACGTTCTCTCTCTTGAGGGTTTCCAACTCTTCTGCGATGTCCATATTTCTAGAGACTTCACTGTCAAGTTTTACTTCCATCTCATCGAGACGATTTGCGAGTTCATCAATCACTGAATACTTATCTTCAGGAACGTCAACATAATGTTCTACGAACAATGTTTTCAATCCTTCAATGAAATTTTCAGTCATTTCTGACCTCAATCCTCTTTCGATTGCAAGTTCATTCTCTTTGACCCACTCTTCAGCGGTGTAAGATAAGTACTTGTCTACGGCTTCTGCAAGGTCACCCTTAACAGTCGCAACAGTGGACTTTAGTTCTTCTTGATACTGAGCATCAAGAGATTCTTTAACTTCAGCAACTTTAGAAGTTACTGCAGCTTTGAATATTGTTTTGGCTTTTTCGGCATTTTCATCTGATAGGTCTAATGCTTCTGAGATTGCTGATAGGTCGTCATCTATTTCAATTTCAACAAGAGAAGACTCTAGGTCTGCAGTTAACTCTTCCTCAACGGACTCTGACTTAACTTCTTCCTCTTTATCTTCTTTACCTTTCATTTTAGCATAGGCTTCTGCAACATCTTCTTCAGACATTGATTTTAATGATTCTACCACTTTTCTAGCAACTTCTGCTTTAGTCAAACTTTCGTCAACCTCTTCTTCTGATACTGTTCCCAGTACAGTTGAGATTTCTTCCTTAGTCATTTCCTTCATATTGTTGACGATAGCTTTGATAGATTCCATTTTTGAAGATTTTACTTCGTCTTTTTTAGACTCTGATTCATCTTCTGAAACTTTCTTCAGTTTTGGTTGAGCATCACCTTTTCCAGCATTCTTTTGTTGTGCATCACCCTTTACGGCTGGGACACTTTCTGCTTTCTTTTGAGCTGCAACTGCTTTGTCAACAGGATTTTCTTCAGGTTTGACGACTTCAACATTACCTTGACCAATAGTCTCAGCATCTGATGAACCTTGTTTGACGGGTTTTGCGTCACCTTTTTCTGACTTAGAATCAGGTTGAACACCTTCTTCCATAGTCTCAACAACTTCTTCAGTTGTGTTTAGGTTATTTTCTAACTCTGTCATGTTTTTCTCCTGTTTGAGTTTACTTATTTATTTATATATTAAAGGTTTTCAACGAACCTTTTCCATAGATTTAACTTAGTTTCTTCTAAGTTATTTAGTCGTGCAGACTTTAGGGTTTTTTGGAAGTCTTCTGCTTGATGAGCAGTTAATATACCATCGTCTCCCATAATCCACTCAACACCTTCCATTATTCCTTCGACAAATGCTTCAGGAGCTGATGGGTCTGCAACGATGTCACCTGCGGTGGCAAGTTGAAAATCGCCTTTGACATATTGTGCATTACCTTTTTGTTCTAGTGAACCTAGACCTCTAGATGATACACCCAATTTCGCACCATCATCGATTAGATTTCTTACAATCTGACCGTTGGGGGTACTTAAAATTTTTGCTTTACCAACATAGTTTGACCCTTCTAGAGTCAATGATTGGATAAGATGTGATACTTTATCGAGATTGATGGTTGGCCCTTCAGGGTGTCCCAACTCACCAAATGCGCGTTGTTTTTCAACGAACTCTTTGACGTAACGACCTACTTCTTTCTCCATAATTTCTTTTGGATAGACTCTACCATTACGGTTTTTAATGTCCGCTTGCATGAAGATACCTTCAATAAAGTAGTCCTTCTTACCGTCCTCTTTAGCCTCGGTAATTATAGGTGTTATATTTTCGTTAAACTCTGCTATTAATTTCATTGATAATTTCCTCGATTGTTACTTCTTGCATATCTGAAGATGACATTAAAGTTCTAATGTCTTTCATCTCCTTCTCTGCACTCTTTAAATCTTTGTAAGGTTCGTCTCCACTGAACAAATTACCATCTATATACACATCAACCTTACCTTGTTTATTCTGTGCATATACTAAATCCGCATTACGACTACCAACTTTAATCTTGTCGGTCTTGAGTTCTTTAGACCCACTAGGTAACTTAAAAGATTTAGCTTCTCTAAGTTCTTTTTGCATTACCTTAAAACTTTTCATTTACACTCCAGTGTGTTCTTCAGGATTGGACATCCAATCCACTTGCAGTTCTACTCTTTTCATGTCTACTACTTCTGCAGCTTTCTCTTTAACACCATCAAAGATTTGTTGTTTTGCAACATCCAATTTTCCATCTTCAATACTATTAACTATATCTTTTGATATTTCACTTACCATTATTTGTTCTCTCCATTATCATTTGAATCGTAGAAACCATCTCCACTATCATCGTTTTCACCTGCATCATTGTCTGCTTTTATTTGAGCATCCATTTGTGCAATTTCATCTTCAGTCTGTCTTAGTATATATTTTCTAACATACTCTTTACTGAAGTACTGACCAACATACTCTGATGCAGTCTGTAATGTATCTAATCTCTCTTTCAGTATTTCTTGGTCTTTCAACTCTGTAAAGTGGTTGTCCGTTGCAAAGTCATACTGTATAAAATCTTTAATCCCATCGAACTCTTCTGCAGAAACAATCTCCTTAAGGACTAATTGTGTTCTCAGAATGTCTGTAAAGACCCTAGCAAACTTCTTCTGAAGTCTGTTAGTGAACTTATTAAACTTAAGTTCATCTCTATTAATCTCTGAAGACCTACCCATGTTGAAACCATTATCTGATTCCATCCTAGAGGCTGGTACATTAAGAGACTGATATAGTTTCTTCTTAAAGTATTCTATATCGTCTATCTCTGAAAGATTTTGTCCGCCGGGCAGAGTTTCAATCTCTGTTCCTCTTCCACCCTCTCTTCTTGGTAACCAAAAATCTTCCAACATTGACATATGTTTTCTATCATCTTTAATCTCACCTGTATCTGCATTGTAAATAAGTTTGTTTTTATACTTATTCATTACATCTGCAAGGTACTGTTCAGCTTTCGCTTTTGGTAGATTACCTACGTCAATATAAAATATTCTTCTTTCAGGAGCTCTTGATATTCTGTAAATAACAAGTGCATCTTCCATCATTGACAACTGGTTAGAAGTCTTTAATGCTTTATGCAAGTATCCTATAACTACATTCTTAGTGTAGTCTAATAGTCCTGAAGTTGTATAAGTAACAGCTTCGGGTGCTATTCTGACAGTGTTACCTTCTGCGGCACCACCATCTTGAAATCCTTTATCATTAAATAGGAAGAACTCTTCTACCTTAGTAATGATATCTACATTAGTTTTTGGGTCTTTTTTCTTGTCAACATTTCTTATTTTCTTAATTCTAAGAGGGTCAACATTTCTTAAATCCACAATACCTAATTTTGGTCGTTTTCCGTCCACGACTTTATGGAAGTAGATTCTTCCATCAACGTACCATTTTCTGAATAATTCATGAGAGTTCTGATTGAACTTCATCATAGATAAGATGTGGTAAAACTCGTCACCCATCTTCTTTTTGATTCCACTAGAGAGTTTTACATCTCTAAGGTCAAGTGACACTATCTTATCTGAACTATCCGCTGTGATACATTCATTAACTATATCTTCGATAGCAGAGTCACACTCGGGTATAAGTGATATCTCACGATATCTCGATATGAGGGTGGACTCATTCTTGATTCCACCTTCCATATCTACATAGGAACCATAGGCTCCACCCGAGATAAATCCACCCTGTTGTGTTTGAATGACGGGGGTACCGTCATCCTCAACTGGTGGTACAAAAGATTTGTTAGCAATTAACGCATCTGTTTGTCGTAGTTCATCCTTTTTACGGGATATTTCAAATCCGAATATTTCCATAACTATATTTATAACACCTTGCTGGTGGTATTTTTCACTTTAGAGTCTTAAATCACTCTTTCCCAGTGAGAGAATTCAAACGTAACATCGAACTTTTCTAGTTCGTTTTCAGTACCATAGTCCAATGCAATTGAACCAATTTCTGAAGGAAACATGTTGAAGAATTCGTATCTCGCTAGGACTGAGTCATCTTTGTGTAATTGTTCTACAAACGCACGAGACAATAGGTAATCAGTAGTTGTTGAACCGACTCCACTGTCTAGTTGTTGAATCTCTTCTTGCCACGCTTCTAAGGCGTTTCTAGCAGAGAATTCTACGTCATTGAGAATAGATACTGTCCAAGGTGCAAAACTTCTATCTCCTGCAAGTTTGAGGTTATGACCTCTAAAAGGCTGTGTAATCACACCTAGTGTTCCAGCAGGAATTTGAGCTGCATTACACAGAAATTCTATCTTCTCACCAGCACGGGGTAAGTATACTCTAAATCGGTTGGCACGAGGGCCTCCACCGACTAGTTGTGCTTTAAATTGGTCTATTGTTGCCATTTATTTACTCCTGTTAAATTGCACCGTAAATTTCTTCAAACTGAACACCGCTTCTAGCAGCAACAAAGTTTAAAGTAATATAATTAATTGAACGAGCAGGTTTAACGAATATTGAACATACAAATTCGTTTCTGTCAATAACTGTATCAGTATTGTTTGTTTCATCACATACCACTGAGTAATCAATAACACCGTTTCTATTCTTTACATCTCTCAAGAATGGTTCTACTGAACTTCTGAATTGAGCACGAGTAAAAGCATCGTTGAATTCAAATAACTGAGCTTTAGCTGCAGTTGCGATTGCTTTTTCTAAGACGATGAATAATCTTCTTACATTAATTCTATCAAATGCAGAAGGTGTTGATAATGCAGTTTTATCACCAAACAGGATTGTACCTTGGCCTGGGAATGTTGCAACTGGGTTAACTCTTGCACGATATAGGTCATCTCTAGATGCCTGTTTAGGATTCAATGCAAGTTTAGTTATACCTAAGTATTGTCCTCTTGAGAATCCAGCAGGTGATACCCATGCATCTCTTTGTAAATCACTTCTTGCCATAATTCCAGCAGTGTGTGATGAAGCAGGTATCCAACAGTATTTGTCATTAAATCTGTCGTACTGATAAACCCATGTTGAGTCTAGTACTGCATATGAACTTGAACTTGCAGTGTTACATGTTGTTATAACATTTGCACTTGCAGTTGATTCTGAAGACACATTAACAACATCTGCTCTTCTTGGAGAGACGATTGCCATGCAGTCTTTTCTAGTTTCACATAGTAGTATTGCTTGATTTGTAAGTGTTGTCCAATCTGCAAGAATATCTTGTTCTACACCACTTCCGTTATCTGTTCTAGAAGAACCGACAAGTAGGAAAGAGATGTCTATAAGTTCTGCATCACCGAAGTGAGTTGTCCATGCACCATGTTTCTCACCTGCAGTAGATATTCTACCATCTGCACCACCACTTAATGATGTGTTCTCATGTAGAGAAGGTCTTAAGAAAGCAGTTGTACTTGATTGTGCAATTGTTCTAGTTTCACCAGCAGATGCAAGCATTGCTGTTGAGTGACCTGACCAATATACATATTCTGATTGTGTTTCTAATACATTTTTGTAGTAGTTAGAAGCACCTTGTGCATCTTTAGCGTCTGACGCAAGTGATAAGAATCCAAATGATTCTAACACTGTATGTGGTTTTCCTGAGAATAATCCATCTTCGTCTACAACTACAACGTGTACTTCGTCTTCACCAACTCCTGCTACTGTAGCAGAATGTGATTTAGCAGGTGCTTTATTGAAAAGACCATGGAATTCCCAATATCTGCTAATTGCTGAATCATCTGCAACTGAAGTTGTAAGACCTGAACCAGCTGGTTGACCAACTGCTTCAATTGTGATTGTTGTTCCACTTGCCAAAGTTAACACTCTGTACATTGTGTCATGACCAGCAAACTTAATTAAGTCTCTAACTGCAAATACATTTGATGCATCTACTGTTATTGTTGTTTGACCAACTGACTCAACTCCGTCTGTTAGGGTAACATTGTCGTTGTAATAAGCATCTGAACTTGCACATACGGAAACTTTTAATGAGTTACCTTTTGAACCTGCAAATTTAGAAACGAACTTACCAACTGTTCCTGCAGCCCCACCTGATTGATAGGTAGTGATGTAATCTGATGAATTTTTTAATAATGATGTTGATGCACCTGCTCCATTTGCACTGAAAACTCCTGTTGAGTTTACTCTAACGATTCTTAATGATGAACCGTATTTTAGAAATGATTCTGCTGTGTAGAAGTCTTCTGCTGCAGAGTCCGTGTTTAGAGGTGAACCGAAGTTCTCTACTAATCCTTTAGCGTCTGAAACTGTTACTACTTCATCAACAGGGCCCCATTGAAATGAACCAGCGAACGCACCTGTTGTGCTTGAAACTGCTGGTACAACATTCGTCAAGTCAATTTCGTTGACTTGTACGCCTGGTGATACTTGAAATGCCATACTTTTCTCCTGTTAATGTAAAAAGTTTTGTTTTACTTGATATATTTATAACTTTATTAATCTTAACGAACCTTGTATTTAGGTCGATACAAACCACCTATCTCCTTCAGTGTCAACAAAACTTTCGGTTTCATCCTTAACACTTCCAAAAACTCCTGCTGGTAACATGTCATCTTCTATCATTTTCTGTTGTTCGGAATATAATAGGTCTTTAACCTGTGAATCCGTGAGATGATAAAAGTATTCTGTTGTTATAAACCACGAAAATAATACGAGATTCATAACCATATCGTCATGATAACCTTTGGCAGCTTCATATGAAGTGCCTTTGTTAACAAATGTCAATAGTTCTGTTATAGTTGCTCTGTCACACAATTCCAACCTGTGTTCTTCTAAGAGTTCTTTGAGTGTCGAACAACCTATTCTTTTAACCTTCTTGTTCATTGTGACACCGATATCTTCCTGTTTTGTCATTCCTTGGACAAAGACATTTGAATATTCAATATCATAATGTAACTGTTGAGCAACCATTCCACCCTCTGCATTGTTCTCAACAATAACTAATGCTTCGTTATAGGGTTTAACATATTTGTTTATCATGTCAGGCAATAACATAGGAGATAACATGTTATCTCTAAATGTTGCAACTTGTTTAAAGGGTTGCACCGAAACATCAAATACACTAAACGTGGAATAATCCATTCCTCTTCCCTTAGAGACATCTACTGTACAAACGTAAGCATGTCCTTCTATGGGTCTAGTGTATATATTTATGTTATCACGATTCCAGTCGGGGTCTATAGAGCGTAATCCTAGTAAAATATTAGAATTAATAAGGGTATTACCTGTCCCTAGGAAACTATTTCCATACTCCTGTTCGAACTGGGTTTCGGATGTGTTTGCAATGGTCTGTTTCTTCCACTCTTCATCTCTGCCAGGCACATCATACCAGTTGATAAGAAAGTGTTTGTATTCAGATTGTTTCTGAATTGCACTCTCATATATCTTATAGAACATGTTACCAACACCGTTTGCAGTAGATGTGATAATAACCTTTGAATTTTTACCCGAGGTAACAACTGGATAGGTAGATGTATAGAATTCTTCTGCATTTTCTACGAACGCAAACTCATCAAGATACAAGAGGTTTATAGACAATCCACGAATAGAACTCGAAGATGTTGCAGCTGCAACTACTTTACTATCGTTTGCAAACTCTATTGAACCTTTGTTTAGAATCTTAACACCAGGCTGTAAATAGAATGGAACGGACTCTAACATGGTTACCATACGAGCAATCATCTCTCTTGCAATTGCACCTTTGTTTGCAAGAACCGCTACAGTAACTTCGGGTGTAAAGAGGAGATACCATAGTAGGTATGCACATGATGTGATTGATTTACCACTCTGACGTGATGCAAGAACTACACTAAATCTTTCGTCATTATAGTGGTTTATTAACTTGTCTTGGTATCCCCGAAGTATAAAGGGCACAAGTCCTTCATCTAGGGATATAATTTTTGTATAGTTTTCTATGAAATAACAAGGGTCACTTGAACATTTGACATACTCACCTAATTGTTTTTTGGTGTATTTTACTTCTACACCAGCTTTCTTAATTAGAGTATTACCTAGATAGCCTTCATTTTTCGAATCAGTCATTACTCTTTATTCTTTTTAAGAAACTTCTGTAGTTCGGATGTGCTACCAACATATAAATGATTATGTTGTTGTCCTATCTTTTGTTCGTCTTCTTTCTCTAATTCTTTGATTTTTTTCTGCAAGTCTAGTAGTTTCTCTGCAGTATCACCAACGGTCTTTATGAGCTGTCCTGCAACCTCATACGCCCTCGGGTGTTCGGTTTCTTTACATAGGTCTAGGATTCCATCAATTGCATCTTGTCCCCTCTCTACGAGTCCGTAGAGGGTCTCACGACCATACTTATAGTCGTTGTCCATACTTTCTGAACGACTGGGTAATTTAACTATTTTGGTCTCTCTTTTAATCTCTTTAGTAATTTCTGTAGAGATATCTAAAACACCATCTAGTTTAGAATCTATATCTTTTGTCATATTTAACTCGCATCGGTAACCTTATCATCTGTGAAATCTCGGGAAGTACCGTCATCATAAAAATCTACTGATTCAGCAACTACGAATGTATCTTCAGGGTCTACTGAACCCACAAATTTAAGACTCGTATTTGCACTTATTGTAATTGCACTTGATAACACTACACTTAGTTTATCAGATGCAATACTCGAAACTGTTGGATTAGTTGTTAGGTTTGTCCCAAACACCTCATCATTCACACTTATAGAACTATTTATTGCAGTTGCAAAGGTCACTGTTGTGGATGCGGCAACTGCATTTGATGTTTCTGCAAACGCAGGTTCATAGTGTTTAACCTCTTTAATAAGTCCCGATTCATCGATTTGAGATGAAGTGAACTGTCCGTTTTCATTAGTTAGATATGTTCTTTCTATAACATTCTTAATAATCTTACCAGTATAAACAGGGCCGAAGAAGTATAACTTCATAGTAAAATCTAGTGTATACTCTATTACACGTCTTTCTTCAAAAGTACCCTCGTACTCATCATTCATGGTAACTGAATTCAATGAGATGGGAACATCTCTAACCTCCGTCATTGAATCTACCATTTTCATTGATACAGTGTATTCGGGTTGAAAATACGGAAGAATTTGTTCTAATATTTGTAATGCATCATTAGCATTCTTTGCAAGTATTGACAAAGTAAAATTTATGTTGTATGGTGCAGGTGCATATTGAAATGACCTTTTGGTATTATCGGTGTCAAGTGTGGTCTTAGATGCACGAATAAGTTTGTTTTGTTGTCTAGTTGCATCATATTCAAATCCTGAGATTTCAAATGCTATTCTAGGAAGACTAATTGAACTTCTCATTCCATCGGATAGATTGGGTTCATCATTAAGTCTCGACAACCATTTTTGTTTAGGGCCGTATGATATCGGTACAATTTGAGAAGTCAATACAGTATTATCTGATTTTACCTTCTTTACCGTAATATTATTAAAGAGTGTACCAAAAATGGATACACTTCTTTTAATAGTTTCGTTATAAAAATGTGTTCCAAACATTAAGGTTCTCCAAACGGATTGGTTTCACTGAAGTCAAGATATGTGGAGTCGGTTGCTTCAAATTCTAAATTCTGTGCAAGTGCATCGTTCGACATTGTTAATACATCTGTTATTGAATTCACAGTGTACTGTGCAGTAGTTGTTGCACCAACCAACACGTCACCAACTACAAGTGTAGTGGTAACATCTTTAACTTTAAGTGTTCTAGTATTTCCACCAACCCAAGATAAGACTTCACCGACCACAACACTACTCTTAGTAAGGTTTTCCCCAACATTGTAGTCGCCACTACCACCAGGCAGCATGGTCATCTCTATGTTATATGCATCCTCATCTTCAATTTTATCTATACCTGCAACATCAGTATCAAAGTCTTCACCACTATATTCAAACAGTTCACACTGCATTTTAAATGTAAATAGTTTTCCAACTTGATAGAATGGATTTTCGTGTTCTACAAACTTAATTTCGAACAGTGAACCACTCATAGGGAAGTGAATTAAATCTCCTTCGTTTGGTCTGAGTGATGTTGCAAGGTTTGAATCTAATGATATAAATCTTTCCCAACTTCTTAATGATATAACAAATGTTGCAGTATCACGAATTGACAGTCCAAATTTAGACATGAGGTCACCCTCACCTTCAAAACCATCAGTATTTTCAATATACATCTCAACTGCATATGCATCACCAAAGGTAGACTGCACATCTTCATTGAGTATAGTGTCTTCTTCCACCACCTCTCTAGGTAAATAGAAACACTCATGTCCATACATTCTCAACGACTCAACAACTATATCCTCATAAAGATGTTGTTCAGTTGATACTGCATGGTTAAAAAATACATTTGTAGGCATATTTTTATCCCATCATGTCCATGACTGGCATTTCATAGTTCAGTCTAGACTCTTCTTCTAATTTTGTAATCTCTTCTTTGGCTTCTGTTTTCATGTTTTCTGCATCTAGTGTAACTCCGCCTGGCAAAGTCATACCTGAGAACTTAGAAAGGTTTTCACCCCATTGATACTTAACTAGTGAAGTTGCATATCTCTTTAACCACATATCGTTATAGATATCAGTCATGTCTGTTGGGTCTAACTTTCTATAACACTCAATAAGAATATACTCACCCACATTCACACCGTCCCAGTCCATATCCATGTATAGTCTGTTACTATGTGTATTGTATCTTATAGGTGTTCTACCCACTAACATGTCGTCCATAAGTGAGAGATGTTGTTGAACTTGAGAATAATACATAACACTTGTAGATGTTAAATCCCACAAGTCATTCAATCTAAGTTGATATCTCATATCAAACATATTATTAGACACACCATTACTAAACGGGAATATATTAATTACACTTAGTACATGTTCGGGTAGTGTAACATAGTTTTGTTGTTCACCATAAGTTTGGTTTGCAATTGCTTGTGTACCACTTGTTGCAGCTGTCACACTTGAATTTGTCTTGAATGAAGTAAGTTCTTCTTGAGTGATTTGGTGTTTTAGATAACACTTAATAGAACCATCGTAATGATACTCACGGAAATATTGGAGTGCTTCATCAACTCTGTCATCTAATTGGTCGTCATCTATATTGATTTCCAATACAGGAGCTCCAAGTTTTCTCTTGATATACTCTTTTAGTGATGCTTTTGAATTTGGTTCTGCCATGTGTTTAATCCAGTAGTAATAGTTATCTTACTACTATTTATACACTTTGATACCCTATTCTTGGAAGTATGTTTTAGATTGAAGTCTATCCAACTTTTCGTCCATTCTGTTCATAGTGTCAAACAACCTTTGGAAGTCTTTTTCTATTTGGTCACGCGTTAAATAGTCTCTAGCTATCTCCTCTCTTGTTTTATTGAGAAGGATATCTATTCGTTTTTGTTCAGACATCACGTTTCTTACAATTAATCCAACTGGTGCTATGACTAGTGTAAGGAAGAGATTCCAAATCATGTTTGGGTCGATTACTAATTCCATACGGATATTTAGGAAATCTATGACAGTATGGGGTCACCTTTCTCATCTAATTCGAAAGTATATTCATTTTCATTCCAAGGCAACGGTTTATTGTGGTAGTCAACCAACTCCACATTAAAGGATATACTATATCGATTAGATTTTGAGAAGTTTGGTTCTACCATATGCATCGCACCACTAGGAAATAATACACAGTTTCCTGTAGATGGTGCAATCCTGTGACTGGCGTTACTACGTCTTCCATGAGGCATATTTCCTACTACCTTTGGCATTGGGTCTATAAACTGAATATCACCCTCATCCCCTCCTGCACTTATGTATAGAACACCACTAAACCAACATCCATTATGAAGATGTGGTTGATTCCATGCACCCTTATCATTTATATTTGCCCATGAGTTACCCATACGAATTTTTGAAGAAACACCAAAGTATGGAGTGACCTCTTCATGAAAAAAGGTTGCAATTCTATTCATACATTTCTGAAAAAGGGGGTTTCCATCAACTCCATCATTTGATTGCCATCCAGTGTATGCATTTGAGATTCTTCTACCTTCGGGGTCTTTCCTTCTCATTGTATCTATTTCGTTCTTCAACATCTCTGCGTAATCTTCGTTATAACCCTGATTTGCAGCCAAATTTGGGTCAAGAAAATTTCTTGAGAAAATAGGAGTTGGAAATAATAGTGACACACTCATTTAAAATCAAACTCCATCTGAACTTCGTTTTTAGTCTCAGGTGTATCGTGGTCAAAAGGACATCCACCCTTTGCATCTTTAAATAATTTTGGTTTCGGAGTCCAAAAATTTTTTTTATAAGAACCCTTGTTTCTCTCCATCAATTCTGCATTTGAAAGTGACCCATCAGGATGCAGTAAACTACTGCGGTCTTCATAAAAATCCCATGATGTTTGTAAATGATACTCAGATTCCCACTCCTCTCTCTTGAATGGTATTACCTGTACTAATGGTGTTCCTTTCTTGATAACAAAGTCATCACCATGTTTAGGATACATGATAATATTACTATTGTCGTGTCCGTGATTGAACCCCTTATCCGAATCTACAACACCGTTCCATGCTTTAAAGTCTTTATTTTGCCATAGGAATGGGTCTAGGTACATCATACTGTAACCTTTTGGTAATTTTATACTCCACTCACCTCTTACTTTAAATGCATCATATACCTCTTCATTCTGAGTGTGGTAATTAAACTGATAATCTGTCCCCTCACCAACTTGCTCTTTAGGGTGTGATGGTAGTGTACTACACAGTTTTCCCTGTTTGAGGTCTTCTACGGCCGCACAGTATCCATTAATTTTTCCATGTTTTACTGTTATATCCCGATTGGCGACTATCAACCATCCCATATTCAACCAGTCATGCATAGCAGGACAAGTTTTTATAGTTCCCTCAACTATATTTCCCCGAACAATATCATTTACTGGAATTTTTTTCCACCAATCGGGTTTATACGATTTTGCAAGAATTGGTTTAGTTGTGTCGAATGCATTTTTATGGTATGTGTTGAATTTTATTGTTGGCATAACTTAACTTTGTCACCTCGAATTACTATAGACCTTCTGTCCATATATCTTGCAGAAGGATTTGGTGCATCTGCACCATGTGGTATTCTTCCATCAAAAATAATCAATCTATTGGGTTTGAATTCCACTTCTGCGATTTGAATTCCGTTTTCCCTTAAATCAAAACCTTGTATTGTTTCTATACCATCTTCAGGAGTTTCATATAATCTCAAAACTCCACCCCAATGGTCTTCCCAATGTGTATTTGTGTAGTATAAAAAGGATAAGTTTTGGTCTTCATCAAGAGGGCAATCAGTATGAATAGTTCCATAAAGTCCTTGTGTTTGAGAGTTTCCTCCCATATACTGAAAATTCTCCCATTCAAACCCAAAGTCTTCTCCCACTCTTTCATTTAGGTATTTACTCCAAAGTATTATTCCATTATCCACTTCGTCAGACCAATTATCATCACAATACATAGAAGCTCCCCAAAACTGATGCATTGGTAAACCAGTAGGGTCATCTCCCCTTACTTCATTACTTTTACCCCACCGAGCTCCTTTTAAAGATTCGTCTACTTTTTTATGAATAGGATGAGCTAACCAATTATCTAAAACATATATTTTATCTAAAGGCAGTTTTTCGATTTTTACAGGAGAATCTATAACACAGATTTCCATGAATTTTAATCCTGAGCAGTTGGTTTGAATAAATCGGGATAGAATCCTCTATATTCGTTCAGCGTTTTTAAAGCATCTTCAGATGTAACTTCAATTTCCTGAACCAACTGTTCTGTAACATGTGCTGTTGCATCTGCACATTCCATGACCAATCTTGCATTAGTTCTTTTGGGATGATTTGAACCATGTCTTCCTATATAAGTACATTCTAATAAACTATCAAACCCATACTGACGAGCTGCATCCGTATTTTTCCCATCTTGAAACTCATATAATTCATCAATCAGTTGGTCATTAAGACAGACTCCCTGTGGTGGTTCGGATGCATCAATATAAACTTCAATGGATTCCATCTCTTCATCAGTCAAGTCAATTCGTTCATGTGTCTCAAAGGGTTGACTATCATCGAATTTTTCAATTTTCCAATGTTCGTCTCCGTCATATACGACAATATCAAAGTCAAATCCTAAACTAGGCTTATCAACATTATTGAATTCATACCTCAATCCATTTGTTTTTGTAATTCTTAAATCGTTGTTTTCTGTAAATATTAGTGCGTTCATAAGTTAATTTCTCCGTCTAGTTCAAGACAATTCTTTTCAATGTTGTAGTTTTTTAAGTTTGTGATATCAGAACAGTCTTGTCCTTTTACCCAAGGGCCTCCCCTTGTATAATGAAACCCAAATGCATCGGGTTTAACATCATCATACCCCTCATTGTGTATGTATTTAGTAGGTATTTCGGATACCATATCTGTCCACTCAAACTGGTGTAGATACTTTCCACTTTCGGTATTAATAACTTCAGGTGTCAACTTCCTGCAGTCTTCATGACTATTATTGAATACCATCATACTTGACCACAATTTCTTAGGATAAGAGACATTCTTCTCACCATCAAACTTAGTTTCAGGTGTGTGTAGATTGTCATAATCATACTTACACACTGCAACGGCATCATCGGGGTGTAGGAACATGAACAGTGGTAAAGGACTTTTAGTAAAAATCATATCATCATCAATGAACAATGAAATTCCCTTATAGTCTTCTAGGTATGGTATTAAAAATCTACTGTATGTAAACTCAGTACTTTGACCTGCATATTCTCTAGTATACTCGGGAATTTTTGATTTGTCAAGGAATTTAATTTCGGGTTTGAAACATTCTAAATCACTCATACCTCGTGAACGGTGACCATTTAGATGTCTTAGTATACTGTTTCTAGAAACCTTTGGAAGTTCCTCATGTCTACTGTCGTATCCAATATAAATGTTAAAGGGTTTTCCTTCAGTTAATTCAAACACACTCTTACCAAATTCTGACACTCTTTTTCTCCAACTGTCTAGTCTAGGTGTCAACTGGGTGGGCCATATTTGCATATATCCATTATGATAATCTAAACTAATTTCAGTAGTTTGAAGTGAGGAATCTGCAAAAATATCCAAATGTTCTTGTACACTTAATTCGGGACTTTCTAGGTAATCATAGGGGTCTGCTAACAAAATTGGAAGTGAATCATCATCTAAAATTTTATACATTGATTGTCTAATAGAGCCTGGGTGGATATGGAGTCTATATCTTATTCCGCTGTCACTCCAATCACTACGATATGCGTAGAGACATCCTTGTACTGGATTTACTAGACCATTTTCTTTGATGTCATGAATCATCCAATGGGCTTTCGTGGAGTGGTAAAAGGTACTACCTACTGAATTCAACTCATCATCAGTCAGTCCTGTATCACCAGCTTGATTGTGAATACCACCTGTGTAACCACGGTAATTCATGTTGAGGTAAGTTTCAACCTCATATTCCAAACCCATATCAATGTCAATTAAGTCGTGTTTTTTTAATTCACCCCAAGTTAACATTTTAGTTGGTGGTACAAGATTTTGTTTACGAATTTCTTCATAAACTTTGACCTTTCTATTGTCTTCGGGAATTTTGGAATCTTTATATAGATGTATTTTTCCAAGGTCTATATTAACCTTTCCCAACTCCTGTAAATAGGCGTCTACGTTTCCATCCGCACTCCAATCTAATGTGGGGATATTGTATTTTTCTACTATTTTGGGAGCGTCTATTGGGTTTATTCTACTGTTTAATCTCATAATATAATCTGTTATCCGTTATCTGTTGACCCTATATTTAGTCAACAGATAACAGAGGAGTTTTAACCTGAAATAGGTGTCGCAGGCCAATTCTGTTGTAACACACCATCCCATCTATCTACAGGAGTTCTTGCAATATAAGTTGCAGGTTGTTGTGCAATGTAGATTGCAGGTTGTCTCGCAACATAAATCGCAGGTTGTCTCGCAGGTGCTTGATAGATTGCAGGTTGTCTCGCAATATAAATCGAAGGTTGACGAGCAGGTGCTTGGTATATAGCAGGTTGTCTCGCAATATAGATAGCAGGTTGACGAGCAGGTGCTTGATAGATTGCAGGTTGTCTCGCAATATAGATTGCAGGTTGTCTCGCGGGTGCTTGATATATAGCAGGTTGTCTTGCAATATAGATTGCAGGTTGTCTTGCAGGTGCTTGGTATATAGCAGGTTGTCTTGCATCATATCCAGCTGGTTGTCTTGCAGGTGCTTGGTATATACTTGGTGACCTTGCAATATAGGCATGTGGAGACCTAGCAGGTGCTTGATATATAGCAGGTTGTCTTGCACTCGCTTGATAGATTGCAGGTTGTCTCGCAATATACGTTGCAGGATATGTAAATGGTATCTGATAAGTAAACGGTTGTCTAGCAGGATAACTCGCACTGTAAGTAAATGGTATCTGATAAGTAAATGGCTGTCTAGCAATGTACGAAGCAGGATAAGTAAATGGTATCTGATAAGTATACGGTTGTCTAGCAATGTAATTAGCAATATACGGTATCTGATAAGTAAACGGTTGTCTTGCAGGTGCTTGATAGGCTGCAGGATATGGTATCTGATAAGTAAACGGTTGTCTTGCAGGTGCTTGATAGGCTGCAGGATACGGATTTTGACCATTTCTTGGAGACCTAGCAGGTGCGATATAAATTGCAGGATACGGATTTTGACCATTCACTGGTTGTCTAGCAGGTGCTTGATATATAGCAGGGTAAGTATACGGTATCTGATAAGTAAATGGTTGTCTAGCAGTGTAATTAGTATTCGCAGTATAAGTATACGGCTGTTGAGCATTTGTTTCGGTGTTACCACTAGCAGGCAAAAGGTAAGTAAAAGGATTAGGTGTTCTATAATTATAAGACCCACCCTTAATCTGTTGAAAAGACCCTGGCGTTTGCGGGCCGCCAGGCACCGTTACTGGAATCGTCTGAATATAGGTATATGGTATTCCTGAAGGAACTCTTGTTGGAGTCCTTGCAGATGCTATATAAGTTGTTATCGCAGGATATGGCGTCTGACCATTTCTTGGAGACCTAGCAGATGCAGAATAATTTGCATTGTAAGTAAACGGTATCTGATAAGTAAATGGTTGTCTAGCAATGTAATTAGCACTGTAAGTAAAAGGTATCTGATAAGTAAACGGTTGTCTAGCAGTGTACGAAGCAGGATAAGTAAATGGATTTTGACCATTCACTGGTTGTCTAGCAGTGTACGAAGCAGGATAAGTAAATGGATTTTGACCACTTACTGGTTGTCTTGCTTGATATGTAGCAGGATATGGTGTTTGACCATTCACTGGTTGTCTAGCAGATGCAATGTACCCAGCAGGATATGGTGTTTGACCATTCACTGGTTGTCTAGCAGGTGCGATATAAATTGCAGGATATGGTGTTTGACCATTCACTGGTTGTCTAGCAGATATCCGTGTATCTGCTGTATATGATGTCTGTCTTGACGCAGGATAAGTAAACGGAGTTTGACTTGACGCAGGATAAGTAAATGGTATCTGATATATCGCAGGATATGTACTTTGAGCATTCGCACTGTAAGTAAATGGTATCTGATACCCAGCAGGATATGGTGTCTGACTGTTTGCAGGATATGTAAACGGTATCTGATAACTTGCAGGATATGCTGTCTGTCTTGACGCAGGATAAGTAAACGGTGTCTGACTCGAAGCAGGATAAGTATTCTGTCTTGAAGCAGGATAAGTAAACGGTGTCTGACTCGAAGCAGGATAAGTATTCTGTCTTGAAGCAGGATAAGTAAACGGTGTCTGAGCAGCTGCAGGATAAGTATTCTGTCTTGAAGCAGGATAAGTAAACGGTGTCTGACTACTTGCAGGATAGGCAGTTTGACTCGAAGCAGGGTACGATGTCTGACTATTTGCAGGGTATGGTTGTTGTGTGTTTCGTTGACCTGAGGCTGCAACCCACCCAGTCGGCGTTTTTATTTGTATATCAGATACAGCTTTCCATGTACCTGATGCTGTTTTAACCCAAGCACCTTGGGTTGAATTCCAACCCGAAGGTGTTTTTACCTTTTGACTCATCCTATTTTATCCTATAAAAGAAATTATTAATCTTATTTATGTTAAGAATATTGTACCCATAAATCACCCACCATACCATCACCTGCTGCTGGGGCTGATGTTGATTGGTAAACATTCCTAGCAACACCACCACTATTGGATGCGTTAGTAGTACTCAATGTTGTAAACGACGCACTTGCACCTGTAACTGCAAAATTTGAGTTATTTGTCAAGTGTGAAGTATGTGTAGGTGCTGAAATAACACCTGTAGAACTATTATATCCACCTGTTCCTGCAGTGTGTGATAATGCACTTCTTGCTCTTGCAGTGGTGTGATATAAATTACCGTTTTCAGTAATGGCACTAGTGTTTAGTGTAATATTTGCAGAACCATTGAATGATACACCTGATATAGTTCTTGCATTTTGCAATGTTGTAGCAGTTGCAGCGTTTCCTGATGTAGATTGGTTAAGTGTTCCGACTGTAAAGTCTACTGTACCGTCACCATCATTATATGTAACTGTAATACCTGATTCAGTATTACCTGTAAACATACCACCGACTGCATCTTGAGCTCTTTCGTTTGTAAAGTAGAGGTTTGACCCTTCAGATACATTACTAGTAGAATGATTAGATAAACTAGAAACTGTACCAGTTACGTTTCCTGTTAAGTTTCCTTCAACATTAGCAACTAAAGTTCCTGTAGTGATTGATAGGTTACCTGTGGTTGCACCAGTAAATGTACCAGTACCCATTGTAAACTTATCTGCACTCTCATCAAAACCGATGAATGCGTTTGCAGAATCACCCCTTTCTATAACGATACCAGTATCGTTAGTAGGTGTTCCTGTAGTTCCGTATCCAAGTTCGATTAAACCATCTGTCATGGTTGTGTTAGTTGAACTAACTGTAGTAGTAGTACCATTAACAACTAGGTCACCAGCAAGTGTCAAGTCGTTGAATGCAACATCACTCGAAGTTGCAACTGCTTGACCAATACTGATAACACCATTATTGTATCCAACACCAGTTCCAGCACTAAAGTGAGCTCTTGTTTCCGCCTGACTTGCACCAGTGTATGTTATTACACCATTTGAACTATTGTATGCAAGTGAACCATCTCCACCCGCATCTGTTACTGAAACTAAACCTCTAACCTCTGCATCTGTTCTTTCTGTGAACGAGATTACACCAGTACTACTGTTGTATGATAAATCACCACCAGCAGATACTAGACCTCTTATATCGGCATCTGATAAACCAGCAAGTGTAAGTGTTCCAGCAGAGTCATCGTATGTAGAAGTGATGTTTGTTCCACCAACTACTAATCCGTTTACGATGTCTTCTATCTCTTCTTGTGTTTTACCTGAAGAGTTAATTGTAAGTGTTCCAGCAGAGTCATCGTATGTAAGTGTTATGTTTGTTCCAGCAGTCGCCATTGTACCAACAACATCTTGAACTCTTTCTGTTGTATGATAAAGATTTGACGAACCTTCTGAAGTTGCATCTGTATTAAATGACCCACTTGAACCCAATGGTATTGTTGCACCGTTAACTGTTAGACCCGAATTAGTAAGTTTACTGTTTGAAATATTACCAGCTAACATACCATCTGTAATACCACTAGCTTTAACTCTTAGTGCATCTGAAAATAATTCTACAGAAGAATCATCTACTCCAACTGCAAGTGTAACGTCACCAGTAGTTCCACCACCTGTTAGACCATCTCCAGCAACTACCGAAGTGATATCTCCAACTTCTGAAGTAAGTGTTAGTGTTCCAGCAGTGTCATCGTATGTAGATGTGATTCCTGTTCCACCAACGATTAATGAATTAACTCTGTCGTCAACTCTTTCGTTTGTGAAGTATAGGTTACTTCCGCCTTCTGAAACATCATCCGTAGAACCCGAAAGTTCTGATAATGCATCTTTTGATTGAACTTGTGAGTCAACATATGCTTTAATAGATTCTGAAGATGAAAGTGTTGTTGCACTTGCACCTGTCATAGTGTCTGAGTCTAGTATTGCAGAACCACTTACACCAGTGTTTATTACTGGACTTGTGATTGTTTTATTTGTTAAACCCTGTGTACCTGTTAATGTTGCAACCAAAGTTGTATCAATCTCGATTGTATCATCATTAACTGTAATACCTGTTCCAGCACCAATGTTTAGTGTTGCATCACCTGAAGTAGCAGTACCAGTCAAACCAGCACCAGCATTCACACCAGTGATATCACCAACATTACCTGTAACTGTTAAAGTATTTGCACTGTCATCATATGCAAGTGAGATACCCGAACCAGCAACAAGTGTACTGTTAAGTCTGTCATCAATTGCTTCGTTAACTGCTGAACCAGCAACTATACCTGAAGAATTGATTATTTCAGTAGTTCCTACTGTTAGACCATTCTTGATTATGAAATTCTTTTCACCAGCCATTAGATAGTACCTCCATCAACAGTTGCATTTGATAGTCTTGTATCAAAGCTTGAGTTAAATCTTGCGTTTGTGAAGAAGAGGTTGGTTGAACCTTCTGATAAGTCATCCGTGTCTAAGTTAGAGATTGCAGCTGCAACCACCTTTCCATTAGAGTCGATAACATCAGTTGACCCAACGCTTAAACCATATTCTATTACGAATTTGTTCTGTGTTGCCATGTGTGTGATTCCTATTTGTGAATGGTTTTAAAATTCTTTAAATTCTTATGCAAGTATTTAGTATAATAGGATGCTGTAAACGTCTTATATTAGACAGATATCTCAATCTTTTTAAATTTATATACTGTTGAGTTGGAACTCGCAGGAGTCACCCTCAATCTTGCACTACTAATATTGACATCTACCGTAAATGTCCCCAAAGGAGACGACCCTGTATACATTTCACCATATTGTGAATGATATGCAGTAGTACCATCATGTAAGACCATTATCTCAATGACATGGTATTCACCCGAAGTGGAATCTGTTGCTTGAACTTGATACTTTACACTTCTATAACTTGCAATTGCAAATGAGTCTAAAGTTGCTTGAGCTGTTGATGTTGTTGTTATAGAACCTGCTGTAAGTCCACCTCCTGCATCTTGGAAGGAAAGTGTCCCACTACCATTGGTAGTTAAAACTTGTCCGTTAGAACCGTCACTAGACGGGTAAGATAGACCAGCTGCAGTCAATGTAGATGAGGTTAAATCACCCAATTGTAAATCAGCAAGTGAATAGTTTCCACCCGATAAATCTACTGTAGTACTTGGTTCTGTTTCTAGACCATCAAATAACTTCCATGTTGAATCACTTGCATCCCTGAATAAACCTGTGTATTCTGATACTCCCGACTCACCACTCAAACCATCATTATAGTTACCATAGAAACCAATGTCAATTAAATCTGCAGTAGTGTTACCACTTGCAAGTTCCAACATTGAATCGGTAACTGAGGTCGTTGTGGAATCGATAATAGTCTGAGTACCATTGACCGTTAAGTTTCCACTTACGACCAAACTCCCATCTATCTCGGTATTACCTAAGTCCTTATGACCATACTCGGTAAAGAATTTTGTTTGAGTTCCCATAGTACTATTTATACCTTAAAATATCTTAAACAAAAAAAAAGGGGTCAATGAAGACCCCTTTTAGTTTTATGATATATTTAAAAGCTTAAGCTTCTACCAATGTTCTATCAAATTTGATGACCGTTGAGTTTGTACTCGCTGGCGTACATCTTAAACGAAGGTTTGAACCCTGTATGTCTGCATCGAAAGTCGCAAGATTTGTGTCTTTCAATGTTCCATATGAAGTCAATGTCACATCAGTTCCGTCATGTATGAGCATGATTTCTGTAGAATGAAAGTTTGACCCCTCACTCATTGCGACAATATATCTAGCTGCACGATACGTTGCTTTCGCAAATGTATCTAAATCAAACTGTGTAGTAGATGTTTTTGTCTCAGAACCAGTCTTCTTATTCTTAGAGTTAATATTTTTGGAAGAAGTAATCGTGTCTGTTGCGACATCATACTCAATACCTCGAATTAACTCAGCAATTTTAAAACTATTTGTCTTAGCCATTTGTTAATTCTCCTATGTTAATCTAATTTGGAAGGTGGTGAAATCAGTGTTCGTATTAGCAGGTGTTACTAGTAATCTCATATTTCCACTGTTTATATCACTCGAAAGTGAGAACAATGAAGATGCTGAGAAAGCATCACCATACTGGACGAAATGTGCATTCGAACCATCGTTAATTAATAGTACCTCAGTTGCATGAGTTCCTAAAGATGCATGTTTCCCAACGATAACATATTTTATCGTTTTGTTTGCAACTGAATTAGAACTCAATACTTGGTCTGCAGTAGTCGCTGTTAGTGAGGTATTCGAAAAGAATCCCTGCACTAAGTTTGATACTGAAGTCTGAGCTACAACTTGTAGTATATCCCCTGAGACTGCATTTGCTTGAAGTGTTATTACAGTAGTAGAAGTCGTGACATAGTCACTTCCACTTACTAATTTAATACCGTTCAAATAAACACCCTCAAGACCCGCAGTGTAACTCAATGTGTTACTATTATCGTCACTACCCGAAAATACAGTTTGAGTTGAACTCGAAACTGTATAATAGAATTGTGTTAATGCAGAACTAGCTGCATCGACAAAGTCTAAGTTACCCGAACCATCTGTGGACAATAACTGTCCACTAGAACCGTCTGCAGTTGGGAATACCAGTGCATCGTTGATAGTTAAAGAAGATGGGTTAGACCCAACTTCAACAATGGCAGCACTTCCGTCATTCTTTTCAGTGTAAAATCTACCGTGGTAGGTATTTACTGCAATTTCACCAAGTGATAAATCACTAGTAGCTGGAACTGCGTTCTGAGTAGAACTTCTTTTAAACTGAATTACTGTTGCCATGTTTTGTCTCCTTAACTATCTTAGAATGTACCACCGTCTAGTGAAGTAACTGACACTGCACCCGAAGATACTGTGAAGTCACCACCAAACGAAGCAATACCCTTAACTGAAGAAGTCGCATCTTTAATAGATACTGCACCTGAAGTAACATCGAAGATTGCTGTAGCAAAACTTGCGATACCTTTGTTAGAGACTGTTGCATCTTCAACGGCTAATGTGATTGCACCAGCACCGTTAGTGATGGTCATACCTTCACCAGCAGTTAGAGTTGCGGCATCCATTAATCCTGAAGCTGTATCTCCGATTAAGATTTGTCCATCTGTTGGAGCTGAACCAGCATAAGAACTGATTGACCCACTTAGAGCAAGACTAGAAACTTCTGTAGCACCGAATGTTGCAGCCATTGCTGTTCCACTGAATACTGAAGATGTGTCTGTTGCACTAGAAAGAGCGACAAATTTACCTGTTGAGTCGTCCATACCGAAGAAACCAACTTTCGCAGTTCCATCGTTATATACAAACTTAATACCACGGTCTAAGTTATCATCTGAACTATCTGAACCAATTTCAAAAACTGGGTCTGCGATAGAAACAGTTGTACTGTTTACTGTAGTTGTTGTTCCGTTAACAGCTAAATCACCAGTAACCGTTAAGTTACCTGAAGTTGTTAAAGTAGCAGTTGTGATATCATCTGTGATTAAGTTACCTGAAACTGTTAAGTTTCCTGAAACTGTAGGGTTAGCTACAAGACCAACTGTTACAGTTTGTCCTGAAACTGAAGTATCAATCTCATTTGCTGTACCTGAAACTGTTAGAGATTGAGTATCAAGGTCGATTGAACCTGTTCCACTGTCACCTGCTAGTCCTAGGGCATCATCAACATCAATTGCAGAAACGTAATCGAATACTGCTTTTGTTGTTGGGAATGTTACATCTGAAGTAGAGTTTGAAGAAACACCTTCAGCTGCAGTGATAACCGCTGCACCGTCTACTGACGCAAATACTACTGCGTTAGAAGCAAGTTTAGCTGCTGTTACAGCATCATCTACTATAGAAGCAGTTACTACTGCGTTAGAAGCAAGTTTGTCAGCGTCAACTGCGTCATTAGCAATTTTCCCTGTTGATATTGCACTTGCACCGATTGTTACAGCACCGTTAGATGCTAATGTTACATCACCACTGAAAGATACGTTGTCAAATGAATCACTTCCGTCATGAACAAGTACTTGACCTGTTGAAGGAGATGAGATATCTGAATCCGTTGCACCTGCTAGTGTAGATGTTGTAGAAGCGAATGATAATTGACCTGAACCATTGGTAATAAGTGCTTGGTTAGCACTACCGTCAGCTGTAGGTAAAACCAATGATACGTCAGCACCTAGAGCAGCTGGAGAGCTGAGGGTTACTGATGATGTTCCATTGTCTGTGTCTTCGTGAAATTTTAGAAAACCTGCAGTTCCACTAACACCCTTAGTTGCACCAACGATATCGGTATAATATTTACCACCGATTGTATGGATAACTGGGTTAGAAGAGGAATCTACTGATTCAATAAATAATTTTGCAGAAGCACCGTCATTACTCGCATCTTGGACGTACGCTAACTCACCATTACTCAAATCCGAAATGGATGGAGCTGATGCAGACGTACTTCTTTTGATTTGAATTACTGTTGCCATTTTTATATTTCCTATAAAATTTATTTAATTTAAGTTGTGACCTGTCACTGTCAAGGTCGTAAGTTGCATAATATATTTAAAACAGTCCACTCACAATGTGGGTCGATACCTCACTGGTTGGTATCCTTGATTATTAGAAATTAGAATTTCTAATTGTATAGTTATTTAGACAACTAGAATGTTCCACCATCTAGATTAGTAGTAGTTATCCACTTATCTGATGATGCATCGTATGAGAGAAGACCATCGTCCGTCTCTGTTACGTTTACGTCTGCAAGTTCGTTGATTGACTTGGATGCAATATTTACATTCGTTGCATTACCGATAGATACTTGTTTAGCACGGACATTACCTGCACCCGATACTACACCACCAATACTTGCAGTTCGACTTAGTGTTCCTTTAATTGCCATAATATTATCTCGTTACACTCGGAGTTACATTTATCTGTCCCTCAACAACTCTCGTGGTTATAGAGGAAGCACTCGTTACGGTCAAATCATATACATATCGACCAGCTGGTATTGCAGATGTTTCTGTATCTGTTAAAGTTAGTGTTACCTGACCTGACCCAGCTGAGATTGCAGTAGTGAATGTTGCAGTTGCAGTTGAGGATGAATAGGTCTTTCTTATCTGTGCAGCTGCAGTATATCCTGTCATCTCTAATGCTGTACCATCGGTATCTGTGACATCTACAGTTATTGAGAAGTCTGTTCCTTGGTCGATGAATATGTTTGCTATGATTGCCATATAACTATTTATACCATTTTATTGGTTGAGGTTAAAGTACTTTGTATGAAGAATGTGTTTCAGGCCATCCAAACGATGAACCCTGAACTAATTTAACAATAACTGTGGTCTCATCATCAATATTCCAATCAATTTTTGAACCATCTGTTGAACTTAACCCAAAGTTTAAATATATATCATCCCTAAATGACGGAGTATTAAGGTGGGTTATATTGTGTTGTTTTTGAACACTACCCACTCTACTGGCAAATAGTCTTTCAATACCATTTTCCCAACATGCATCCTTCATTGTTATATCTACAGCACCTTCTTTTCCTGTAACTCCATTTTTTATTAATGTTAACCAAGTCTTATCACCATGGCTATCATCCATATACATTTGTATTCCTACGGAACCAGTTGTATCTTCCCACCCATCTTCAAGAAGGTCTGCAATATAACTAAGATGTGAACTATCAAAAATTCTTTGAATTTGAGTAACTCCAATAAGAGTCTCATCTTCCCAACATAAATGACAAAAACTTCGGTGTTGCTCTTGCATCATTCGTTGATAACTATCGTCTCTCAGTTCATCTGAAGTAGTAAATCCGTGGTCGTCTCGTCTGTATGCATTGTGAGTCCAAAATGCACCAATATTGGCATTCCATAACGTATTGAATTGTTCTTGTGTTGGAAAACCTACAGTATGTTTGTACATTTAAATTCCCGTATTCCAGTAAAGTGAGAAGACTTCCCCATCTTGATTTGAACGACCAACTGATACAGTGGGTGTAGTGTCGGCTTCGACATAAGTGTGTGAACTAAAGCCTTTAATAAAATCAGTGCTGGAGGAGTATCTCTTTTCATCACAAAACAATGAGATGGCATATGCACCCGTTTGACTACCAGTGTGTGATTGATAATATATCTGTCCAGTTCCATTTAGAGCAGCTGTATACCCATAAGTTGTATAATAATAGTTATTATAAAACGGACTAGAAAACATTGTTATTCCATTATTAGGCCCGCCAGGTGTCTCGGTCTTGACATAGTTTGAGTTATTATCTGTCTGTTTAACAGCACTACATATAATCCCACTGACAGGGCCTTTGAGAACAAAGAAATGCATTAATACGGGTTGACTCGAACTCATATGGGCATAATATTGAACTCGATTCTCATCACCTGTACACACCATAGACTGACAGGCAGCCCAAGTATCGGTTCCTGATTCATCTTTTCTATGTAGATGCTGCGTCCAGTTATTGTCTATCTGAGAACCACCATTTTTAGAAATCCTACGGAATTTTGCAGCTTGATAACTACCACTTGCAACCGTTGGTGCATATAATGTTCCACCAGCAGTAGATACCAGCATTACAATTACATCTCCAGCTGCACATACTGTACCTAAATTCAGAGTTGTCCATGTATTACTTGTTGTAGCTTTCCAAGTACCTGCAATCTGTGAACCAGTTACATTTTTGAACCTACCACTAGAATTTGTTCTATAGACACTTCCTGTTCTACCTGAATTAAATATTCTGTTAGTTGGGGTTTGTCCACATGCATCTGTAACAAGAGGGTTACCATTAGACACACCAACAAAATCACCTAACTTAATTTGAGTATTTACTGTTGATGGAATACCACGAACAATTGATGGGGTTCCAGTTGAACTAGTCCTTAGACGAGATTTTGTATGTTGTGGTAATACGAGTGGAATTCCTGACGCACTTCCATTAATTGCACCATCGTACTCAGCACCCTCACGAGAACAGTTTGCTTCGAGAATGGATTGTCCAGCATTGTAGGGAATATACAAATTAGCTGCATCTTTATGAAAACTTGTTAATGAGACGTTAGAACGTGCTTGACCGAATTCATCGGCAAGGGAACCCATGTTGAGATAACTCTTTGTACCATTTTCAGGAAGACCCATTATTTATTCCCCTTTAGTTCCTCAATCTCCCCTTTCAACTCTTTAATGGCTTCTATTAATAAGGGAACGAGTTTCTCATATTGAACAGTTTTATAATCTGTTCCATGTTCTTCATTGATAGGTGCAGATTTAATAATCTCTGGCATAATTGCTTCTACTTCTTGTGCAGAAACACCAACTTGTCTTTGGTCATTATCGAATCCCAATTCTTTTGCAGTTTCATTTGCAGTAAAGTAGTAACCATTCAACTGAGATACTTTATCTAATGCATTTGGTATTGTTCCTTCGAAATCTTTTAGTCTTTCATCTGAGTAGTATGCAATAACATCACCACTTGAATGAAGAGTGGAAGCAGTAAATGTACCACTATATGAACCACTCATTAGGAATTGTGTTCCACTTAGAGACATACCATTACCAGCACTATATGTAGTATTAGTATCTGTATTAACAACTGTACAATTAAATGTAGTACCACTTAAGGACATTCCTGTACCAGCACTATATGTTGTGTTAGTGTCTGTATTGACAACTGTATTTCTAAACTCAGTACCAACTAAAGTCAATCCTGTTCCAGCTGTATAAGTTGTGTTGGTATCTGTATTGGTATCGGTAGAACTGATTGTAATTGTTCCACCTGATTTTGATATTGATGTTGCACCACCACCATTTATATAAATGTTACCAGTAGATAACCCAGTATTATTTGCACCAACTGATGTTACTGTATTGGTATCTGTATTAACAACCGTGTTGGAAATTTTTAATGCATCTTTACCAGTACCACCAAAGTTGCTGACCTCACTAAGAGATATACCAGTTCCAGCTTGAACATATAGAGATTTGTTACTTGTCGATGCACCCATCGACATAACATAACCAGCACCAACATTACTATTATATCCATAAATGGCATTGAACCCTAATGTTGCATTACTGTCAACACTATCTAGTTTGGTCTTTAGAGTACTTGTAAAGTTCTTTTGAGTTAATCCACCGTCACCAACAGAATATGTAGTGTCTGATGAACTTGTTCCTGCACCAATTAGTGACCTAACTTCTGCACCAGTAATACCCGATGCAAGAGATGGTGTTGAACCATTACTAGTTATGGCTGCATTTGAACCTGTACTGTTGACTGTAAATGCATTTCCTGAGCGGGTAATATTAATATCAGTACCATTTACGAAATTCATCGTTTCACCAGCACTTATATTTGTTGTTGCACCACCATTTGCTTGAATGTTGAAATTGGTTGTGTTAGTATCTGTAAACAATGCACTTGCTGGTACTGCTGTTTTAACAGTATCAAATGCCCAGTTACTACTGATTGATGTAGTTGATGCACCGTCAACTGGACTATCGTGAATAGGTCTCCAAGTATTGGTATCTGTTCCAGTAAATGTTACAATTTCATTTGACCTTGATACTGCAACTGAACCTGCACCTCTAAAGTCTACTGCACTACCCGATGCAATTGCATATGGAGTATTACCATCTTCTTTAATGGAGAATGTATAGTTGTTTGCGTCTGTAGCACCACTATAACCTAAGTTAGCAAGTGTCAAAGTATGAGAATTTACATCTGTAAGGTGACCCTGAGCATCGATTGTCAAATCTTGTACTACTGTTGCACCACTATTGTTTACACTAGCTGCACCAGTTGCTGTATGGTCTATTGTTAAAGTATCACCTGATACTGAAGTCTGTAATCCTGACCCACCTGTAATTGTAAGTGTGTCACTTGTTGCGTCTGCAACTGCATTTCCACTATCGGAAGCAACAGTTTGGAATATGTTTTCTGCACTTGCAGCTGAAAGTCTAATCTCATTAGATGCATCTTCATATGCAACGGTCACATTGGTGTGGTTACTATGGTTTAATGCAGCTGCAGCTGCATCTTGAGCTCTCTCATCTGTGTACCATAGGTTAGTTGAACCTTCAGATATTGTATCTGTTGTACTAGGTGCAGTGTTGACCCACGAAGAACCATTATATGCTAGCAAGTTACCACTTGCAGGGGATGTTATTGTGACATTAGAAAGGTCTTGAATATTTGATTGTCCAATCTGCACATCTGCACGAGCATCAGCTCTTGCATTTGTAAAGTATAGATTGGTAGAACCTTCTGATAAACTATCTGTATTATGATTTGATATACTTGATACCGAACCAGTTAATGCACCACTTGAAACATCTAATACTAATGCACTATTAAATTTAATATCACCTGTTACGTCACCTGTTACGTTTCCTGTTAAATTACCACTAAAACCTGTACTTGCAGTAATTGTTGTACCACCAATTGTTGTACCAAGTATTGTTGAAGCACTAGTTGCACCGATTGTTGCACCATCAACACTACCACCATTGATATCTGCTGTATTGGCAACAAGTGCATCTGTAGTCACTGTTCCATCAAAGTATGCATTATTCCATTCCTTTGAAGATGTACCTAGATTATATGTTCCATCTATGTTTGGGATTAAATGTGAATTAACATCTGCGTTGAAAGCAACACTATCTGTATCTGCATCACCGAATGTTAGGTTACCATTAATAGTTGCATTACCAGTAACAGTCAAGTTTCCACTTAGGTCTACATCTGTAAACTTACCAGTTGACCTTGTGGTCTCACCGATTGTAGTTCCATTGATTATTGCACTGTCTATTGTACCACCATTGATGTCTGCAGTATCAGCAACAAGTGCATCTGTAGTTACAGTTCCATCAAAGAATGCATTATTCCATTCTTTCGAAGATGTACCTAGATTATATGTTCCATCTGTGACTGGTATTAAATGAGAGCTAACCTGACCTGTTAATGTGATTGTATCACTAGAGGCATTACCTAATGTTGTGTTACCATCTACTGTAAGGTGTGAAGTTAAGTCTGTAGTACCTGTAACTGTTAAGTTCCCATTAAGGTCTACATCTGTAAACTTACCAGTTGACCTTGAGGACTCACCAATGGTTGCACCATCAACACTACCACCATTGATATCAGCTGTAGTTGCAACAAGTTCAGGTGTGGTGATTACTTTACCACTTGCAAGGGTTAGGTCGTCTTCAGCATAAGTCCTACCTGCAAGTTGTATGTTGTATCCACTTTCTAATTCTGTTGTGTATGCATCATCTCCCTGAAGGATGATACCACTTTCATTAGTATTGTATATTGTATTTGCAGCTGTTTCAGTGAAGAATGTTGACCCAGCACCTGACCCACCTAGAACTCCTAAGTATGAACCAGTGAATGCAAAGAACACTATAGTGTCATTAAGACTTGCACCCGATGTTAATGTTATAGTTGTTACGATACCTTGGTCATTATCTGAACCAAGAATATAGTCATCACCTTCTTGTAATAATGCACCATTTTTAAATACTTGTAATCTTTCTCTTCGTACTTGAAGGACATTATTACCGTCACTTCCAGTAAATACAGTTTGACCTGCAGTCGCAGTGTATGCAAATTCTTGGAAATAGAAAGACCTACTGTCTAGAGTATTAATCGCATCTACAACACTATTATCTGCAGTTTGTATTCCCGAAGCATCACCCACATCTGTGGCAAGTTCGTTATACCTTTTTCTAAAGTCTTCTATAGTACTGTGTTGGTCAACTGTCTTAGCCATTTAATTTTCCTAGTATTGTTTGAAGCATAGATTTCATTTCTGATACTTCATTCTTTAATGTATTTATCTCATTTTTTTGGTTTAGAAAATTTTGCTTTCTATTCTTTGCATACTGAAATGACTTCATATCAGTATTAACAATTGCACCAGTAACTTCATCACGATATATTCCAGTGTGTCCTTCAACTTTTGCAAGAGTTTCCATATTATGTTGCAAGTGCTAATGTTCTGAAGTTAGATACCATCGGTATCACTCCTGTATTGTAGGACTGACCTACAATCTTAATTGCAAAAGAACTAAACTCGGGTAAGTCATTGACTGTAAATTCGTATTCTTTAAAGTTTCTTCCATCAGCTTCTACTGTCTCATCAGGACTTCCATTCGTATTGAAATATGTCCATCCAATATCATCAAAACTGATTGATTCATCATTCTTTAATATTTTGTATAGAACCTTAACTTCTGCACCCGAACCTCTGAACACATCCATGATGGTTTTTAGGGAAGTTGCAGGAGACTTGAGATTAATCTTCTTAGTCAAGTATGTGAATACATTGTTATCTCCGTCTGCAGCTGTTGATGGTACAAATGTAGTACCACTTCCTAAACTTGTGACTGTAGAACTAAGTGATGTACCATTATATTTCTTACCTGATGCACTATCGATATTATTGATTCTATTAGTAATACCTAAGAAACCTACCGATGCAGTATCAATAACTGGGGATAGGTTTGTTGAATTTGTCTGCAATTGAACTTGTAATTGGAATGACTTAGTAGAGTTCATATTACCCGACTCGTTGATACCACTTGCAATAATAGTCGGACTGTCAAAGAAATTGTTATCATTAAGTGTAACGAACTTTGAAGAGGTCTTCTTAACATAAACTGAGTCAACAGTTTTTCTGAAACCTTCAGGTGTGTTCATACCAGTACCTTTAATATTTACACTTATTTTT
>OCVR010000505.1_pt1 | contig 32832 bp, 22 predicted proteins | sample 1539091 | NCBI WGS metagenome assembly OCVR01 (sample SAMEA3355530, study PRJEB22509) | marine metagenome | biome: marine; feature: coastal ocean; material: water | place: USA | collected 2010-08-07 | depth 16 m | reverse complement strand
GGTGCAACACGCGGGCAAACCAACCATCTTGATACAACGCTCGGTTACCGAACATCTCAAAGTACTGAAGTGTGTGCTGCTCAGGGGCATCAGCATCATTCAAGCTATACATGAGGCTGGTACCTGCCATGGGTTCCTGAACCGTTCCATTGACGCTTTTGGGCTCCGGCAGGTTGGCAGCCTCAAGAATGGTTGGCGCAATATCGATCACATGAGAAAACTGGCTACGAATCTCACCCTGACTGTCGATACCCTCAGGCCAGTGAACGATCATGCCGTTGCGGGTGCCGCCAAAGTCGGAAGCAACCTGCTTGGTCCACTTAAACGGTGCATCAAAGGCCACCGCCCATCCTGCTGACATATGCGGAAAAGTATATTCGCCGCCCCACTCGTCAAGACGCGGCAAAAGATCTTCGACCTTTTCCTCCACCTGGTTGAAGTAGGTCATCTCGTTATACATGCCGATGAAACCACCTTCTGCACTGGTGCCGTTATCACCCGCAATGTAAATGATGATGGTATTGTCCAGCTCGCCAATCGCCTCTACCGCATCAACCAGTCGGCCGATATTCACGTCTGTGTGTTCCATGAATCCGGCAAAGACCTCGGCCTGACGCGCAAAGAGCTTACGATGATCTTCAGGTAGATCTTCCCAAGCACTCAAATCTTCTGGGCGACCGGCCAGCTGAGTCGCTTCAGGAATTATGCCCATCTCTTTTTGCTTGGCTACGGTCTCAGTGCGGACCTGATCCCAGCCCTTATCGAACTGACCTTTGTACTTGTCGGCCCACTCTTTGGGCACATGGTGCGGCGCGTGCACTGCACCCGTCGCAAAGTACATATAGAAGGGCTTGTCGGGCGTCATAGACTGCTGCGCCTTCATCCAGCCAATCGCCTGATCGGTCATGTCGTCGGTAAAGTGATAGCCCGGGACGTGGGGCGGATTCACGCGGGTCACACCATCGTAAACCAGCGGGTACCACTGATCGGTCTCACCCCCAATAAAGCCATAAAACTTGTCGAAACCTGAATGCGTCGGCCAACGGTCAAACGGACCGGAGACACTGGTTTCCCACGCGGCAGTCTCGTGCCACTTACCAAAGGCGCCCGTGCTGTAACCATTGAGGCGCATCATTTCGGCCACCGGCGCAACTCGGTTAGGAATTTTTCCGGTGTTCCCCGGAAACCCTGTCGCGCTCTCCATGATGGAGCCGGTATTGGTCTGGTGATGGTTCCGACCGGTCTTCAGCGCGTTCCGTGTTGGTGAGCAGAGCGCCGTCGTGTGAAAGTTGTTATAGCGCAAGCCGCCCGCAGCCAAGCGATCCATCGTCGGTGTATTAATGGGACCACCAAATGGGGTGGTCGCACCAAAGCCGACGTCATCAATTAACACAATAATGACATTCGGTGCACCCTCTGGCGCCTCGACGTTGAACAATGGCGGCGCCTCGACACTGCGAACGTCGAGCTCCTTAAACTTGGGCGGATCAGGTTCTGCGATCGGCAGATGTGTTCTATCAACCTCATTCGATTGGCTGACCATCGAGAAACTGATCAGAGGCAAAAACCCCAGCGTAGCTCGAACTATATTTCCAAATTTCATGTCACTCTCCTGACTTAATTGCTACCAAGTTACTGTTGTGCTGCTTTTATTTACTGATAATTTTTGTGCCGTTGTCTTAACTGAATTGTCACAAGGCTGTGCGTGTAAATGTTTCATGTCTGTCATCACTAAAACATTGGTAAAGGGGTAAAGGTTAAATTGAAAGAAAGCCAGTCACCTTCGAAACGCGCTTTGGCGTGCGTCTCTTTCATATATTTTAGGGAAAAATTAAGTCTTGGCGTGAGCCAATAGGCGACCTGTGCACCCAGTGCGCGTACCTCCCCTTTGGCATCAGGGTCCAGCTCCAGGGGCCCTGCCGGGCGTGAATCTCTCCCGACCTGCCACTGACTGAATCCGGCAATACCCACTTCAAGTCGATCGGTCAGATATTGGCTGAAACCGTACTCTAATGTGAGGTGATCTCCCGGCGTGACGTCGGTGCCATCTTTTTCGCTGTGTGTTTCATAAGTGGCAGTAAGCATAAACGCAGATGCCTGAGTGTCATCCAGATAGTAATAGCTGGATAGCTGTACCTGCCCGGTATAAAAGCCTAACCCGACGTTGTCATTGTCGCCAGCGTCATACTTGCCTGTCGGTAGGTATACCCCGGTACCAAGGGCGATATCGTAATGCGTATCGCGCCATCCCAGCCATAATGGCTGAATCAAGGTATCGCCAAGGCCACTGGCTTCGGTATCGGCTTTGAAACTGTTCTCCAGGCCGTCAAGTTTAGCGGCGAGCGAAGTCGTGCTAGCCGAGGGCGCTATGTAGAACGCATAGTTTGCGCCCAGCACGTTGATGTCGGTTGACCAAACAAACACCGGTGTCACTGCCAGCAAATTGACTTTAGTATCTAGTCGAATTCCAAGGGGCCCGGGGAGTGTCTTGACGTTATCGCCGCGGACGTCTCTGTAAGTGTCGGCCTCGTAGTACGTGTTGTACTGCACGAAATACATGCCGGGCTGAGCCGGAACAGCCAAGTCCCTTATGTTAGCGACCCCGGGTGCGTAATGGCCCATCTCTCTCGCCTGGACATTGCCAGCCAGCGTAAACGCGCTTAGGAGATAAAGTACAACAATACGCACAAAACTACGCCTCTGATTAGAACCCACACGATTGTGTGTTGCTTGATCCCGCTGTTTGTTGGAATCGCCAACTGCACACGCGTCTTGAGATGGGGTAAGAGCTACGACCCTAACTCATATTAGCAAACTAATGTTCACTAACGATGCAAGTTTGATGCCACACAATTTCATAGTGAAAATAATTTTGATGGCCGGGCAAGCTTATGAAAATAAGAGAAAAAGCCTTTAAGGAATATTTCTCTATTAACATGTCTGTCACAGAGTAGAAGCGCCCGACAATTATGTTGCAAAATGGAATTTTTTAAGCAATGCAAATTGCAATTTCAGTCCGCAAAGCTCATGTTATGAAACTGCCAAGTTAAGTACCGCAAACCGGTAGAATCGGCGCATGAATACTTACAAGAGTATCGCCAACTTAACTACCCGAAATTGGTAGACTCTGTTGATGACTATATACAAGCGCCACCGATTTCCACACCTAGGCGGCCCCCAGACATCATCAGCTACGCAGTCTGGCTCTACTATCGATTTAGCCTTAGCCATCGAGACATCGAAGATCTACTCGCCGAGAGACGCATCATTGTGTCCAGAAAAGCGATCCGCCACCCACCGACAATCCTTCACCGTTCCCGCCCACAAAGGTGGCAGATGCAGTCTCTAGAACTCATGAATCTATAGGAATTGGCCGGCCTGAGCCTCGGCGGCCCCGCCGATTCGAACGGCCGACCTGCGGCTTAGGAGTAGGGGGAGGAGGCAGGTTGCCAGCAGTAAGGCCATTAAGAATTGGGAGAAAAAACTGGGGTAGGGCACGGCGCCGCACCAACCGAGACTATCCCGAACCTCCACCAGATCGATTTCGCTGCTTCCTGTGCGTAAGCCAAAGAATTGTAAGCGCTTCTCCAAACCGAACACCGAACTTCTTCCAAGCTTTGGTCTGCTCATTTACCGGCGGTCTGCTCCTCAATTGCCCGCCAGGCCGCATCAAAGGCGGCATCCATAAGTGCGATGGCTTCGGAGTCGGTATTGGCAATAGAGATACGCCCGAATTGGGCGCGGCCAATTTCGTGGGGTGCCTCGCCTTTTTCCCAGTCGGGGTCGTCCAGGGAGAGGTAGGGATAGGCGTAGCCGTGAGGAATACGGTTGACGGTAATCGCGCGAATATCCCGTTCGTGCTCAAAGCCGTGGTGGCCCAGCATGGATTGCAGCTGATCTCGAATCTGCTGCTCGTAAGCGGCAAAGGGGGTGCTGTAGACACGGTGGCGCCCCATGCGCAGTTGGTCGCGCCCGGAACCCTGTTCCTGTCCCTCGGTCATGGGGGAGTTCATCATGAAGACCACCATCGGGTCATCCGGTCCCCGGGGAGGCTCATAACCGCCGACGCTCATGCCGGGGGCACTGCTCACCCATTGAAACGGATCGTGGGGGCATTGGAACATTTGCGCGCCCAACTTTTCGTAGGCCTGCCCATTTTCCAGTTGCACGTTGGCATACACGAAGGGGGTTTTTACACCGTAGCGAAGGCCTTCTTTCTGGGCCTTCGGCATTTCCGAGCAAAGGTGCGGTATCAGCGCGTTGTAGCAGGCCATGACACAGTGGTCAGCTGTAACGCGCAATGCCTGGCCCTTTTGCACGTAGTCGACCTCTACGTGCTTCCCACCGATCTCTCGCACACCCACCACGGTGCTGTTTAAGCGAATGCGGGTGGCCTGGTTTGCGCGATCCAGTGCATCGTAGTTAAATCGCGCGATGGCAACGTCCTTTGGACCCTGCATATCTGGCGCTACCGCAGGAACGAGTTTCTGCACGATAAGGCGCGCCACTGAGGCATTACCATCGGGAAACATTTTGACGTTTAGCAGGCTGTCCAGGAATGCACCGGCAATGGATGCAGATGTCCGACCCAGCCAGCCCAGAGACTTGATGCCTGGACCACCCTGGGTGATACCTTCCAGCGCACTGAGATTCCAGCCGGACATGCCCGTGAGGTGGACCAGCATGGCATTCATTACCGGCAGAGATGTTTCGTCGAGCTTGACGCGATCGAGCAGGAACCGGTTGTAGCTGACCGTGTTGATGTACTCCCACGTTTCGGTGAGTGACAAGTCGTCGGTAAAGTCACGCTTGCCGCCGAAGAAGTCGATGAACTTGTCCTGTTCGCTGCTTGGGATAGGCAGTTTGCGTATATAGTCCTCGTAACCTTCGCCGCCGTACATCATGGCTAACCAGTTACCGGCCAGTGTCGCATGGCCGTCGGGGCCCGGGAGCGAGACGCCGTTGGGTGCATTCATATCGCCTGCCAGAAACTGGCCAGGTGGTGTGTTCACGGCCATGCTGGCAACAAATTGATCGTCGATACCGATGTCCACCATCAGGTTGGAGGCTGCCTTGCTGTAACCGCTGGGACTTTCCAGGTTCTGGGCACCGCCCAGACTCAACATCATCCTGCCGTTCTGGTGAAACTCGTTGCGTTTGGCGTGGCCACCAAAGTCGTCGTGATTGTCGAGAATCAGAATCCTGGCCTTGGGTCCCATTTTCTGTTGGTAATACCTGGCAGCGGCCAGGCCGCTCATGCCTGCGCCGACTACTACCAGGTCATAGTGTTCGTCCAGTGTTTGGTATTGGGACGGCTTTTCTCCGCGCCAGGCCAGTGCATGAGCGACTTCGAAAGACCCATCGTGGCTGCCTCGCATACCGGTCAGGGTAGGGGGGTAGTAGCTGGCGGATAATGAGTCACTGAGCATGGTTGGCCCTGACTGGGCTGCTCGGGCCCCGGTGCCGCTATAACCCTGTAATAGCAAGCCTCCTGCGCCAGTCGCAACACCATTCAAAAAATCCCGACGAGTTACTGGTCTAACCATCTGTGATCCTAAATACTTTACATGTCATATGACATGTTCTAGCATGTCGCTTGACATGTCAAATTGAGGAAAGCGATTTTATGACGGCCGAACGCAAGCAAGAGACCTTGCAAACGGGAATTGAAGCTACTGCTGACGAGGGCTATTCGAGCCCGAGGGCGCGTTCTCTGGCGCGGGCCAGCGGCATGAAGTTGGGTGCGCTTCAATATCACTTCCGTACCTGGGAAGAGTTACTCCGTTGCATCGTGGGCTATATCGATAAGTACATCGCGAAGCGTTCGAAGGTCAGGACCTCTAGCTCGGCTCCGCGAGTGTTACTGAAATTATGGAGTTTATGCTCACAGATACGGTTGTCACTGAAGATGCTTTGTTCGGAGACAAGCTGTGGCCAAAACTGTGGGCTATTGGAGCAGGTAGAGCCGCTGGTTTCCGATCTGAGGTTCGCAAGACGATGCTGAAATTTGTAGAAATAACATATGGAGAAAACTCTTGAAAAATGGCATTTCGCTCGACTATCAAATCAACCGCTTTGGTTTTTGGTGCGTCATCTTCGTACTTGCGACGGCAGTCGTATCATTGTTCTTGCCTCTGGATGCACCGGAGGGATACAACGCAGAGCACGCTGACCGCATTGCCTGGCTGAATGCCAATAGAGGAGCATTTATTGCGGGGTGGTTGAACCAGATTGTCGCAATGCTCACGCTGTCAGGTGTGTTCTTTGCTATGGCCTGGCAGATTCGAGTCGAAAATGCGCTGCGGGCAATGCTTGCAGGTATGGTCGTGCTGATGTCCGTTGTCGCTTTCATTATTCCCAAGTTTATGGCGGTGTGGACAATTCCCTTGTTGGCTGAAACAGCGGCCAGTGGTGCGGTGGGTGCCCAGATGTCTGACACTCTGCTGCTACTTCTCAACGTGTCGATCCCCTTTTCGCTCTATACATCTTTCGATTTTCTGGGTTTTTGGCTTTATGGGATATTTGCGCTGTTGGTGATGGCTCCTCTTTATGGGAAATCGAAAAGTGCAAAGATTTCGGCGGTCACACTGGGCTTGTTCGGTCTCATTTACCAGTGCTTGTTCATCCTGCTGCTCGCTGGCGGTATCGAGCCGGCCGCAATCAACAATTACTTCTTGAGCCCTTCCATTCTGCTGGTGATTTCAGTCATCGCTATGGCTTTCAATTTCAAAGCTGCAATGAAAAATCAGGTGGAAGGCTAGCCGGTTATGAGTACTACACCCATGCGCACCCTACTCGATATCCAGCGTCAGGCATTCCTGGCCGATGGCTTCCCGTCGGCGAAAATACGGATCGACCGGATCGACCGCGTGAAGGACATTCACGTTCGCTACAAGCAACAGATTGTCGAGGCGCTGGAAGCGGATTTTGGTGCCCGGCCCCCTGGCCAAACCCTGGCAACGGACGTCGCCACCATCGTCATGGAGGTGAATGAGACCCGTCGCAAGATTCGGCAGTGGATGAAGCCCGAGCGCCGCAAAACGCCTTTCATGATGCGCATGATCGGGGGCAGGGCGGAACTACAGTTTCAGCCGCTGGGGGTGGTCGGCAATATTTCGCCCTGGAACTTTCCGTTCCAGCTGGCGTTTGCTCCCGCTATCGGCGCCTTCGCCGCGGGTAACCGAGTCATGCTGAAGCCCTCGGAACTGACCCCGCTAACATCGGCACTGATGGAAGAGATCGTTGCCAGCGCTTTTGACCCTGCTGAGATGGTGGTGGTGAACGGCGGTGTGGATGTCGCACAGGAATTCAGCCAGTTACCTTTCGATCACCTGGTATTCACCGGTGGGCCGGAAGTTGCTAAACATGTTATGCGCGCTGCTGCCGATAATCTGGTTCCGGTAACACTGGAGCTGGGCGGTAAATGCCCGGTCGTGGTGGGTAAGTCTGCAGATATCAAAACTGTCGCCGACCGGGTAATGGGCACCAAGACCGTCAACAGTGGCCAGTTGTGCCTTACGCCGGACTACATATTTCTCCCGGAAGGCAAAGTGGAAACCTTTATCGAGGAAGCGCATTCGGTGTTGTCCCGGTGTTATGAATCCCTGCTGGACAATCCCGACTATACGTCGGTCATCAATGAGCGACATTGGCAGCGGCTCAAGGGGTATATCGATGACCTGGAGGCGCGCAAGGTGCGCATCGAGGTGTTCAATCCTGCCAGTGAATCCTTCGATGACCCCGGGAAACACAAGCTGCCCTTTGTGATGCCCGTCGAGCCAGATGAAGATTCGCTGATCATGCAGGATGAAATATTCGGCCCCATGCTATCGATTAAGACTTACCAGTCACTCGACAAGGTTATTGAGTTTATCAACAACAAGCCGCGGCCACTGGCGCTCTACTATTTCGGCAAGGACAAGCGTGAGATAGAAGCGCTGTGCCAGCGCACTACATCCGGCGGTGTCACCATCAATGACTGTGTCCAGCACGCAGCATGCTCCGACCTGCCCCTGGCGGGCGTTGGCAACAGCGGCATGGGCGCCTATCACGGGCACCACGGGTTCCTGCAGTTCAGTCACAGTAAGGCGGTGTATCGGCAGGGGCTTTTTAGCATGAGCAGCCTAATCCGGCCGCCTTATGGTGAGCGCAAGATGAAAATGATCGATTACATGACATGAAACCAATTGGACGCGCGTTACTCGCGCTATTTTTTAGTAAAGAACAGGGTAAACCAATTCAAAAGGGCCTGGCCCGAAAATTTCACACTACAGACTCCTTCAGGGGGAAAGCATGAAAATATCTAATAAGTACTTGCTCACTATCGCCGTCAGCGCCGCAGTCGCGCCGGGCGCGTCTTTTGCGCAGCTGGAGGAGGTATTGGTTACAGCGCAAAAGCGTTCGCAAAACCTCCAGGATGTGCCCATCGCCATCAGCGCTGTCAGTCAGGAAATGCTCATTAAGACGGGTGTCAACACCTTGAGTCAGGTGATACCTATGGTTCCCGGTGTTACCGGGTCGGACTACGGTCTTGCCACCAATACATGGGCTATACGGGGCATCAGTAGTAACGATTGGACCGTTGGTTCTGAACCGTCTGTGGGCGTGTTTTTTGATGATGCCTATGTCGGCCGCAATGCCTTCGCAACTGGCGTGTTCTTCGATATTAATCGGGTTGAAGTAGTGAAGGGCCCCCAGGGAACGTTATTCGGCCGCAATGGTCTTGCCGGCGCTATTAGTATGGTGAGCAATAAGCCCTCTGACAAAAATGAGTTTAGTCTTGGGATAGCCTATGGCGATGAGGGGCAGCAGCGTTATGAGCTTATCGGTAACCTGGCAGTCAGTGACACCTTCGCGGTGCGTCTCGCTTATCAACATGATGAGTGGGAGGGCATGTGGGAGGAGGTCAATAGTGGCGATGACGCTTACCAGGAGAGCGACACCGTGCGCCTGACAGCGCGCTGGAGCCCAAGTGATGATTTTGAAGCGATATTGAGGGCCAATTACAGTGAGGCAGAGACCAACTACACCAGTGCAATGAACATTCCTCTCAGCACGATCGCGCCCGGTGACAAGTTTCCTGACAAATACGCCGTTAATGACCCTAATTATGAAGATGCCGAGGACTACGGGTTTGGCTTGCGCCTGACCTGGAATTTCGGTGACACCATGGAGCTAGTCTCTATTACGGACGTGCGCACGGGTGAGAACGATTACTTGGAGGACGCTGATGGCACTGATAACGATGCTGCTGTCGATGCTATCTACGGCCCCATCACGGGTGGTATTACCATCCCCTATAGTGGAACTGGCGAGATCGACACTACCTACCAAGAATTTAGGCTGAGCGGTGGCGCAGACGCTTTGACGTGGTTTGCTGGTGTCAGCTACTACAACGAAGATTCGGCGGCGCCCGATTATTTGGTCGATCTGATTGATACGGCTTTTGGGCTGGGCTCGATAGCCAGAACCCTCATCAAGAACGAAGGAGACAATGATTCTTATGGCGTCTACGGGGATGCTACTTGGTATGTGACTGAAAAATTTGCCCTAACCGGCGGTGTCCGCTGGAGTTACGACGAAAAGGATTGGTGTACAAACACGCTTGAGGACAATCTGGGCGAGGCAGGTGGTCCTACTGATGGAGAACTCTGCACCGAGGAGGATTGGGATGAAGTCACTTCTCGCCTGGTTGGTCAGTACAATATCAGTGATGATGTGATGGTGTTTGCCAGTCTGTCTGAAGGATACAAGGGCGGTGGCTTCAATAATTCGGCGGCCGACACCAATGGCGATTTTATAGGCGACACTATATTGCCCTTCGATCCGGAAACCAGTGTAGCCTTTGAGGTTGGCATCAAGTCGATGTTGATGGATGGCAAGCTGCAGTTGAATGCCTCGGCTTTTTATACCGAGTTTGAAGATTTGCAGATTCAAACCACGAACATAGAAACCGGTTTGCAGACCTCTAATGGTGGCGATGCCGAAACCAACGGGCTGGAGGTCGAGCTAAACTTTTCTCCGGTTGAAAACTTGGTTCTGATGGCAAACTACGCTTATCTGGATGCCGAGTTTACTGATGGAGAGCTGAATGGCTACGAGCTTGCCTACGCACCGGAGAGCACATTTTCAGTGGGGGCAAACTTCGATCATCAGTTTTTGGGCGGAACGCTAAACTGGTTTGCGGTCTACAACTACACGGATGACTTTTATCACGACGCTGGCAATGGGAGCGAGGAAGACGCCTATGGTCTCCTCAACGCCAGGGTTGGCTATACCCCGACAGACGGCAATTGGGAGCTTGCCCTTGCCGGGGACAATCTTACCGATGAAGACTACGGCGCATATCGTGGGGACCTCGGTCTGGGCGAGGTAATTCACTGGGGCTATAAGCGCATGGTCAGGGCTGAATTCAACATTTACTTCTGATCGGCCGCGCTTGTGAACGATGCTAAAAGGATATTGCTATGAAAAAACTATTGTTTCTTGTTTGTCTATTGGGGAGTGTCCTCGCTATGTCTGCTAAGGCCGAAGTCAGTATATTGGGGCTCAACGCGGATCAGCTGCGGGAGATGGAACTGGAGTCGATACCGCCCTGGCCTGACGAATTGGTTCTTAGTGGAACCAATAAGCACTGGCAGAAGATCCTGCATCTGGGGGAATTTGTGGTGGTGTTGTACGAGTCGGAAGCTGCGGTCATTGATGTCAGTTATCCGTTCCCTTACGACGAGTATGTGCTGGTACTGGAGGGGGAGGTGATTCTTACCTCAACCTCTGGAGAGCGACAGCGTTACAGTGTCGGTGAGAGTTTCGTGGTACCTAAGGGCTGGATGGGTACCTGGGACATGCCGGTCAAGTATCGCGAGAAAATCGTTGTGGAGCGAAAAGCCTGGGACGAGTCAGAGGGTTAAACTACTGTGAAAGCCAATATTACCCGGCGAGATTTTCTTAATGGCGTGGCTCTCGGAGCGGCAGCAGCAACGGCTGCCGCACCCTTTTCTGCACTGGCCATGAGTTCGATCGAAGCTACTTCCGCAAGTTACTACCCGCCGTTGCTTAACGGCATGCGCGGCAGCCACGAAGGCTCATTCGAAGTTGCCCATGCGCTGGCCTGGCGCGGAGAGAAGCCCTCTCAATATAAGGCGCTGGATGAGCACTACGACCTTGTGGTGGTGGGAGCAGGTATTAGCGGCCTGGCGGCAGCTTATCTGTACAGAAAGCAGAAGGGGCCAAATACCAGGATACTGATCCTCGATAACCATGACGATTTTGGTGGCCACGCCAAGCGCAATGAATTTGAGGTGGATGGCAAGATGCTGCTGGCCTTCGGTGGCAGTGTCAACCTCGAGCAGGCGGCCATGAGTCCAGCGGCGTATCAATTACTTGAGGAAATCGGAGTCGAGTTTAAAGCACTGCAGGATGCCGCTGCCTCCGACTACTGGCTGTCTAACCTCACCGCGGATTTCGGTTATTACCTCGGTAAGGATCTCTACGGCGAGAACCGCATTGTGGTGGGGCCCTGGGGCACTGCGCTGGCGGGAGAGGGCGACTATCGCGCGCTGATTGCCGGACTGAAATTGCCCCCGAGGGATGAAGAGTTACTCATCAGCCTGGTGGAAGGACGCAAGGACTACCTTGCTGACATACCCCTGAAGGAGAAAGAGGCCTATCTTCGAGGTAACAGCTATGCCGACTTTTTGTATAACAAAGTGGGGCTCTCACCGCTCGGCGGCAAGCTGATCGAGCCCTGGGCCCAGGCTATGTTTGGGGTGGGCATTGAATGTATGTCAGTGATGGAGGGTTTTTATCTGGGAGGGCCGGGTCTGATGGCTGTAGGCTTGCCCGACGAGTATACCCAGGCGGATACCGAGGTTGATCCCGATGCCTACAGCAACCCTCTGTTCCCCGATGGCAATGCCTCGGTGGCGCGACTTTTTGTCAGGAAGCTTGTCCCGAAGGTTGCACCGGGTCATACGATGCAGGATCTGGTAACGGCACGCTTTGATTACTCAAAGCTAGATCGCAAAGATTCGAATGTTCGAGTGCGGTTGAACAGTACGGTCGTCAACGTTGCCAACCGCGGTAGTGAGGCCGTAGACGTTAGCTATGTCAGCGGCGGTGAGGCCTTACGGGTAAGTGGTGATCACTGCATATTGGCCGGTTACAACGGCATGATCCCCCATCTTTGCCCGGAACTGCCCCAAGCGCAGAAAGAGCATCTGGCCTACGGTGTCAAAGTGCCGTTTATCTGGGCCAACGTGGTGCTGAAATCTGGCGCAGCAGTAAAGAAAGGCGGGACATCAGTCTATCAGTGCCCCGGCAGCTTCTTCCCACTGGTGTCGTATGCGCCTCCGGTAAGCCTTGGGAGCTACCAATCCTCACAGAGACCGGATGACCCGATGGTGATGTTCATGGGGCATATGCCTGCTCCCGAAGGGGACGGCACACAGTCGGGGCGGGATCTTTGTCGGCTGGGCAGGCACAAGCTATATACCACGACCTTTGCAGACTACGAGAAAGAGATCCGCAAGCAACTGACAGGGATGTTCGGTCAGTATGGATTTGATCCGGACCGTGACATCGGTGCAATTACTCTCAACCGTTGGTCCCACGGCTACGCGTATGAGTACATGGAGCTGTTTGATCCCAAGTGGAAAGAGGGTGAAGCGCCCCACGAGCTAGGACGTCAGCCCATTGGCAATATCAGCATCGCCAATTCCGATTCTGAGGCCCATGCCTACGTGCAAGCGGCTATCGATGCGGCGGTGCGGGCAGTGGGGGAGGTAGTGGGGTGAAACGCAGCAATATTTACAAGATGCTTAGTATGCTGGCTATCTTGGTGACGGGGTTCCTCAGTCAATCGAATTCGATAGCACAGAACAGTAACCGGCCGGAAAGCCTGACACTGGAATCCTTCCAGTTCGGACCCGTCAATCGATGGTCCTTCAGCCATATGCGGGAAATACTCCCCACGGTGAACATCCCGCGGGATCCCGACCGATTCCACCCGCTAGAGAAAAGCGATGATTTCGTTGCTGATTTTTCTGTTGCCTTCCAGGGACGCAAACAATCGATCGATGATATTGCCGCGCATCAGTACACAGATGGCCTGCTGATTCTCAAAGACGGTGAAATTCTTTTCGAGAAGTATTATGGCCACCTCAGGCAAGACCGCCCGCACCTGATGAATTCGGTGTCCAAGTCTATTGTTGCGCTGGTAGCCGGAAAGCTGGCCGCACAGGGTGTCGTCGATCTCGACAAGCCGGTGTCCCATTATGTGCCCGCGCTTGCCAAGAGCGGCTATGGCCCCGATTCGCTGCAAAGCCTACTCGATATGCGTGACGGTTCCGACTACAGCGAAGACTACCCGGACTTCACGACGACCTTTCGCATCCAGGACTGCGCCATTGGTTGGACTGATGCCGACTACTGCCCAGAGGATGGGCCAGTTGGTCTCTATGAATTTCTGCCAACCATCGGGCGCGACAACTCAAAGTTCGGAAAATTCAGCTATCGATCTGGCTCTACCAACGTTGTCGGCTGGGTGCTCGAAGCAGCGACAAAGCAACCACTGGCAGAACTGATTTCAGAGCATGTCTGGCAACCCATGGGCGCCGAGTTCGATGCCAACATCACTGTGGACGAGGGCGGTGCTGTTCTGGCCGATCATGGTATGAGTGCCACCTTGCGTGATCTTGGCCGTGTGGGATTGTTGGTGCTGAACGACGGTAAGGCATTGGGCAATGCCGTAATTCCGAGTGCATTTATCCAGGACATTTTAGGCCAGAAAGGTGACGTTAGCTGGCCTTACCCTTTGCTCGACGGATACGAAGAGCCTTACTACCGTTCCTTCTGGTGGGGCGAAGGGAACCCTGGCGGCGACGTGAGTGGCTATGGCATACACGGTCAGTTCGTTCGCGTGGTGCCTGAGGCCGGTCTCGTCATCGCTATGTTTTCGACCTGGCCACGGGCAGATGGCAACGATGAGACCCACGGCTGGGGGGCGACGGCCCAACTAATGGACGCATTGATCGCCAGGTTTCGGTGATTCGGAGAGGGCGTATTCATGTTGACTAAACTATTGATCGTAGACATGTCACACACCCGGTGCGAGGGGTAGCGTGGTGAACCTGCTCCAGTATCGATTGCTGAACGGCTGGCCGCTGTTTTTCTTGATAGCAGCCGTGACCTTTGCCGCTATGGTTACAGCTTATTTGTTGATAGGGGTCGACACCCCGGAACCGGCGGTCAATATAATTCGCCTGTCAGTGCAACTCGCCTCGCCCTGGGTTTTTCTTGCTTTTGTTGCCAGGCCCATGACGCAATTGTTCCCTGGTAACTTGTCGAAATGGCTTTTGCGAAATCGCCGTTACTTCGGTTTATCTTTTGCTGCTGGCTTTGGCTGGCAGGCGGTGTTTATCGGTGTGCTACTTGCCCTGCATAACGCCTATTACTGGAAAGAAATGCACAATGACATTGACTTGCTGCTGCGAATGGCAAGCTATGTCTTTCTCGTCGCCTTAACCATTACCTCGTTCTACCCTGTGCGTCGAAAAATGCGTCCGGAGCATTGGCGCTGGTTGCACCTTGTCGGCATCTGGTACTTCTGGGCGGCGATCTGGGCGAGCTACGCCCCGATGGCGTTGAGCAGTAATGCCAAGACCATGGATGTTGTGTACACGGTCGTCGGCCTTGTCGCACTTTTTCTGCGTGTTGCAGCTTACCTAAGAACACGCAGTCACAATCTATCAGAGGCAAACGAACTATCATGTTAAATTCTATCGGACAAATCCCGGCTGAAGCAGCAAGATGCTATGGTGATCGGGTCGCGCTGATCGTTCCCGATCGAGAGTTGACCTTTAACGAACTCGAGGCACTGACCAACCGCTGCGCTAATGCACTGGTCGCTCTCGGCGTACAGCCCGGCGATCGGGTGACCTTGTATTCCGGTAATTGCTGGGAATGGGTCGTCAGCTATTACGGAGCGCTTAAAGTCGGGGCGGTCATTAACCCGATCAATGTGATGCTGACACCGGGCGAAGTCGAGTTCGTGGCAAATGATTGCGGCGCCAGTATTGTTATCGCCTCACATGAGAAGGCACTTTCTATTGCGGGTGTAAAAGAGAAATCCGGGGTGAGGGAGTTGATTGCCTTTGGTGATGAGGCAATGCCAGAGGGAATGTTGTCCTTCAACGAAATTTTGGCCGCCAGTGACGTGGCGTTTGAGGTGGCGGATATCGATCCCGATAGTCTGTCCACAATCGGCTATACCTCTGGAACCACAGGCCACCCCAAGGGTGCGTGCCTGTCCCACCGTAACATACTGCTCAATGTCGCCATGACGGCCCTGATGCATCAGCGCAGTGATCGGGATACCGTTGTGACTGCGCTCCCTTGCCCGCATGTATATGGCAACGTGATTATGAGTTGTGCCATCCAAAACGGCTCGACCCTGGTGCTGCATCCCGCCTTCGAGGAGGCGACCATTCTACAGAGCATACAGGATCACAAAGCCACCAGGTTCGAAGGTGTGCCGACAATGTATATGTTTTTACTCAATCACCCGCAGTTGGTTGATTACGATTTGTCGAGCCTGTGCTGCTGTACTGTGGGCGGACAGACAATGCCTAAGCCAAAGATGGAGGAGGTGGAAGCACGCTTTGGTTGCCCTCTCATTGAGGTCTGGGGCATGACCGAGCTGGGCGGTCTGGGTACTACCTTCGCTGCCAATGGTCCAATCAAGAAAGGCTCTATCGGAGTTCCCATTCCCTACGTTCAAGCGCGAATAGCTGATACAGAGGATGCGGGAAAAACGCTTCCCCCGGGAGAAGTAGGCGAGTTGATGATCAAGGGCGGTATTGTCATGCAGGGCTATTACGGTAATGAGCAGGCCACTCGTGAATCGATAGAGCCTGATGGCTGGTTACATACGGGTGATGTTGCCTCTATGGATGAAGACGGCTGTATATTCATCGTTGATCGCAAGAAGGACATGATTCTCACTGCCGGCTTCAACGTTTATCCCGCTGAGATTGAACGCGTCGCAGCCGGCCATCCCGATGTGGCCCTGGTGGCTGTGGGCAGTATCCCGGATGAAGCTAAGGGCGAACTGGCCAAGGCCTATATTGTGCCCAAGACAGGCGCAACCCCGGACGCGGATGACATTATTGCTTACTGCCGCGAACACCTGGCCGCCTACAAGGTGCCCCGTGCCGTACAGTTTGTTGACGACCTACCCAAAACCAGTACCGGCAAAGTGATGCGTCGCGAGCTGAAAACCCTGGATTAAAACACGAGATTAGCGAGGCTGACATGAAAGTAGATAGTGATTTTGTAATGAGCATCAACGGTGAGTCGGTGACCACCGAACACACTCTACCTGTTTATAACCCGGCTACCCGGTCTGTCTTTGCCCAGGTACCGGATGCTTCAAAAGCCCAGTTGGATGCCACGGTTGCCGCAGCTCGGCAGGCCTTTGCGGGCTGGAGTCAAACGCCGGTCGACGAGAGGCAGGCTGCGCTGGAGCGCTTTGCTGACCTACTTGAAGAACATGCGGAAGAGTTCAGGGCACTGCTTACGGCGGAGCAGGGCAAATCCGCGGCTGGTACCGAGTGGGAAGTCTATGGATCCGTCACCTGGTTGCGGGCTGTTGCGACCCAGAGGCTGCCCGACGAGAAGGTGGAGGAGACTGATGAGCGTAGGGTCGTTACGCGCTATACACCTGTAGGCGTGGTTGGTGCCATCGTGCCCTGGAATTTTCCGATTTTGCTCGCCATCTGGAAGATTGCGCCGGCAATGATGGCAGGCTGTACGGTCGTGCTCAAGCCCTCGCCTTATACGCCACTGTGTGACCTCAAAATGATCGAGCTGGCGCAACAGGCCTTTCCCCCCGGAGTATTGAATGCCGTGAGTGGTGGCGATGACCTCGGCAAGTGGATCACCAGCCACCCGGATATCAGCAAGGTGGCATTCACTGGTTCTACCGAGACAGGTCGGCATGTGATGCGCTCGGCGGCGGACACCATCAAGCGCGTAACTCTGGAGCTAGGCGGTAACGATCCGGCGATCGTACTCCCGGATGTTGATGCCAAGACCGTTGCCCCTCAGTTGTTTTGGGCCGCTTTTCAGAACAATGCCCAATTCTGCAATGCCACCAAACGCCTTTACATCCACGAGGATGTCTATGACGAGGTGCGTGACGCATTGGTGGAGTTCATTACATCAAACGTCAAGGTGGGCGATGGCACTGAGGCGGATACTGACCTAGGTCCGATCCAGAATTCGATGCAGTACGGCAAGGTCCAGGACTATTTCGCCGACTGTCACAGCAACGGCTATCAATTTGCTATTGGTGGCGATATCGACGAAAACGCGGCGGGTTGGTTTGTACCGGTCACCCTCATCGACAACCCCCCGGAGGACTCACGCATCGTTCGCGAGGAACCCTTCGGTCCGATCCTGCCACTTCTCAAGTGGTCAGATGAAGCCGACGTGATTGCCCGTGCCAACGATACTATCTATGGCCTGGGCGCTTCGGTATGGGGTAAGGACCTGGAAGCGGTAGAGCGCATTGGCAGCCAGTTGGAAGCCGGTACCGTATGGCTCAACGAGGTCCATCAGTACTCGCCATTCCAGGCGTTTGGTGGTCATAAACAATCTGGCCTCGGCTGTGAGAACTCCTTGCATGGGCTAATGGAATACACCAACTGGCAGACCATCACGATGAAAAAGAGCCCTGGTTAATCGGGCACGATATGAAGTTCTCTGCGGAGCCCTGTTGAAATTTCGCCAGGGCATTTGCCCCAGTCATGGACATTCCTCGTAACATTTCTGTTCAGACGCTCCAGGTAAGGAAAATGGCGATAAATTTTGGTGGCATGTTCGACAATGTCGACAGGGTGGTTGACCCTGACTTTACCCTGGTTTACGAAGAGGGTCTCGATGGTCTCTTGAGATCGCTGACTGTCAGCCAGTTCAAGCAGCAGACCAATAATATGGCTCGTTCACTGTTGACTATGGGGTGCGAGCCCGGTGACAAAGTTGCCATTTATATGCGCAACCGGCTGGAGTATCTGGTGGCTACCGTGGCCCTCGCTAAGGCCAGGCTGGTACACGTCAATGTGAACTATCGCTATAAAGCGGGCGAGTTGGCCTATCTCCTCGATAACAGCGACTCCCGGTGCGTGATATTCGAATCGGAGTTTGCTGACACTCTCAGCGCCATCCGGGCACAATTAAGTAGCGCCGCCTATTTTGTCGAGGTAACAGACGATAACTTGGAACAAAGTTGGTCTCATTCCTTCGACGAGTCAGTTCAATCCGGGAGTGGTGAGCCGCTTGATATCGAGCGCAGCAGTAGTGACCAGTTCTTCATGTACACCGGTGGCACAACGGGAATGCCAAAAGGGGTGATGTGGGAGCAGGGTGTGCTATGGAATATGATCGGGCCGAATCCGCTGACACCGTTCTCGCCCGCACCGCAAACCCTCACAGAGCTGAATGTGCCGCCGCAGGGAGGGAAGAACAAGACACTGACCTTGCTGCCCTTTATGCATGGCTCCGGTGTGTGGTCCTCGCTGGCCTCTATAGGCTATGGGGACCCGGTGGTTGTGATGCGAAGCAAGCGTTTTGACCCGGCGCTCACACTGGCAACGATAGACAAGTACGGCATTGCCAATGCCACCATCGCCGGTGATGCTTTTGCTAAACCTTTGGTCGATGAGTTGGAGGCCAACCCCGGTAAATACGAGTTGGCTACCCTGAAGGGGCTTCGATCATCCGCCATGTTGTTCAGTAGTCGGAACAAGGCCCTGTTCCTCAAGCATTGTCCCGGCCTTACAGTCATTGATATTGTCGGTTCCTCGGAGTCTTCGGCATCTGCAGCATCTATCGCAACCCGAGAGAGCGATTTATCCCAGTCTAGAGGCTTGCCTATGCACCTCACTCCAGCAGCGACTGTGTTTGATGAAAACTGGAATACAGTCGAAGCCAAAGCGGGCAATACAGGATTTCTTGCTGTATCTGGTGCTATTCCTATCGGGTATTACAAAGATGAGGAAAAGACTGCCCAGACCATGACCGTCGTAGACGGCGTGCGCTATTCCCGGCCGGGAGACTGGGTAGAGTTTCAGGAAGACGGCTCGGTTATTTTTCTGGGCCGGGGCAACGTATCGATAAACACTGGTGGTGAAAAGGTCTTTCCGGAAGAGATAGAGGTCACGCTGCGCTCTCACCCTGATGTGGCGGACTGCCTGATCATCGGTGTGCCCGATGACCGCTTCGGGCAGGCGATTACTGCGGTGATCCGGTTGGGGTCGAATGCAGGGCAGGATGAGGAAGTGTTCAAAGCGCATGTGCGCCAGGAACTTGCAGATTACAAAGTACCGAAGCATGTGCTGTTCGTCCCTGAAATATTCCGTTCTGCCGCAGGAAAGGCAGACTACAAGATGACCACGGACTATGCCGTCAGGATTCTTGAAGAAGCAGGAAAGGGCGGCTGAATACAGGAGATACACCTTGATCGACAAACATCGCCAGCCAGTCATCATCGGTATTGGAGAACTCTGTGAGCGGGTGCCGAAAAATGTGACGACCGCGTCTTCCCCACTGGACCTCATGGAACAGGCATCGCTTGCGGCCTGCAGAGACAGCGGCATTCCGGACAAGGTGATCGAAGCGTTGGACGTGTTGGCAGTGGTGCGGACTTTTGCTGATTCCACGCCCATGTACCCCAACCCGTTTGGGCGTGTGAATAATTACCCCCGGGCTGTCGCTCGCCGCATCGGCGCCCAGCCCCGTGCAGCCATATATACTCACGCCGGGGGAAATACCCCACAGGCGCTAGTCACGGAATTTTCGGAGCGAATTGCCGCGGGCGACAACAGCTTGGTACTGCTGGTCGGGGGAGAGGCGATTGGAACCACCAAGTCCGCGGTAAAAGCGGACGTTAAACTGCAGTGGGGGGACGATACGGGTGGGCAAATAGAAGACAGGGGGCTGGGCCTGGACAGTATTATCGACCGGCAGCAGATTGATAATGGCCTGGCCACAGCACCGCTGATGTATGGCTTATTGGAGAATGCCCGGCGAAGTGCACAGGGCAAAAGCCGGGAGGAATATGCCGATGAAATGGGAAAGCTGTTCCAGGCTTTTACTGAGGTTGCAGCCCAGCATCCCGTGGCTGCTTTCCCCAAAGCTTACAGTGTCGCGGAGTTAATTGAGGTCAGTGATACTAACCCGCCGATTTCCGCCCCTTACACCAGACACCTGGTGGCCAAAGATGGCGTAAACCAGGCAGCGGCGGTGGTATTGACCAGTGTCGCGCGAGCCCTGGAATTGGGTGTTCCCCGGGGCAAAATGGTTTTCCCGGTAACGGGCAGCAATGTGCATGACCGATACCTGGTGCAGCGTCCGAATCTGGCTTCATCTGAGGCGATGATGATTGCCTACCGGGCTGTTCTCGAGTCTTCAGGCGTGGCGCCGGAAGAGATATCCCTGCTGGAACTGTATAGCTGCTTCCCCATAGCAGTGTTCAATGCCTGCGAAGCCCTGGGAATTGACCCACTCGGTGGAAGGGCACTGACCCTGACGGGGGGATTACCCTTCTTTGGCGGGGCGGGTAATAACTACTCGATGCACTCTATCGTGAATGTGGCTTCACAGTTGCGAGAAAGACGAACTGGTTACGGGCTCGTGGGAGCCAATGGCGGAATTCTTTCCAAGCATGCGGTGGGAATGTATTCAGCAGAACCCCCTGAGAACGGGTGGTCATCCTGTGATCACAAGGCTCTGCAGTCACTGTTCGATAGCGAACCCTGCCTGGAGGTAGACCCACACGCGTCCGGCCCGGCGGTGATAGAAACCTATTCCATCGATTATAAAAAAGGCATCCCAAAAAAAGCCTATATTGTTGCGAGAACCATAGAGGGTAAACGCTTTATTGCCCATTCGGATCCAGGCGATGCTGAGACACCCCAGAGAATGCATGCCGATGACCCGATCGGAAAAACCGTCTATGTAACCAGCGCGGGCCTCGGTACCCGGTTCAGCTATAGTCACTCTTCAGCAGCGTCATTGGTACCAAAGAGGGTGTTGGAACAAGAGAACAGCCTGGCCTGTGATGGCGATGCAGCCTGGCAGGTGCTGGCGGATTTCGGCAATTTCCTGGCATGGGCGACCGGGGGCGCAGGCACCGCGCGCCTGGAGGGCGACGGCGTTGGTATGACCCGCCACTTGGATATCCCTGAACTTGGACTTGTTTCTGAGCGTCTGGATCGGCTCGATCATGCCAGTCGGACCTTGGCTTACTCCATGGTGTCTGAAACCATGGCGGGTATGGCTTGCTATTCGGCCACCGTGCAGGTGATAACTGAGGGAGCGGGGCGTTGCGCCTTGCGATGGCGCGGAGATTTTGAGCCGCTACCCGGGATTGAGAGCGAGGAGGTCGAGAACTCCCTGGCTGGATCCTACACCCTGATGTCTCATGGCCTGGAGGCATTTGTAAATGCTCAGGCATGAGCAGTTTTTGCAGGAAGCGTTAACCGGTTTCTAGTCGAGCTGTGCAATACGCGGATCATTTGGGTAAATCCACTCATCACCGATAACCTGCTGAACGCACAGTTCATCGGGGATATTGTCGATGCCGATCATACGGTCTGCCGCCTGATTCCAGTGGTAGATGCGCGCCTCCTGATAGCTCAGCGGTACCCCTTCGAAACCGCGTGACTCCATCGAGTGCTGGATTTTCTCTCCGAACTGGGTGTCTTCAATCAGCACCTGGCACAGTTCCTTGCCGTCATTGACAGTCCACAGGTCCGGCTTCATTCCCTCCTGCCACTGGGGCGCCATGGTCCAGGTTTCCATGCGGCACTTGTTGATGCCGTTGGGCCAGAACAGGATGGGTGGAATGGCGAACTGGCTCAATGGCGACACCCAGTTGGGAAACAGGCCATAGGACTGGGTGCAAGTGCGGGCAATTTCCCCTGCGGTTTCTATCTGGGCGACATCTGGTGAGACTTCGACGGCGTCCATGTTGGACTTTCCCTGCGGCACAGGGGCGATCATGCGACCATGGCCGTTGGCGTAAAGCGTATTTACGTTGCGCCGATCATCGAGAATGGGTGCGACCGTATCGGGATGAATGCTGCGTACGTGGTAGACCTCGGTATTTGCCTCCATGGCGATCTTCCAGTTGCAGTCGAGATCAAATATAGCCCGGGACGCTAGGCGGCATTGACCGAATTGGAATTCCTCCCACTCATCGGCGATGGGCCCCAGCCATTCCAGCAGGGTCGGGGCGTGGGTGTCGAAGTTGACGAACACCAGATTGCCAAAACGTTCACAGCGCACTGCCTTCAACCCCCGGCAGGACATGTCGAAGTCGCGGAAATCTTGTGGATCGCGCATGCCGCGCAGTTCACCCTCGTGGTCGTAACTCCAGCCGTGGTATTTGCACGTCAGGCGGCGGGACTTGCCGCGCTGCTCAGTGACAACCGGAGCGCCGCGGTGGCTGCAGGTGTTGTAGAAGGCATTCACGACACCACTTGCAGCATGCACGATGACCACGGGTTGCCCGGCGTTCTCCCACAGCATGAAGCAACCGGGCTCTGGTATTTCGTCGATATGTGCCGCCAGCAGCCAGGACTTGCGCCACACGTGATCCTGCTCCAGTTGGTGGAAGCGCGGATCCACGTAGCGTCCCGCCGGGATGTCGGGCAGGGCCGGAAAGCCCTTGGGAGGTTCTGTGCGCGCCGCCTCGAACTCCATCAGCTTGCGCAGGGTCTGGATGTGTTCTGGTGTCATCATGCGTGTTCTCCTAATCAGGCGGGTTCCAAATCCAGCCACAGGTGGTGAAAGCCCCGTAACATGGTCGAATGGGTGCGCTCGTTGTTGGCGTCGTGTGTGTGGCTGATTGAGCGGTAGCGCTTCAGTAGCTCTTCCATCGCATAGCGTGCTTCCAGGCGGGCCAGCGGGGCACCGATGCAGAAATGAATGCCATGCCCAAAGGTGTGGTAGTCACCGCGACCCCGGTTCAGGCTAAACTGGTCTGCATCCTCATAATGCCTAGGGTCCCGGTTCGCTGAGCCCATGAAGGCGTACACCGCTTCCCCTGCCTTGACCGTCTGGCCGTGGAATTCTACGTCGCGGGTGGCCTTGCGGTTGACCCAGTGCACGGGTCCGTCGTAGCGCAGGGTTTCCTCGATAGCGGCGTCTATCTTGTCCGGGTTGTCACGCAGTTCGGACCAGGTATCTGGATGATCTGCCAGGTGGTTCAGCAGGTTGGACAGCAGGTTGGTGGTCGTTTCGTTGCCCGCAATCAATAGCAGCATGCAAAAGCCAACAATATCCTGGTCCGCCAGGGTCTGGTCGTCGACCTGGGCGCATACTACCTTGCTGATCAGGTCCTCGCCGCGATTTTCGCGACGCTGGGGAATCAGCGATTGGAAATAGCCGGCCATCTCCATGATGTGCGGCATGCGCTCGGCCAGGTCGGTTGCCTCACTGGTGCCTGTGAGGGCGTCAGACCAGCGTTTGAAGTCATTCTTGCGTTCCGGTGGAATACCCATCATCCGCGCGATTACCGATACCGGCAGCGGTGAAGTGAATTCAGCGGAGATGTCCACCGAGGTTTTGCCACGCATTTCGTCCAGCAGTTCGGCAGTCAGCTCTGCGACCTCGACTTCCATTTTTTTCAGCGTGCGGCTGGTAAAGGCTTTGTTGACGACGGCCCGCAACTGGGTATGTCGCGGTGGGTCATCGGTCAACAGTGGTAATCGCATAGCCTGAGTTTCGCCTTCACCCATGGATTGCGAGGAAAAGGTCTTCGAGTCCTTCAGAATTGTCCGCACGTCGTCGTAGCGACTCAGTATCCAACCTTTGAGTTCCCCGTCGGACCACCAGATCGGTTGCTCATCACGCCACCGTTGGTAGTTGGGGTAGGGGTTGGCGATCAGTGTCGCGTCGTTATTGTTCATAACCGTGCCTCGTATGGGGTTGGTGAAAATTATAACGTGTTATAATATATGTCAATACGGAATTTTCGGGGAGTAACGAGTGGGCGCGAAAACAGCTCAGGTGCGCAGGACGAATTACTCATCGCCGCGCCAGCAAGAGCGGCAACAGCGCATTCTCACGGTGGTGCGAGAGCAGATTACTGCGGCGGGCTATGACGGCATCAACGTCAGGGATGTGGCGGCTGCCAGTGGTGTTGCTCTCAAGACCCTTTACAACCTTTACGGCAGCAAGGATGAACTAATGCTGGCGGCAGTGGCTGAGCTACTGAGCGACGTGCAGCAACTGGAGCATGTCGCCGGCGCAGAGCCGGGAATAGCCAGGCACCTTGCACACACCGAGGCTGTCGCCAGGCAGATTGTTGCCACGCCAGCGTACGCCGACACCATGGCGCGAACCCTGTTCCAGGCAGGGCGAGACCACCGCTTGGTAGATGTGCTGCTGGGAAACAGCGTGCGCCTGCTAAAGGAAAACCTGCAACAGGCCCTGGCCCAGGGCGAGCTGATTGAAAATCTGGATTTGGAAGCAACCGCCCGGGTGTTGGCGGGTCACCAATGGAGCGTGGTTTTGCTGTGGAACAAAGGCTTGATTGCGCTGGATGCAGTTCCAGGTGCCATACTGCGCAGTAGTCTGCTGTCGCTCATTCCCCTTTGCCGTGGCGAGCGGCGTGCACAGTTGGAACAACAATTGGGATGTTTGGGGTGAGAGTAAAAACTCATCATACCCATCCCCCGGCTTTTAGGAGGAGTCTGGTCGTCATTGTTGGTTCCAAGTGCTTTACATGACGTGTGACAAACTCTAGCATCCCCTACGACATGTCAATTGAGAGTCTAAAAAATGCAGGGCGAACGTAAGCGGGAGATTCTGCAGATCGCCATCGAAATTATCGCGGACGAAGGCTATAGCAGTCTGACGATGCGATCACTAGCAAGAGCAAGCGGCATGAAACTTGGCGCTCTTCAATATCATTTTCGAACCTGGGAAGCTCTGTTGCGGGCTCTGGTGGGTTTGATCGAGCAGCAGATCAAGAATCAGTGGGCACATAGAGGGCTGGACGATGGCTCGACTGTCTATGATATTGCGGTCTTTATGTTGGAAGATACTTCCGCGCCGGGTGACACATTGCTTAATGACAGACTCTGGCCGCAGTTGTGGGCGATGGAGCAGGTTGAGCCGCTGGTTTCTGATTTGCTCGAAGAAGTCTATGCCGAGTACCTGAAGCTCCTTATTACTGCCATGGAAAAGGTCGGCACCGATTCGCCTCAGGGTGAAGCTCTATGCCTTATGTCGATGTTGGAGGGGGAGTCACTCTTCACCGGTGAGGGAAGGCGTTGGGAAAAAGACCGAGGCCTGGTCCGTGACACGATTCTCAAATTTATTGAGAAGCGGTACGGATAACGTAGTTGGATACTGACAAGTTAACTTATTTTTCCTCGAAAAGAGGAGTTTCAGGATTCATTGCACCCAATATATGAACCTAACGTGGGAGCTGGCGACTCGATGGCCAGCGCCAAGGGCCGAATGCTGCCGGCTCAGCCCATGACCTTAAGTTAACTTGTCCGTACCTATACAAAGATTCAATCCAATTCGTTTAAAAATATTTAAATATTAGTTCTCGAAACCACCAGTATTCAACTTTGTAGTAGGCTCAGAAGCGGTATGAGTCCTAAGTTATCGGCATTCTCAACGGGTGTTGGTTACTGAACATTAGGGGAAGATACGTTTCTGCCGAGGTTGTTAAAAGATATGTCCTCAAAAGAACAAGAGCAAAAGAGCCAGCAGGGCGACACCGTAGCCAACGACGTAGCCTCGGCAAACCAACACATTAAGTTTTTAGAGTCTGAACTCCAGCAAACGCGACGAAAACTCAACGCATCAGATCAAGCCGTCAAAGCGCTGACTGACGAGCTTTACGTGTTGAAAAAAGTGATGGAGGTCACTAGGTTGGGGTATGCCATATGGGATGAAAACCTAGACCGGGACGTGTTTGTGTCGGACGAGTTAGCACGTATTCACGGGTTGACCGCAGCGAAATATCGAAAGCAAGTCTCCAGTATGGAAGCCTACCTTGATCTTGTACACCCCGAAGACATAGCTAGCTATATACAATATGAAGATGATTTCGCCGCTGATGAGAAAGCTCAGCAGAAGTTTTTAGACTACCGAATCATTACGGCAAGTGGCGCAGTGCGTCATCTACGACAGGCCAGTCAGCGTATACCGGTTGCGACGGGTAAACCACACGAAGTAGCAGTGGCCATCCAGGATCTCTCTGAGATGAAAAACGCTGAGCACGCACTATTGGAAAGCCGAAGAGAAGTAGCATGGAGGGAATTGGCTCTAAGCTTGAGCGCGCGACTCGCTAATTTGGGCTATGGTAAGTGGGACTATGAAAGTAACCGGCTCATCTCTATTTCAGACGAATGGTCTGCAATGTTCGGTTACACATCGGCGGAGTATCTCCAGAAGTTTCCCGATTATGAATCAGAGGCCGATGCACTGGTGCACCCGGCGGATCGGCAGCGTTACCTTGATTACTGTAGATCGGAAGAATCGGAAGATACACTTGAAGTTGAATACCGTTGCTTCCATCGGGATGGTTCTATTCGGCATGTTGTCCAACGCTACTACGATTTAGTTGAAGAAGATGGTGACAAAGCGCTTATTGCAATTCAGGACATCACAGACAGGAAAAACCGCGATAGTCAGATCCTTCAGTCTGCAAAGCTTATTACCTTGGGTGAGATGTCGACTGGCGTGGCACACGAACTCAACCAACCGCTGCAAGTCATACATCTTGCGGCGGAGAATATATTACGTAAAATTGCGGTCGAGCAAGGCGAACTATCAGACTTTGTTGCAGATAAAATCGAGCGAATTAAGGCGCAGGCCCGACGAGCGGCGGACATAATCGACCACATGCGCATGTTTGGTAGAGAGGCTATCGAAGATTTTTATGAATTTGATGCGAGGGAAGCGCCACTCGGTGCCCTGTCGTTGATAGGGGAGCAAATCAAACTATCTGGAGTCGTAATTGATACAGAGATTAGTAACGAGCCACTCATTGTCAACGGACACCAGATACGATTAGAGCAGGTATTTCTAAATCTCTTATCGAATGCACTCCAGTCGGTTAATGAAAATGGCAAGAAAAAACGGATAACCGTCAAGGCATATAGAGACACAAACGACTCAGTAACTTTGATCGTTGAGGACTCAGGCGCTGGCATCCCCGAGGAGTCACTCGCAAGAATTTTCGAGCCTTTTTACACCACTAAAAAGATGTCGGAAGGTACAGGGCTTGGCCTCTCAGTGAGCTATGGGATCGTACGCGATATGGGCGGGGAGATTGTAGCGAAAAATACAGCTGAAGGTGCCCAGCTTAAAATTGTATTCCCACCTAAGATTTGATCAAAGCGACTTAATCGTCTCAACGATACCCGAGGTTAATTAGCCGACATTGATACAATTCAGTTTGCTTTAGATGAGTAACTAGGTCGCACACACCCCACAAAGGCGACAGGTGCAGTCTCTATCACTTCATAAGTATAGGCAGTATAACGGCCCTATTGAGAGCGGACACCCTCGCTGATTCTGTTGACAGGGGTTGCTGATCTGGAGAAGTTCGCGCTGATTGATCCTAAAACCCTGTTCACTGTGTTTGGCATGCCATTCATATCCGCTCATTACTTAACGAGAGTCCGCAGCAGTTCGTGCCATGCGTTTTTCAGTAACGTCCTTACTGATTTGGGGTTGTGGACTCGCTTCCTGCGAAAAGAGGCAATGTCTCAGGTGACGCTCTGGTCGGTGGTGCCAGGTGGCGAGTTGGCTAGCGATCCGGCGCATACCAAATCGGGGACGTATAGGCGCGCTCCTGTATTTCTGCTGGTACATCGGCAGGGGTATCTACGCCATATCTAGCGGCATCGTAACTCGTCCAGCGAGGTGTCTTGATCTGCAACACTCTCACGTAATAAAAAGCTGCTTGCGTTTCATCAAAATTGGGATCAGACCAGAGGGCCGTGAGAACTGCGTCGCCTGTGGTGTTAGTGAAACCGTCACCCTTTTTATTGACCGTAGACGGCAGTGTTGGCAGCTGTCCGCTGTCTTTATCGATGATTCGCTCCCCTGACCATGCGACATCGTAGATCTGCTCATGGGTAGATCCGTCTTCAGCCAGCCAGCCTTTGATGATTTGTACTCTGTCCAGATTCGCTCCGTTGGGATCTTTACTGGCGTTGACCAGGAATGTAGCGGCCTGTCCTTCCTTCACTGCCTTGGGTAGCTGACCTCCCATTGGGACGCCAGCGATATAGGCTTTGCGTGCAAAGTCCGGGTCAGTGACCAGGGCCTCCTGTAAATCCCAGCCACCAAAGAAACGGACCGCAATTCTTGGCCCGGTCGTGGCATAGACTTCCCTTCGCTTGAGAGCATCAAAAATAGCGTCGCGGTTATTTTCCCTTGACCACACAGCAGCATACCCAGAGGCAGCGAGTTGTCGGTTTGCCCACATCACGCCGCCCATTTTGTTGCCAAGTCGGTTGATGGTTGGTTCGGAGTCCAGAAATTTGCCATAGAAATTATCACTATCGGCAGTGGCTAGCCCTGTATGGGCATCTGTACTGCCAATCATTCCGAACTTGAAGGGATTGGTGCCAAGTTCACGCTCAATACGTAATCCTGTCTTCAATACCGGCCGAGCATATTCTCGGGCCAGACTTGCGGTGACCGTCTCCGGGTCTCTTGGCTTCATGGCAATGTCAGTTTCATCCCAGTTTTCAAAGTCTGCAAAAGGGTCTTGCGGAGACAATCGGGGATGAGATTCTGCGTCACCCTTAACCTGCGTCATTTCATAGATGGGTTCCCAGCGTTGGCGCCGTTGCAAGTAGTCGGGGGTGATTTTCTCACCGTTCAATCGAGTTTCAGCAAACATAAGGCCATCCGAAAGATTACCGTTATGCGGAATTGCCATCGCCCGGCCCCCTGTACGCAGTGTGTAAGCCCTGAGATGCTCCCACAGCATTTCCGGATCGTTACCATCAATAGCAGAGAAGGGTTTATGGCCCAGGGTAATGTCCGGGCCATCGGCAAGAACAACGTTACGGTGTAAGTTGCGGCCGGAGATCATTGATGTCCATTCGTAGCCGATAAATGCAGTGAATGTGCCTGGCTCGTTGTGTCTTTCAGCCGCGACGTTCACCTCAGACCAGATCTCGGCCTCAAATGGTTCGGGAATAGTATTAACGTAATCTAGCGTGCGTTCTATGCTGCCGCTGAACTCCGCAATGATCGCGCCCATGTCCGAATCCTCAAGATAGACTTGCCAACGCCTGGCAAACGAGGCGTCAAGCAATCCTTTGTTCGCGTTTACCAGTTCGCGCATCACGCCCATGTACTCGGCATGGTCGGACACCATCAGGAAATCCAGTGGACGCTCCAATCGGGCCTGAAGTCCGCCGCTGGAAACGACGGCCTTGCCCTTGGCAAAACTGAATGCTTCGTCTGGAGACAATGTTTTGTTGCCGAAAGAATAGGCATCGAAGGACAGGTTTGAGTGAACGTGTAAGTCGCCCCACAATAATTTTGTTTCGCCATTGGTCGCGTAACTGTGAGAAGCGGGCAGTGCGAAGAACGCCGCAAGTATCAAAACGACGGCACAATGCTCTTTATGGGTCGATTGACCTCGACACAGAGATCGATTTTTCCATGTTTTTTTAAATTTGCGCATGGAGGCAAAGATTTTAATTCGATTCAAAATGGGCTTGACAATCCGACAGTGAGGGATAAACTTGAATATAGTTCAAATAAAGACATGTGTAAAATAAAACTCGGAGTAGATATGACAATGTTAATCTCACAGCAGCTGAATGCTTCTAATGAAAAGCCGTTGGTGAAATACCTGCGAAACGCGCTGCTGTCCGGGCTTGCGCCCGTCATGGTTGCGACCGGTGTTCAGGCGCAGGGTGGAGGAATGCTGGAAGAGGTTCTGGTCACCGCTAACCGTCGTGGTGCGGCTGATATCATGACGACTCCCGTTGCGATCACCGCGATCACGAATTCTGATATTGAAGCTTATAGTCCCCGGGATTTGAATGATATTGCTGTAATGGTGCCCAGCCTGTCGGCCGGCACCGTCTCGGCTTTTAAATCTGCTTCCTTTGCAATGCGCGGCGTGTCTGAAACCACGATTATCGTATATAAGGAGTCACCAGTAGGTGTGACTATTGACGACTTTGTGGTCAACCACGTACAGACCCAAAACCTTGAAATGTTTGATATTGAGCAGATAGAGGTATTGCGTGGACCCCAAGGTACGTTGTTTGGTAAGAACACCACCGGCGGCATGATTAGCGTAAAAACCAAGCGCCCTGATCTCGAGAATGGTGACCTGGATCTGCGCTTTGAACTCGGTGATTACGGCACCCAGAAAGTCACCGCCAACCTGAATGTGCCAATCATCAAAGACACACTGGGCTTTCGGCTAGCGGCTATGCAACTTAAGTCGGATGGCTATTACGAGAATGGTTCAGATTATGGCCCGTTGACTGTAGCGCCGGGCCTGGTTGAGCCTGGTGGTGGCATTGATGGTCAAGTGGGGCAGGGCAATGGCAAGGACCTGGGCGGTGACGATGTGTTGTCGATGCGTGCCAAAATGCTATGGCAACCCACCGATAATTTTAATGCGCTTTTGCAATACGAGTATATCCGTGACGAAGGCGATACACCGCCAATTGTGAATGAGTCAGGGCCCGGATATAACTTTTATAACTGGGGTTTCCCCGAGCAGAAGGGTGATCCTCTTAAGAATGCGGGTATTACCAACGAAGACCGGTTCCTGTTTGAAATGTCCGAAGGGCATCAGGTCGATATCGATGGCATCTACCTGAATATGGATTGGGGTATCGGTGACTTCACGCTGTATTCTGTGACTGGATATAGAGAGCAAGAGTCCCATCTTCCCAATACCTATACCGGCGAAGTTGAAGTGACGCTGTTTGACGCGACACGTGACGATGAGCGCGAAACATTCCAGCAAGAGTTGCGTCTGGTTTCAAATTTTGACGGCCCCCTGAACTTTGTAACAGGCGCTTTTTACCAGACCGAAGATGTGAAATTTTGTGTGGTGCAGGCAGTGGGCTTTGTCGACCTGTTGCTCGACGGAGAGCCGACATTCCTGAGTTCCAATCCTTTGATCCTGTGTAATGAGCAAAATGCTGAATCTCTGGCGTTTTATATTGATGGCACCTGGGACATCGCCGATAACATGCATTTAACCGCTGGCTTGCGTTACACGGATGAAGAAAAGGAGTGGACCGGTCGCCCCCGAGTACCTATTCAGGCGTTAACAGACGGTGGCTTTGATCCATCATTCACTTGGGAGCAACTGGGCGATCCACTCAGAGGAGCAAACTGGTCGGAGTTTCCAGATGGGGTTCAAACAGACAAGGAAGATTGGCAGGAGCCGACCTATCGGGTGAACTTTGCCTATGATTTCTCTGACACTGTGTTCGGCTACATGGGTTATTCACGCGGATTCAAAAGCGGAGGCTATAACGATCAGACCGGTACCGTGGTTAATCCCATACCAGAGCTCGCTCTGAAGCCTACTGAACCTGAAACAGCAGATTCCTATGAAATAGGCGTTAAAGCCAGCATGTTGGATTCAACCGCGAATGTCTCAGCGACGGTGTTCTGGGTGACTTACGAGGACGCCCAGCGTACGTTTAACGCCAGTTTCCCAGGTGGTCAGGAGACCCTGTTCTTCAACGCCGCTGAGCTTGAAGTCGCGGGACTTGAGCTGGAAGGAACCTGGGCTGCAACTTCTGCCCTGATGCTGCGCGGAAACTTCATGTACCAGGACGCCGAGTTTAATAAGTTTACAGCGGACCTGGATTTCGACGGAATTGATGATATCGACCTGAGTGGTAAGCCACCCACGCGTGCGCCAGAGTATATGGCTACGCTCGACGGCATTTATACCTTTGAATTCGATGCGGGCAACCTCGATCTGAACCTGCGTGTTGCCTATGAGGATGAGTCATATTCCGGTTATTCGGATGTTGATGAGATTTACGACACCACCTTGGATTCGAAGACCGTGTGGGATGCCAGCGTAACGTTCACTACAACCAACGAAAAGTATTTCGTGAGAGGCGTCGCGAAGAACTTTACCGATGAGCGGTATCGTACCGGTTCTCTGTCTGTAGCGAATTTCTGGATCATGTCCGCATATGGCCAGCCCAAATATTACGGTCTGGAGTTTGGCGCCAAGGTCGATTTCTGATCCATCGGGTAGACTGACTTGGGTTAAGGAGGAGGGCGAGAGGTACATTTAGCCGTCCCCCTACCCAAGGTTCCCCAAGGGCTTCGAGGCATTCGCTGCAAGCCCTGCATAACGGCACTATGAGTATCGGCAAGTTAAAGTCGATATTGATAGACGCCGCGCATGAACATCTACAAACCTCACCGATTGCGGCCGGAGATAAGTTCTTACGTTGTCGGGATCTGCTACAGATCCAATCTCAGCCACCGGGATATTGTGGCGCCCTGGTTGGCGGTACCAGGAGGGGCCGGGCAGGGGCTTCCTGTTCCTTCTCTCGAAGATGTGCCAGGATCCTGTCGATGATGTCCTGATCCTCAATGCAACGGTTCGGCGCTCCGACGATGACTTTAGCGGACCCACCGCAGCGACCACAAACTGCAATATCGATGCGGATGGCCGCCCCATTGATACTCGCTTGAGTCGCTGGGCCCAGGACATCGCGACGTGCCGTTCAGCGGGTGAGCGAACTTCAGTATTGGCGATCCGTTTCACTCCCTTGC
>OCVR010000504.1_pt1 | contig 32854 bp, 41 predicted proteins | sample 1539091 | NCBI WGS metagenome assembly OCVR01 (sample SAMEA3355530, study PRJEB22509) | marine metagenome | biome: marine; feature: coastal ocean; material: water | place: USA | collected 2010-08-07 | depth 16 m | reverse complement strand
CAACTTTTGCAGGTGATGTTGCTATAGCACAGACAGCAGATGTTGGAGTATTAAATACTACAAATCTTGAAAGCGGCGCGGCAGTAGGTTTAAGTCTTACTTATCCTACGTCTAATGTAGCAGGTGGAGATGGTTTAGCTATAGCTATAGGTATTGCAGGACGAGGGCGTTCTTATATTGCTAATAGTAATGCTACTAATAATCTTGATGCTTCTAATCTTGTATTTTATACAGAAGGTGGTGGAGTAGTTAATAAAGCATTAACATTAGACACAAATCAAAATGCAACCTTCGCGGGGGATGTAACTTTATCAGCAGCAGGGAGTACGGGGGAGGTAATTCGTACAACTGATAACACAGAGCCATATTTTGCGCTACAAAGAAATAGCGGCACTAATGGCGTTGGTGTTTTAAGGTTATTAGATGGTGGAGATTTAGCTTTTGACACAGGCGCGACAGGAGCAGGCCAAGCAACAAAATTAACTATTGAGGCGGGCGGCAACGTCGGTATCTTGAATACTAGCCCCAGCTCAAAAGTTCATATAGGTTCAAATTCTACATCAGGCGCTTTAGGTATTGGCTTACAAAATGACCAAAGGTTTTACACAATTAATACCGATGGAGGTAGCTTAACATTTAAAGATGAAAGCGCAGCCGCAGAAAGAATGCGCATCTTTTCTGATGGTGATGTCTCTATAGGCATGACATCTAACTACGCTAAGTTAAATGTTAATGGGGATGTTAGAGCGGAAAATAGCAGCTTTATGGCTGGCAGGGAATCAGCCGCAACCCCAGCGTTTAGATTCCACGATGATGGTGATACCGGTATGTTTAATGTAAATCCTAATATACTAGGGTTTTCTACAGCCGGTGAAGAAAAGATGCGCATTACCAGCGCAGGCCACGTCGGGATTGGTACGACTGGACCAACTTACAAGCTACACGTGGTTGCTGCCTCAACACCAATCGCTAAATTTGAAGGAACTCTTAATGGTTATGTAGATTTTTCTGATCCTAGTTCATCTGTTCGTTTACAAAATAGTGGTCATAGTTACTTTGGAACTCAGACTAATACTAATTTAAATTTCAAAACAAACGGTAGTGAAAAAATGACAATTCTCGCTGGCGGCAACGTCGGAATTGGGGTCACGAGTCCGGGGGCACTCCTTGAAATATCAGGAATCCGGGAAAACCAAATAAGGTTAACAAGCTATGACACAACAGCTGCTGTTGATGAGGTTATTGGTGGTGTTGAGTTCTATTCAAGCGACTCAGGGAATGAGGGTGTCAAGGCATCTATTTCCGCAATAGCCGCGACGGCGGCTGGAGACGCTTATATGACGTTTTCTACGGGGACGGACACCGAAAAGATGCGCATTACCAGCGCAGGCCACATCGGGATTGGGACCTCCAGCCCTAGCACTAAGTTCCATGTATATAACGGAGAAGCCACTATAGCGAGCAGCACTGATGGCGTAAAACTCAGCTACTCATCAGGGAATAGCTCAGGCATAATTGATACAGCATTCAGTGATAATAATTTAGAGTTCAGAACAAACGGAACTGCTAAGATGTGGATTGCTAACGCAGGTACGGTCGGAATCGGAACCATCAGCCCCACGGCTAGATTGGACGTATTAACGAACTCAGCTACTGGCGATAATGACATTGACAGATATGTGAGATTTAGAGCTGACAATGGAGAGCAAAGATTTGCCTTCAATGTTGGGCGCAGCGGAAATAACTCTTCTCTGAAGATGTATAATTCTACTGAGACTCAGACAGTAAATATAGCTTCTGGAGGTAACTCATATTTTAACGGAGGCGACGTCGGCATAGGCCTGACGGCTCCAGAGGCTAAGCTCCACATTTCCGGCCGTGTCTATCAGGATGGTTTAGGTAACTCCACGTTCTTTGGCTTTGGAGCTGGAAAGGCAGATGATCTCAGCAGCAGGGACAACTCTGCGTTCGGGTATCAGGCTCTTTATACCAACACCACGGGGTCCAGTAACACCGCAACTGGCTATAAAGCCATTTACACTAACACCACGGGGCATTCCAACACTGTTGCTGGCTATTTAGCACTTTACACAAACACTACAGGAGCCTTAAACACAGCTACTGGGGCAGAGGCGCTTAGGTTCAATACCACAGGGAATTACAACACCGCTGACGGCTATTCAACTCTTAGAGCAAATACCACAGGGGGCTATAACACCGCAACTGGTTATTCTGCTCTTTATTCCAATACCACAGCGTCTTACAACACCGCGAGTGGCATGAATGCCCTTTATGCCAATACTACAGGGACTGAGAACGCAGCATTCGGTTATGAAGCATTAAGAAACACAACTACAGCTAGCTATAATTCATCGTTCGGAACACAAGCACTAAGGAGTAACATCACGGGGTATAAAAACACGGCAATAGGATCGACTTCTATGTATGCTAATACCACTGGATATGCTAACACAGCAGCTGGTTACCTGTCCCTTAGATATAATACCACAGGACATCACAACACAGCGGTCGGCTTTCAAGCACTTCGAGCCAACACCACAGCGTCTTACAATACCGCAGTTGGTAGGGACGCTCTTGTGTCTAATACCACGGGGGGGCAAAACGTAGCCATCGGCTACGAATCCATGCACACTAATACTACAGGCAGCTATAGTGTAGGCGTAGGTTTTAGAGCGCTGAAGGCTAACACCGCATCTCAAGGCACAGCTCTGGGATATGAGGCATTGCTATCAAATACCAGTGGAGCTAACAACGTAGCAATCGGCTTTGAAGCGCTAAAGCTCAACACCACAGGTGCGGATAACACAGCTATAGGACACCAAGCTGGAAACTCTGAGTCAACAGCTACTAAATGTGTATTCATCGGCAAGGGAGCAGACGTTGGAGGTGATGGAACAAGTAACCAGATTGTAATAGGTTGGGGAGCTGAAGGTAACGGTAGCAACACCGTGACACTTGGAGACTCTAACACAACAGAGGGCGTATTTGCCTACGGCGCATACCAAGAGATATCTGATCAATCGGTCAAGGAGAATGTCGTCACCATAGGCAACGCTCTTAGTAAGGTGAAGGCTATGAGAGGCGTCACCTACAATAAGATAGGTAGGGAAACTACGAAAGTCGGCGTTATAGCTCAGGAGATGGAGCTTGTGTTACCAGAGGTTGTAGCAGAAGGATCAGGAGGGCTGAAGTCGGTAGCCTACGGTAACATCGTAGCGGTGCTTATTGAAGCTATGAAAGAGCAGCAGGTGCGTATTGAAGCCCTTGAGGCACAACTAAATAATCAATAAAAATTCGTATATTTACAATATGGAAATGACAGAAGAAGACATCCAAGCAAGCGTAAGCGCTGCCTTTGATTCAGTAACGGTAATAGAAGACGCGTCTAGTGACGCTGACACTATCGCCCGCAACAAAGAACACTTAACAATCATGCTAGCCAAAGATTGGTTCTCGGAAGCTATTTCCGAGGAGCAGCAAGGTCTGCTAAACACCGCATCACTATGAAAATAAAAGAAGAGTTAATGGACAGCATCAAGGATGCTAGAAATAAAATGAGCGCCATACAGAACGAACTAGGCTCACTGCCTATCCGTAAGGCTGCGCTTATCAAAGCATTCGCAGATCAAGAGGCAGAGGCACAGGCTGTCTCTGACGCTATCCGTGAGGAGTACGGCGACGGTATGGTAGACCTTGAAACCGGTGAGTTCACCGCGAACGAGGACGAAGATGAATCCTAACGAATCGCTTTTTGTTTCATGGGTAGGGTCTTTCGCTACCATCTTTGTCATGGATGATATTATGCAGACCATCACCGCCATAGGCACAATCATCTTTACCGTCACCATGATAGTAAAGAATGTTCAAGAGATAATTAAAAAAAGAAATGAAAAAGATTAACGATTACATCCTCGCCAACCTAAAGCATATCACGTTAGGCTTTTGGATATGCTTCCTTCTATCGCTGTATGACTCTTCTTTGGCGCTATTCGCCATCGCAGGGATGTGGCTGTATTGGATTGCCAAACGGTAATGCCTAACATCTTTAAAACCCTATTGGGCACCTCCGCATCGGACGTGGTGAAAGAGGTCGGTAAGATAGCCGATAAGTTCATCGAGACACCCGAAGAGAAGAGAGCCTTCCAAGCCTCCATCGAGCAGATGGTAGCAGAGAAATGGAAGGCAGATATGTCATCTGATAGCTGGCTCAGTAAAAATATACGCCCAATGACCCTTGCTTTGGTTATGGTCACCCTTGTCGTGCTGACCTTCTTTGATGGTGCGGGGCTTCTAACTATCTCAGAGAGATGGATAGGTCTATGGGAGCTTGTAAGTATCAGTGTTGTAGGCGGTTACTTTGCCGTAAGGACCATAGACAAGCGAAGATGAAAGATGATTTTAACGACTGGGTAACCGGTCTTGAAGAAGGTGAGCAGCCAGAGGCTTGCGCTATTGACGACCCCGATTGCGAGGCTTGCGGTAGTTAACAACAATTTTTTCGTATGTTTGCCTCGTAAAGAATTAGCGATGGAGTAGTTTTTTTCTTGTTTTGTTTTGTTTAACGCTCCTCGTTCGCCCCACGCCTGAACATCGTGGGGCTTTTTTTTTGCCCCATACAACAATCTTTATTGATATACAACTACGTCTGTTTAAAACTTTAATATATCTTAGTGGATGTATAACGGGGATGATCCCCACAATTCTATTTAACTATGAGCAAACCAGATTTTGCAAACGGTGTCCGCACAATTCTAAGCGGTACCACAACATGGGCGCAACTCACTCCAACGAGTGGCCCTAACCAGTTCTCGGAGAAGTACCAAGTGGATCTTACACTTGACGCTAAATCCGTAAAGGAGATTGAGTCACTAGGCGTGGCAGATTTCCTTAATATCAAAGACCAAGAAGGCGTGGCTAAGTACGACACTTTAACAGTGCGTATAAAAACCAACAAGCCCCCACAGGTATTTGACCGCAACAAGGCCGTATTTGATGATTACATCCATAACGGTTCCGTAATGCGTGTAGCTGCACTTATCAAGGCTTGGGAGTATATGAGTAAGAAAGGACTCACTTGCTACTTCAACCAAGGTGTGGTCCTAGAAGCCGCTGAACGCCAAGAGGGCGAAGGTGGTGGCATCAACGATGCCCTATTCAACGACATGCCGACAGCATCAGCACCTGCAACAGACGATGGGCTTCCCTTCTAATTCACGCAGACGTATCCTCGCAGCCGTAGCACTCTCAGAGAGAGTCTGCGGTCTGCAAGAGGACTCTATCCTGTCACCATTGCGTGAGAGGGATAACGTGACGGCAAGGCAGATGGTGTATGTATACGCACGGCTTACTTGGAAATACACATACCAGCGCATTGGTACGGTGGTGAAAAGAAACCACTCCACCGTCGTATACTCCATCAAACGCCATCATGAGATGTTGGGTAAATACCCACATACAGGCAAGTATATCTATCCCGAATATGTATCAAACTGGACCACCTTTGAGCAGATAATGAACGACAGATTTAAAGAAAAGGCAAACCACTGCCATAGCTGCGGTCAAGATGTGGACATCTATGAGTCTGAGACTTTAGATGTTGTAACAAACAATAACTACGAGACAGCATGAAAAAGTACCTACCGCTATCGTTCTCTTCCATAAAGGAGTTTGCGAAGTCCCCCAACCACTTTATCTACTACAAGAACAAAAAGCGCAAGTCAAGCCCGGCGATGCTCAAAGGCAGCGCAGTACACACCATGGTCTTGGAGCCGCAGGAGTTTGAGCTTAGATATTTCGTTATCCCCGACGGTACAAACAGAGGCACCAAAGCATGGAAGGAGTACGCATCTATCGCCGCTGATCGTGAGATACTGAAAGAGGTAGAGTATAACGTCATCGCTAAGATGGCACGCATGGTATGTGAGCATTACGATGCCCGCGAGATACTTAAAGAAGCCACTGAGTTTGAGCAGCATATCAAGCTGGAGTTCAACGGTCTACCGTTCCATGGCTTTGCAGACATCGTAACACCTAATATAGTATGTGACCTTAAGACAACAAGGGACAGCACCGCCAAAGCATTTATGCGCACGGTATTGGACTTTAAGTACCACTGGCAGGCAGCGCTATATATGAAGGCCACCGGGAAGAAGACCTTTAGGTTTATTACTATAGAGTCCTCAGCGCCATACAGCGTTGTGGTATATGAGCTGTCTCAAGACCTTCTAGACAAGGCGGTGATGGAGCTTATAGAGGTCACCAATAAGTTCAAAGCATGGGATGGTCTTGAGCAGGGATATGTCGAGGGCGTTCAAATGTTAGAGATGCCGTCATGGATGTAGAAGACGCTAGAATGATAGTCATAGCCTTTACCATCCGCGCAGAGGGGTATGCAGAAGATAACAACTGCGACATGACGCGGTTGCTAGTAAAAGCTATGGACACCCTATGTGAGCATACCGATGACTCTATCCCCGAAACACAGGGGTGGTGGGTAACACACAGCACCGATAGAGACATCATCTATAACATTAAAAAATGAAGCTGCCGACAACCATCAAGGAGCTTAAGGCTTTCGCTCATGAAGTTAACTTAGCTAAGTACCCAGATATACCTGAGTACGCAGTACCCACCCCGGTGATGAGCGATAGCAGCACCAACGCTTTAACCAAGGCAGTGATATACGACATGACCAACGTTCGTAAAGGTGTGGCATACAGGATCAACAACGCCGGTGTATACGATCAGAAGAAAGGAGTATACCGCAAGGGTGTCACACGCAAAGGAATCCCCGACATCATAGGAATCATCAAAGGCAGATTCTATGGCATAGAGATAAAGTTTGGTGCAGACCGCCAAAGTGCAGAACAGCGTATCATAGAGCTAGAGATCAAAGCAGTCGGAGGCGTGTATCTTATCGTAAGGACATACCGTCAGTATGTGGAATCTATGAACGAGCTGTCGCGTGATTCCAGATAACAAGAAGCGCGGTGAGTGGGCAGAGGCACACTTCATAGCCGATGCTTTAATGCATGGGTGGCAGATATTTTCTCCGCATGGTGAGAGTGGTCCATACGATGTCATCATCGCCAAAGGGGTTATGATGCATACGATACAGATTAAGTCTACCTTCGGTAGCAGCAAAACGCGGTCTAAGTGGACGGTAAGCCGTGGAGCTAATCACAACAAGTCATACCACAGAGGTGTAGACTTTTTTGCCTTTTACTGTGACCATACGAAGGTGTGGAGGTTCATAAGACAGTCAAGGATAGCGGGACGGAAGACATACAGCATACGGTACGATGAAAACAAAACAAAAAATAATTGGCATGAACTCGAAAACAACGACTGAAATTGCGCAGCAATACTTATCTAAGGGATTCTCTCCGATACCTATCGTGCCGGGAGAGAAACGCCCCACCATATCTAATTGGACGCGGTATGTAGACGACACCATCGGCTTCAAAGAGGCGGAGAAGCTATTCGCTAACACCGATTCAATAGGTCTGGTGTGCGGATACGATAATATGGAGGTCTTAGATATAGACCTTAAGTACCACACGGGTGATGAGATGGCACAGTTTGAGAAGATGCTTGACGACAACGCACCCGGCCTTCGTGATAAGATGGTGGTACAGACCACACGATCAGGCGGTAAGCATTGGATATACAAATGCACGGAGATAGAGGGCAATCAGAAGTTAGCCAACAGCCTTAAGGGTGATGTTTTGTTTGAAACACGTGGACGTAAGGGTCAGATCGTTGCCTATCCATCGCCCGGGTATACGTTTGACACCAATCACGCGGTGCAGTTTATTACCCCGGAAGAACGCAATATACTATTGTCTTGCGCCCGTGACTTAGATGCCGCACCTAAGCATGTGGTGGGGGTTGCTGATTACAACGGCAAGCAACAGGAGAAACAACACACCCCTTGGGGTGACTACCGAGCAGAGCATAACGCCATTGACGAGTTGTTTAAGTACGGATGGACAGCCGTTCGTGAGAGTGAGAAGTATATATATATGAAGCGTCCGGGTGACACCACGGCAAAAGATAGCGGACGCATCTTTAAAGACTCTGGCCTGTTCTGGCCATGGACAACCAGCACGGAGTTTAAGGCAGAGCGTCCCTACGATGCCTTTCAGATATATATGCTAATAGAGCATAATGACGACATTGCTTCCGCGTCTAACGCGCTATCAACGCTGGGGTACGGCAAGCAATACGAGATAACATTACCCGAAGAATTATTTATAGATGAAATCGATGAAGAAGAAAAAAGTGAATTACAAGCACGCCTTGAAGCGATGGAGGTGGACAGTACGCAAGAGGTTAAGCAACCTCCAATTGCGGTCAATGTTGTGGATGCTACGAGCAAGTATATATTTGGCACGCGAGGGAACTTCTCGCTCGTTCAAGGCAAGGCTAAGAGCCGCAAGAGTTACTTTGTTTCCTCAATTGCAGCGGCCTCCCTATCCGACCACATGGTCGCAGGAAAGCTCGAAGGCCTCCTCGGAGATAAAGTGGTCGTATACATTGACACCGAGCAAGGGGAATGGCACGCACACAAGACCAAACGTAGGATACTGCGAATGGCCGACTTGGACACAAACGACAACAACGAAAGGCTCCGTTACTTTCAATTTCGTGGATTAGAGCGCAACTCAGAGCGCATGAAGCTCGTTGAGTTTGCTCTCCAGACCATTGAGAATATAGGCATCATCATCTTGGATGGTATTGTTGACCTATCATCCAAGGGCGTGAACGACGAAGAGGAGGCCACAGAGATAGCGTCACGCCTATTGAAGTGGACAGCCAATTACGACTGCCACGCTATATGTGTGCTTCACGAAAATAAGAACGACACCAACGCCAAAGGTCACCTAGGAGCTTACCTCACACAGAAGGCAGAGACGGTGGTATCGGTACGCAAACACGAAGACCTTAAAGACTCAAGCGTTATCATGGCTGAGTATACACGGAACATAGAGTTCCCTGATATGCAGATGGATATATTTGATGATGACGTCATGCTTAATGACTATCAAGAGGCATCGTTCTATAAGGAAGAGTTTGAATGGTCGTCACAAGATATAGAAGAGTTAAGCCGTGAGGTGCATCTGAAGTCGCGCCTTGTTGCCTTAGAGCATATCAAACACTCGCGTGATGTGAAGCCTAAAGAAGCATCTAAAGCACTGGTGGTGATGGAGAAAGGCGGATACATAACATGGCAGAAAGGAAAGATTTACCGTACAGTACCAAAAAGATAATGGATATACAAACACCCTTGGGCCAATGGTCCCTAGCAAAAGAATATGTGATCATGCGAAAGCTATGCAAGAAGATGTCATGGTTCGATGTACCTACACCACGCGATATGCCTGCACCATTAGATGGTGTGATGAGCGATGATGTAGGGATGGTCTTCGTCTATGAGGTCAAGTGCAGAGACACTACCCTTGTGCAACTACAGAACTGGGGGACCTACCTCATATCGTACAGTAAGATAGTAGCAGGCGCTCAAGCATCGGCTTTGTTTTGCGTACCGTTCGTGGTCCTAGTGCATACCACACAAGACGATAGGCTGATCTCGCTACGCATAACTAACGAGAAAGGCGAGGTTAAAGCCCTGATGGAAGTGAGTGAGACAGAGACACAGGCAACCATAAACGGAGGTAAGGCTAAGAGGCTTAACGCCTATATCAATATGGATATCGCAAAGGTTCTTATATAGAATGAGTCTAAATTAGATACACTTTGTTGTACTTATATATAAATTGTATATCTTAGGGGTATGAAAAAGGAAAGAGAAGACTTTATGAGGATAGCAGAGGCGAGGCTAAGACCTATTTATAAAAACTCCATACAACGTCGGGCTTGGGCTGCAAAGATGTACACAAAACACCTAAAGCGCAAGAAACAATGAGCAGCGAACACGGAGGCTCAGCCCCTTTTGATGATGGTAAAGACTACTGCATTTGCGGAGAGTTAAGCCAGTCACCCGATGACCTATGTGCAAGCTGTGAGAAGATATGTCCCGATTGTGGCGAGGACAAAGAGGACTCAATGAACGCATCGTGCGACTATTGTGCTAATGTGATAAACGAGAAATGATGAGAGAGATATTATTTATAATTGCCTCAGCAGTGCTGTGGATTGTTATAGCGAGGGTGTTTATGTTTTTTGGTAAATACATTTTCAAGGACTAATGGTTGAGGTAATCAATAGCGACTTCCGTGACTGCACCATACCTAAAGGGCTTGTCGTAACGGACCCGCCATACAATCAAGGGTATCACTATAGTAAATATGATGATAAGCTATCAGAGGATGATTACATTGATATGCTATCAAAAATACCTATCCCTTGCGTTATAATACACTATCCTGAAGAGACTATAAATGTTTTACCTAAAGCTATCAAAGCAAAGTGCGAACAGGTGGTGTGTTGGGTTTACAATAGCAACACAGGAAAGCAAAGCAGAATCATATCTTGGTGGGGATGTAAGCCTGACTTTAGTAAGGTGAGGCAACCATATAAGAATCCTAACGATAAGAGGGTAAAGGAGCTGATGAGAAAGGGAGCAACAGGAGCGAAGATGTACGACTGGTGGGACATCAATCAAGTTAAAAATGTGAGCAAGGAAAAAACAGAACACCCATGTCAAATACCAGAGGAGCTGATAAGGAGAATCATATTAACGACAGCTAATGAGGGGCAAACCATCATCGATGTTTTCTCAGGTAGTGGGACAACACTAAAGGTCGCGAAAGACCTTGGATTTGATTCCGTTGGATATGAGATTGATGAAAGGTATTGTGATGTGACAAGGGAAAGGTTAAAGATGTTCTGATGATAGAGTGGACAATAGTAGTATTAGCATACGCGGCATTCTTCGCGTATATAATTAAACAACAGAAAGATGAGAAAAATAGATAAGATCATAATTCACTGCACCGCAACACCAGAAGGTAGAGCCGTGACAATGGAAGACGTGCGTAGATGGCACGTCGAGGGCAACGGATGGGCAGATGTCGGATACCACTATCTTGTAGATATCAACGGATGTGTCAACTATGGTAGGGGAATCAATATCATAGGCGCACATACCTACGGATTCAATACTGGGTCCATCGGTATCGCATACGTCGGAGGCACAGACGCTGAGGGCCTTGCTAAAGACACGCTGACCAACGCGCAGAGATACGCCACACAGGACCTCATAGATGCTCTAAGGCTGATAATAAGCCCTGAGTTAAGCGTTCATGGACATAATGAGTTCTCTAAGAAGGCATGCCCTTCGTTTGACGTTAAAGACAAATTCAAATGAAACAAGACCTAACATTTACAGAGTGGATGGCTAAGATCAAGAACGTCCACTTCGCCGATCAAGAAGCAATGGATAGAGCCATAGCATCATTAACTAAACCATACCAAGATGCCGATATACATAGACCCCGAAGGTAACGAACACAGCATCCAACAGGTGCGGACAACGTATTCCGTGGCCGGCAACAGATTGGTTATAGATGTCTTACGAGGCATTAACATAACTAATTGGCAGTTAGTAGTGCCAGAGGGAGACTACAAGGGCGTGAAGGCTAAGAAAGCCAAAGGCGATGGTAAAGGACTGAGATAGTATGATAACGCTGCACCACAAAGACTGCCTTGAGGCAATGAAAGAAATGTCAGACAATGCCTATGACCTTGCAATAGTAGACCCACCTTATGGAATTGATGCAGATAATAAAAACAACGGAAAAAATGGTGATACACACGAAAAAACAAGTTTAGCAAAAATAAACACTTACAAGAAAACAAACTGGGATAACTCAATACCTACTGATGAGTATTTTGAAGAGTTAAAAAGAGTAAGTAAAAAGCAAATAATATGGGGTGCAAACTTCTTTAACTTGCAAGGTGGTATGTTGTATTGGCACAAGAATGTTACAATGCCAACATACAGTACAGGTGAACTTGCTTATTTGAGTTGGTTAAATAAAATTGACTTTGTAGAAATTACTTGGCACGGAATGTTACAGGGTGATATGAAGAACAAAGAGGTGAGAATACACCCCACCCAAAAACCAGTTAAACTATACGAATGGCTATTAGATAACTACGCTAAAGAAGGTGACCGCATCCTTGACACACACCTTGGGTCTGGTTCTATTGCGTTAGCTTGCCATAACAGAGGCTTTAGCCTTGATGGCTACGAGGTAGATGAGGACTACATAGTTGCTGCAAAGAAGCGTCTACACCAACATCAACAGCAACTAACTATATTCTGATGCCTGAGAGTCCTAAACCAAAGCGTAGACCGTGGCTGCAAGGCAGCGGGTTCTCTGTAGGCCGTAAGAAGTCTAACAGTAAGTTCTATACCTCCACGCCATGGCGTAAGCTGCGGACCATGTTCATACAACAGAACCCTGTGTGTGTGGAGTGTGGACGTGCAGGCAAGGTAGTGGATCATATCGTGCGTGTCAACGATGACTCCACACTAGCATTAGACTGGGACAACCTACAGACGATGTGCCATAGATGTCACAATAGCAAATCAGGAAAGGAAGCACATGAACATCCGCGTAGAAGAAACATCTGACTACTGGGCCGTATGGTCCATAGACATCAACGTATGGGTTAAGGCCAGCACCTTGCGTGAGGCTATGGATATGTTCCTTACCAAGGTGGAGGGGTACCCTGAGACTGGGGGGTAGTATCACACTGGGGGGTACCTTCAGACTGGGGGGTACCTTCGGACTGACGCTATAGCGTAAATAACGCCCCACCCCCTACAGACACCACACAGTAACTGATAGTTGACCTATAGGTATAAGCGGGCCTGTGGTTTGATTACAATATATATATGTATCTATTGTAAAGAGAAGCTATGCTACCTCCCTACATCACGAAACCACCATGGTCCGGTGTGATGGTTTATGGTTGCTCACATTATATTAGACAAGAAGGACTGCTTCTCGAAGATCTTATTTTGTAGTGTCTCCATTGAAGAGCCATCGTTATTGAACGTGGCATGGTGAAGCTCCCTCTCTAAGAACCTTATCTCTACTCTAAGTACATCTGCTTGTGTTCTCATCTTGTTGTTGTTGTTTGTTAATAATACCTAAATATATATAAATAATTTAACAAAACCAGATTATAGAGATATAAAACCATTATTTTTATAAAAACAAAAAGAAAATTCAAGAAAAAAACAAAAAGAAAAAGAAAACCAAGAAAAATTCCAAAAAAAACCAAGAAATTCTAAAAAAAACCAACGAAAAAAAACCAAGAAAATCCAAAAAAAACCAAGAAAAGTAATTTTTATATAGCGATTTTTCTGGCCCAATGGCCTTATTTAGAACGGAAATAAATTAGCCGCCGTGCTTGTTTTTCTGTGGGTTTTGTTGTATACCTCGCGGGCGGGCGCACGTCCTTTGATAGGGCGGCAAGGGTTTGGGCTTATTTAGAATGGTTCTAACTTTTAACATTTTGTATATTACTTCCATTTTTGTTGTATGTTTGTAAAACAAAACGAGGGGTTCAGCCCTCAATAACTTAAAACAAATAACAAGATGAAAAATCAAAATCAAATAAACATCACACTAGCCACAACCATCACAGCCAGTGACGTTGCCATTGTCGCCTTTTGCGTCGCCATGGCGGCCTTATGTATTTACGGAATCTTTAATATCTAGAAAGCATGAAAATCATTATCAACATAAACAGCCCGGCAAGCCTATTTGCAGACATTCAAGCCCTTACAGACTCTCAGCGGTACGGACTCGGTGAGGTGGAACGCTTAGAGATCGGCGATATAAGAATGGGGCGCGGCGCCTCTTATGGGCATTACTTTACCACGCTATCGTGCAACATTAACGGCCAGCCGTTTGAAGTGTCAACCACCTCAACCGATGCGCAAAGCTTTGACGAATATCGCGACATGGAAGCAGGCAGCGACAACCTAAGCCAATGGCAGGCAGCGGCAACCATTGAGGTGCTAGAATCGCGCGAATTTGACGCGGTGCTTGATGAAGTTTTAAAGGGCATTTGATAAGGCCTAATTGGCCGAAACGCTTGCCACCATTGGCGGGCGTCATGTTCAAACAATTAAATAAACGAAACCATGACAAAAGTAAGCAATTTTAAGACCCGAAGCGGCGCAACTGCGGCTAATCAATTTTTGATTAGTGACGGGAAATTCGATATTTTTCAAAGTTATGAAAGCATAATAGCCAAAAGATGCAAGAGAACGGGCGCAATTACATTAGATTCCTTTTATTGGGATTACTCAGTAACCACGGGCCGTTACCGTAATGAGTTCCTTTGTGAAGGTATTGCCGAAACCCGGGCGCGTATTGACTCAAAAGAATATAGTTTAAAGAATTTAAATAAATAGAAACCATGCGAACCACACAGACAATACAACAAAGAAAGGATTTTCTACTTGAAAACTGGAGACTTGAAACCCTCAATTTTAGATGGTCAAGGGCTGGAGTCTGCCGCATATATGACAAACGAAGCGATGCAACCGAGTTTTATGCCGGCGGACATGGATACGACAAAAGAGGCACGGCGCTGGGCAGTTTAATCAATCACCATTTTAGCCAAGATCTAAAAAGATTGAACGCCGCGGAGTTTTACGGGCTGAGCCATTACAATCCGAACGGGCGAAGGGGCAAGAAGTTTATAAAGCGCGCAACAAATAGGACGCGGTCCTATGTCGACGGCGGTTGCGGCTTTGATTGCATGCGAAGAATCTTAGAAAAGATTGGTTACAAAATGCAATTCGTGCAGGAGGGCAACGATTCAATCACCTACACAATAAGCGCGTCATGATCTTGGCGCTCCTTTTCGTAAGCCTTGGAAGCCTTGGCTTGCGTATACTATTGCAGGATGTACTGAAATAACAGCCCACCAACACCATGCCCGGCCATCGCGCCGGGCTTTTTTATGCTCTGGCCTCTGGTCGGGGCTTTTTTATGCGCCAAAGTGCCGATCACTTGAGCAAACATTTTGTATCCCGTTAAGCATTTTAAGCCCTTCTGAGGGCCTTTCTTTTTTACATGGTACTCACCTACCACCTGCATGCCGTTCGTTCGTCTATGGGGTACCTATGCGCTCTGGGGAGGGGGTATGTGAAGCTATCAATCGTGCTGGCTACAGTCGACGCCCCCGAAAGGAACACACTTTGTCAAAACGATGAGTACGAAAGTCAATGTTTTGTTTAACTATACATTTTATTGTAAGTTTGGATGATGGGACGAAAACGAACGCCTACCGCTATGCTTAAGGCACAGGGGACATTCAGAGATGACAGGCACGCAAATAAGATGGAAGCGAAATTATCAATACCTCAACCTCCGACGTTATTGAGTGAGGTGAGCCAAGAGGCTTATGACTTCATAGCCACAAGACTATACAATATGGGCGTAGCCTCTGAGCTGGATGGTTTTGCGCTTCAGATGTTGGCAGATGCTTGGGAGGATTATATCACAGCTCGCAATGTCATACGCGAGAAAGGACCTACATACTCTACCGAGACAACACAAGGCGATCTTATGTTCAGACCTAGACCAGAGATGGCTATGATGACAAACGCTTGGGACCGCGTAAAGAAGATGCTGTCCGAGTATGGCATGACCGCAGCTTCAAGGGCTAAGATTAACGTCGAAGAGCAGGTTGAGGATATTGAAGACATGCTGCTATGATTGATAGCGACAAAGCAAGAAAAGTCGTCAACTTTATTGAGCGTATCTGCACACATGTGAAAGGTGAACTTGCCAACAAGCCGTTCCTTTTAGAACAATGGCAGAAGGACTATCTAGTAGAATTGTTCGGTAGGGTAAACGATGACGGGATTAGACAGTACCGCACCTCCTTTGTATTCCTTCCGCGTAAGAATGGTAAGTCTAACCTTATCGCAGCTATGGGATTGTACATCCTGTTTCTAGATAACGAACCGGGCGCTGAGATATATATCGCTGCGGCAGACAGAGATCAGGCGAATGCCATCTTCGAGGTACAGAAACAGATGATCCTTAACAGCCCATACATGAGGGATAGGTGTAAGGTGTTCCGTAACAGCATTGTGCTTACCGGGACCAATTCATTTGTTAAGGCTATATCTGCAGATGCTAAGACCAAACACGGATTCAACGCACATGCTATCCTTTATGATGAGTTGCACGCTGCACCATCGCGTGAGCTGTGGGAAGTGCTGACTACATCTACCGGTGCAAGGACACAGCCATTGGTTGTGGGTATATCTACCGCCGGGCATGACAAGGGCGGCTTATGTAGGGAGCAGTACGGATATGCCAAGCAGGTCATTGATGGCTCTGTAAAAGATAATACGTTCCTGCCCGTTATATATGAGGCCGATAAAGACGATGACATCTTTGATCCTAAGACTTGGGCTAAAGCCAACCCTAACCTTGGTATCAGTATACGACCTGACTACTTTGATATGATGTCTGAGAAGGCACGCGTCATGCCTACCGATGAGATTGCGTTCCGTCAACTACACCTAAACCAATGGGTAGGTGCTACCGAGGGGTGGATAACAGACAGCGATTGGATGGCATCAGCAGGAGATGTGGATTTATCATCTCTTTTAGGTGAAAAGTGCTACGGAGGGCTTGATTTAGCCGCTACAGAGGATGTATGCTCGTTCTGCCTTGTGTTTCCACAACCAGATGGTGTTATGAAGGTCCTGATATGGAACTTCGTGTCTTCAGCCGCCGTAGAGCGCCGTAGAGGCAAAGCAGGAGCTGCATACGATGCTTTCGTTACCAAAGGTGATTTAATCGTCACAGACGGCAACTCTACGGACTACGACTACATATTTCGTAAGATAACAGAGTGCGCGGAGATGTTTGACCTACAAAGCACTGCTTTTGACCGCTACAACTCATCGTCTTTAGTACAAAGGCTTATGAGAGAAGGCTTAGACATGGACCCCTATGGTCAGGGTTATGTTTCTATGACACCACCCATCCGAGAGATGGAGGTAATGGTAAAACAAAAGAAGCTGCACCATGGTGGCCATACCATGCTTAGATGGATGGCTTCTAACATACAAATTAAGCTTGATGAGGCTATGAACATCAAGTTCAATAAGGCACGTTCACAAGATAAGATTGACGGTATGGTAGCCCTTGCTATGGCCGTTGGTGAATGGATGACATGTAACCGAGAAGGTGATGGGTCATCAGTGTATGAAAATCAAGGGCTTAGAGAACTTTAATTTAATCAATCAATCATGAAACCAGACAGAGCCACCCTACATTCGTTTGTGGAGCATTTCAATAAGCTAAATACAGCCTTTGGGATGAAATACACTGCATACCGTCAAACAGAGGCGGAGCATACCAAGCTATTCGGCAAGTGCCGCTTCGCATCATATCAATCATTTATTAACGCAAAGAAATATCACAATGTCGACCAAAAGGAGTACTGAGGCACAGATACACGTCTTAATGGACGAGTTAGCTGAGTTCATCGTTAGAAAGAACATTACCTATGGTGACTCGTTACAGAATCCAGTAAGGGTGTTTAGTAAAGCAACGGGTGTGGAGAGTATCTCTGGAAGGATCGATGACAAGCTGTCTAGGATCCAAGCGGTAGGTGTCAACGATGATACAATCGACACGGTTCGGGATTTGGTGGGCTATTTAGTACACTTGATTATAGCCTATGAAAAGCAATAGAGGGATATACTGGGAGGTGTTTATATAACTTTTTGCCTTTAGCGCTGCTAGGCACAAAAGTATATATAACCCCCCACAAAGTCAAGTATTATGAGATAAAGATGTTAACAAAGTATGTTTATATCTTATTTGGAATAATTCTAAATAACATTGGAATTGGTTTAGGTATTTCGTATCTATGCAAGGAGTAATTATCATTCTAGGTCATCGCAGAGAATAACACATTATTAGGTAGAGTGGCTTCCCTTTTTAGGACAAGCCCAGAAAACCCGTCCACAAACCTTAGTAACCCAGCAGGGTGGCTTTATGAAGCACTTGGTGCATCGCAAGCAAAGGTTACGGTTAATGAGAAAACAGCGATGAACTTCTCTGCGGTATGGGCCTCGGTCCGGATCCTTTCAGAGACAATAGGCTCTCTACCTCTTCACGTTTACCAACTCGATGGCGGGATAAGACGCGTAAGCGACACACACCCAACAGCAGAACTTCTTAATAGACCAAACGGGATGATGACCCCCATGGTTATGAAGGAGACAATGATGGCTCATCTATGTCTACACGGCAACGCATATATCGCCATCGAGCGTAATAATGCAGGTAAGCCCGTTAAATTGATACCTATACACCCATCTAGGGTTACGGTAACCGTTGAAGATGGTGAGAAGGTATTTATCGTTGACGAACGCGAGACATATTTGGATTTCGAGATGATTCACATCCCCGGACTGTCCTTTGATGGTATTCAAGGTATTTCACCCATTGCCGCTGCAAGAGACACCTTTGGTCTTGGTTTAGCTGCAAATAAGTTCGGAAAGGCGTTCTTTGAGAACGGAGCGAACGTAGGGGCAACCTTAAAGCACCCCGGTAGGCTCTCAGACGACGCCTACAAGCGTTTAAAGAACTCATGGGAGTCAAGGTACTCTGGCTTAGGAAACAGCCATAAGACGGCTATCTTAGAAGAGGGCATGACGATAGAGAAGACTATCATCCCTCCGGACCAAGCACAGTTCCTTCAGACACGAAGATTCCAAGTGGAAGAGGTAGCCCGATGGTTCCTTATCCCACCACACATGCTAGGCGATCTCAGTCAGTCGTCTACCAGAGCAAACATCGAAGAGCAGGGCATCGCCTTCGTCCGTAATACAATCCGTCCATGGGCAGTGCGTATCGAAGAGGAGTTTAACTCCAAGCTACTAGGTAAGGGTGACAGGTCTTACTTTATCCAATTTAACATCGACGGACTACTTCGTGGTGACTTATCATCACGATATAAGGCATACGCCGTAGCGCGTCAATGGGGATGGATGTCTGTCAACGACATCAGGGCTAAAGAGAACCTTAACCCCTTGGATAACGGTGACATTTACTTAACGCCTCTCAACATGGTTGAGGCAGGCAATCAAAATACACCAAACGATGAGTGATATTATTAAATTAGGTCAATTTGTTCGTTGGGCCAACAGCAACGGAGAATACGCCCAAGGGCGCGTGATGGCATTGGTGAATGAAATCGCCACCATCCGCGCCTTTTCATACAACGGAGACTTCAACGCGTTTGAAGCCCGTGAGTCAGAGCCATTAAAGATGGCGGTTGACACTATTGAGACATACGGCAAGGAGCTACGCAATGGTGTGGACCTTCTTGAACGCCGCAATGCTGACATGCGTGCTGAAAGCACCGGGTCAAGCGTTAGAGGCTATGCCGCTGTATTTAACAGCGTATCAGAGGACCTTGGCGGCTTTGTAGAGTATATTGAGCCTCGCGCCTTTGATAATGTTATGGATAACGACTGTCGTTGTTTATTCAACCATGACTACAACTATTTGCTGGGCAGAACATCTGCCGGCACCCTTAAGATTTGGACAGATGAAAGGGGCCTAGGTTATGAGGCTATTCTTCCTGACACATCTTATGCAAAAGATTTATCCGTGCTTATGGAGCGCGGAGATGTTTCGCAATCCTCATTTGCTTTCGTGGTCGACCAAGACCGGTGGGAAGTAGATGACGAGGGCAACTACACGCGTTACATCGAAAAAGTTTCACGTTTAATTGACGTCAGCCCGGTGGTTCTGCCCGCCTATCAGGCGGCCACGTCAGAATTAACTGAGCGTGAACATTCAAGCGAAGATGAAGCCACAGAAGTGCGCTCTGAACCAATCGTAGAAGCCGAGGTAGAAGCCGAGGTTGAGGTTGTAGAGGAGGTCGCTGAAGAGGTTAATCTTCGTCCTTTAATCGCGAAAATTCGCAAACATCAATCAGAATTATGAATAACTCAAATGAAATGCGTGAACAGCGCAGTGCTATAGTGGACCAAATGAACGAAATGGTTTCCGTAGCAACAAAAGAAGGTCGTGGTCTCAATACAGAAGAGAACAGCACCTTTGATAATATGGATCAAGACGTGAGAGGTTTGAAAGCCGACATCGACCGCTTAGAGCGCTCCGAGAATCTTAAACGTGAAATGGCAAACAACAACGAAGCTAAGGCTGAGCGTAAAGAAGTTGCTAAAGTAGAGGGCCGTCAGGTCTACTCTAAGTTCTTGCGCCACGGTGCGAGTGCATTAAACAACGAAGAGCGTTCTATGCTTACAGAAATGCGTGGCACATCCACTCAAGTTGTTGGTACTGACTCACTTGGCGGTTACACCGTACCTGAGGACTACTCGAACACTCTTGACATCGCTACTTTGTTCAAGGGTGAAGTTGAATCTTTGTCTCAGGTAATTAACACCGCTGGCGGTGCCACTCTTCCTTACCCTAAGGTTGACGACACTTCCGTAACTGGTTCTATCCTTGCTGAAGCTACTGCAATGTCAGTTAGCGATCAGACCTTTGGAGTATTGAACCTTGGTGCATACAACTATACCTCTGGTATCGTTAAAGTATCTCACCAATTGCTACAGGACAGCGCCTTTAACTTGGACGCTTACTTAGCTGAGTCTTTGGGTAACCGCATCGCGCGCGCTCAAAACGCTCACTACACTACTGGTACTGGCTCTTCACAGCCTCAAGGCTTCATCACCGGTGGAACTTCTGGCGTTACTGCCGCTTCTGCTACTGCTGTTACAGCACAAGAGGTTTTGGAGTTAATCCACTCTGTAGACAAGAGCTATCGCAACAGCGCGTCTTTTGCCGTTATGGCGAACGACAACTCTGTCGCTGCCTTGCGTAAGCTAGGTATTGGTTCTTCTAACGACTATCCAATCTTCACCCCCGGATTGAACGGAAGCCCTGACCGTATCTTCGGTACGCCGATTTACGTCAACAACGACATGGCTGACATCGCTACTGGTAGCAAGTCTATCGCTGCTGGTGACTTCTCTAAGTTTGTTGTCCGTAACGCTGGTGGTATCCAGATGCTACGCTTGAACGAGCGCTACGCTGACGAACTAGAAGTGGCTTTCTTGGCATATAAGCGTTCTGACGCTGGTGTGTTGAATAGCGCTGCTATCAAGTACATCACACAAGCCTAATTATGAAGATTGAGTTCTTGACTCAAATCGTTGGTACAGGATTTTCATATCTCCCCGGAGATGTGAGATCCTTACCTAACGATATTGCTAAAGACTTCATCAATGCTGGCCATGCCAAGATTGTTGCTGAAGCTCCCGGAAAGCGCGCAGAGCGTGCTGTTGTAGGTAAAAACCGAAAGAAGAAAAAGTAGATGTCTATTCAAGTCATAACCCCCGCTACCGCTGAACCGCTATCTCTTGCCGAGGTAAAGGAGTTCTTGCGCGTGGACAGTTCTGACGAGGATGCTACTTTAAACATCATGATCAGCGCCGCACGCGAGATGTGCGAGACCTATACGCGCCAGATCTTGATGACTACCACCATCGATGAAGTTGGTGACGCGTTCCCTAGTGTTAACTATAACAGCATTACGGAATATATCTCATTATCTCGTAGTCCCATTCAGAGTATTACAAGCGTATCTTATTTAGATGATGCGGGCGCAACCCAAACGGTATCGTCATCTGACTACACAAGCGACCTGATCTCGCAGCCATCTAGGCTCGATCCGGTGACATCGTGGCCTACGGCATCTGTCGAGGTTAACGCTGTGACCATCCGCTATGTTGTTGGATACACGTCCGCCTCGGACGTTCCTGCACCTATTAGACAGGGTATCATGCTTGCTATCGCCTCTATGTACGAAAACCGAACTGACGGCGTTAAACGCCTCCCTACGGCTTCTGAGTACCTATGGAATCCGTTTAGAATTTTTACATTCTAAGCTATGAATCCCGGAGATCTTGACAGAAGAATAGTAATAAAGAATCAGACCACCGTTAACAAGAATAACGGGGAGCGTCAGATTTCCTTCTCTGCCTACGCAACACGCTGGGCTAGTGTTAAGTACAAGAACGGTAAAGAAGACGATGAAGCGTTAGAGATAACATCTGTTCAGGATGTCATCTTCACTATTCGTTGGGACTCAAACATCGATACAACATATTCCGTTACCTACAATGGTAAGGACCACAATATCGAAAGCGTTAATCCTATCGGAAGAAAGGATTTTATTGAACTATATACCCGCGCAACGTCATGAGTATGGTTAACATTTCCGTCGAAGGTATGGACTCTGTTATTAAGCTACTTAATGACATGCGTACCGTTGGTGATAAGCGCCACCGACAGATCAAGCGCGAGATGGCAAAGGCAGCAGCCCCGATGGAGGTTGCGGTTAAGGCATCTATCCGTGATGGGGAAACGCCCATGAAATCAACCATGATAGGTAGAGGTACTGATAGAAAGTCTGGATTAACAAAACACTTAAAAGTAGATTATAAACCCGGAAACCTCCGTAGGTCTATTGATGTGTTTCCAACACGCAAGGGATTAGCTGTACATGTAGGCGCACGGTTCGGGCGTAAATCAAGAAGTGATGCTGATGGCTACTACTCAGGTATGGTTCAGTTCGGCGTGTTCGGTAGAGGTGGAAAAAAATATAAGAATAACGGAAAAACAAGATACAATGTAGGCTACGCAGACAAGGCTTACGCAGCAGGTCTTTCAGCAACTCAGGCATCCATGCTTGCCGCTGTAAATAATATCATAGAAAAGTATATAACAGGACCAATGTCATGAGAGGAGGACCAGCATTATACGGTATTTTAGCAACGGACGCGGGTGTCTTATCAGTAGCTTCAAACAGGATATTCCCGGAGATAGCAGCACAAGGCTCTGAATTGCCGTTGGTAGTTTACAGGTTTTCAAACCTTGTTCCCTCTGACACTAAGAGTGGTGTATCCACCTTAGATTCAGAGAGTTATGTGATTGTTGCTATTGCGAAATCATACACTGTTTCGACAGACTTATCTTATAAGATAAGAACAGCACTTGACCGCTACAGCGGTACAGTAAATAGCGTAGAGGTCCAGTCGATTGAGTTCACTGGTTATGACTCTGACTATGATGCAGACAATGCCGTATACACTACGGTTACAGAATTTACTTTAAGAATAAAAATATGAAAATAGAAATCATTAAAAAGACAACCATTAACGGCAAGAACTTCGCTAAAGGCGCTGTTCTATCCGTTGTTAATGAACGTGCTGCCGAACTCATTGCGGAGGGAAAGGCAGTAGAATTTGGTACAGAGGTACCGAAGGAAAAGCCCGCAAAATCTAACCCCAAATATAAATTATAATGGCCACAACAGGAATTATGAACGGCACCCTATTGGGTGTTTACGCCGGCGCTACTCCTACTTTGATTGCACACGCCACAGAAAGCAGCATTTCGCTTTCTATGGATACGCGTGACGCATCTACAAAGGACAGCGCTGGATACCGCGACCTCTTAGAAGGCGCACGCAGTGGATCCATCAGCGTTAGCTCGCTATATGCAGAAGATGCTGCGTATGGTGTTGATGACTTGATGACTCACTTCACAGCACGCACAGCAGTAGCTGTAAAGTTTAGCACTGAAGAGTCTGGCGACCACTACTGGTCTGCCTCTGCTTACATTACCTCTTTGGAAGTTTCCGCTTCTAAGGAAGACAATGTAACATACTCTGCTTCTTTTGAATTAACTGGAGCAATCACTTACGGAACAATTTAAAAAAACATGGTAAAGTCAGTCAAGATAGGCGGCGAAGAGCGCCCAGTAAAATTTGGTTTCTCAGCACTCATGAACTTCTGCGACCTCGCGGGATATAAACTCAACGATCTGGGCAGGCTCGGAGAGGATATGACCCTTGGTGATGCGGTAAATCTCATTTGGTGTGGACTGAAAGATGGTGCGAGAGCAGAGAAAAAGGAGTTCACACTCACATCTGAGGATGTAGCGGACTTTTTGGACGATGACATCGGCGCTTTGAATGACGTACTTGCTGTATTTGCTGAATCTTTTACAAAGGGGGAGAAGTAGCCTCAGGGGGATCAGGGAAATCTGAACCGTCTGAGGCTGCCTCCTTCGATTACCTACAAGGCTTGGCATGTGGGCAGCTTCGGCTGTCCCCATCCGAGTTTTGGAATATAACACCGCGGGAGCTACACAATGCTTTGCGCGGTTGTGCTGAAGCAGAACAGCTTAAGCAACAAGGCAACTGGGAGCGCACTAGGTGGCAAACAGTAGCACTCATAAATATCCAACTACCTAAGGGCAAGAGCGTTAAGTCACAAGATTTAGCCGTGTTCCCTTGGGAAAAGAAGGATAAGAAAAATACACTTTCGCAAGAACAAGCGAAGGCAATACTTGAAAAATGGCAAAGAAAGGAAGCAACAAGCAAGCAAATATAATTCTTGGCTTAAACATGACTCAGCTCCAGAAGGGTTTGAGGACTGCACAGGCTAAGTTAAAGAGATTCGGAAAATCAATGTCACGGTTCGGGGCCAGTATGTCTCGTAGCGTGACTTTGCCGTTAGTAGGAGCTGCTGTAGCAGGCATAAAGATGGCTTCTGATCTAGAGAAGTCTTTTGCGAAGATTGAGAACCTCGTAGGTGTAACGGGTCCAGTTCTAGAAGGATTCAAAGAAAAACTAAGAGACATAAGCACAGAGACTGCGACATCGCAGAGATCTCTTGCAGACGCATTATTCGTTATCACCTCTGCCGGTATCCGTAGTGCAAAGGCTTTGGACATCCTTACTCAGTCCGCTAAGTCCTCACAGGTAGGCATGGGAGAGACGGAGTCCATTGCTCGCGGTATCACGGGTGCGATGAACTCATACGCAAAATCTGGTCTTACTGCTGCAAGATCGGCAGACGTTATGATGGCTATCGTAAGGGAAGGTAACCTCGTTGCAGAGGACCTTGCGCCTACGCTTGGTCGTGTAACGGGTATGGCGGCAGAGCTAGGTATCTCGTTTGAGGAACTTGGCGCTAACATCGCAACATTCACTAGGTTAGGTGTACCAACCGAGGAGGCTGTAACAGGTCTTCGTGGCGTAATGGCTGCTGTGTTGAAGCCTACCAAGGCTGCTGAGGAGGTTCTAGCGAGCATTGGAATGACATCCTCAGATGTCCGCAAGAAGGTCGGTAAAGAGGGTCTTCATAAAACCCTTATGTTCCTTATCGATGCCTTGAAGGGTAACGAGAAGGGTCTATCGGCTATGTTCGGAAACGTCCGTGCATTATCTAACGTATTAGGTACGGCGGGAGCGCAGGGAGAATCCTACGCTAAGATACTTGATAGTATCACAAACTCTACCGGTATGGTAGACGAGGCTTTTGAGAACGTCTCTAAGACGAGTGCGTTTAAGTTTGACGAGGCTATTGTAGCCCTTAAGAACAACGCGATAGAGTTAGGGGTGGTGATGCTGCCTATGGCGGTTAAGATTGTCGACGGCATAACCAACATGGTTAAGGGATTCAGAGACATGAGTCCTCCTATTAAAAACGCCACGCTTGTTATAGCCGGCCTTGCCGCCGCTTTGGGACCTGTTGCTTTTATGATCGGAGTCACATCAACGTCTATTGCTAACGGGATAAGGTTAGTCGGAGATGCCATAAAAAAATCAAACCCATATATACTCGCTGGAACGCTTATAATTACAGGGCTAGTGGCAGTCTGGACACGGTATAATAGGATATCTAAGGCATCTAGCGCAGCTATGAGTGCTAATGAAAAAAGTATTCGCGACAATCATTCTGAGGCAAAACTTCTTCTTAGGACAATAGAGAGCGAGAATATCTCTCAAGACACGCGCAATCGGCTTATAGAGAAGTTTAATAGAAATTTCAGTAAGTACGGAGGAAACCTAAAAACAGAAGAGGGCGCTTTATCCAACATATTAGAGGTGAAAAAGAAGCTAAACACTGCATTCAGTGATAGCCTTAAAGACGCCCTTATTGAAGAGAAAAAAGCGAAGATATATAAGGAGCAGTATAAGACCCAGAAACTGCTAGATGCTTCTCTAACAAGGCAGGAAAATAAAAATAAACTGGTAACTAAAGCGATAGAAGATCAGAATAGTGCTAGTGAAAAAGGCAATATAGAGAAATTTAAAGCCGCTAAAAAATCTGAAGCAAGAAACATTAAAGCGATAGAGGACGAGACTACGAAACAAGGAAAGCTGACAGAGAAAATCGAGGCTGCAACTATTGCGATTGAAAAGTTAAACGCCGCAAAGTCTGACTACAAGACTCCGGAGGAACTTCTAGAGGCAGAAAGACTAGCTAAAGAAGCTGCGGACGCGCTGGTTAAAGAGCAAGAGGTAATAGATAAAAAAGCAAAGAAAAAACACGAGGCCTCGGAAGATGCAAGGGAGGCACAGGATAAGGTTGATCAAGCTAAATTAGAAGCTGTAGATATACAAAATGAAGCTGAGTTATCCCTACTAGACGATTTTGAAAGGGAAAAAGCTGAAAGAGAGGCAAGATACGATAAAGAACTTGCAACACTAAAAACAGCAGGCTATACTGATTTTGTGGCCTTCGAAAAGGCGTTCGCCAACGACATGGCTGAAATAGATGAAAGGGCTGCGGAAAAGGCGCTTGAAACACAGAAAGATAGAAATGATAAATACATATCTGCTGAAAGTCAATTTTACCTTGATGTTATAGAATTAGCCAAGGATGCCAATGATTCATGGTTGTCAACTATGGAAGCGGCGGGAAATGCCATAGAGAGTACCCTTGTCGAAGCTATAAAGGGAACCTTATCTACGATTGGATCTTATTTAGTCAATGGACAATCGGCGTTCTCTAACTACAAATTATTCATACTTGGATTGTTTGCTGACATGGCTGAAGCGCTCGGTACCCTAGCCATAGCAATGGGTGTTGCTTCCTTGGGTATCAAAAAGGCGCTTATGACGCTAGACCCCTCAGCTTCGATAGGAGCTATTGCTGCCGGTGCAGCTTTGCTTGTCCTTGCAGGCGTAGCACGCGCCAACATGGCGAACATTTCAGAATCTCAGTCTGGCGCACCTGCCCTTGCCTCTGGCGGTCTAGCCTTCGGACCCACACTGGCTATGGTTGGTGATAACAGAAACGCAAGCATCGACCCAGAGGTTATAGCACCGCTATCTAAGCTAAAGGCTATGATGGGAGGCACAGGATCACAGAACATCACGGTCACGGGCCGCTTAAGGGGCGCAGACTTACTAATTTCTAACGAGCGAGCTGGAAGGCAGCGCTCACGATACAGAGGATTCTAAGATGGCAATAAGGCTTAAGAGTGAGTTTACCTCACAAAACGATATTGATTACAAGATAGAGATTCACGACAGTGAGTGGCTTGGTGGCACGTCCACTTTTGTAGTTGGATCTGAGGGTTTTTCCCTTGAATACACGGGGGAGACGGACGACATTATATCTCCAATCTTAGCGTCATCGCTGAATATCCCCGCATTTGTTGAGAACGCTGCCTTTGAGACTTTTATAGACGATTTAACCACCTATCAGGAAATCCGCTTCCATGTCGAGGTGTATAAAGACAACAGCGGTTACGAATTATTTTGGACAGGGTGGATAACCCAAGACCTTGTTACCATAGAGGACGCTTCTATGCCTTACGTCATAGACTTGAAAGCAACCGATGGTATCGGCATGCTTGCTAACATAGATTATGATTCACCTAATAATTTGATAGGCACAGGCCCCCTTACAGAGGTGGAGAAAATCTTACGAAACTCTATTGATAAGATTGGCCTAAAGGCAACGTGGGAAACTAATGACGTGTACCTTGAAACGTCAGTAGACTGGTGGGAGACGACCATTCAGACATACTCAACAACAAAAGACACTCTGTCAGAGCAAGCGCTTGATGTTCGTGCTTTCATGTCAATAGACGACAACGGTGACTTTGTATATACAAAGGTCTTTGAAGTATTACGGCAATTAGCCGTCATCTACAACGCCCGTATTTATCAAAGCGGTGGCCGTTGGGTATTTGAGCAGTATGGAACACGCGCGGGGTTAAACAGGTACGTCACAACGTACAAAAAAGACGGTACAGTCATTGCAACCTCGCAGGTGTCTGACGACATAACCTTTGACCAGACAACAAGCGCAGGCGCACGTCTTGGAGGTGGTCAGTTTTCCTACCTCCCCGCTGTCAGTAAGGTATCTATTGACTACAAGCAAAAGATGTTCTCGCCAAACAGTCCTCCGTATACCTTTAACCTATTAGACAACTCACACGACCTTGGATACATCCAAGGCGGCTCTGCCGTTCAGCTATCGATGGAAGGCGCACATAACTATTCTATTACATCATCTACCAACGCCACCGGCAATGATGCTGTGATATCGGTTGTGTTTAGGTCACAGATAAAACTTGAGGATGCATCTAACCCCGGAACATTCTATTATTGGACGCGTCCGTTTAATGGATATAATATAGCGTCTACGGCTGTGTTTGGCAACGCGTCATGGTCTACTTCGGCAGGCTATTACTATTATGCCCTTCCGTTCAGTAAGGTGAGCTATGGTGAGTTAACAACGAATGTCGGTCCTGTTGTGACAACCACAGACCTTCCGGTTAGCGGAGCGTTGGCTGTGATCAATGAGTTTTACAACAAGTACGACCCGCTTAATAATACGGCGTATGTATTAGCATCTCATCAGACTGAATCTTGGGAGACAATAATTACGTTCTCACGCCTTAAGGCGGGACAGCCTGACGGTCAGATAGTTAAAATCTCATCATCCAACACAAACTCCAAAATAAGCACAAGCATTGAGATGCACTTAGGTGAAGTGAGTATCTCCAACGGTCTGTTTCAGACCGGTGACATCCTCGCCTACAACGGAACAGCGTGGGTAGCAAGTTTGCTATTTAGGAAGGGATCTACTGGCTCTGGGCTTGCTATGTTACGACTAATGTGTGCCGAAGCAGCTGCGTTGCACTACGCTCCCGTAAGGCGCTATGAGGGCGCTGTTATTAACGGAGCCTCGGTAGGTCCAAGGTTAGTCTTTGACTCGTCTATCTACCTAACAACATCGGCATCCTTTATAGCTTCTGACGATACTTGGAGCATGTCTGGATTCGAGATAGACCGTAACAGAACCACCATTGGTGACGTTGACCCTATCGAGGTTCCTGCATTACGAACGCTTCAAGGCGTGTCGGGCATTAGTAATAACCCTGACGACATCAACACAGGCCGTATTGGAGGTATGAACGTCGATGTCACGCAAGACAGGATAGGCCCCTTCCAACAGGTAACAGGGGGCGCTGCTATTGTCGGAGGCTTGAAAGATGGCGAAGGGTCCTTCGGATCATCGGGTCAGGTTCTGTCGTCAACGGTCACGGGACTAAGCTGGATAACAAGCGCTTCTAGCAACGACTACGTTACGGGTATGACGTTCAATACCTCTGATGGTATTGTAACGCTCACACGCAGCGGTGGCCTTGCTGACATCACCACAGACCTTGACGGGCGCTACCTCACCACGCACCCCGCGATACCTAACTCTGGGTCTATAGACAACTCCAACGGCGTGGTGGTACAAGACATCACCATCGATGCCTACGGTCACTCCACAGCGTGGGGGACGGTAGACCTCGATGATCGGTTCATGCAGCTTGGCGAGCCACAGGCCGTCACGGTGAAGAACATGGAGGCTACGGCAACGCTTACTAAAGGTACGCCGGTATATGCCGTGGACCCATCATCTAGCGGCAACATCATAGGCGTTAAAGCCGCAGACGCTTCTAGCTCTGCCACGATGCCCGCTGTCGTTATCATGAACGAATCTGTGACGGCAGGAAGCGAGGGCGAAGCACTTATCGTTGGGGTGATAACGGGTGTAGATACATCCTCCTTCACCTCTGGTGATGTGGTGTATGTGGCCTCTGGCGGTGGATTCACCAACGTCAAGCCCACAGGCACAAACCTTATTCAGAACCTAGGTGTTGTGATGAAGGTACACGCCACCAACGGGTCTGGGGTTATATACGGATCAGGACGCGCTAACGATGTACCTAACATCCCTAACTCACAGGCGTGGGTGGGTAACGCGTCAGGGGTGGCTACGCCCACTACGTTAAACATCACCAACTGGGACACGGCCTATACCTACTCACAGGTAGGGCATCTTCCTCTTGCTGGTGGTACTTTGACCGGTGAGCTGACAGTCACAGGAAAGCTACACGGCATCACGGCAGGAACGGCCAACACTGATGCCGTCAACGTGCAGCAGCTTAACAACGCCACCACAGGCGTATTGGTATATCAAGGTGTGTGGAACGCAAGCACCAACACCCCTACGCTTACAAGCGCTACAGGAACCATCGGTGGGTACTACATCGTATCGGTAGATGGAACCACGAACCTTGACGGTATAACGGACTGGAAGGTAGGCGATTGGGCAGTGTTCTCGGATATGCCTACAGACGCATGGCAGAAGATTGACAACACCTCCATCCTCGGCGGTGCAGGTACAGGAGGGTCGCTGTCCGCTTGGACAGGATCAGGGACATCGCTGACACTTGGTGATGCGCCTGTTACCTATAGTGGGAATAATGTTACAGTGGCGGGGACTGTTGCTGCTTCAAACCTCTCAGGCACAAACACAGGTGATCAAGACTTAAGCCCTTATGCTCCTTTAGCTTCTCCAACATTTACGGGAAGCCCACGCTCTGTGACTCCTGCCACTGCAAGCAATGATACAAGCGTTGCTACCACCGCATACGTTAAGGCACAAGGATATAGCACGGCAGCAGGTACTGTAACCTCTGTGGCGATGACCGTTCCCACAGGGCTAACCGTATCCGGTACGCCCATTACTACGTCAGGAACGCTTGCCGTAGTATTCGCCTCTGGATACTCCATACCTACCAATACAGGTCAGAGCAACTGGAACACTGCCTACACCTACTCACAGGTAGGGCATCTGCCTTTGGCTGCTGGGTCCAGTTATCCTTTAACTGGAGATTTATACATAAATGAAACTGGAGGTAATTCTAAAATACAATTTGGAGGCGGAGCAGCTAACAACGAAGTTTATACTTTAGAACAGGGTGTTGTTGGTGTATCAAATGGAGGTTTTTCAATTAGAAATATAACTGAATCAATTGATGTTTTACAATTTGCAGATGTAACAGGCGCAGCAACCTTCGCAGGCACCATAACCGCAACAGGCGGCACCTCCACACAGTGGAACACGGCCTACGGTTGGGGTAACCACGCCGGTCTTTACCTGAGCTTAGGTGGCGGCACCATGTCAGGAGATGTTGATATGGGCGGCAACAGGATCACCGATGGTGTATTCGTAACGCAGAGTGGCACATCCGATGAGTTTGTTAAAGGTGATGGTACGTTAGACTCTACAGAGTACCTTGCCCTGACAGGAGGGACTTTGAGTGGAAATCTTGCTATAGAAGCGGCAAGCAGTCCAAAAATAACTTTACAAGATACAACCAACGATGTAAAATTATTAATGTATGCTCAAGACACTAATGCTGTGGTTGGTACATACTCTACGCATAACCTTGGCTTTTATACTGATAGTACTTTAGCCCTAACATTAGACTCATCACAAAACGCAACTTTTGCGGGGAAAGTAGGCATTGGAATTGTTCCAGTAGAATTGCTTGATATTCAGTCAGCTTCAGGAGATGCAAGAATAAGATTAGACGCTCCATCAGGTAGTGATACAGAAGTTAAATTCTTCAATGCCGGTGTTGCTCAATATACAATAGGACACGATGACGCCACTGATAACTTTGTTATTGGGGGGGCTAATGTAGACGCGCCTTTAGTCTCGGTAGGTAAAACAGGCAACGTCGGAATTGGGGTCACTAGTCCTAATTCTATTCTTCACGTTAATGGCGGCATCCAAATGTCTGATGACACAGACACAGCTTCAGCGAGTAAGGTAGGAACACTGAGGTACAGGACATCAGGTGACAATAGCTATGTAGATATGTGCATGCAAACAGGAGCGACCACATACGAGTGGATTAACATTTTAGAAAACAACTGGTAATGAGTAAAAAATATACAACCGACAATATCACTATCTCCGAAGCACTTAATGACGGCTCAGGAGTGGGAACAAGCGGTCAGGTCCTGTCGTCCACAGGGTCTGGCGTAAGCTGGATTGACGGCTCTGGAATCGTCGGTGGTCCTTACCTTGCGCTGTCTGGAGGTACGCTGACGGGGAACGTGAGGTTGAATGACAGCGTACAATTGCAAATTGGTAGTTCTAACGATGCTTATATAATACATAACGGTACAAATACATATTTTGTTAATGGTGTAGGTAATTTAGAAATAACAAATGACACTAATGATGGCGATATTATATTTAAATCAGACAACGGTTCTGGTGGTCTTACTACATATATTCAAATAGATGGCTCTACGGGTGCAGTTGATTTAAATCATTATGGAACAAAGAAACTTGAAACCACAAGCACAGGTGTTGAAGTTACAGGCAACTTAGACACCACCGGTAGCGTTAGCATCCCTGATGCGGGTAAATTGTACTTAGGTTCAGGGGATGACCTTCATGTATATCACGCAGGCACTCATGGATATGTTTTAAATAAAACAGGTGACTTATACTTGATGAGCCAAGTCCACGGGGGCGATATTATATTTAAAACAGAAAATTCTAGCGGAACCGCAGTAACACCTTTAACTTTAGATAGCGCTGGTGCTGCAACTTTTGCAGGTTCAATAACAACTACAAGTGCAAGTGGAATTACAATAGATA
>OCVR010000502.1_pt1 | contig 32887 bp, 30 predicted proteins | sample 1539091 | NCBI WGS metagenome assembly OCVR01 (sample SAMEA3355530, study PRJEB22509) | marine metagenome | biome: marine; feature: coastal ocean; material: water | place: USA | collected 2010-08-07 | depth 16 m | reverse complement strand
TTCGCGTTAGATTTATTGCTTGTTCTTTTTGTGCCGACACAAAGGTAACGTAACGGTTTGCATCGTTCTGGTCAAGAAAAGTCTTATTCCCCGTCTCACTATCAAAGACTTGTTTACCAGAAAAGAACTGCCTATTGTGTTCTAATTCAGCATGCGTGATAAAAATGATTCTAACGGAGTGCCCTTCATGGGCCAAAAGTGCAGCGGAATCTATGATGGATTCCAGATTTTCCTGAAACAAATCAATGAATATGATCACCTGACTGCGCCGAGGAATTCTTGTCATCATTGCTTCAATCTCTCCAGAGAAATCACCATTTTTCTTCTCCTCCCCTTCAATATTTATTAAATGGTTTAGCATGAGCCTTATCCATTCATTGGTAGCTTTAGCCTCGAAAAAATTACTTTTCGACTCATTAACTTCCAGCACTCCCATGGCATCACGCTGCTTTTGAAGTAATGTTCCAATAAGGGTTAAAAGTTTCACAACCTTCATCCATTTGGAATCAGAAGTTGGCAATTGCATACTGGCGCTTGAGTCTAAAATGAAATAGGTTCTAAGGTTAGATTCTGCCTCGTATTGCTTAAGTAAATATTTATCCGTCTTAGCTAAAACCGACCAATCAATGTGTTTGGGTGAATCTCCTGGCACGTAGGCTCTATGCTGAGCGAATTCAACACTGTAGCCAAAGTCCGGGCTCTTATGCAAACCTGTCATAAACCCCCGGACTCTCTCTTCCGCCCACCATACGAGCGATGCTATGTCATTATCATTCACTATTGCTAGGTATATGTTAGTTTTTGTCTTGCCCAATTAGATAATGTAAGGTAATCTAAAGGCACAGTCGTACGAAACATCTCAAGCAACAAAGTTATCCGCATCCTCAATAAACGAATTCTATTTACCAATTCATCTGGAAAACCTCCTCTTATCATTCGGACGCTATTAGCGATTCTTATATGCTCTAAAAGTAGGTTGATTTGCTCTTTAGCCTCTAAATAATAGCCTTCAAATGTATGCTCAAATCTTGCACTCACCCCCATGTCTAAAAGGTTACAAACATTAATAATATCATCCTTTATTTTGAAGGCCAGATTGAAATTTCCGTTGCTATAATAGCCTTTTGTCAAGGACTGTATGTTTCTATTAATGGCTAACGCTTCTTGATAGATTGGTTGACTTACTTTAGTGTCCATGGTTAATTAGGTTTTTTAGTTGTATTTATTTGAATGAGATGGAGTTCCTTTCGAGCTAACTCCTTGAGTAGGTCGAAATACAATTGTTTTACCCCTTCAATCATATCTTCTAGACCGGGTAAATAAATTTCTTCAGGCCATTGACCTAGTAAACTCCATAATTCAGCAACTCGCAGGACAAAGTTCTTGTACATGGTAATTTGCTTATGTATGGAATATGAATCTTTATAATTGACAATACTTTCAGATAGATGGTAATTACATCTTTGCATGGCTGCATGCAAGTAAGGTCTGCGGCTTTGATCTAAACGCTGAAGCGCATTATAGGTCAATTGTTGAACTTCGAATGAATATTTGCTCTGAATGATACTTTTTGACTCATACATGGCGTCGTAACTTTATTTAAATTTTTGAATTAGAACACTTTTTCTTCATCGTCGCTTAACCGATTGAAGTGATCTTTATAAGCTGTTAAAAAGCGATTAAGGGACTAGTGATAGGTCATAGGTTTAAATGGGTTTTGTTCATATCGTTTTAAATCTACGCTCAAAATATATCAATATTGTCCATTATTGATAACTCTACTTTATCAACATTACCTACTTTAGGCGCATGATTATTACGAAGACCCCTTTTAGAATTTCTTTTGTCGGCGGCGGTAGTGACCTGCCAGCGTATTACGAAAAACAGCGTGGTGCTGTGCTAAGCACGAGCATAGATAAATACATGTACATCAGTACACACGCCTTTTTTGAGAGGAATAAAATCCGCTGTAAATACTCGCAAACAGAGACTGTCGATAACGTAAAAGACTTGCAACACCCCATCTTGCGCACGGTGCTAAAAGACTTTAATCTTAATGGAATCGAAGTAAGCTCCATTGCAGATATACCTGGAGGTACGGGAATGGGCAGTAGTTCTAGTTTTACCGTAGGGTTGCTTCATAATTTGAGTACATATACTGGTCGGTCGTACGGAAAACAAGAATTAGGAGCGGGGGCGTGTCGTGTTGAAATTGATTTACTGAATGAACCCATAGGGAAGCAAGACCAATATGCAGCAGCCTATGGAGGTCTTAATGTGATTGAATTCAATCCTGACGGCACTGTGGATGTTCAACCGGTAAATATTTCAGAGGAAACGAGAGCTACCTTAAATAGCAACCTAAAGCTCTATTACCTCGGTAATCAACGTTCTGCTAGTGCGATTTTAGCAGAACAAAAGAAAAATACTTCGCAGGAGTCAAAATTTCAAGCTTTATCAACCATGGTGGGGCTAGTATATGAATTACGTGATGCACTTGAAGCCGGTGATTTGAATAATTTCGGTGCATTATTGCACAAAAATTGGCTCCTTAAGCAGCAATTAGCCTCAGGAATCACTAATCCAAGGATTACGGAAGCTTACGCTGCTGGTCGTGAAGCTGGTGCGTTGGGCGGTAAATTACTAGGCGCTGGAGGTGGTGGATTTATGCTGTTCTACGCGCCTTTAGATGCGCATGCCGATTTGGATGAATCAATGAAGGGAATTGATGCTGAGCCTTTTACCTTCAATATGGAAATGGAAGGATCGAAAATTATTCATGTTGAAAGATAAGTTTACTAGAATGCGGTGTATGAATTAATTCATTACTTTTGCCGCTCAATTATTTATTAATTAACGGGGTTTCGGACCCTTTTAAAACAATTAATTATGTCAACTAAGATTCGTTTGCAAAGAGGTGGTCGTAAAGGTCGTCCAGTTTATTCAATCGTTGTAGCAGATGCACGCTCTAAGCGTGATGGTCGTTTCATCGAGAAATTAGGTACTTACAACCCTAACACCAACCCGGCAACAATCGATTTGAACTTTGACTCTACCTTAACTTGGGTCATGAAGGGCGCTCAGCCAACGGATACTGCACGTGCAATTTTATCATACCGTGGTGTAATGATGAAAAAACACTTGTTAGAAGGTGTACGTAAGGGCGCTTTGACTGAAGAGCAAGCAGAGGCTAAATTCGAAGCTTGGGTTTCTGAAAAAGAAAACAAAATCGAAGGAAAAGTTCAATCACTGAATGATGCTGCTGCAGCCAGCAAATCAGCGCGTCTAGCTGCAGAAGCTGAAGTAAACAAAGCACGTAAAGCAGCTATTGAAGCGGCAAACGCTCCTGTTGTTGAAGAAGCTCCTGCTGCTGAAGTAACGGAAGAAGCTCCATCTGCTGAAGCAACGGAAGAAGCTCCATCTGCTGAAGCAACGGAAGAAGCTCCTGCTGCTGAAGCAACTGATGAGGCTCCTGCTGAAGAAAGCGCAAAGTAATTGTGCAAAAGGAGCAGTGTTTTTCACTAGGTAAAATCACTAAACTTCATGGGTACAAGGGAGCTGTGGTTCTCCATATAGACTCCTCTACTCCACAATACTTTAAAGAATTGGAATCAGTTCTCTTGGAAATTAACCAGGAACTGGTTCCTTTTTTTGTTTCAGCCATAGGTGCCTTAAACGGTAAAAAGTTGGCCCTTTCTTTTGAGGATATTGGTCTTGAAGAGGCCAAGAGATTGGTAAATTCGGCAGCCTTCCTTCCAATGCATATGTTGCCTGAACCGGAAGAGGATAAAGGCTTTTACGACAAGGCTATAGAAGGATACACTGCGTTTTATAATGGACAAAGCTTCGGTTCGATTGTTGAAATTATAGAGCAATCTGCGCAGAACTTGTTTCTCATTGAATCGGACGAAGTCCAACACTTAATTCCAGTAGTAGAGCCGTTCATTCAGCGTATTGATCACAAGAAAAAATCTATTTATTTTGATTTACCCGAAGGTTTATTAGACCTTTAAATCAAGATGAAAAAACCACTTCCTTACGATCCTAGATCACTGCATTTGATCTACTCATCGCTGTTGCTTATGCAATTGGTTATAACATCTGTTGTGCTTTACGCTGCCCAAGAAAGTGCAGTAATTACCTACGAGATAGAGCAATTAACAAATACCGCCGCCCCAGTCGCTGCTGGTTTAAATGCAATTTTCGGGAAATGGATCTGGAACAAAGGGATGCATCAAATCAGTGCCGAAAAAGAAATAGATGAAAAACTTCGGGTATTGACTAAAATGCATATTTGGCAATGGGTCGTGGTCCAATTCGCAACCGTGCTGCTCCTCTCCTACACACTTATAGAGGCAAATTTCTTTTACTTCATTTTTGCCTTGGTGAATATTATCTATTTCATCACCTTGCGACCTAAGATTTTTACTTTTAACGAGGGCATATGAACTATACCAAGCCGTTTAAAATGAAGGAGTTTGAAGTAGCACACGACCAATGTGCTATGCGTGTCAATACCGACGGGTGTTTGCTTGGGGCTTTGGCCGCTTCAAATACAGCTGTGGATTCCGTCCAGCGAGTATTGGATATAGGAACGGGTAGCGGAGTCATTGCGCTTCAGCTTGCGCAACGTTTTCAGAAAGCTTTTGTCGATGGAATTGAAATTCATGGACCTAGTGCAAAGCAAGCCATGGATAACTTTAGAAACAGTCCCTTCCATTCTAGAATGGTTTGTTACCATCAACCTATTCAAGAATTCGAGATGAATACGTACTATGATATCATAGTGTCTAATCCTCCATACTTCGAAGAAGGACCAACTAAAAGTGACCATGGGGTTGCCGCAGCCCGGCATGCGCTAACTCTAGATTTCAAGAGTTTAGTCATGAGTGTATCTGGTCTATTAAAACCTCAAGGAAGTTTTTGGGCTATTTTACCCTGCGATAGAAAAGATAGATTTCTTGATGCGGCATTGGACGAGGGATTGTACCTAAATGAAGTTATTCATATTAAGCCAAAAGAGAATCGTGAAGCCAACAGGTGTATTTTTGGACTGAGTAGACACAATACGGGAGATGCACACCACCGTGCTATTACCATATATTCGGCGGATCAATCGTACACTACAGAGACGCATGACGTCCTTAGTCCCTTTTACGACAGTCTTTAATAGCCGCGATAAGGAATTTCTTTTTCATGGAACAGTACTCCATAATCAAGGGCCAATTCATCTAATATAGGATTGTACCATTGCGCCGTTATTGGCATCTGAACGCCTGGTTCGATGTTATCACCCGTAAGAATCAATTTTGTTGCTATTCCCAGAGGTAGGCCCACGGTAGAAGCCATAGCGGTTTGGCTGGCATTCTTTCCTTCGATGCCCATGGAACTTTCAATCATGCCCAATTGGTCACCATTTTTCCAGCCAATTTTATGATACATCACGATAAGATCGCGATCTTCTGCGTCCAAGGTCCATACTTGCTTTAAAATATATTCTAAGCACTGTGCTGGGGTCCCCGAAGCAAATGGAAAAACTTGGTCAGAAAATAAACCTGCCCATTGGAGTTTCGTAAAGATGTCAGAATCCTGAGGGATGCCCAAATAATACTTCAACTTCAGTTCGACAGAATCGTGCGGATTGTATGCTAGAAATAAATTTGTGAACTCTCTAAATGTCAGGTCATCTGTTTGCTCAATTGTGTAGGAATCGTCGGTCATTCCGAGCTTCACAAAACTGTCCCATGCTCGAGCAAAACCAGGACGACGAAGCGTACCTCTATACAAGGTTGCTGCCTTTTCAAGCCCATAAGCCTTTCGGTACTTCAGGCTATCTCTATTCGCTAATCCCTCAAAACGCCCATAGCCTTCCACATCCATGAGTTCTGTACGACGAAACACCATGTGGGGCGGAATGTATTTGTATTTGCCTTCTTGAATGAATTTTACTGCGCCTCCTTGACCTGCCAATACTACATTTCTAGGATTCCAAGTGAATTTATAGCGCCAAGGATTCGTTCCTTCAGACTCAGGACTAAGTAAACCTCCAGTAAAACTTTCGAAAAGTACAATTTCGCTACCATCGTTGCGAATGCCGTCTAGAAGGCGTGCAGCACTCATATGATCGATACCAGGATCAAGACCGCATTCGTTTAAGAATACTAAGCCGTTATCCTGCGCCGCTTGGTCCAATTCACGCATTTCTGGTGTCAAATAACTGGCCGTTACTAAATGCGACTTATGCTTCAAACATGCCTTCGCCACATTCAAATGCATATGAGCCGGAACCATTGATATAACCAGATGAGCACCATTAAGCGCATTATTTAGAGCATCTGTATCTGAGATATCCAGTGCTCCTGCAACGCAGCGTTCGTTTGGTTTTCCTAAACGTTCCGCTGCCGTAGTGAAGTCTCTATCCAACACCTTTAAATGCCAATCGTACTCGTTCAGTTTAGACTTTAAATATGGAACTAAACTCTGTGTGCTCAGCCCAGCGCCGATCAGTATGATTTGCTTTGTCATTGTACCTGTTTGAAGTTGTTTTAAAATTAACAATAGTTATGATATAGTTATAATAATAACACCATGAAGTTTCTCTACAGAGTGTATTTTTAACACATGAAATATCTTATTGCATTTTTTGGAGCAAGCGCAGTACTTCTAGGCGCTTTAGGTGCACATACCCTTGCACCCTATTTAGAGGCATCCGCCTTGAATTCATTTAAGACAGGTGTGTTGTACCAATTGGTTCATGCCGTCGCTCTTTTGGCCACACTAAAAAGTAATATACCGAATTGGGCACGTTATTGCTGGAGTGCAGGCATTATTCTCTTCAGCTTTAGCATCTATTTATTAGCAACCGACGATTTGTTGGGTGTAAACCTTAGCTTTTTAGGACCCATTACTCCTCTCGGCGGTCTTGCATTTGTAGTGGGATGGATTGGAAGCGCTCTACCCAAAAGCAACTGAATCAATCGTTTATAGATTAATTGTGGATAATCAAGGATAATTTTTGACAATAAGGGAGGCTCAATTCAATAGCATTTCTACTTTTGTAAGACCTATTATAGAACCAACCATTTATTGTTATGAACCACCAGGACCACCTGCGCTCACTGAGCATAGGGCCTAAGACTCTTTTCAGTAACCTTGACCCGGATACTTTAGAGCAACACAGTCTTTCAAAAGATATGGCCGTGCGAACCTCGCACGGAGCCCTAGCACTGAATACCGGAAAATTTACAGGACGTTCTCCTGAAGATCGCTTCATTGTTAAAGATGCGCTCACACAAGATTCCGTTTGGTGGGGTCCCATGAACAAGCCTTTCGATCCAGAGAAGTTTCAACAGTTAAAAAAGCGGGTTTGTAACTATCTAAATGGGAAAGATGTTTATGTACGTGATGCATATGCCGGAGCCCACTCTAGCTATCGCATGAACATTCGTGTTATTAACGAATACCCATGGTCGAATCAATTCGCATACAATATGTTCTTACGTCCGTCAGAGGCGGAACTCGAGAACTTCGAATACGAATGGACCGTAATTAATGCGCCTGGTTTTTTGGCCAACCCTGAACTTGACGGGACGCGTCAGGAAAATTTTGCAATACTTGATTTCACAGATAAAACCATCTTAATCGGAGGAACGGGCTATACAGGTGAGATAAAGAAGGGAATTTTCAGTGCATTAAACTTTATTCTTCCTTTCCAGAAAGATGTACTAAGCATGCATTGCTCTGCTAATGTTGGAAAAGATGGTGATACTGCCATTTTCTTTGGTCTCTCTGGAACGGGTAAAACAACCCTTAGTGCAGATCCATTGCGCAGACTGATTGGCGATGATGAGCACGGTTGGTGCAGCGACGACACTATTTTTAACTTCGAAGGAGGATGCTATGCTAAAGTTATAGATCTAAGTGCTGAAAAAGAGCCGGATATCTTTAACGCTATTAAACCACATGCCATTTTAGAAAACGTGGTTCTCGACGAAAGTGGCAGTGTCGATTTTGGGAATTCTTCGATAACTCAGAACACCAGAGTTAGCTATCCTATCCACCATATCAAAAATATCCAGCCCAATTCCTTAGCATCTAACCCGAAAAACATTTTCTTTTTAACGGCAGACGCCTATGGTGTCCTCCCTCCTATTTCTAAACTTACTCCTGCGCAAGCGGCCTATCATTTTATCAGTGGGTATACAGCAAAAGTTGCAGGAACTGAGGAAGGTGTGACAGAACCTAAAGCCGTATTCTCTGCATGTTTTGGTGCGCCATTCATGCCTTTACATCCTACGGCCTATGCCGATATGTTGGCAGAAAAGATGAAAGCGGCAGATACGAATGTTTGGTTAATCAATACCGGTTGGTCAGGTGGGTCTTACGGTGTAGGGAACCGCATGAAACTTAGCTATACCAGAGCTATGATCACTGCAGCCATGAATGGACACCTCGATGAGGTGAGCTACACAGAACATCCTCTTTTCGGATTGGCTATGCCAAACGCTGTTCCTGGGGTACCGACAAGTTTATTGAATCCTGTATCCACCTGGAAGTCGGAAGAGGAGTACGAGGCAACCGCTCAACTATTGGCCAGAAAATTCATCGAAAATTTTAAAGAATTCGCTGATCAAGCCAGCGATGAAGTACGCTCTGCTGCACCTAGAGTGTATTCGAATGCGCGTTAGCGCAGAGTTTGAATTGATGTGTGTGTAAAAGAGCGGCCTTCTGGCCGCTCTTTTCGTTTCTGAATGCCTACATAGGGATATCAACATTCTACCGTTAAAAACTTCGCTTAAGGTTTAGCAACATAGCAATTGAAAACTGCCCGTAAAGTTTAATTTAAGGGAACTAATATCTGGAATCCCTATGGCTGCTAAGAAGAATGCAAAAAAGGCACGTAAAATCTTTGTTCTTGATACTTCTGTAATACTCTACGACCACAACGCCATTCATTGCTTTGACGAGCACGATGTGGTTTTACCGATTTCAGTTTTAGAAGAATTGGACGAATTCAAAAAAGGCCACGACTCAAAGAATTATGAGGCTCGTGAGTTTATAAGAACCCTTGATAAAATTACTGAGGGGAAGGACTTTACGAATTGGATACCACTTAACGGGGAGAATACCGGTGCCATTAAAGTCATTATGGATACCAGCAGAAGTGGTTTAGATGCCGAACGTATTCTGGGCAGAAAGATGGACCATAGAATCATCAATGCTGCGCTAAATATCCGAGAGGAAGCTCCGGATCGTCCTACTATTTTGGTAACGAAGGATATCAACCTTCGTCTCAAAGCGAAAGCCCTTGATTTGGCTTCGGAGGATTACCTTACAGGGAAAGTCAAAGATGTAGACTCACTTTTCAGAGGAAAAGCTACGGTTGAAAATTTCAATGCAACCACGTTGGGCCGATTGTACGAGAAAAAGTCGCTAGATATAGATGAGGTGATCAGTGAAAATCCTGATTTCAGCCCCTTCCCCAATTCATTTTATATCTTAAAAAGCGACAATAGTAGCGGCCTTGCCTTTTATAACGTTGCAAATCAGACTTTAGATCATGTTGAGAAACGGAGCGTTTATGGCATAAAGCCAAGAAATGCGGAACAAGCGTTTGCCATACACGCAGTGCTAAATCCTGATATTAAATTGGTCAGCTTAACAGGTGTTGCTGGGACAGGGAAAACACTTATTGCTTTGGCAGCATCGCTTGAACAGCGGAGAGATTTTAAACAGGTCTATCTCGCTCGGCCCATAGTGCCATTATCTAATAGAGACCTTGGGTACCTGCCTGGAGATGCCAAGGAGAAGATCAATCCCTATATGCAGCCGCTTTGGGATAATCTTAAATTGATCAAAAACACGTTTAGTGACCGGGATAAGGAATACAAGCAATTGGACGAGATGGTAGAGAAGGAAAAAATCGTCATTACCCCGCTCGCCTACATTCGAGGTAGGTCACTGGCCAACATCATATTTATCGTCGACGAGAGTCAAAACCTAACCCCGCACGAGGTTAAAACCATAATTACACGTGCTGGAGATGGTGCAAAGTTCATATTTACCGGCGATGTTAAACAAATTGACTCCCCCTATTTGGACGAACAGAGCAATGGATTGAGCTACCTCGTGGATAGAGTGAAAGGCCACGATATGTATGCACATATCACATTAGAGAAAGGAGAACGCTCAGCTTTGGCCAATTTGGCAAACGATTTGCTATAGTTTTTATTCATCAAACCATTCAACCATGCCTAAAGCTATTCTTTACACTGCCGTTACCCTAGATGGATACATCGCTGATGCTCAAGGAGGAATAGAATTTCTAGACCACCCACTTTTCCGTCTCCCGGATGAAGATTATGGGTATTCTGCCTTCTATGAAAGTATAGATGCCGTTATTATGGGACACAATACCTTTGAAAAAATCAAATCTTTCGAAGGTTCTTACCCCTATTCAGAAAAGCATTCCGTGATTTTAAGCACCAAGCAGTCCCTGGCGGATGGCGTCTCTGAGGGCATCGAGGTTAGTAACGAGCCCGCCGAAGTTGCTTTAAATGAATTGAAATCAAAATACGGCACCGTTTGGATTGTGGGCGGCGGAGCGACTAATGCCAAACTTCACCGTGCCGGACTAATCGACGAAATGATACTCACCTATATTCCAACTACATTAGGCGCTGGAATTCCTTTATTTCGATCGAACGAAAGCACGGCAAATTGGAAAAACATCTCGACTAGAACTTACCCTAACGGATTGGTTCAAATCCATTTGGTTAAAGCTTGATGCAACGAAACTTTAAGCGCAGCTAGCGTACTTGAGTTGTCCAAGAGTTGGGCCCCACTCGTAAGGCGCTGTTCGTCTGTAAGTTGACTCGCCAAACGGCCACTTATTTCTTCGATAGACCATTCTGGATTTCGATTCTTAATACGCTGTATTCGAATGTTTTCCGGGCAGTGTACTACAAGAATTGAATGGCATGTTGGATCGCCCAATTCTATACTGAGGGCACTTTCTTTGAAGACTACCTTTCCTTTCGCCTGTTCAAGCCACAAATTGAAATCGGTCCGAACCGCTGGATGAATAATGGCTTCTAACTGAACTTTTCTGTTGGGATTAGAAAAAATCTGCTTTGATAGAAACGACCGGTTCAAAGAACCGTCTTCTGCATAAGCTGAGGAGCCAAAAATAGTTTCGACCTCTTCTCTAACAGCGGGTTCTAACATAAGTGCTTTCGCCCTGTCATCGCTGTTGTAGACCGCAAAGCCCTCCTCTAGCAGCAACCTTGCGACAGTACTTTTGCCAGAGCCCATGCCCCCAGTTAAACAAACAATCTCTTTCATTCTTGTGAATGTACCAAAATCTTTGGGGCATAGGACAATACAGTCACCAGGGAATTTTTGGAATCGATATCCAAACCTACCCCTTCTTCAACAGCATGCAGTGCAATACTTACATGCTTCTCCCACCCTCCTCGTCTTAGATAGGTAAATGGACCACTTAACCAGAGTTCTATAGTATGTGTGCGCCCTTCCCACTTAACCTCTGCAGTAAAGTGCTCTTCGACCCAAATATCTGCTTGGGCAGTTAAAACCACCTTGTTCGAAGATTGCGTCAATAATGGACCCAATTCAGGAAGGGGTATATGTTCTCTCAAGAGTTCTTTCCATTCCATTTGCGGCAATTCTAGGGTAATTGGTCCCGAAGGAATAGCCCATTCTGGACCCGTGATTTCCACATCCACAGGGTTGATTGCTGGTGGACTGATCCATCGATACCCTTCTGGTAGTCTTAAACTCTGTAGATCAAATCGTAATGGAATACTTTGAGTGACAAGCGAAGCGGAAGGAAAATAAAAGGTATCCGATTTAACGGAAAAATTGAATTCATAATCGCTTCCAAATCGCTCGAAAAGTATGCGCTCTAAATCTTCGGGCAAGGCGTAGAGCCCTTTCGAGTTGGTACGAATAGTATTGTTGGCCGAAAATGGTACTTCTAGCCCATTAAACTGCCGCATAAACAATGCGCTAAGTCCTTTAGATCGTACAGTTACCTGTGTGTTGATGGTACTGTCTTGCATCCAAAACATATCGACTACCGAAGCATCTGAAGTGAAATTCATCGTGTACTGACGCTCCACTGTCGTCGCAGATACGGTCATTACAAACCATATCAACGCCGCAAAGGCTAAGAAGAGCAACGCTTCGATACGAATATGTTGAATTAATTTAAGCATAAAAAAACCGGCCTGAGCCGGTTTCTAAGTTACTTCTCAGCAGTGGAATACTGTGCACTGAGCTCTTTGCTTATTGCACTTTTTTCCAATTTCAACCTACTGTTTTCAGATTCTAGAATAATGTAGTTATCTGCTACCTCTAAGATTTTGCCGTGTATCCCACTTGTGGTAACTACACGGTTCCCCTTTTTAACTTCGGTTCTAAATTTAGTTTCTTCTTTTTGTTTCTTCATCTGAGGACGGAAGAAGAAAAGGTACATGACCGCGAGGATCATGATAAAAGGTAAAAGACTCATGATACCGCCGCCAGCGGCTGCTTGTAAAAATATATTCATCATTTTGTTTCGCTAGATAATACAGTTGATGTTATGTTCAACACCTTCGTTTGAGGAACGGCGTTAGTAGTAAGGGTTACACGTTTGTCTTGACGACCAGCGCGTCCTTTACTATTGAAACTCACTTTAATTACACCCGTCTCTCCTGGGGCAATAGGATTACGTGGCCAATCTGGCACCGTACAACCACAAGAGCCTTGTGCATTAGAAATTATTAGTGGTCCTTCACCTTCATTCTTGAATGTGAAGACATGCTCTGCAACAATCCCCTCCTGAATTTCACCGAAATCATGAAAGTCCGATTCAAAAGCGATAGCAGGTAAAGCCTCCATCATTGCTCCTTCAGTGGATACATCATTTGACGATTCAATTCTACTGGTAGCGTCATTACACGCTGTTACGAAAAACAATACCGATACTAGAAGTACTACTTTTTTCATGTTTATTCTTTAATTATTCAATCATTCCACGGCCGACTTTGTTGATCAAGCCTTCCTCACGCAAATTAGCAACGATTTTGTCAAGTACGCCATTGATGAACGAAGAACTTTTAGGAGTACTGTATTCTTTGGCTAAATCTAAGCATTCATTTAAACTAACCTTTACAGGTATTTCTTCAAAACCACGCCATTCTGCGATACAGAGTTTCATTAATAAAACATCCATTTTAGCTATGCGGTCGCTCTCCCAATTTTTACTTTTTTCTTCAATGCGTCGAATACTATCACTATTGAATTCGAAGTACTTACGAACAAGCAATGGTCCAAATGCCGCATCGCTCTCGTCTTTAAAAAGTTTAGGAACGGTCAGCGCTACGTCGCCTTCTTTCCAACTTGAAAGAACTTTAGCCGTCATCATTTGGGCAGCATCGAGATCATCACTCCATTGGGCATGTTGATCTTCATACAGGTCATGTATAAAGACATTCTCCGCGATGTGCTGTTGGTACATTTCTTTTAAGAAACGCTTATCTCCTGCATGTGTGCACGGCTGAGATACGAATTCTTCGAAGCGATCTGAAGCGTAGATAGCCTCCCATAGGTTCCGGAAATGATGCGAATAATCGGACCAATTCACATGTGAACCTTCAATCAATGCCGTAAGCGCACTGTTCTCCTCACATTTTTTAAAAAACGAAATGCTCGTAAAACGAGAAATGCGGTCCAAAACGGTCTTATCCGGTGTTGAACGCTGCTCCATGCGCTCATAATGAGCTCTGGCCTCTCTATTTAAACGCAAGAACGCACTAATGTCCCAAGCGAACAGATCGTGAACTTCATCAAGAGATTTGTCAAGATTACGTAAAAGCACGGCTGCACCCATATCTAAATCAGTAGATTGGGCATAGAGGTGGTGCATCACCTTTATTCGGATGTGACGTCTAGTTATCATATGTGGTATAGATTGTACGCGGATGTTTCTTTTCGAGAACCGAATTCACTAAAGAGGTGTTATTTTTGACAAACCGCATGCAAAGGACTTTTTTAACAGCGGCAAATATACAGCGGTACTGACGCTCTTCCACCTATGAAAGCATTAAAAAAACTCAACCCATATTTCTTGAAGCACAAATGGCTACTCATTACCGGGGGTGTCTTTGTCATTATTTCGGTTGTTTTTAAGCTTTTTCCAGCGCTTTTGATTCGAAATAGTTTCGATACGATTGCAAGGGTGATAGAAGATTATAAAAGTGGCGCTGTTAGGGATGAGACGGTCCGGTGGGAACTGATTCGCTATGGTCTATACATTATTGCTTCCGCCGTTTTACAGGGCATCTTTATGTATTTCATGCGCCAGACCATCATTGTGATGTCGCGCCACATTGAGTATGATCTTAAAAATGTCGTTTTTGATCATTACCAGCGCCTGACCCAAAGGTTTTTCAAGAAAAACAATACGGGAGATTTGATGAACCGAATTTCTGAAGATGTAGGCAAAGTTCGAATGTATGTAGGTCCTGCGATCATGTATACGCTCAATACAGGATTCACCATCATTTTAGTCATTTCTATTATGATTAGCGTGAGTCCGAAATTGACTCTTTTAACATTGATCCCATTGCCCTTCTTAGCCTATCTAATTTACAAGGTAGCAAGTTTAATCCAGGAGAGATCACACGCCGTTCAATCGCAGTTGTCCAACCTCAGTACGTTTGCTCAAGAGTCCTTTTCGGGTACTCGTGTGATCAAATCGTACCACAAAACGCCTTGGTTCTTTGCGAAGTTTAAAGAACAAGCCTTGGAATACAGAAGTGTCAATGAGAAATTATTTCGAGTAAACGCGGTGTTCCAGCCTCTGATGATCTTCATGGTAGGTTTAAGCACTTTGATTACCATATTTGTAGGCGGCAAGCTTTACATGGCTGGAGAGGTCAGTGCTGGAAACATCACAGAATTCATCTATTATGTGAATTTATTGACTTGGCCAATAGCCTCTATTGGCTGGGTAACTTCATTAGTTCAAAGTGCATCAGCCTCCATGGAACGTCTGGATGAGTTCTTAAACGAAGCACCAGATTTTGAGAGCGGACAGTATATCCCAAAGGAGTTTAAAGGCCGCATTGTATTCGAAAAGGTCTCATTTACCTATCCCAATAGTGGCGTAGAAGCATTAAAAGATGTGAGCTTCGAACTTGAAGCTGGACAGAGCCTTGGAATTTTAGGTAAAACAGGAGCTGGAAAAAGTACAGTAGCAGCACTCATCGTGCGTCAATACGACCCTACTTCCGGACGCATAACTATTGACGGTGTTGATCTTAAAGAATGGAATTTACCCGCTTTAAAATCGCATTTAGGTTGGGTTCCACAAGAAGCGTTTTTATTTAGTGATACGATCGCCAACAATATCGCCTTTGGAATGGATGCAATGGATTTAGCGGAGGTGATCAATGCTGCGAAAGCAGCTGGCGTTCACGACAATATTTCAGAGTTTCCAAAAAGTTATGAAACTCGTGTGGGTGAGCGTGGTGTAACGCTTTCTGGTGGGCAAAAACAACGCGTTAGTATCGCACGAGCATTAATCAAGAAACCTGAAATCATGGTATTCGATGATTGCTTAAGTGCTGTGGATACGGAGACGGAAGAAATTATTCTAAGAAACATCAAAGCCGCTACGCAAGACGTCTCTTCCCTCATCGTCGCGCACCGTATATCTTCTGTAAAGCACTGTGATCAGATCATCTGTTTAGAGGATGGACGGGTGATTGAACGTGGAACCGCGGAAGAATTGGAGCAAGCAGGAGGACACTATACTGAATTGGTCGCCTTGCAATTGGACACGTCTTTCGAGGAAAATTAAGAACAATCTGTTCATTACTTTTTTAGCATTTCGCGACCGGTTCGCTTACATTTGGGAGTACAATGTAACGCATCTAATATGTCACGAGTAATTGCCATTGCCAATCAAAAAGGCGGTGTGGGTAAAACCACTACCGCAGTTAATCTTAGCGCTGCCCTGGGTGCGCTGGAAAAACGCGTATTGTTGATAGATGCTGATCCTCAGGCAAATGCGACTAGTGGATTAGGATTGAAGCCTGAGGATGCTGGTGAAGGTACTTACGAGCTTATTGAAGGTGCTCGAAAGGCAGAAGAATTGATTCAAGCTACTACCACACCAGGGGTATCTATAATTCCTGCACATCTTGATCTTGTAGCCGTTGAATTAGAAATCATTGACCAACCTAAGCGTGAGTTTTTTCTCGCAAAGGCCTTACAAGATATTCGAAGCACGTACGATTATATTATTATCGATTGTGCTCCTTCACTGGGCTTAATCACGCTGAATGCACTTACCGCATCAGACGCTGTATTGGTGCCCATTCAATGTGAATATTACGCGTTGGAAGGCTTGGGTAAATTGCTCAATACGATCAAAAAAGTGCAGGAGTTACACAACGAAGATCTCGACGTAGAAGGATTACTACTTACCATGTTTGACAGTAGATTAAGACTATCTAACCAAGTCGCGGATGAAGTTCGAAGTCATTTTGAAGGCCTTGTTTTTGAAACTGTCATTCATAGAAATGTAAAGCTTAGTGAGGCGCCAAGTCACGGTGAGAACATCATCGCATACGACGCAGGAAGTAAGGGCGCTGAGAATTATCTTACTTTAGCACAAGAGTTAATCGCAAAAGCAAGCTAGAACATGGCAAAAAGAGCAATGGGAAAAGGTTTGTCGGCCATCTTAGGCGACGAAGTTGCAAAGGTGAATAAAGTAACGGACCGCGGCGCTGATAAGCTGGTAGGTTCCGTAGCAATGATTCGTCTAAGCAGTATCACAACGAATCCTTTTCAACCACGCTCTAACTTCGATAATGATGCCCTTGTTGAACTCGCTCAGAGCATCAGCGAATTGGGCATTATTCAGCCCATTACTGTTCGCAAAAATGGCATGCAGTTTGAACTTATTAGCGGTGAACGCAGGTTCAGAGCTTCACAAATTGCTGGGCTAGAAGAGATTCCTGCCTATGTACGACTGGCGGACGATCGCCATATGTTGGAATTAGCCATCGTAGAAAATTTACAACGAGAAGATTTAGACCCTATTGAAATGGCTTATTCGTGCAAGCGAATGATGGACGAATTAGGACTAACTCAAGAGGAAGTTGCGAGCCGACTCGGTAAAGGTCGCTCGACCATAACTAACTTCTTGCGCTTGTTAAAATTACCTGCGATTATTCAAGCTGAACTCAGGGATTTAAATCGCAACGAAAGTCATGATGAAAATGCAGATGGCGCTTCAACTGTTGTCTTCACGATGGGACATGCACGGGCTCTTCTAAATCTCCCAGGAGAGAATGAGCAAATAGAATTGTACAAACGCATTCTCAAAAACGGACTAAGTGTTCGTCAAACGGAGGCCTTCGCTAAGGAGGTAAAGCAGCCTAAAGCAGTGCAGCAGAAGCCAAAAAAAGAGGCGGGTGTCGCGAGCTTAGAATCACAATTAGGCGGGTATTTCGAAGCGCCTGTTGCGATTAACCTTGGTAGTAATGGTAAAGGAAAGATTCAAATATCCTTTGCCTCTGATGAAGATTTACAGCGAATAATTTCAAAGCTCAATGATTAGAACGGCGCTCATAGCGTTGTTTTTATCCTTCTCTGTTGGAACAGCTGCACAGGTTCAGGATACTTTGGCCCATGGCCATAGTGAAGCCGCCGCACATAATATAAAATTGGCCACTACCCTAGCCTTCATTCCTGGCGCAGGCCAAATCTACAATAGGAAATATTGGAAAGTACCCATTGTTTGGGGGGCATTGGGAGGTGTCGCTTATTACTATGTGGATTTATCCCAGGATTTCAATAATTATGAGTCCGTTCTTCAACTCATTATAGATGAGCCTTCGTTACAAACTCGCACAGAATTAGAATCCTTAGCGCCTGACTTATTCGCTGCTTTACCCGCGCCATTTTATCAGAATTCTGTAAATGGCGTGGCTCAAGAAGCGATGGGCTACATGGAGGCGCTGCGCACGCAGCGTGAATATGCTTTGTTCGGTCTACTAGGGGTATATCTATTAAATATACTAGATGCAAATATCGATGCGCATTTGTATGACTTTGATGTAAGTGATGACTTATCCCTGCAGCCATCGCTGAATACCAATAGATTCGCTAGTCGGCCTGCTGAATTGGCCCCTGGTTTCACCTTAGTTTTTGCACTTTAAATGAAATTAGCTCTCATAGGTTATGGTAGAATGGGTAAAACCATTGAACGCATCGCAAAAGAACGAGGCCATACTATCGTTTATATTGCTAACGGTGGTGCACTAGATCTATCGCAAGCGAAGTTGGCAGATGTTGCTATTGAGTTCACACAGCCAGATGCAGCCGCTCAGAATATTTACAACCTACTCAATGCGGGTATTCCTGTGGTGAGTGGTACGACGGGGTGGTTGGATGCAAAATCCATGGCAGATGCCGCTGCATCTTCAAACAACATTGGTTTTGTGTATGCTTCAAACTTCTCGCTTGGGGTGAATTTATTTTTTGCTTTCAATGAAAAATTGGCTAGGATAATGAAGGGTTATGCGGAATACGAGCCTAGTATACATGAAATTCATCATACAGGAAAAAAAGATGAGCCGTCTGGCACGGCCATTACTGCGGCAGAAGGTGTTTTGAAAGCGTACCCCTCATTGGAGCGTTGGACGATGGATCCAGAATCAAAAGGATTAAAAATAAGCGCAGACCGCAAGGATCCTTACTTCGGGACACACACAGTCTCTTACGATAGTACCCTAGATACTATTGAGCTAAAACATGAAGCCCACAGTAGAGACGGCTTTGCATTGGGCGCAGTTCTAGCGGCAGAGTGGGTTCCAGGTCGAAAAGGCCCGTTCAGCATGAAGGATGTTCTAGGTCTGTAATTTTCACAATTCACTAACTATTCATCACCGAATAATAAAGTAGTTTCCCCGAATGGAATTTATCATCTTCACAATAGTACAGGCGCTGTGGTTCGGCGCTATTTCTTGGAAATTTTACGTTGCTGCAGACCGCAAGGCCTGGGAGGCATTTATACCGGTTTACAACACCTATGTGCTTGTGAAAATAGCAGAGCGACCTTGGTGGTGGGTGCTGCTGTATTGTATCCCCGTTGTTGGTGTGGTAATGGGAATCATTATGATTTACGAACTTCTTCATGTTTTTAAGTTCCGTAAAACTTGGCAAACTGCTGCTGTAATGGGCAGTTTGGGACTCTATTTAGGCTACCTGAATTACCAGGAAAAATTAAAATATTGGGGCCGTGATGATGCATACATTAAAAAGAATTTAGGCGAAGGTGTAAACAGCATCTTTTTCGCCATTGTCGTCGCAACAGTAATTCGTTCTACCACTTTTGAGGCCTACACTATACCGACGAGCTCAATGGAGAAAAGTTTGATGGTAGGCGACTTCTTATTTGTATCAAAAATGCATTACGGCGTTCGCGTACCGATGACTCAACTCAGTCTGCCGTTAGTACACAACCGTATTCCCTTCTTAGGGGCACCTTCATATGTAAGTTGGCCTCAAATACCGTACTTAAGATTTCCCGCTTTTGAAGACATAAAGGCAGGCGATCCTGTGGTTTTTAACTATCCTATGGATGCTATGCCCGTCGACAAAAAGGAGAACTATGTTAAGCGTTGTATGGGCGCGCCTGGAGATACCTTGACCATAGTAGACCGGACCGTTATTTTAAACGGGAATGCCTTCAAGTTCCCGGATAACAGCTACCCTCAATTTCTTTACTACATCAAAACCGACGGTACAAGCTTCAATAAAGATTGGCTCAAGAAAAAATTTGACATTAATTATTTAACGTCTGAAGAACAACGACAGTACCCGACAGATCAGGACGTATATCAACGCAGCCAAAATGAATACATCATGTTCCTTCAAGAACGTCATGTAGATGCGATCAAATCGTTACCCGCTGTTAAGGCCCTTTGGCCTATAAGTGCGGACAGGCCTGGAACCCCTATTGATAGTACTTTACCAGCAGGTCTCTTGTTAATTCAGGAAGGTCAAGCTGAGGAAATATTATTCCCTAACCCAGATACTGGGCACGGCGAACGTCCGTACAACGACACATGGGACAACTTTGGACCTATTTATATACCACAAGCTGGCGCAACGGTAGAATTAACAGAAAAAAATCTGCATAGCTACCGCAGAATCATCGCAGAATATGAAGGTCACGATCTAAAAATCACTAAAGACAGAAAAGTCTATATCGATGGTAATGAGTCAACTACGTATACTTTTGAGAAGGACTATTACTGGATGATGGGTGATAATAGACACAATTCATTAGACAGTCGTAAATGGGGTTATGTTCCCTCCGATCATATCGTAGGTAAACCTGTATTTATCTGGATGAGCTATGATAAACACGGTGAAGGACTTTCAAAGATTCGAACTGATCGTGTGTTTACACTGGTCAATGCGAATGGTGAACGTACGAGCTATTTCTGGCACTTTGTAGTATTCGTAGTGCTCTATCAGATAGTCGTTATTGTTCGCAGAAAGCGCAAGTCCGCCTAATGCACGTTCTGCTCAGCACTGCCTACTTTCCTCCTATTGAATGGCTGGCTCGTGCAGTGCAGTCCAAGAGTTATATTTTAGAAGCGCACGAGCACTTTCAAAAGCAGTCTTACCGATCCAGAATGCACATTTCAGGTCCTAACGGTCTCCTGAAACTTAGTATTCCTGTTGAGCGAAAGTGCAAAGCAATCAAAAAGGTTAAGATCAGCTACAGTGAAAATTGGACAAAAGATCATTTAAAGGCCATAGAAAGTGCCTATGCAAATGCCCCCTACTTTGAAGTGCTGTTCCCCGATGTTCAAGCGGTTTTACAGGAACGATTCGAGACACTATGGGAATTAAATGCAGCAACCATTGCGTTATTTTCTCATTGGCTCGAGGTAGAAGTGCCGCATCACGAAACCACCGAATACATCGCTATTACTGAGATACAGGACTTTAGAGGTATTCATCCTAAGTTAGATTCCGGCTTAAACTACCCCACGTACGGTCAGGTTTTTGCCCATAAAAATGGTTTTCAAAACAACTTGAGTGCCTTAGATCTGTTCTTTAACTTAGGGCGTAGCAGTTGGGATTACCTCAATGCGCTTAAATAACTATCACCGCAGTAAGAACCACATCAGCCTATGGACCTAACATACAATAAGAACGAAGACGCCTTAAAGCTCTTACTCAGCGAAGTAAAGCGTCGTGAAGCCATCCTAGCCAAAGGCGGTGGTTCAGTGAAGTTGCAAAAGCAACGAGACCAAGGGAAGTTAACCGCGAGAGAGCGGGTGGACGCCCTGGTGGATGCTGATAAGACGTGCCTAGAGCTAGGGATTTTTGCTGGAGACGGCATGTATGAGGAATACGGCGGGTGTCCTGCCGGTGGTGTTGTTGTTGTGCTTGCGTATGTTAAAGGCACACAATGCATCATTGTAGCGAACGATGCTACCGTGAAGGCCGGCGCTTGGTTCCCAATTACAGGAAAGAAGAATTTACGCGCGCAGCAGATCGCTCTTGAGAACCACACGCCTATCATTTATTTAGTCGATAGCGCAGGCGTATTCCTTCCATTACAAGATGAGATCTTCCCGGATCGTGAGCACTTCGGTCGCATTTTCCGAAACAATGCAGTCATGAGTAGCCTAGGTATTCCGCAAATATCGGCCATCATGGGAAGTTGTGTCGCTGGCGGAGCGTATTTACCTATCATGAGCGACGAAAGTATCATTGTGAAAGGTTCAGGAAGTATTTTCTTAGCAGGATCTTATTTGGTAAAAGCTGCCATTGGCGAGACCATTGACAATGAGACTTTAGGCGGCGCAGATACGCATTGCGATATCAGCGGGGTGACCGATTATAAATGTGAAGACGACCAGGAGGCCATCAGCACTATTCGCGGATTGGTGGATAAAATGGGCGCGTTTCCTAAGGCCGGTTTTGACCGTACGGAATCTATGGATCCTGAACGGGCCACCTCTGCTATTTACGGCTTTGTGCCTAGAGATGGGAAACCCTTTGAAAGCCTTCGGATTATTGAATGTATTGTCGATAAAGAGAGTTGGCAGCCGTACAAGGAGACTTACGGACAGACTATTCTATGTGGGTATGCTAGAATAGACGGATGGGCAGTAGGAATTGTTGCCAACAATAGAGCCATTGTGAAAAACGCGAAGGGTGAAATGCAATTTGGTGGCGTCATTTATTCCGACAGTGCCGATAAAGCGGCCCGATTTATTGCCAATTGTAATCAAAAACGTATTCCGCTCGTTTTCCTCCAAGACGTCACTGGTTTCATGGTCGGGAGTAAAAGCGAACACGGCGGTATCATCAAAGACGGCGCAAAAATGGTCAATGCGGTGGCAAATTCTGTAGTTCCTAAATTCACGGTGATTGTTGGAAACAGCTTCGGTGCTGGGAATTACGCTATGAATGGGACTGCCTACGATCCGCGTCTTATTGTTGCATGGCCCAACGCAAAATTAGCCGTTATGGGGGGACAACAAGCTGCAAAAGTGTTGCTTCAAATAGAGAAATCTCGGCTAAAAGGCAGTGGAAAAGAATTGACTCAATCAGAATTGGACGCCCTGCAAAAAGATATAGAAGAACGCTATGAACGTCAAACCAGCCCCTATTATGCAGCTTCTAGATTATGGGTGGACGCTATCATTGACCCGGCGAAAACCCGTGAATGGCTGAGTTTCGGTATCGAAATGTCGAATAATAATCCTGAAATGAAGCGCTATAACCCAGGAGTAATACAGACCTAATGAATAAGTGGATTTTTGTTTTTCTAATTGGCGCTACAAGCGCTTTTGGACAAGGATATGTGCAGAATTCCGTTCAAGCTACCTATGAAGGAACGTTTGACCCAAAGGCAGCACCAAACGAAGTACTATCATTTCTCTACCCTACAGGAGCTCCCATACCCGGAGGAGAGGGTTACAAAAGCTTCTTAGCCGGACAAAAGCTACTCCAGAATTATAGAAATTTCCCGGCATCGACCGAAACAAAAAAAACCACTTCGGTCTCTGATCCAGTGGCGGGATTTGGCACTTCCATCTACCGACTAACACCTCAGGGTAACCCTTTCGATTTTACAGGCGGTATACCCAACGATAATGCCATGGCTATTAGTAAAGACGGTATTCTTTGCGCGGCAGTAAATAGTGTTTTTTGGGCGATGGATACAAAAACTGGCGAGCTTATTATGCCATCTCCAGTAGGGCTTTTTAGTCTTCAGCAAATGGCGAACGGATCTAGTTTTTCAAATTATTACGATCCTAAACTCATTTACGACCCCACCTTGGATCGATTTGTTCTCGTTTTTCTAAAGGATAACGACGCTGCAAACAGCCGTATTATCGTTTGTTTCTCCTCCACAAATGACCCAACAGATCCATGGAATATATATAGTTTAACGGGCAATCCACTTAGCAATAATCGTTGGACGGATTTCCCTGCCATAGCTTTAAGTGAAACGGGATTGGTCATTACAGCAAATCTTATCATCCCCAATGTGAGTTGGCAAGTAGGCTTCGACGGATCAGTAATTTGGCACCTGAATAAGACCGAAGGATTTGTCGGTGGAAATGTGGATGCAACGGTTTATACTCAGATAGCTCATAATGGTAAATTCGTGCGTAACCTCCACCCTGTTCGTGGTCATGATAATATTAGTAAACAGCTCCAGTTCTTAAGTAATCGAAATTTTGATCTACAAAACGATACCATCTTCCTAGTTACCATAACCGAAGGGGCAGCAGATACAACAGTCACCGCGCAAGCGCTAGTTAGCAATCTACCTTATGGCGTTCCGCCCAATGGGAAACAGGGGGATACAGATACTACAGATGCCACAAAAGGGCTACAAACCAACGATGGACGAGTTTTAGGCGCCATTCAAAAAGATGATTGGATACAGTTTGTGAGTACTACCGCCCATGGAACCAACGCAAATGCTGCTATTTATCACGGATTTATTCATGACGCCCAAGGAGCAGCGCCTAAAGTATCGGCGCGTGTTTTTTCGCACCCTGTGCGCGATTATGGTTACCCAAACATTACTTGGAGCGGAGTGCACCCGAATCAAATTCAATGTTTGATTGGTTTTAACTTCACCTCAATCCAAGGGCACCCTGGCATGGGAGCGGTTCAGCTGGGTAATGATACCTCATTCTCTAATGCCATAGACCTCATTAACGGTACCACACACGTGGACCGTCATAGCGACAGTTACGAACGTTGGGGGGACTATTTTGCCATACAGCCTATGTTTGATGAGGACGGCGCAATAATTCCCTCCGAGTCATGGATGGCAGGTTTCTATGGCGATGGTCCACAACAAAATAGAACATACATCTCCCAAGTGTTTAGCACCGATACTGTGGTTCCCTTGTACGCGAACGGGGGACAATTGTATCCCAACCCAGCATACGACCTAGACATCGTTACCATTACCTTTAACCTAGAGCAAGACCAACGTATCGAAGCCCGACTGTACAATACAGCAGGTGCGCTAGTGCAAGAATTAGCAGGTAGAGACTTACCCGCAGGTCCGGCAGAATTGTATTTACATTTGGGTACGTTGGCAGCGGGCAATTACGTCGTTCGACTCGAAGGAAGTACTGGTTTTGTCAAGACCGAACGGCTGCTAAAACTGTAGTTGCCTTTTGTTAATAAAAGTAGAATACTTGTTGAAAACCTTGATTTTTAGGATATTATTGGTATCTTTATACCATATCAAACCCTAAAAACATGTTTAACAAAGAATTATTACGTGAGCGACCTATCACTATTATCGAAGGGTTGCCACACACGCAACTCGAAGAGGTTGCAGAGACGCAAGTCGAAGAACTTTTCACTTAACAAGAACGAGGCCCGGTAGGGTCTTTTTTTTTGTGGTCTATACTGTTTCCTTATCCTTCTTCCGCACGAGGTAACTGATTCCATACACCAGCGAAGATGTTCCTATACTTACAAAAGCTATCGCAGGGTTGATCTTACCTTGCGCAGACATCATGTAGATACTTACCCCCAGACAAACAACGGTCATTACCAAAAGTGCTCGAACGACGCTTTGTTTGTGGTGCTTACCGGCCCAGTCAAAAAATATCACGGGTGCTATACCTATACCTAATGCCTTGAAAGTAACTACGATATCTTCTATACGCTGGAAAAACAGCGCTATAAGTAATGCAAAGAAACCAACGCCCACCAAAGCCCAACGGATGCGTTTAATACCCGCTCCTGCCGTTTCTTCTTTGTTTGGGAAAAGATCATTGGTAACATTGAGACTGAGCAAAAACAAATACGTATCCGAGGTACTTAAAATCGCCGCAAAAAATGCGATTAATACTGCGACTTGAAATTCTGGCGGAACCAATTCAGTAAAGGTGCGTAAAACCATCATCTCCGCATGTTCGTTAGTAACGCCCGCACCGGCAGGGAATTGGGCACGTGCGATAAGTCCAACATAGGTGAGCGCAACCGTCAATAGGATGTTCACCCCTGCCCCAACGCCAAAGCTTTGCTTTACTACTCTTTCGTTTTTCATAGAAAAGACCTTCTGCCAATAGTCCTGAGTGGCAAAAGGTGTGAGAATACCTAAAAGTAGAAAAGCAACTATATTCACTGGACCAGCATTAAATGGTGCATACATTTCTGGAGGCACCTCACCTCCTTTTTGTAGCGTAAGAGTAACCAGTATGAGGACTAAGAAAATAACTAAGAATTGGAACATATCCGTCTTAACAACCGATCCGAATCCGCCGACCAATAGGTACACCATGACAGAAAGCAGCATTCCTAGTTTAGCCCAATTCACATCAATACCACCTAACTCATTCAATAAATTCGATCCAACCAACAACTGTGTACTGAGTAAGCCGACATACCAGACGAAAATGACACCAATCACCCAACGCGCTGTTTTTCGTCCGTACCGGAAAACGAAATAGTCCGTAAGTGTGAAAAACTTATACTCGATACTGAGTCTGTATAGCTTTAATGCAAAAGGTATAAACAACAGAAAACCAAGCGTATAACCTATAAATATCCAAGCTGCTGAGATGCCGTAGATGTACACGAAACTCGTGTATACCATAAGTGTTACTGCACTGACGAAAGTGCCACTCAAAGTCATCAATGATGGAAAAAAACCTAAGGATCTGCCGCCTAAGGCAAAATCGTCAACGCTATCCTTCGATGTCATTCTACCAAGAATAATTCCGAGCAATGTAAATCCTACTAGTACTCCTATTAGAGTTGTTGATTCAATCATGAAATACAGTTTGGATGAAAGATAGGACAGAAAGAATAAATGTTAAGCATTAGATGCGTTTAATAGTTAGGACTGCAGCCTTACACATTTAGATCTGAACAGGCAGCTTTTATGAGTATATTCACATACTCACAAAGTATTAACAAGGTATCTTGATAGAGTGCCATTGGTATTCATAATGCTTGAACAAATACATATCCTATGTCTATTAAATCAGCCCACCTGGAACACATTTTCTCCTGGCTAGAAAAAAAGACACAACTATCCTCTACGTTAAAAGCAGATATTCAAAAAATAGCGGGACTAAGACATATCGAAAAAGGTGAATTACTTTTTGAGCAGGGAAAAAATATAACGGAAGTTTTTTACGTTGTTTCTGGCTGCATGCGCGCATTTCAAACGGATGAAAAGGGCAAAGAACATACGATGAGCTTCAACACACAAAACTTTTGGCTATGCGATTATAAGGGGCTTTATCTAGAATCTACGGGATCTATTTCTTCGGATGCTCTTGAAGATTCACAAGTTTTAGCATTTAATATGCTGGATTTGGAGTGCCTTTATGTTAAGCACCCTGAATTAGCAACAGTCGGAAGAGGGTTTCTTCAAAGACACGTTGCAACGCTCCACGATAGAATACTTGACCAGCTTAGGCTAACAGCTAAAGAGAGGTATGATTTATTTCTTAAAAAGTATGCACATATTGAACAAATTGCCGCTAATCGTTACATCGCCTCATATCTCGGTATTACCCAGCAGAGTTTAAGCAGGTTACGTGCTACCTAGGAAAGCGTTAAGCATTATACCGCTATGCTTAGAATTTAACATTTGGTAAGTTATATTAAACTTTAATTTCATTTTTTTGTTTAACTATTTTAACTAAACGTTAAACAATAATGATTTCATTCCGAGTAATTAAGCAATTCATTTTGGTTTTAATGTTAGGGCTAAACTTCAGCGCAACTTCGCAGTGCAGCTATACCCTTACGCTCCTAGATTCTTACGGAGACGGATGGAATGGGAATTCAATGTATGTCCAGGTCTATGGCTACAGTCCTTCTAACTTAACGCTAAGTTCTGGATCTTCTATTTCTTACCAGATTTCAATAACTACAGGAGATACTTTAACTTTTGGTTGGCTAGGAGGTGGACAATGGCAAAGTGAATGCTCTTTCACCGTTACAGATAACGCTACTGGGACTACGGTGTATACGTCACCCGCTGGAAATTTAATGTCCACCACTTCGCCTCAGTACACCGTAGTCTGCACCTTAACATCAAATTCAATTCCTTGTCTTTATAGCTCACCTTATGTTGAAGCATTTTCAGGAGCTGGGAATGGATGGATTTCTCCTACCAGTTCTTTCAATATTGGATCTTTAAATGGTTGCTGGGATCGCGATAGTTACACGACGTATAACTGGATCAAAGCTCCTTCGGCAAATACAAGTCTTGCCTCTTTTACTGGACCGTCTGGCGACCACACAAATGGTGGACAGGGTTACTTAAGCACCAGTGCTTATTTTTTTGCGGCTAGCTCTTCATCCACATCTTTAATTACGCCATACATTGACTTAGCGAATGATTCAGTGCCACAGGTATCCTTTTGGTACCACATGTTTGGGGCAGATATTGAGAAACTAGAAATTTCTATTGCCACCGATACGGCTGGTGTGTGGACAGTAATAGACTCTATATTGCCGCCTACAGGAACTTTTGTCTCTCCCAACAGTCCTTGGCAACAAGCTATTTACCCGATCTCTAATTATGTTGATGACACAGTCGCATTTAAATTTACCGCGTTTCGCAACATTAATGGTACGGGTAATGGGAGTTACGCAAACATCGGCTTGGATGATTTTGCAGTAACAGAAGACACACTATCCTGCAACATTCCTTTAAGCTTGCAGCTTGTCTCTTTAAATGTAAGTACCGCCCAAGTTACCTGGGATACTACGGGTGCATCTGACTATCAAATTCAATGGGCTCAGGGAACAACAGCAGCCTCAGGCAGTACTGCAATAATTTCGACTAATTCTTATAACCTTACGGGCCTCGCTTCAAACTCTACTTATACACTGCGTGTCCGCTCTATTTGTGGTACTAATGACACCTCTGCATGGTCATCTAATCTTACCATTACGACCTCATGCGGTGCTTTCGTTGCACCGTGGGTTGAAACTTTTGAAGGCAGTGACTGGGTTGCTCCTTCAGGTTGGTTTTCCAAAGCTACGCAAGGAACTTTTGGAGACTGTTTTGTAGACTCAGGATCCATAGGTGCTTTTTGGAAAGTAGCAAGACTGCCACAGTACAATACTGATCAAGGTCCAAACACTGACCACACTCCTACCGGTGCAGGAAAATACATTGCCGTTAATTACCAATACGGTAACGCGCCTCCCAACCTTTCCGTAACTGGCCCATGGGTTGCGTTGGACTCTTTAACCAATCCTGAATTACGTTTTTGGGTGCATTCCTATTCAGGTGAAGCATCAAGCAATCCTTTTGGAAAACTGACTGCGAAGATTCAAATTCTTAATGGACAAACCGTTGCCGTTTTTGATACCTCTGGTGCATTACAATCGGCTCAAACATCACCATGGAAAGAAGTCATAGTTTCTCTAGACCAATTCATAAATACTGGCGACACAGTTCGAGTTATATTTAGTTACAGTGCGTTTCAAACTAATGATGAACAACCCTTTGCCGTAGATGATGTTTCTATCTTAGAAGCACCATCCTGTCCGCAGCCGCGCTATCTCAAAACCTTATCAGTTAATAAAAATGATGCGAGCGTTAAATGGTCATCGGGCGGCGCCTCTAATCATCAAATTCGTTACAAAAAAGTTAACGCAAGTGCTTGGACAATTATTTCATCATCTTCAACTCAGACAGTACTAAATAACTTAGATCCTAATACTAAATATCGTTGGGAAGTAAGAGACAGTTGCAGTACCACGGATCAAAGTACTTGGGTAAAAGGTCCAACATTTTATACAGCTTGTACCGTATTCACGGCCCCTTACACCAATAGTTTTACGAATAGTCAGTGGACGTCGCCTTCACCTTTTTTACCTTCAGGTAAAATAGGCAATTGCTTTACGAGTTTCGAAGTCAATACGGATGGATTTTGGTGGAGCGGTGCACGATCAGGATATGATCATAATAGTTTTACCGGACCTACGAGCGATCATACAGGCGGTTTAAGTGGTTACCTCTTTACGAAGACAACTACTTCAACAGCGGATACCGCAAAAGTTGAGCTGCCTGCCGTTTATCTTGGTCAACTATTGAGTCCCGAATTTTCATTTTGGTATCACATGTATGGAGGTGCAATTCAAGGCCTAAAGGTTTATGTAAGAAAACCAGGTGGTAGTGATACACTCATTGCCAACTTCAATGGCCAGCAATCAACAAGTTCAAACAATTTTGCCTGGCTCAAAAAAACCTGTTCGTTAAGTTCTTTCCAAGGAGATACTGTTATTGTAAGTTTTGAAGCTTACAAAAATTCCGGAACAAATAGCTTCTACACCGTAGCCTCTGCTATTGCAATTGATGACATAGCCTTTGAAGGAACAAGTACATGTCCTGCTCCTTCTTTATTGACCGCGAGTAATATTGGTACAAACACTGCTGAAATTAGTTGGCAGGGAACATCAAATGTTAGCATTGTTGAATATGATACAGTAGGCTTTGCATTGGGTACAGGACAAATGATTAATCCTGCCTCCTCACCTTACACTTTAACCGGACTGCTGCCCAATACTACTTATGCTGTTTTCGTGAAAGACAGTTGTGCAGCTAATTTAGTTAGCTCGAACGCTACCATAAATTTCACAACGAGTCCATGTCCTTCAGTTACAGCTCAAGGAACTACTACCTTGAACGGTACGACGGTAACTGCTCTTAATACTGGGTCATTAAATGACTCCATTTTATGGAATTGGGGTGATGGTAATTCGTCGTTAGGAAATTCTGTTTCTTATTCTTATTCGACACCTGGCATATATAACGTTCAGCAAATTGCTTACAATGATTGCGGTAATAGCGATACTTTGTCGACAACATTGACCATTTGCGGGGCAGTTGCCGCAAATTTCGGATTTTCCGGTCAAGGCTCTACCAGACTATTTAGCTCAAATGCTTCAGTCGGGGTAGCCCTAAGCTATGCTTGGAATTTTGGTGATGGTTCAAGCAGTACTAGCGCTAATCCAAGCCATACCTATGTTTCTGCGGGATCTTATACGGTCACGCTCACAGTCACTGATGCCTGTGGTACAGTCGATGTAACCACTAGCGCAATTGACATTTGCCAAACCGTTATCCCGAACTTTACAAATACATTTTCGGGCTCAACCTTCACATTTTCAGCACAACCTTCAGGCTTGAGTAACTATGACTGGAATTTTGGCGACGGTTCAACAGGCAGTGGCATAAACGTAACCCACACTTATTCAAGTATTGGAACCTATTATGTGACCCTCAATTGCGCCGATACCTGCGGCGGTTCATATTCTGTATTAGATACGGTTTCTACATGTCCTGCATTAAATGCTAACTTTAATTTTAATATCACATCATCAGGTTCGAATGGAATGCTGGTCCAATTCTTTGCTAATGTGTCCGGTAGTCTAGGGCTAATATGGGATTGGGGCGATGGCTCACAAACCGTTACTCAAGCTGCTAGTATTTCTCACCAATACGCCACTGTAAACCTTAATTATACCATTACTTTAAAAGCGTATAACGAATGTGGTGATACAGTAGAGGTAATGAAAAGTCTCAATGAAGTGGGACTTCCCGAACAGAGCGTTTTGAAATTTAAAACCTACCCTAACCCTGTTTCAGAATCATTGACGATAGAGTTTACAAGGCCCTTAAACGGCACTTATTATCTCTTTGATGTTACAGGGAGGTTAGTTCGAAGCGAATGTTTCACAGAGAGTGCATTTGTGATCTTTTCGACTTCCAACTTGTCAAGGGGCTCTTATATATTAAAAGTTGAAAGTAATCAGCAGGTTAAAAATTCAATAATCTTCAAACAGTAGAGCTTTAGATTAGCGTACCAATTTTTTGATATCCCCGTTATTCTCCTTGAGAATAGAGATGTTATACGCTTCTACCGCTTTTTCTATTCTGAGCTTGCGAATAGACTCCCTAACGGCGATCGCCGGCCCAGTAATAATCACTATTGGGTATGCCGGTACGGTAACAATTCCCCAAAACGTATTCCATCCTCGGATTCTTTGTGCGGCCGCAAAGTGTCTGTACGCAGTAAAGTTTTGGTTCATGGCTATCAATTTAGCTTCCTTAACTGATAGAGTATCATTGCGGTAAATCACACCTTTTCTTTTGTAGGCGCGCATCTGATCTATTTTTTGGATGCTAGCATCAAATGCTATTGTATTGATGCTGGATTCGAAGCTTGAGTCACTGGTTTCAATCGAGTTATAGGGCTCTGAAAATTGTGATGAATCAAGATCGTTAGGGAGACTTGTCCAAGTCGTAGATTCCATTCTAGCACTATCTAGGACATTAGTATCGATCTCCTGCGTCGATTCAGTAGGCGACAGCGGAGGTTCTTCATTAACTACATCCTCTTCTTTAACTGCAATAACCCCTATTGTTGATATTGATTCATTGGTATTCTCAGGGTTGAGATCACTCGACCTTCGCTTCGTAGTTTTTGGAAGATCTCCTCCATTCCTGCGAATAAAGTTTCTCAAGTTTCTTAGCTCTTCATCAGTCAACTCCCAGTCGATTATTTTAGGGTAAGCACTAAAACAAGCAGTATAATCATCTACATATTTGAAGTTCAATCGATAACCGTCAAATAAAACGGATAGTTCATGAAACTGCGCGGGTGCTATTGACCGTACGATTCGAGCTTCTTTGTATAACGTAGACGTTACCTGCCCGTAAATCGTATTATTGAGAACTAATTCTTGCGCGTTCGCCGATATGCTGAAAAGCAGAATAAATATGGAATAGCGTATTTTCATCTTCGGATGTCGTTTACTACCAATATATTTACTTACCGACGTGTATCGTATATCTATTATTCTCAAAAGGTAACCATATAATTACTTGGTACCGCATTTTAATATCTCGTGTATCTGATATAAGTCATTTTTGAGATTACCGTATGCCCCTTTTTCTCTATTCACGGCAAGAAAAATCCCCTCCATTACAATTGCAATGGAGGGGATAAATACGTTTTGATTAAATACTAAACTAGCTTACTTCAAATCCTCGTTTAATAACATAGGAGCCGATCCATCGGTAAAAATCAACTTTGCATTTGGTGAATTCGATAACTTTTCAAAAACCTCTAAACTTCTCCACTTAATAATCTCGTCGGTAAGGCCTTCCGCTAATACCTTTTGTGCGTCTCGAGTACCTTCCGCTTCAATCTTTTTCCGCTTAGCTTCCAAACGCTCTTGTTCGAGCTCAAATTCCATACGTTGGGCAATTTGCTCTGCCTCTAGTTTGCTCTCAATAGCATCATACAGCCCCGGCGGT
>OCVR010000495.1_pt1 | contig 33133 bp, 56 predicted proteins | sample 1539091 | NCBI WGS metagenome assembly OCVR01 (sample SAMEA3355530, study PRJEB22509) | marine metagenome | biome: marine; feature: coastal ocean; material: water | place: USA | collected 2010-08-07 | depth 16 m | reverse complement strand
AAAAGGATCTACTTGAATTGCAGAGAATACTAGGACTTTTAGCAGATTATAAGAATCCTGACAATGAGAACAATATAGATGAAACTATTTAACCCTAAAGAATATCGGTCAAATAGAAATTTTATAAGAGGGGTAAAGGGTCAAAAACTCTTTACTTTCTTTTTATCTAAGGTTAGCACATTAGAGCCTTTTGATGAGCATAAAAGACCATGGAAAAAAACTAGAAAGATAAAAGGTGTTCAGCATTATGAAACGAATGCGATAATTGACTTTGTTTTACCTGATGGTGTTATAGTCAGGGTTCCGAGTGGTTTTGAATGGGATGGTGCTAGTATTCCTTTTTTGGCTAGGTGGTTAATAGGTCGCCCTATGGGTGATTATTCCCTAGCAGCTTTATTGCATGATTGGTTTTATAGCTCTAAAATATTAGGTTCTAAGGGTCGCAAAAAGGCTGATGAGTTGTTTTTATTAGCTATGGATTGTCTAGACATTTCATGGTGGAAAAGAAAAGCGATGTATCAAGGTGTTAGGATTGGTGGATTCAAACCATATAAAAACGAATCAAATGTGATAAATTGCAGGATTCTGTTTACAGGGATAAGTAAGTATAACCCATGGGGAGATTATATTAGGCATTTTAGACCATTTAATTAATCTATTTTTATGCTATGGATATACCAAATGCAGACGAGATAAAAGCAGCCTCAGGAGGTCTTGAGTGGCTTGTGGGTGGTGGGGGTGTAGGTGCATCGGGTTGGGTTTTGTACTTCTTATATGAGAAAGTATTTAAGAGATTTGAGGAATTTAATAAAAGAATAAATAAAATAGGCGATAAGCAGGTTAAAGCATTTGAATCTATCAACAAATTTGACGATTATATAACTAAGGATCGTGAGGCTTTTTTAGAATTTTTAAATGATTACAACCAATTTAAGAACAAGTCTGATTTAACACTGAAAAAAACAGACAAAATAAAGCTAAATTTAGTTGATAAGTTTAATGATTTAAAAACAGGTATAAACATCCAAGAGGGACGAGTAGTAGATCTTGAGAAAAAAGAGCGTAAAAACTATGAGGAGCTAAGGGATATGAGCAGCGATAATAAGATTATGGATAGAGAAATACAATATTTAAGAAGCGATATGAGTGATATCAAAGATTCCTTAAAGGAATTGACTAGAGTGGTTATAGAGTTAAAAGAGGATATTATTAAAATCGCAACGAATAAAAAATAGAGGGTTAATAGCCCTTTTTTTTCTTTTTATTTATGAATATAGTATAAATTAATTTATATTTATCCTAAAGAATAGGAGAATAAAGATGATTGAATATAAAGTTGAAGTAAATGAAGATGGATCTAAAACATGGTACTTGAATGATGAATTACATAGAGAAGATGGTCCTGCTATTGAAAACGCAAATGGAGATAAAAGATGGTATTTAAATGGTCAGTTACATAGAGAAGATGGACCATCTTGTGAATGGGCTAATGGAGATAAATCATGGTTATTAAATGGTCAGTTACATAGAGAAGATGGTCCTGCTGTTGAATATTCTAGTGGAGATAAATTATGGTACTTAAATGGTGAAGAACTAACTGAAGAAGAATTCAATAATAGAACTCAAACTAAAGAATTAACTATTGAACAGATAGAAGCTAAACTAGGATATAAGATTAAAGTAGTAGGAGATTAAATGAATAAATGGAAATATAAAAATTTGCAAATTCGTCACTGCACAGATGAAGAGAGGGAGAAATGGACAAAGAAAGCTCTATCCAATGGATACCATACACTAAGCTCCTATGTTAGAGATTTGCTTAAAAATTATGAGGATATAGGTTATGAAAATGATGCAGGTGATGTGCATCTAGCTATTTCTAGCTTTGATCCTGATTTAATATTATGCAATGAACCAAAAAAAAGATCAAGATATGTTAGATACTTTATCAATCAAAAAATAAAAGGGACAAAATGAAAGAACTATACAAAGCACTTGCTGAATTTCAACAAAAAGTACCTGTAATCTATCAAGAAACCACAGGACACAATTACAAATACGCATCTATTGGTCAGATTATTACAAAGATAAAACCGATTCTAGCAGGTTGTCATCTTGGTTTCAATCAAAGACTAAATGAAGGCAAGCTAATTACAACCATTTTTCATATTGATTCAGGTGAGTCTATTGATTCTATTGAGACTATCCCAAAGGTAGAGCTAAGAGGCATGAATCCCTATCAAAGCTATGGGAGTGGTATCACTTACTATCGTAGATATGCTTTAGCTACTATTTTAGGCTTAGTTACTGACAAGGATGAGGATGCTTGTGGCGATTTTGATAATGGTATAAATGATCCTGCTATTTCTTCTACTGCTTTTGGTGATGATCTAATTAATCAACTACATAAGCGGATTGTAGCTATACACAAGCAATTATCTAAGCAGGGTGATGTAGTTACACTAGATGATCTAATTGAAGCAGGTGAGGGTGAAGCTATCGCTGAATTTAACCTTTACAAGTCTGATTTAGTTAGTACAAAAGCTAAAGAGTGGATTGATGACCAACTAACCAAGCCTAGACAATCAGGAACTAAAGAAGCCTTGAGACAAAGGTGGAAAGATGCACAGGCTAAAGGATGGCTCACAGATTATGTTCAAGAGGCTATAAATAAAAAGGTGGCTGAGTTAGATGATTAGAGCTATGATAGAGTCACATAGATACGAAAGTAAAAAAGGCTTTAAAAAATGGTCAATGAAAATGCCATACTTTAAAATGAAAGATGATTGGGAAATTAAAGTAGCACCTCCATTCGGGGGGGCTGTTGCTAGATTTTCAATAAAAGGATTAAATAAAGAGGCATCAATTTATTTTGATGTTGATGATTCATTAGCTTGTGTTGGTGAACCTTATTGGGAGCTTATGTTTACTAATGCTGATGATGTTGAAAGATTTTTGTTTGATGAGTTTGATAGTTTATATAAAAGATTATGTGAGGAATTATGATTAATCAAGTAAGAATAGTGAGAGTTAGTTCACATCCTGATCATGGTACTTTTGGTGCATGGCTTTTAAATAATCAGCCTATGGCAGTGACTTTAGAGCCATATCACCGAGAAAATGAACGGAATATATCTTCTATACCATCAGGTCAATACATCATGGAGAGGGTTAATAGCCCTACCTATGGTGATACTTTTGAAGTGACTAATGTACAAGGTAGATCAAAAATTTTGATTCATTGGGGCAACTTAGATGATAATACAGAGGGGTGCATTTTACTAGGAGAGTCTTTGGGCTTGTTGAATGGTGATTGGGCGGTTTTATCTTCAAGGATCGCTTTCACTGAGTTTATGACCTCAATCGGTGATGCTAAAGAAATATATTTAACTATTGTAGAGGCTTATTAGTGATTAAGGATATTTACCAAAAAGTTAAACAGATATTAGAAGAAAATAAAGAATACAAGAATAATCAAGTTTTTCTAATAATGGCAAAGCATGATGGTTTTTTAACAGGTTCTGATATATGTAATGCGATGTGGGGTGATAATCTATCTTTTAGCTTTGAGACTATTACAAGGACAATAAGGAAAGTTAGGGAGGAATGCCCTGAGTTGAGAGATAAAAAGTATATAAAGCGGATTGAAAAATTAGAGCCACAAGTGAGAGCTGAGATAAATGAGTTTCATACACAAAAGATTAAGCAAGGGGGTTTATTTTGAGCACAAGATCAACTATTAAATTAACTGAGAACAATGAGCACATATATTATGACCTAGATAATAAGACAATAACTATTGAGTTAGATGAGTGTTCAATTACCGATAAAGATACTGATTTGGATAATTTTTATGTTGATATTGATATATCATCAAAAGTCGGCATTTTCCTTATGCAAAATTTAGTTAGTAAGAATTGGAATGGAAAGGATTTTAGAGGTTGAGAGCTGCTAATGTGGATAAAAATCAGAAGTCTATTGTAAAGCATTTTAGGTTTTTAGGTGCTTCGGTAACTCACTTGCATAGTGTCGGTGGTGGTGTTCCTGATCTTTTAGTGGGTTATAATGGGGTTAACTATATGGTAGAAGTGAAAAATTTAAAAGGTAAACTAAATGAAAAGCAGGTTGAATATTTCAATAATTGGAATGGTCAAGTATGCGTAATAAGAACAAATAATGAAGTAGATGAACTACTTGGATTGAAAGGGCTATAAAATGGCAAGTTTAAACAAAGTAATGGTGATAGGGAAGTATAATTACTATATTTTTGTTTATGAATATAGTTGAGATGTATCAGTCAGGAATGTCTATACCTGAGATATCAAAAAAGACAAATGTTGCTCTTAGTAGCGTAAGAAACAAACTTATAAAATTTGGTTGTCAGTTAAGATCTAGGCAGGAAGCTGTAAGAATGGCATTCAAAGATGGTAAAGTTCCAAGCCGAAAGGGGGTAAAGTTACCTCCAAGATCTAATGATTGGTGTGAAAATATAAGTAAATCTCTAATTGGCAAAGGTAGAGGTTTTTCTATAAAGCCTAGTGGTTATTTGGAATATACATCAGGTAAAAATAAATTCAGATCAATTCATGTAGTTGTTATGGAGAAAAAAATCGGAAGAAAACTTTACTCTAACGAATGCGTTCACCACATAGATCACAATAAGCAAAATAATGATATAAATAATTTACAACTAATGACTAGATCTGAGCACGCAAGATTACACGCAACGGAAAATATTTTAAAAAGAAAAAGAGATGAAAAAGGAAGGTTAATTTAATGGCAAGTTTAAACAGAGTAAGTGTGATAGGGAATTTAGGTCGTGATCCTGAGGTTAGAACTACCCCATCAGGTTCAAAGGTGGCTAGTTTTTCACTAGCAGTTACTGAGCGATTTAAAGATAAAAATGGTCAGCAGAAAGAAACAACAGAATGGGTTAATGTTGTTTTATGGAAAAGACAGGCTGAAATATGTGAGCAGTATTTACGAAAAGGCTCATCTATTTATTTGGAAGGAAAAATGCAAACACAAACATGGGATGATCCAAATGGTGTTAAGCGGTCAAAGGTAGAGGTTGTAGGCTCAAACTTTCAAATGCTAGGTAGTAAGTCAGGAGAGTCAAAAAAAGACCTTGATGGATACCCTAAAAGCTCACAAGCACAGAATCCAACTTATTCACAAGCTCCAATCACAGGCTATCCATCGGCAGAGATACCTTCTTATGAAGATAATATGCCATTTTAAATACATAGGGGATTTTAATTAATCCCTTTTTTCACTTGGATTCGTAAAGATTAATTTGTATTTTATGGGTAGAGTTAAACGAAAGGAATAAATATGGAACAAATATTTCACTCATACGATAAATGGGAAGATCATAAAAACGGATTTTATGACAATGTTTCAGGTAAGAATAGAACTGAACTAGAGAACAAAGTTTTTGAGCTATTTGAAAACGAAAAAATTTGCACTGAGTATATGTTTAGAGTTGTAAATGAGTGGAGATACTCTTGTGAGCACAACTTAAGCAATAACTCAATGAATAAGATAGCTTATATAGGTCAGTCTGCTTGTTGTTTATATGGTGGTGTTCCTTCAACTATTACAATGGATTGTTGGTCACACTTAGATTTGGACGTAAGAGAAAGGGCTAATAAAATAGCTGAGAGGGTTTTAGCGTTTTGGGAGGATATGTATGCCGAAGAATAGATTAGAAATGAATGTTTATGAAGCAGCTAAACAAAGAATAGAATGGACTTTTGATAATTTTGAAAGAGTATATCTTTCTTTTTCAGGGGGGAAAGATTCAACAACAATGCTTCATATTGCTGTTGATGAATGTAAAAAGAGAAATGTCAAAATGGGTCTTTTATTAGTTGACTTGGAAGGTCAATATAAGTTGACAATTGAGCATATGAAGATAATGCTTGATGAATACAAAGACTATTTAGATGTACATTGGGTTTGCTTACCTATTCATTTAAGAAATGCTGTTTCTGTTTATGAACCATTTTGGATGTGTTGGGATAAAGATGTAGAATCTGAGTGGATTAGAGGTTACCCCAATGGGGCAATTACGGATGAATCATTTTTCCCATTTTTTGAGAAAGGAATGGAGTTTGAAGAATTTGTTCCTGAGTTTGGGGAATGGTACTCTCAAGGCAAGTCAACTGCCTGTATGGTTGGAATCAGAACTGATGAGTCATTAAATCGTTACAGAACAATAACTAGCAAGGTTAAAGTAAGGAAAGATGATAAGTGCTATACAACAAAAATAACTGAAAATGTATTTAATGTTTATCCTATTTATGATTGGACTACTGAAGATATATGGGTATATCACTCTAAATTTAAAAATCATCGCTATAATGAGCTTTATGATATGATGCACAAGGCAGGTTTATCAATTCACCAACAAAGAATTTGCCAACCTTATGGTGATGACCAAAGAAGAGGGTTATGGCTATTTCATTTAATTGAGCCTGAAACATGGGCTAAAGTTGTAGCTAGGGTTAATGGTGCTAATTCAGGTGCTTTATATATTAATGAAAGTGGATCAATTACAGGTTACAATAGTATTAAAAAACCCGATGGTCACACTTGGAAGTCATTTGCTGAATTATTTTTAAGCTCAATACCTGATGTAACAAAGGATCATTATTTAAATAAAATATACACATTTGAGAAATGGTGGGAGTGTCGTGGATACCCTGATGGCATTCCTGATGAGGCTCCACAAATATTAGAGAGCAAGAAGCTTGCTCCTAGTTGGAGAAGGGTTTGCAAGTCATTATTAAGGAATGATTATTGGTGTAAAGGATTGGGTTTTACTCAGCAAAAAACAAAAGCTTATAAAAAATATTTAGAGATGAAGAAGAAACGAAGACAAGAAGCGAAATATATGGAGAACGCAAATGTATAGCTCAATGAAAGAAATGTTAGAAAAGATTGAATCAATGGATATTGAAACTAAGGTAAATGCAATTAACATAGTTAAAAAGCATTTGCATGAAATATCTCCATTTAGTAGCGAACCTGTTGATTGTGTTTTATGGGTTAAAAATGATTCAGTTCACGCTAATGATTACAACCCAAATAGTGTTGCACCTCCTGAGATGGAACTTTTAAGGCATTCAATTTCTCAAGATGGATACACGCAACCTATTGTATCAATGGAAGAAGAAGGTGGCACTAGGGAGGTTATTGATGGATTCCACAGAAATAGAGTAGGTAAAGAGTGTGCAGATATCCAATCAAGAGTTCATGGATATTTGCCTGTTGTGACAATTAACAACTCACAAACAGGATTGAATGATAGAGTAGCTTCTACAATTAGGCACAACCGAGCAAGAGGAAAGCATAGAGTAGAATCTATGAGTGATATTGTTGTAGATCTTAAACGTAGAAATTGGAGTAATAAGAAAATATCTAAAGAACTAGGTATGGATTCTGATGAGGTTTTAAGATTGGCTCAGATATCAGGACTTCAAGAATTATTCCAAGATAAGCAGTTCACTCAAGCATGGGACGAAAAAGAATAAATTATTCAGGGGATTTTAATTAATCCCTTTTTTTATTGCCAATGTACTAATTAATTTATATATTCTGTAAAGAAGCAAACGAAAGGTATCAAAATGATTAAAGATTTTTCACATATCACAGAAGATTTTATTTTAGAGCAAATTGAAGGTGTTTGTTTAAATTTGGCTTTTCTTATTAGAGACGATAAAATTAAGCGAAAATTAGCTAAGGATATTACTACCTCTTTAGATGATTATTTATTTGAAGTTGGAAAAGAAGATGTAATGAGCTGCGGAGATATTTATAAAAAGGTGAAAAAGGAGTTAGGCTTATGAGAAGCTTACTCTATACAATCGCTAAGCTACTAGGCGATATAAACGCAATTCAGCGAGGTCGCATATCAGAGCGATTATTCAATAGAGGACTTGGGAAGGTCTTTGGGAGGTTTTTTAGATGATATTGGTGTGTAAGTCTTGCGGAGTTGATTTTAAGCCATACACAAGGCACATGAGGTACTTTAGAGGCGATATAGTGAATTGCCCTATAAGATGTGGCGGTAATGCTATAATAATTGATAATATAATACCTGAACAGGATTTAGAAATAATTAAAAAAGGGGATAATAATGCAGTGGAGAAGTAACTATAAATTAGTTGGTGGTTTTTGGGTTAAATGTTATTTAACTACTAAGGACTACAAGAACAGAAAAGCGATGTTAAAGACCTTTAAAACAGGGCGAAAATAAGCTATAATTGAACTCAGAGCGTCCAAACTCTATTAAAAATTTATCTATCAGGTTAGCTATTGCTTTCAGACTAAGGGTTCTTGTTGGACGCTCCCCTTAGTCACCTGATGGAGTTTTTTATATGAATAACAATTACTTTTTTTCACACGATTTCAATGCTCATGTAGACTTGAAGATGGTTGAAATAAGAATGAAATATGGTTGGGAAGGTTATGGTATCTTTTGGGCTTTATGTGAAATAATATCATCAAATGATAAACCTATCCAAGAATCTCAAATTAAAGGTCTAGCTTTTAACCTTCATATAGACAAAGAATACCTTGCAGAATTTATTGGGTTTTGTATTGATATTGAATTATTTGTTGATACTGATAATGGCATAACTTCGCTGTCACTTGAGAGAAGGTTATACCATAAACGAGAAAAGTCACGCAAGGCAAAAGAGTCTGCCAAAAAGCGTTGGGAAAGCAAAAGTAAAGCAAATGCCATTCAATCGCAAAGCGAATGCAATGCGAATGCAGAACATAAGCAAAGCGAATCTAATGCAAACAAAACAAAACAAAACAAAACAAAACCTAAACAAGAAATATCTACTAAAGTAGATATAGTGAGTAAACTCACTGCACAAGATCAATTCAAAAATGAGATAAATAATCTTTTTCCTAGTATTGATGGTTTCAAGGTACAGGATGCTCATGATTTTTATGATTATTGGACTGAGCCTGATAAAAAAGGCAAAATGCTAAAAGACAAGCAGAAAACATGGGATACATCAAGAAGAATGAAAAGGTGGATAAATAACAAGAATGATAATTCTAACTTACAGAATAAAAGCAAATCATTTGCCGAGCAGGAATATGATTTTAAGAAAGACAAAGTGAGAGAGAACATAGAATGGATCAAAGAGATGCAGCAAGCAAGAACTTTGAATATGTACGAAGGGGATGAGGTTGGAAAAATTAATTAAGTTCACTGATTTTTTAATACAAGAGATAACACAAGATTGGATCTTAGCAGGTCGGTCTGATCGGATTGATAAAGATGCAATAATGATACAGGCTAGGGCTATCGCTGAGGAGCTAATTAAAGACTATCCAAGTCTAGCATTAAGCTATTTACATTTATTGCCTAAAATCATACGCAAAAGAGGTGATAAGATAGATTGGAAGTCTATCGCATCTGCTTTAGATTCTCCTGAGTACCAATTTGATGTTAAAGATGTAATTGATCAAGAGAGAAAAAACAGACCTCAGATAGGTTTTAGTGAATCCATACCATCAGCATTATGGAAGTCAGTGCAAAGAGTAGTTATAACTGATTCTATGGGGACACCTAATGACTATGAGGGTGATGTGTATTTTGATCGGGTTTTAGAGTATCGTCAATTTTGGACTGATAATAAGAATGCGATTCTAGGAAAGGTTGAGGATTTATATATTAGTTTGCAGCAAGCAGGATGGAAAGAAGATCACGAATACACAGGGAGAGAAATGCAATGATGTTACCAAAGAAAGAAAACCACAAGGATATATCTAATTATAACCGATACCGAGAGAAAAGCGATTTATGTGAGAGGTGCGGTGCGGTTGCTCATGATGTGCATCATATTATATTCAGAAGCGGTGGTCGTAGGGATGACCGAGATAGCAATCTAATCGCTTTATGTCGCCCGTGCCATTCTCAAGCTCATGGAGTTGATTCAAAGCTAATGAGAAATATTCTATTAGATATCAAGGCAGGTAAGTGATGATATTTACATACATATTTCATGGATCATGTTTAGAGTTAAGTTTAGATTATTACAATAAACGTGAGATACATATAAATGATTACAATATTACTGATATTTATATGGGGTTTTAGATGCAATTAGAAGTAGATATGCAAAATGGTAGAGCTATTGATAGGGATAAGGTGCAAAGAGCTTTTCAAACTATTGGAGATGGTCAATATCTTATAACCTTTGATAAGTTGCCTCTAAAACATTCAGATTCACAAAGAAATTATTTTAATGGTGTTATAGTTGATTATTATAAAAAGCTATGGAGAGATGTAAAGGGCAACTTTCATAAGAATATTGTAAAAGGTATGATTAAGTCTATGTTTTTAAAAGAAGAGATTATCTGTGAGATATCAGGTGAAGTTTTTGAGATAATTAGGGACACTAGAGATTTAAGTATATCTGAATATGATGAATTGATACAAAATGCTAGATTATGGTATCAACACGAAACAGGCGAGGAAATACCAAAGCCAAGTTATTATGCGAAAGGGCTAAAAAATGCAAAAGGAATATAATTTATTAAAAAGCAGCATGAACTCATTAAAGAGGGTTCGGGATTCATGCGGAAAGTTTGAGGATAAGTTGGAAGTTGCTTTAAGTGATGAGAGTGAGGGGGGATGTCAAATAACAGAAAATGAAATGAACAATTTATATATTGCCTTGTCTGATATATCAAGAGAGAGTGATTTTTGTAAAATTATAATGCGTGATACCCTTTTTGGTTATCGCTTAGATTCAAGAAAGGCGAAAAATGGCTAGATTAGAAAAAGATCATAAATTCAAATTTAAAGAGTTAATAGAAGGTCATGAGCCTGTAAAATTGACTCAAGATAGTGCAGGTTATGATGTGTTATCTTCTGAGACAATCAACATGGAAATTGGCAAATGTTACTATGTAGGCTTAGGCATTTGCTTAGAAGATGCTCCAAAAGATTACTATTTAGAGTTGCATCCAAGGTCAGGTTTTAGAGCTAGGTCAGGCTGTGAGGGTATAGGTGTGATTGATAGTGATTACAGGCAAGAGATAAAAATGATTCTTTATCCAAAAAATAACTATATTATAAAGAAGGGTGATCGTATTGGTCAATTAATCCCTAAGAAAACATATAATGTAATGGACTGCAATATCATTGGTAATATTCGCAATGGTGGTTTCGGTTCAACAGATTAGGCTAGATTGATCATCTAGTCTACGGGCGACTCATCCCTTTCGTTCTTTCTTTTGAGTCGCCCTTTTTTTATTGCAAAAATAGAAATAAGTTTTTATATTGAAAGAAAGAACACAACGAAAGGTGAAAAGATGAGTATTGAATTATACGACAAAGGTTTAACTGATGGTAAAATGAATCTGATTGAGTTTTACGCATTACCCAATATTGAATGGGTATTAAGGGAGATTGACCGAGGTGCAAGACCTGAGTACATTAAAAAGTTATTACAAGGTTTTAGAGATGATTATAAAGAAAGACTGAAAAATGAAGCTATTCCCTCTGAATGAGCAGCCATATATAGACTTGATTAGATATGCTCCAATGGAGGACAGACTAGACTACTCTTTTCAATTTATTGATGAGGTAGTCGTGTTATTTCAAAAATATGGAGATATGAAAAACAGCAGTGCTTTGGTTTCATTGATAAAATATGGTTTTAAATGTTGGAAGAAAATATGCAGGTATGAAATAGTTATTCATGTGGATGATGAGGGTTATGAGTATTTATTAGAAAAGCAAACCTATCCTGATTATCTGATGAATAGATTTTTAATGACTGCTGAGAATGAGTATGATTATAACAATATGAAAATGGCAATCATGGGTATTTATAAACATTTAGGGTTTAGATATATTGAAGCAGGCAATTTTAACGATTTTAAGGGATTAGATGCAAAGAATTAAATCAATAGTGATAACAAAAAAGAATGAACAAAAAGAGTTTAAAAACTTGGTAACTGCTGCGAAGTTTTTAAACAAATCAACCACAGATATAGAAACAGCTTCAAAGTATGATAAAAAGCTCAAGGGATGGGATGTATCATTAAAATATATCGGTGGATGCGTTGAATGTGGAGCCGAGATACACAGGTTGGATACATTATGTCATAAATGTTACATAAAGGGCTTAGACTATGATCCAAACCAATCAGAGCGAAGCGAAATAGGGTCACAAGTACAGAACTATGATCAAATTAGGGTTTAAAATATTATTTACATTTTATTTGAAAGGGAGATGAAATGGAAGAGTACAACGATATAACAGATAAAAGGATGAAAACAAAATACTTGCTAGGCTTGGATGATTCGGATTTTATCAGGCTAAGTAGTAAAAAAGGTTTATTAGACAAAGTTTACAATCTAGTAGATCTTACCATTAAGCAAAAAGAACAAATAGACAATTTAAGTAATCAGCTAACAAGAACAAGCAAAGCTAAAACAGAAGATAGATTGAATGGTGTTCAAAAGCTAGATAAAGACACCCTAGAAGTCATAGAGACTTATGAGACTATGAAGCAAGCAGCTAAAGAAAACAATATGCACAGAAACAAGCTATCCAAATATTTTTTTAATGGTGATAGTGAATGTTCGGGATTTAAGTGGAAAAAATTAGGTAAATGTAAAACCTGTCAGCACTGCGGCAAAGTTGATGTGCTAGATCAATTTGCTAAAAGATTTGTAAAAAATGGTGTTCAATACTATAAAAGCACCTGTTTAGATTGTTATTCAAAAGGTAAGCAATGATAAATAAATACACTAAAGACCTAGATAAGATCCTAGAGACAATAAAACAAAGCTCTAAAGATGATTACAGGGAAGGATTAAAAACAGGGCTAGAAATAGCTAGAAACCTATATATAGCACATGAAAGGGAATAGATGCGATTATTAAAACTGATATTTATATTAATCCTTAGTCTGATTGGTTTTCCCTTTTGGCTTGTGGGTATATTATATGGAGAGTTTAGATTAAGCTTTAAGGTGGGTAAAATGACCATAGAAAAATTATATGATGAGGTTTTAGGGTGATAGCTGAGTATCTGAGATATACTAGAAAAGTAAGTATTGAAGAAATCCACAAGATATTTGATGATCTTGAAATATGGCTAAATAATGAAAGGTGGGAATAATGGATAGAATAAGCCCAAAACAAGAAAAGTTTTGCCAAGAATATATAAAAACAGGGAATGCTACTCAGAGCTACATTTTAGCAGGATATGACGAAAAAGCTGCTGAACAAAATGCTAGTCGCTTGATTAGAAATGACAAGGTATCTAAAAGGCTAGATGAACTAAAAAAACTAGGTGAGGATAAGTTTAAGATAGATAAGGCTTTCTTAACTGAGAAATACCTAGAGATACATGATAAAGCTATGGAAGGGTCTATAAATGTCTCTAAGGGGGCTTTAGACTCACTTGCTAGAATGTGGGGTTTAAACGAAGCTGATAGGATTGATTTAACTTCAAAAGGCGATAAATTACAAAGTATTGATTACTCAGCTTTATCAGAAGAAGCTTTGAAAGAGATAGCAAATGCACCTAAGTCCTCAGACTAGAGCCAAAGTAGAACTATATAAAAGGCAGCAATTTGATGATTTAGGTTTATTACCTAAACAGATCGAAGCCCTTAAAGAACTGCATCCGATGAATAAGGAGTGCAGGGTTCTGACTTATGGAGGCGGTGCTTTTGGTGGTAAATCGTGGCTCATTGGTTTTTGGCAGGTTATGAATGCTCTAGGCTATGAGGGTATAAAGCAATATATTGCAAGGAATGAACTAAAAAGGCTCATGAGTTCTACTTATGTGACCTTTCTCAAGGTTGCTGCATCTCTTGACTTAGTTGCTGATGTTCATTGGAGGTTGGATGGCAAGTACAATGTAATCATATTTAAAAACGGATCTAGGATAGATTTACTAGATGTGTCTTATCAACCTAGAGATCCATTATATGAGAGATTCGGATCAACTGAATATACTTGTGGAGCTAATGAGGAAGCAGGAGAGATACATTTTGATGCTTTTGATATTCTATACACGAGAACAGGCAGACACCTAAACAAAGAACATAATTTTTATCCTAAAAATCTAAATACTGCTAACCCTAAAAAGAATTGGCTATATGATTATTTTTATAGACCTTGGAGGGATGGCGAGCTAGAAGAAGATTATAGATTTATCCAATCTTTACCAACGGATAATACTTTTGGTGATCCTCAGTATATTGAATCCTTAAAGAAAACTAAGGACAAGGTAAAAAGAGAAAGATTACTCTTTGGTAATTGGGATTATGAAGATGATCCATCTAAACTCATGGATTATGATAAGATTTTAGATATGTGGACAAATAGCCATGTTCAAGGCGGCAAAAAATATATCACTTCTGATATTGCAGGTCGTGGATCTGACCATTTTAGAGTTTGGGTATGGGATGGATTCAAGGTGATACACCGATATAATGAAGCTAAGAGTACAGGCAAAGGTATCATTGACAAGATAGAAGCCTTAAAGACAAAGTATAGCGTTCCTAATTCTCAGATTGTATATGATGGTGATGGTATTGGAGGTGGTTTATCGGGCTTTATGGCTAATACACATGAGTTTTTAAACGGATCAAGTGCCAAATTAGGCAGGAATTACAAAAACCTTAAAAGTCAATGTGCTTTCATGTTAGCGGAAAAGGTAAATGATGCTGATATTTATATTTGCGATGGTGATCCCACTGATAAAGCTGAGATAGTAGAGGAATTTGATCAACTCAAGAGGGCTAAAGTTGATTCAGATGCTAAATTAGAGATTATACCTAAAGAGGCTATGAAAGAACGATTAAACAGATCGCCTGACCATTTAGATAATGCCATTATGCGTATGTATTTTGAGCTATCAGGTGGGGTTAAAGCCTTCAATCCTGACTTTTTTTAATTTTTTTTTATCAAAAGGGTTGTCAGTAATAAATAGTTTGTATATCTTTTGTATAACAAAGAAGCGAAAGAGGAAAAAATGAATAACTCACATATCTCAAATAACTCAAAAAAATTAGAAACTCTACTTGACTCAGATCCTAAAGACTTTATTTTATTAAGAAGTCTTGCTCACAGCTTAAAGGCAGGAGAGTTGCAGGATGTTATATGGTTGACTCAAGATTTCATGTATACAGAGAATCAAAAGAACGCCTTTAATATTGTTAATTCAATTTACGAATATAAAAGATCAAACCCTTAATTATGGACTTATTTGATAAAAGACTAGACTTCACAGATTTTAAGAATAGGCTTGTTAAGGCAGGCTCTATTTTTAAGATTAATAAAATTGACAAATCAATAGCTTATCAGTTTATTAAGGAATACCACTATTTAAAAGATGCTAAGTTCTTTGCTAAGTGCAATGATGTAAAGAAATTCGGTTTAATAGATATTTACAATCTTAAAGATTTTGTTTAAGGAGAAATAATGAAACTTAAAGCACTAAGAATGACAAATGAGCTAATTGAGAAGGTACAAGCCCAAGCTAAAAAAGAAGAAAGATCTTTTTCTAGTATGGTGAGGGTTTTGGTAGCTAGGGGCTTAAAGGATAGCTAATAGCCTTGAAAAGATTTATATTTAAGTTATAACTTTGCAAAGGTTTCAAGATGGCTAATGATAAAAACGCTAACTACAACTCACACCCATATCAAACTAATTCATGGGTGAATGTAGCTTTAGAGCATAATAAATACCAATTTTTAAAAGATTCAAGATATGGCACAGGTGGATATCAAAATGGTATGTACATAGTACCCCATAAAAGAGAAGATCAAAACACCTACGATCTGAGAAAATCAAAATCATATTTTAATAATCAATACAAGGCTATCCTTGATGCACACTATAAACCCATTTTTAAGAATAAAGCAGCTAGGACTATCTCAGAATCAACACCTGAGCAATATAGAGTTATTTACGAGGTCTTTGAAGATGATGCAGATGGAAAAGGTAACTCAATCCAAAAGACCATGGAGCAGGCAGCAGGATGTTGTAAGAACTTAGGAGCATCTTTTTTAGTTGTAAATAATGACACCGAGATAGATAGTACCATTGAGGATGTATTAGAGTCTAGGATGGGTGTACCTTATGCCTTTATTATTACACCTGATATGGTCAGTCAATACACTACGGACTCATTTGGTAACTTGACATCATTGGAATGGTATCAACAGGATGGTGACAAGACTTTTGATAAATATGGTGATACAGGCGATGGAACTAATGGCTTCCCTGTTTCTCCTAATTCTATTGATTCAGATAATGATGTAATGATAGTTGGTGTAAATGTTGATTATTGGTATATCCGAGTAAATGGACAAGTTCAAATAGTAAGTGAGAATGCAATAGGTGTTTTACCTGTTGTTAGATTGGTAGAGGATGAGAATGCTAATATTATCCCTATGCCCTCACTTTACTCAGTGGCAAGGATTCAAAATAGAATCTTTAATCTTGATTCAATCATAACTGATGTATCGGATAATCAAGGCTTTTCAATTTTTACTATGCCTAGTCATCCTGATAGTGGGGTAGAGTTTGGAACTACTAAGGGCATCAGTTACCCTATGGAGTCAAGTAATAAGCCTGAATTTATAAGCCCTGATGCATCACAACTAAAAACCTTGATAGACCTTGAAAGCTCCTTAGTTAATATGATGTATCAAGCAGGGGTAGTAAATCACCTTCAAAGATTTCAACAATCGGCAGAATCTAAGGAAATAGACCGAGCTAGGTTAAATGATTTGCTAGGTACTTTTAAAACTCAGATAGAAGAAGCAGAAGAAAAGCTTATGCAGATCTTTGGTTTATATGTGGGTTATGATTATGAGTATCAAGTCAGGTATTCTGATGACTTTGGTATTAGTACACTAAGCGAGCAGATAGATAGATTCTTATCAATAGATGCTACAAGGGTCACTAATGCGGTTTATACACGCATGGAAAAGGATCTAGCAGATAGCCTTTTTGATTTTAAAGATGAGACTATGAAAGAGGAATTTTTAGAACAAATTGAGTTAGAGAGATCATCTGTACAGAGAGCGAGCCAAATAGATAACCAATTCTAATTTTAAGGGAGGTTGAAAAATACCTCTTTTATTTATTGAATTTATAATAATTAATTTATATCTTAATAACTACTAAAAACGAAAGGACACAAAATGGCAGCAAGAAAGACACAAAAACCCTTCATCCCTAGAGGCGAAACACCTATCAAACTTTTATTTGATTATACAGATTACACAACTACCAAAGAGATAGCTGAGGCGGTAGGTGTAGCCCCTAACACGATTAGAAGATGGGATAATGAAGATGATTGGAGAGCTTGGGCTTTGCAAAAAATAGGCTTTGAAATAGTCTATGTAGGACTAGACGAGGAAGAGGAAGAGGTAGAGGTAGAAGAATGAACCTAAAGCAAGCAATACAGATACTAGACTACCATCAAAAATGGAGGCTAGGAATTGAGGAAAATATGATACATGAAACGAAAACGCTAACTCAGGCGATTGATATAATTTTAGAACATTTTAAGGATAAAGAAGAATGAACAAAGTTGAAGCCTATACAATAGCAATATTTATAATAATCATTTTTAGTATATTAGGATCATGAAGCCAAAAGAAACCAACGAAGAAATAAGTAAACTTGTAAAGGGTTTTGATATTGCCTATGGTAAAGCAATATCACCTTTTTTAGTTTGGTTAAATGATCAACTTAGAAAGATTGGTGACAGAACTATTAAGCAGGTAGTTGATGCAGGTTGGAAGCTATTTGATTTAGATAAAAAGATCGCTGATTCAGTGGTAAATAATGCGGTAACAGGTGCTATAATCAAAGCGAAGTCAATGAATCCTAATGTAGAGATCAATGAGAGAGCCTTGAGAGGTGCTATAAACGATGTTGCATGGGCAAGCGATCAAATAGACCTAAGAAACAGAAACAAGCGAGCAACTACATCTACAAAGCGATATATCATAAATGCTATTAAGGTAGATTTTGAATATGCTAGTGACTTTCAAGACAATCTAAAACGAATCAACAACCATATCACTAAAACAGGTCAAGTAAATGAATCTTTCTTAAGGGCTAGAGTTCGCAAGATGTCACAGGATATAAGGGGTATCGGTTTTGCAAAAGACTATGAATCTGAGCTAAGACTACTTGAAAAAGAGATAAAAAACCTTAAAGCGATGAACTACCCAACCTCAGAGACTAAAAAGGCTTATGAGAGGTTTATTAAGGCGGTAAGAAGTCAATCGGTTGAATCTGTTGAGAAGTCTATTGATAACATGGTCAGGACTAAAGCTAGGTATATCTCAAGGCGAATCGCAAGAACTGAAACAGCTAGATCACAACTAGATAGCTTTTTAGCAATGAGTCAAGATGATGAGGATGTGATTGGTTATAGATGGAACTTAGATGCTAGTCACAATATCACTGATATTTGCGATGTAAATGCTAGGTCAGATTTTGGATGGGGTAGGGGTGTATTTCCTAAGGACAAATTACCTCCTATGCCTGCTCATCCTAATTGTGTATGTTATTTCACTGAGGTAATAATAGATGATGATAATCCTCTTGAACCTTCTTATTTTGATTATGCCAAGGGTGGTGATAAAATGCTAAAAAATTTATCAGTTAAAAAGCAAACCGAGGTGATGGGTAGCAAAGAAAGAAGAGAAGCCTACAATAATGGCGAGCCATGGGACAAAGCTATTATCAATGAGCCTAAACTAGATACGATACAGGGTAGATTTGATAAAGCAATAAAAAGTAAATTTATTTAGTTCATCTTTTTTTATCACTTTTATATTAATTAATTTATATTTATATCATAATCAAACGAAAGGGTTATAAAATGGATCGTTTTAAATTACCAACAAAATCAGAAGAACAAGCAGCAGAGTCAAAGCACGATGATATAAAAGTAATCTTAGAGCATCATAAATATGATTTTATTGAATATTGCATTGATGGTGATAAGATTATGGTTTTTGATAGAGTTGAAGATACTCTAAAAGAGTCAGATGCTGAATATAACATATTGGATACTATTCAATACCATTTGGAGTCTATGGATGCTGATGAGCTAGTTAGAGTAGCAAAGCTAATTGAGGAAATAGGTTAATGAAATACTTGATCATCATCTTACTAGGGCTTTCATTAGCCCATAGTTATACTCAACTTACTCTAGTAGATTGTCAGATAAAAATAGGTGGCTATCAGGGTTTATACAGATCATTTAGTGGAGAGTATTATACTTTAAATTTTAGAAGTTATTGCCCATACACATATACTATTAAATGACTGCTAGGAAAGACTAGCATTATGAACGAGTGGCGAAATTGGTAAACGCTACAATCAAACGGAGGATATTCTTCGGAACAGCTACTGCAGTGCTAAACCTAGTAGATTGTAATTGCAGGTTCAAATCCTGCCTCGTTCAATCTCCCTCAAAAGGCTCTCAAGTTAATTCTTGGGGGCTTTTTTTGTGTTTTATGATAAAATATTATGTAAACTAAAAAAAATGTATATTTATTATGTAAACTAAAACCTTAATGAGGTCGCTTTATGAGTGAAGAAAACAATACACCACCAACTGAATCTAATGGATCAAGTGATGTGGAGAAGCTACAAGCTAAGAACGGCGAAATAATCGGTAAAAATAAAGAGCTAAAAGAAGCAAATACTTCTCTAGCATCTAAAATACAAGCCTTAGAGGGGACTTTATCATCTCTAGGTAAGTTAGTAGGTGTTCAGGATGGGGAAGATATAACTACCAAGGCTCAAGAGCTGATTAGAGCCAAAGAACAAGAAGCCTTTGATAAAATGAGTGAATCTGAAAAGTTATCTCATAGAATCCAAGAGATTGAATCTGCATTGACTCAATCTAAAATGGAAAAAGAAAAGGCAGAAAGTGAAGCTTTAGGCTTGCGTATTGATTCAAGTTTAAAATCTGCACTAACTAAAAACGGAGTTGTAGATGAGGCTATTGATTTAGCTTTAGTCGGTTTAAAATCTAAAAATGATATTAGAGGACTTGAAAACGAAAACTTAATTGTAGGTGATTCTCAAAGCACGATTAGTTCTGTTGTAGAGCAATTCCTACAAAGCAATAAATATTTAGTCAAGAACCCTTCTAAATCAGGATCAGGCTTTAATGGTGGCTCTGTGGAAAAAGGTGCAGAAGTAAAACAAGCACTAAAACAAGCAAGAGAAAGTAGAAACTTCAGCGGTGTTGTTTCTCAAATGCTTCAAACACAAAGAGGAGGCTAGTATATGTCTGTTTCAGGATATGGTACTACACAGAATAACCCTAACTACCTAGGGGTTTTATTTGAAATTGGTCAAAACGCTACACCTGTATTGAACATGGTCGGTGGCATTAATGGGGCACGTCCTGTGTCATCTGTTAATTTTGCCCTAAACACTAACTATGCTTTGAACTCAGCAGCTCAACCTTCTATCTCAGAAGATGCATCTGTTTCAGGTGTAACTGCTACAACTTATGATCAATCACAAGATGAAAATGCAGTTCAAATATTTCAGCGTACTGCTGAGGTATCTTATGCTAATTCATCTGATGTATCAACTCTTGCAGGTGTTCCTGCATGGGCAGGTGAAAACCAAGTGACTGACAAAATGGGTGCTCAGGTGACTCGTAATCTTCGCCAAATGGCTATTGATTTAGAGTACACTATGATCAATGGTGTCTATGTAAAATGGACTGCTTCAGGTACTGCTTCTCAATCTCGTGGTATTTCCACAGGTATCACTACTAACTCAGTAGATGGTTCAGCAGGTGCTTTAACTAAGCCCATGTTTAACTCACTCACAAAGTCAATGGCTGATAATGGTGCTGAGCTTGATAATGGTCAATGTGTCATTCTTGTAAACTCAACTTACAAACAAGCATTATCTGATTTGTTCGTTCTTCAAGAGCGTTCTTTCTCAGTTGGTGGTGTTGCGGTTGATACTATTGCAACTGATTTTGGTATCTTGCCTGTTCAGTATGCTCCACAAGTATCACAGACTGAGCTTATTATTGCAGATATGTCCAAGCTATCATTAGCAGTACTTCCTACAATGGGCGAAGCTCTATTTGTTGAAGAACTTGCTAAAGATGGTGCATCAAGTAAAACTCAGATGTATGGTCAGTTCGGTACTGATTATGGTCATGAGATTTTCCATGGTAAAATCACTAACCTAGCTTAGAGGATTGAGGGGGCTTCGGCTCCCTCTATTTTATTTATATGATTATTAAAAAACTAGATAGACAAAGCCCAAAGGCTAAAATTTGGGATAATGCAAAAAACAAGGTTCTTTTTACTTTTGTAAATGGTGAATTTGAGACAGATGATGATTATATTATTGAGTTTTGGTCTAAACATTTTGATAATTCTATCAATGTGCTTTCTAAAAAACACGAACCCACCGAAAAGCCAACTAAGAAGCGTGGCAGACCTGCTAAACAAAAATGAGTAACATTGAGTTCAAAGTTGATTCTGATGCCTTTAAGCGATCTCTAGAGCAATACCCTAAGAAGTTAATAACACAACTTAGGAGAGCATCTAAAAGGTCTGCTAGTCTTGTTGAGCGATATGCTAAAGATAATCATAGATTTAAGACTAGAGAAGGCAAGTTAGTCAAGTCTATTAAGGGCTATGGTGGAGTTGGATATACTAGCGGTGAAGGTGAATCACTTGGGCAAATTAGAGGGAAAAAAGTTGCGGTTTTAGATTCAAGAGACTCAATGGCTTCGGCTTATGTTGAATTGATACTTCATGATGAAGGTCATAGGCTTGGCACTGAATACGGAAAATGGATTCATGATGGCTTTAAATCTTGGGGTGCTGATAAGTTTATTGAAAAATCAATGAATAATCATAAAGCTCAAATACAAGCAAATTGGGATATAGCCATAGAAAAGGTAAATAGGAGCTTTTAGAAATGCCATACCTAACGAGTACAGATATTACAGATAAGGTCGCAAAACGATTCATAGGCGATACGAACACAGATATACAAGTTTACTTAGATAAAGGTGATTCAGCTATTGAGTCAATCGCTCAGGCTAAGGGTGTTTTAGATTTTGCTAAGATAGTTCAGCCTCTTGTATATGAGTTGAAAGAATATGGTTTAGCGGTTGTTTATTCCAAGCTATTTGCTGACTCTATGAATGTGAACAATAATGATGCTTTTGAGTCAGATAAATATTTTGCAAAAATGAAACACTATGAAGAACAAATGCGATATTATGCAAAGACTTTAACTGCTGAAATGATAACACAAGAAGTAGAAGACCTAACTGATCGTCATAGTTCATCTTTTGATATTTGGAGATAGATTATGCCCCCAATCAAAACACAGATAAGAGCAAAGATAGAAGAGTCCATTTTAGAGCTTAGAGTGGCTGATGGATGGTACTTTGATTGGGAGTCTAATGAAAGAGACCTATCACTTGCTAAGTTTCCTAATTTCTATGTTAGAATGCCTGTGGAGAGAAATTTAGATTTTGATACACAGCAGACTAATTTCCATTCATACACTAATGAGATTGAAGTAGAAATAACAATATGGACTTTAAATGAAGATAGTGAGTATGATCCACAGAGAATAAATGAGGATCAATTAGATCTATGTGAAGATGATTTAAAGCGTTTATTTGGTGATTCAGGTCAGCAAGGGAGTCCTTTGGGTTCTGTTGGTGCTGATATGTTTTATTACATGGGAAGTGAAACAACTTACTTTGAGAGTAATGATATTTTTAATCCTGAGAAAAGAATTTTTAAATTTAGATTACAATACACACAAGACCGATTGAATCCTGATCAAATCGCTTGCTAAGAATGGAGAAAAAACATGGCTTATAATGTAGCTAAGATGGAGATGATAGCAAAGCGTGAAGCTATTGCAGGAACTTCTGAGACAATTACAAGTACTGACTTTGATGTTAGGATGAGAGAGGTAGAGTTTACACCTGATATTCAAGGTGGTGACGAAGATTCTAAGTATGTAACAGGTGACTATGGTGAAGATATTGCCATAAGTGGAATACAAGGTGCTAACTTTACTGCAATGACTAAAGTAGCCTCAGCAGATGCAGGTATTGACTCAGCTCCAAAATGGGGTAAGATGGCTGAGACTTGTGGGTTGGTCGGTACATCTTATGCAGGTTTAGGTTATGGATATGAGCCATTACAAGCAGGCGACAAACAGACAAGTACATTCCATAAAATTGGTATCTCAGACGATGGCACACCTGTTGGGCTTCAATCATCATGTGCAGGTGTAATGGGTAATATGACAATCGGTGCTGAGGGTGTCGGTTCACCTTTAAAATGCACCTATGAGATGAAAGGTAAATTTAGTGGTATCACTGACATTAGCAATGCTTCTATTCCTTCTCTCACTGATCCTGACACGACAATAGGAGCTAAATTTATGAATGGTTCAGTCTCCATTTGGGGTTCTGAATTATGCGTTCAATCCTTCTCATTGAATCTTGGCAATACCATTGAGTATTTACCATGCCCAAGTGAGACCACAGGTATCCGTTCAGCTACTATCATAAATAGACAACCTAGAATGGAAATGACTCTGTTATGTCCTCCCGCAGGAACTTTTAACCCATTTTTAGAAGTTACTACTGAGCAAGAGGAAGCTATTACTTTAACATTTGGTGATTGGTCTATTCAAATCCCTAGAGGACAAATTTTGTCTTATGGCGAGACAGATGCAAATGGTCGGATGGCTTATGAGCTAACAATCAAACTAAATCGCAATAGTGGTGCTGATGCTACTATGTCAGATGAGTCTACTTTCAGGCTTCTTCAAGGTGCAATAGCTTAAACTAACAAGCCCCTTAATTGGGGCATTTTTTCTATAAAGGGCTAAAAAATGGAAAAAGAAATAAAAAGAGTAAAACCAACCGAGAATCTATATAAGTATTTACCTGTTGATAGTTCAGAGATTGAATTTTCACCATCTGAAATACCTAAGAAATACAGACCTACATTTAAGATTAAACAATTTTCTCAGAGAGATAAAGCCAAATTTTCAAAAGTGAGAATGGCAGTTATTTCGCTTAGTCAAAAAATGGCTGAGCAAGTCTATGAGATGAATAAAGATTTTAAATCTATTGATGATGCTATTGATTCTCTAGATGTGGTTGATCACTTAGAGCAAAGTGGCGAAAAGGTTGGTGAGATACTTAGAAAATACATTCTAGGTTGGTCAAACTTTCCCTCAATCGGTGGTAAAGAGTTTAAGTATAAAAGTGATGATGATGGTTTATTGAGTCAAGAGGTGTATGATAAAATCCCTCCTGAAATGATTAATTTAATTACAAATAAAATCCTAGAGATTAGTGGGTTATCAGAAGAGGAAAAAGTCGGGCTAAAGTCCTAGCAGGGTATCACAAGGGACAAATTCAATCTACTATTTTCACAAGAGAAGTAGATTATAATTCGGATTTATCCAAGTTGATGCCCTCTTGGATTGACGATACCGAAGAAGAAGCGATATATATGTATTATGAAGAACCTAAAAATTTTATCCCTGATTCAGTTTTTGAGTGGTTTGATGAATATGAATATTATAATGACTTTAGTTCTGCACCTTCTTATAATGCTATACCTTCTAGATTTGTTGAGATGAAAAATACATACAAGGCTTATCTAAATTTTTGGAGTCAGCCTAGAGCAAATAATGAGGGTTATTCATGAGTGATATAATTACAAGAGCAATCTTAAAAGATGAGATGTCATCGCAATTAGCTAAGATAAAAAACGAATTTAGCCAAGTTAATGCACAGGCTAAGAAAACCTCAAAAGGAACTGATAAGGCTTCAAAATCATTTGGAGGCATGACAGGTAAAGCCACATTAATGAAAACAGCTTTAACAGGTCTAGCTGTTGGCGGTATTGGTATTTTTGCGAAAGCAATAGTCGGTGCTGCTGCTGAAATGGAGACTTTAGAAACTAAGTTTAAAGTTTTGCTAGGTGATACTGATAGTGCAAAAGCTAGGATGCAGGAGCTAAGTAAATTTGCATCAACTACACCATTTCAACTGACTGAGATAGCAAATGCATCTAGGGTCTTACAAACTTTAGGTGGTACTACTTTAGCCACAGGGCAAAGCTTAAGATTAGTAGGTGATGCTGCTGCGATTAGTGGTGAGAGCTTTGAAAATTTAGCGGTTCATGTTGGTAGAGCTTATAGTGGTTTACAAGCAAATAGACCTATTGGAGAGTCTTTAGCAAGACTTCAAGAGTTGGGCTTAGTTAGTGGTGAAACAAGAAACCAAATAGAAGATTTGACAAAAGCGGCTAAGGGTAAAGATGCATGGAAAGTTCTACAAAAAGAACTACAAAAATCATCAGGAGGCATGGATACTTTATCAAAAACCTTTGGAGGCTTATCATCTACCTTAAAAGATCAATTTCAAGAAGTATTGAGGCAAGTAGCTAATTCAGGTTTTTTTGAGGATATAAAAAAAGGTTTAGCTGTTGTTGTTGGTAAGATGACTGATTGGATTAATAGTGGTATTTTCTTAAGAATTGGAGCAGGTTGGGACTACATGAAATTCGGTTTTATGGGAATGTCTCAAGTTGTTTTATTAGGCTTTCAGAGAATTGGTGAGGCTTCAATTAAAATGCTCAAAGAGATGGTTGGTGCGGTAAATGGGTTTTTAAATTTTTTACCTGATTCAATAGTTCCTGATTCTTGGATTGATGGTATGTCTCATGCTGAAAAAACTCTTGACCTATTATATAAAGATATGCAAGATGGAGCAGATGATATGCAAATCAATGCTTTGGATAATTTATCTAAGATGCAGACTGCTTGGGGAAAGATGACAGGTGCAGTTAGTGTAAAGGGTAAAAAATATGTTGAGACTAATAAAGAAGCTACAAACTCAGACAAAAACAGAGTAGATAATAACGCTAAATCAAATGAAAAGCAATTATCAGATGATGCTGCTTTTTATGAAAAGTTATCTCAAAATATGAGAGATACAGAGCAAGATGTGACTTTAGCATTATTGTCCGAAGCTGACAGGAGAAGAGAAGAATTAAGAATAAAGCAAGAGGAAAGAATTGCTCTTATTGGAGAGACTGACAATGTTATATTGTTGCATAAAAAAGAGACTGCTGATTTAGAGGTTGATATTGAAAAAAATAAACAAACAGAACTAAAAAAACAATTTGATAAAGAAAAAAATATTCAATTAGCAAAGCTATCTCTAGCTCAGTCTGTTACTAGCTCATTGGCTACTATAACAAGGAATGCCCTAGGAAGCTCTAAGAAGAACGCAAACGCTAGAAAAACCATTGCCCTTAGTGAAGCTATTATAAATACCTCTTTAGGTGTTACAAAGGCTCTATCTAGCTCTGCTCCACCAATGAACTTAATTAATGCAGGTATTGTAGGTTCTCAAGGTGCTGCTAGTATTTCAAGTATTGCATCTCAAAAGTTTGCAAGTGGTGGTATTGTTAGAGGTGGTTCATCATCCGATATCGGTGATAAAACCATGATAAGAGTTAATGCAGGGGAGGGAGTATTTACCAAAGATCAAATGAAGGCTTTAGGAGGTATGAATAATGCACCATCAGTCTCAATCGGTGATATAAATATCAGTGGCGATGCTGATAGCTCAACTATTGAAGGGCTTGATAATACTTTACAGAAGTTTGCTAATAAAATATTAGACTCTATTAGAGGTGGTGAACTAGATTTAGTAAATGAATTAAACTTGGTGACTCAATAATGCCTTTTACACTATCTAACTCACTTGCTGAATCAATTAATATAGAATGGATTGAAGAGGGTTTTGTCTCATCTATTTTATTGTCAGCTCATAAATTTGAATCGGAAACAGGTGAAACACAATTTTTTGATGATGGGGCAACCTATGATAGGTTAAGATCTCAATTTACAGCCATTTTAAACCCTACTGAGCTATCTAATCTTCAAAGTATATACGATAACTCAAGAGATGGTGTTTTTACCCTAGACACCAATGGCATAAGAGGTCTAGCCCTTTTCTCTCCTGCTTTTGGTGATCTAGGGTCTTTCTATTTTAACATTAAAAGCTTTAAACAAACAGGAGCATTAAACTCTACTAAATACAAATATTTTAGAGTTAGCTTTGATGTGTTTGAAGCTCAAGCACCTCCGATCTATACACCTCTATCAGGTGATGATGAGGGTAATTTAGAAATAGGATCTGTAACAGGTATTAGGTATCCTGTAAATGATTTTAGTGTTAATGTTTCTGCTTTTGCTGATAGTGTTGGGCTTGCTTATAGTTTTAATAGTTCCAATGATCTCACAGAGAGGACAGAAAAAACTAAATTTAAACTCAGGTTGTTACATGACAAAATGAGTGCTCTTTTGAAACATTTAAGAATAGTTCGTTATGGTGAGTTAGATTTTGTAGTTCCTAATGAAGTTTATCCTTTTGGTGCTAATTATAGCGGTGTAACAAATTTTAAAGTTAGATTACTGAATACAGAGCTAAAAGTGACTCAAGTGAAAAATAAGCGATATGAGTTAGAGTTAAATTTTCAAAGGTTAAGCAATGTCTAAGTATAGTTTTTCAGTGAGAATCGTTGTTGATGATAGCAGTACACCTACTGATAGCTCTATTGGTCTTATAAATGGTGTTTTTCAGTGGTTCTATGGAGGTGATTATCCAAATACAGAGCCATTTATATCAGGTCGCAATATTCTAGCTAGAGATGGCATATCTGCAATTACTAAATCTGTAAAAATTGAAAGATTTGGTGATATAGCTAATTCAAGCGGTTTAAATATTAAGATCAGAAACACTGATATATTTTGGAAAAAGTTTTTGCTTGCCTATGGTGATAATGCTTCATTTCATGGATGCACCTGTACTATCCATGAGTGGAGCTTAGGCTCATTACAAAAGACCATTTATAGTGGTGTATGTGATCTACCTAATTTTGATAAAAGCACCTATAACATACCTGTAAGGTCTCAGATAGACTCAAGAGATTCAATGTTAAGTGGTTATATAACAGAGGACTTAAAAAAAGTCAGTAATTCTGCTATTGATCCACAAATCTATACAGATTCAGAGGCTATCGGTCAAGTTTTGCCTGTTACATTAGGGGAGAGTGAGAAAACCTTTTTTCTTCAAACAGGTGACTTAGAGAAGGAAATATTTGTTTCTGATATTGATGGATCAAATAGAACATTTCCATGGTTGTCAGGGCAATATGGGGGAGTAGGCGATGCTATTACAATTAAGCTTACACTATCAAATTCTTTTACTAATAATTTACAAGCGGTTTTTAATAATGGGTTTCTTTATTTGAAATGTATTGTAGGAACTGCACAAGGTGAGATCGCTAAGGTCACATCATTAAGTATAAATCAAAATGAAGCTATATTAAATTTAATACACCCTTATTCTATTGAAGCTACTGCTGATTGTATTTTTACGCTCATGGATATTCGTAAAGAGTATAATGCTGATTTTTGGAGGTGTGAGGGATTTATTAATGATGATGGCGAATCTATAACCGCAAATGCTGACTTGTTTAATTATAACGAGGGTTATCAAGAATTACCTAAATTCTCACTAGATATTAATTCAGCTGATTTGCAAGATAATGAGCTGATACAGGAAAATTTGGAGTTTGGTGATAGTGATGAGCTAATTGGCTTTGAGATTGTTCAGGGTGTAAATTTATCCAACCTAACCAATGACCAATATTTTGATGACCCTGCTGATTGGATTTATGATAGTAATATCTTAGGATTTTATAATAGTGGTACATACTCAAATATTCAGCTTACTGATGTAATCGGTGATGTTAGCCTAGAAGATGAATCAGATCCTTTTGAATGGCGGCTAGAGGCTGATATAAGTAATGTTGATGGTTTTGCTAAAGTCTTTGAAGTTCCTATACCTGATAATATCCCTGATGAATTTGATAGTGTTTATTTAACCATTAATACACTAATGGGATTCAGCGAGCAGGGAGGTATAACCAACCTTGAATCAAATGTATGGGTTAAGAGTGATAAATGGTATGGCGACATATTAGATGTTTACGATAATAATAAGCCATTACCATCAAATCAAATACGCAATTTTCCTAATGATTATTCAACTGATGGATTGACTCAAGCTTACTTTTGGAAACCTTCAAATGGTAATACTTCTGAAACAGGTTATAGAGAAATTGATCTAGGGATATCATCAAGAGATGATCTAATAACTTTGAAAAAGTTGATAATCGGATTTGAGTTTTTATTTACTCAGACAGGTATATCAAGCCCAAATCTAACCTTAGACTTTTATTCATTAGGTTTTGCATTCAAAAAGAAAAAGTCAATATCTAAGGGTGTTTATACACCTTTCAGAGGTCGCTTGTATGATGACAACTTTTATAACCTAGCAAACACTATTGAATGGCAAACTAATGACCTTATACAAGATCCCATTGGTGCTCTAGCTCATGTTAAGTTCTTACAAAACTATTCAAGTTTAAATATTTCCTCTCCTGCTCTAGGTTGGGGTAAAGAGTACCCTAATATATTGCCAAGCGAAGTGATCAATTTAGACTTTAATACTCAAGGATCTTATGTATCTCAAGATCTGATAGATTTTGATTTTTACGATGTTAAAATAGCTACGCAAAGAACAGACAATAAAAGCGTAGGATCAAAGGCGATGGCTAGGGATATCTGTAATCGGTTCTTTTTAATGTCATGGATTGGTGATGATTTCAAAGAGCGAGTTGATCAAGTAGTACAGAAAACAGGTTCAAGCTCATTACCAACGATAACTCAAGCTAATATGATATCATGGGGTAAAAGAGTTGAGCAAGATACTAGAAACATTTTTTGTGAGCCTTTTATCAATTATGATTATGATGTAGGAAGTCAGAAATTTAATAAATCTATTGGTATTACAAATGTATCAAGTGATCTTACAACTGATGCGGAAAAGGTAGCAGCTTGCAGGGGTATGGACTTTTTAAGTGATGCAAGCAGGGTAATACTATGGGAGAGAGCTAGAGCTTTATTTTTGTATTATGGTGTGATCAATGAGCCTCCTAAAGTATTATCTGATCATACTTGGATAGATAGCGATCAAGGTGCTTATTGGTTTATAAGGAAGTGGTTAAGGTTTCAAGGTGCTGAATATACTAATGAAGCTAAGGTAGTACCAAAAAATAAATTTAATTTTGAGACTACTTATGCATTCGGTCAAAGTTGGGATTTAGGAACTAGATTAAATGTTCAAATTCCAAATATTACCGATGATTTGCCTTATGAGTTTTTGATAACAAGTATTACAAAATCAGTCTCAAAAGATATGCCTACTATCTCTGTAAGTGGTATATTGTTTGATTTAGATATTAGGATTGATGATATAATACAAGACTCAGTAGATAATACTTTAGAAAATTGGCAAGATACAAGTGATCCAAGTAATGAAAATATACAGGATGAGGTTTAGAAATGGCTGATAAGCACATACTAAGAATACATGATACTCAAGCAAATCTATTGAATGATTTAAAAGATACGCAAATTGCATGGGCAACTGATACAGAAGAAGCTATATGGAGAGATGGGAATAATTTTCATTTTATAGGAAGTGGCAAATATTGGGATGGTAGTCAGTTCGTATTTGATAATATTGATGTGGGTGAGGTATCTTTTTTTGATAAAACAGCAGGTTCAATACTAGGCAAACTCACTGCTGATGGTGGTAATTTTACTATAAATTTTAATGGTGTAGATATTTCAATAGATGCATCAAGTTTAGATCTAACCTCAGTTACTTCTGTGACTGCTAATGATCCTACTTTAGCTCAAGAAGTAGCCACAAAGAACTATGTAGATGCAAATGCGGTGAATATACCTACACCTGCTTTAAATGGCTCATTTCTAGTCAAGAATACAAATGGTACATTTACAATGCTTGATGGTGTGTCTGCTCCTCCTTTCGTATGGGATGCCATAAATACTTTGTTTAGTTGGCAGGGTCAACTAGACTTCACAGGTGCTCATAATTATAAAAATGGCTCATTAATTCAGTTTTTAGATTCCTTAGGAGTGGGTGATAGTTTTATATCAAACACATCAGGCGGTGATTTTCAAATATCATCTAGCTCAATAAGTGGTGGTACTAAGAATATAGTACTTACTGCTAGTGGTGATCTTGTTTTGCAAACCATTGGCAAAGTAGATGTTCAAAATGATATAGAAGTTGCAGGAGACACCACACTTACTAATCTACCCACAGGCACACAGGTCGGTTTAGTTGGTTATGACTCAGCAGGAAAATTGATTCAAGGTGCATCATCAGGTGGAACACAAGATCTTGACTCTGTACTAACACAGGGAAACACCACAGGATCAAATAAAATCAGTTTTCAGACTTATAACAATTTAGTCCCATCATTGGGCGATAGGTGGAGTGATGGGCAAGAGCTGAGAGGATATCAAAGAGGCAACCAAGACAATGATGCTTTTGATCAAAACATGGTCGGTGCTAGTGTATCTCTTTTAACTTCTCAAGATGTGAATAAATGCCCCTTTGGATTTTCTCAGATAGCTAATTCAACAGCTACTAATTTGCCTAATGGATGGGAAACAAGTGGAGTTTCAAATGTTATCACTTTTGGTCATGAGCCAAACTCAACTACTATTTCTCAAATAATATCATCTAATAATAGAGTTGCTCAGAGAAGCACAAGAACAGGCGCATGGACTGAATTATCTTTAAGAGTTGAAGCCTCAACAAACCCCTCAACCATGGCTGTGGATTCATCATTATATAAACAAATAAGTGCTAACAATCTAGCTCAAACTTGCACAATTCCATTGCCTACCAACGGAGTAGATGGTTCTAAGGTGATTTATCGGTTCAGAGCCTCAGCAACCTCAACTCTATCATGGAATGCAGGATTTAATGATCTAAAGGGCGCATTGCCCACATCCATAGCAATTAACAAATCTCTCTATGTGGGAGTGATATACGATGCATTTACATCTACATGGGATGTTGTCAGCGTAGTGGAGCAAAACTAGATGGCACTAGCAATAGGAAATAAAACTCAATTTGTACAAACGCCATCTTTTCCATGGACTTCTCTAACAAGAGCACACACACAGAATACAGGGGCAAATGGTTTTTTATTTGTTTCTTTTATCATGGACAATAGCGAAGTCTATACAGGGTGTACTTATGGGGGGCAAGCTATGACTCTCATCAAGACTCAAAACTTTGGAGGGCTATCCCAAAGATGGGCTTGCTATGGTTTATTGAATCCACCGACAGGAAACAATAATATTGTAGTATCTTTCAATCAAGCTCAATTCACACCTGTTTCAATGTTTGCTACAAGTTTCACAGGAAGTGGTGGAGCAGGGCTATTTGCAACGAATGGAGCGAGCAGCACACCAAATAGTAAAACACTATCAGTCAGTGCAGGATCTTGTATATATGCCACAGGTATCTCAAATAATGCTTTTACAGGTATTGACATAGATGGGTCAGCTAGACCCTTAGAGTTTCAGCATAACACTAACAAGCAGGTAAGCGGTGCTTTGAGTCTAGTCCCATTATCAGCAGGTAGTATAAGCGTGGTAACTAAAGTAAATTTTGGCAGTGTATCCAATTCTAGAGTAGAGATTAAAGCAGCAGCAACCCCACCACCATCCGATGATGGCAGTTTTTTATTAATGTTTGATTAAGGAGCAAATTAATGATTAAAAGAGAAAATTTCCCAATATGTGCAAAAAATACATCAATAGAGATGCAATGGAGCAGCACAGGAGTTGATGATCTAGAGCTAGTCTCTGCTCATCTTACTTTTGACAATATTAATGTCACCACAGCAGGATGTGTTACTAAAGAGCGGACTTCATTACCATTTGATTTAAGTGATCCTATCCCATGGAACTCAGATGTTCCACAAGCCATCAAGGATGCGTTTCCCAATGGATCAGGTGAGGCTATTAGGTTCGCTTTGGGTGATGTTTATGAGTCCGATGAGCATCAGTATAGACTAGGAACAAAAACGAGAC
>OCVR010000494.1_pt1 | contig 33167 bp, 36 predicted proteins | sample 1539091 | NCBI WGS metagenome assembly OCVR01 (sample SAMEA3355530, study PRJEB22509) | marine metagenome | biome: marine; feature: coastal ocean; material: water | place: USA | collected 2010-08-07 | depth 16 m | reverse complement strand
AGAAACAGGCGCCCGGTGATGGCCGCGCAGAAGGCGCATTAGTGGAAGATGAAATTACCAAAGCAGCGCTGCGATCTGTGTGTTTCGACATGGAAACTCTCGCCACTGACGCGGGGAGCATGATTTCAGCCAGCCTCTTTGGTGGCCTTGCGCGCAGTGGCGCTTTGCCGTTTGACCTGTCTTTGTTCGAAGAAGTGATCAGCGCCTCAGGACGCGGCGCTGATCAAAGCCTTGCCGCGTTTCATGCTGCTTTGAATTATGATCCAGCGACAGCCCAAACTGACCCAACGCCGGAATCCGCACCCCAAGCTGACGGCCCAGAAACGCTGATGCAAGGCTGGGCTGAACTGCATTCGAAAATCGATCTGTTCCCAACCAGCACACATGCGATGATCAACGCGGGCCTGCGCAAGACAGTGGATTACCAAGATCTCGACTTCGGTAACGCCTATCTCAAACACCTAGGGGGCTTTGCGAATTCTAATCCAGACCTGCTAGAAACCGCCGCCAAATATATCGCCAATGCCATGTGCTACGATGACATCCTACGCGTTGCCGATCTGAAAACGCGCGCGTCACGTCATTTGCGTTTGCGCAGTGAACAAGACATTCCGTCCGGCGAGATCGTTCATATAACCGAATATTTCCATCCCCGCGCGCAAGAGGTTTGCGCGACATTGCCTGCAAGGCTCGGAGCTTGGACCGAAGCAAACACCCGTGCCTTCTCACTGTTGGATCGCCTCACCAACAAAGGTCACCGCATTCGCACAGATGGGATCATCGGCTTCGGCCTACTTTGGTGTGTCAGCGCACTGAAACCATTTCGCCGCAAGCTTTTGCGTCACCGATATGAGGCTGCACATTTGGACAGCTTGCTCAAAACCGCGCACAAGGCAGCGAAAACCAATGAGCCTTTGGCGATTGAAATCCTAAAATGCCAACGCCTTATCAAAGGCTATTCCGACACCCACGCGCGCGGTCACTCGAAATTCAGCAAAGTCATCGCCGCGCTAGGTATTCTAGAGACCCGAAAGGATGCTGCCGATTGGATCAGACTTTTGCGCGAAGCGGCTTTGATGGATGAGAAAGGCGAAGCGCTAGACGGTGCGCTGGCCACCGTGCGCTCCTTCGCGACCTAAGGCAGGCGAAGCCTGAACACCGCGTAAACCAACAGCAGCACGCAACATGCAGCGGCCAATAAAAAGGGTGCGCGCAGGGCGGCTTCGCGGCCCAAGCCATCCTCTAACAGCGAGACGACAAAACCACCGGCCAAAGCGCCAAGCGGCATCGAGCCCCAACCAAAAAAGCGGTAAATGCTGTTCACCCGTCCCAACAGCTCTGTCGGAATGCGTCGCTGGCGCCATGACACGGTGATCACATTCCACAGCATTGCCGAGGCCATGACCCCGAACAAAGCGAACGCCATTAAGATTCCAGAACTGCTAACGCCAATCACGAAATAGCCAACCGCCCAGCCCGCAATCGACAGGAGCAGGCAAGGATGCAATCCTATCGCTTTGGTAAGACGCGGTGCCAGCAAACTGCCTGTGATCGCGCCAAGGGCTGCGACCGATAGCACCGTGCCATAAGCGAATGCGGAGAGCGACAACACATCTTGCGCAAACAAAACTTGCACGGTGATCGTTGCCGTTGCGAGGAAATTTGCAACCCCCAATACAATCGCCAACCGCAAAAGTACGCGATCAGCGCGCATGAATGCGATACCCTCCAACAGCGCTTTGCCAAAGCTTTTCTGGACCCGCACCTGCGCAGGCAAGTTGATCAGCCAGACCAAGCAAGCCGCGAGGACCAACATCGCCACGTCTATGCCAAAAGGCAGGCCTATGCCGCTCGCAATCAAAACACCTGCCAAAGGCGGGCCGATGAACTGGCCTGTCAGTTGTTCCGTGCTCCATAACTGGCCATTGGCCGCCTCAAGATCTTCTTCGGCAACAATAGCGGGCAAGATGGTTTGCGCCGCATTGTCACGAAGCACTTCGACAGAACCAAGCAGGAAGGCCAGGCCTGCAACCAACCAGATTGCATCTGCAATCGGATCGCTCACGGCAAGCAAGAAGATCGCGAACACGATAGCCGCGCGGAGCAAATCCGCCCGCGCGATAAGTTTGCGTTGATCGCTCCGATCAATAATCACCCCCGCAGGCAGCGCAAACAAGAGCCAAGGCAAGCGGCCAGCCGCAGCCACAGCCGCAATCGCTACAGCATCGCGCGTCATCAGTGCCGCAAGCCACGGCAGCGCGAGCACGATCAAGCCGTCTCCAAGATTGGTCATCCCGCCTGCGCTGAACAAAAGCCGGTAATTGCGATTACGAATGAGGAGAGCAGACGTCATGATGACATCCCTTATGCGCGACCAGCTCAGAATGCGGCGAACCTAGGGTCGCGTCAAACTCATAGTTCAGAGCGACATCGCCCCGACGCTACCACCCCCACACACGAATAGGTTTTGGCCGGTCACAAAGCTATTCTCGGGATCGCAGAAGAACATAAACGCATTCGAAATATCGCGCGTTATTCCCAGACGTCCAACGGGAATTCGCTTGGCAAGATCAGCTTCACGCCCACTGCCTTTCGGGATGATGTCCCAGAAATTATCAGTTTGCACAGGTCCGGGCGAGACGACATTAACCGTGATCCCATGCGGTGCAAGCTCTAGCGCCCATGTGCGCGCCATGCCGATAATGCCCGCCTTCGTTGCGGAATAAGCGGTGCGAGTAGGCACGCCTAAAGCCGCGCGAGAACCGTTGAACATAACACGACCAAAGTGGTTGGCTTTCATCGCAGGCAAAAAGGCTTGGAGCAGGATCAAAGGCGCGCCAAGATGAATTTGCGTGAGGCCCGTTAAATCAGACGCGCTCACCTCTTCCACCAGATTGGGCCAGATGATACCTGCGTTGTGCACAAAGTGCGTGACGTTGTGAGCGGCGGCAATCTCGCACGCGGCTTGCTCGGTAGCCGCAGCATCAAGCAGATCGACTTCAACATGATGCAAACGCGCATCGGACCATTCTGGGACACCGCGCGATAAGGATACAACATCATAGCCCTTCGCGATCAAACGCTGACCCAGATCAGCGCCAATCCCCTTGCTGCCCCCTGTTATGACAGCGGTATATTTGTTCATGTGTTCACCATCGCCAGCACGCGCGTAGGGCTGCCTGTGCCGCCTTTTATCTTTAACGGCGGCGCGATTAGCAACGCACCTATGGCAGGTAATTGATCTAGATTGCACAAGCATTGCAGACCGAACTTACCGGCCCCGTGCAGTAAATAATGCGCAGGGTATGGCGGCACGTAATGCGATCCTTGCCCCGCGTCCGTGCCCACTGTTTCTGTCCCGAAGCCGCGAATATCTCTCTCTAACAATAGCCGAATTGCATCTGGAGTTGGCCCCGGTGAATGGGGGCCATCTTCGGCCATATTGAGATACTGCGCCCCGCTGCGTTTCGACCAATCCGTGCGCATCAGCACCCAAGCATCTGCTGGGATCTCACCATGCTCTGCCTCCCACGCAAGGATCACATCAGGCGTAAGTTCAAAATCAACATCCTCTGCCGCACCAGCTGAGCAATCGATCACAACCACAGGGCCAACAAAGACGCTTGGATCAATCTCGTCCACATCACCATTCGGCACATCCTTGCCCGACACCCAATGCGAGGGTGCATCAAAATGCGTGCCCGTGTGTTCGTTCAACGTTAGCTTGTGCCACTTCCAGGCAGGGCCACGATGATCATATGCGCTGACCTCTTCCATCCGAAACCGCGCGCATTGGCCAAATTCTGGCGGCAGAATGATGACCGGAAAATCAGGGTCTAACGTGTGGGTCAAATCGACGATACGCGCACTTCCCTCTGCAAGGGCTTCGGCCACATTTGCAATCACATCGCTCATGATCCACCCCCTGTCATCTCGCGCTCCAGTAGCAGCGCATCAGCCTGCCAGCGCGCGTAAACATCGCGCGCAATATCGCCGCATGTGACCTCTTCCAAGCCATCGACCAAGCCGCTCACCACAGAGCGCGCAATCGCATTTGGTGTCACTTTGGGAGGTGGCAAAGGTTGGAACCATGCATCGCCTTCAATGGGGCCAATGTAGACATTCATCATGCGCATCCCGCTACTTTGGAATTCCGCGCGCAAGCTTTGCGAGATCGAGCGCGCGGCGGCCTGCGACGCCCCAAATGCGCCGTAGTTTGCATCCGGCGACAGCGCGCGCACCGAGAGGATATTCACAAAAGCAGCCGCCGAATTTATACCATCCTGCACGCGTCCTGACATGGCCCGCCCAAAGCCTTGAGCAAGACGCATTAGGCCTAGTGCGTTCACCTCAAAACTATTGCTCGCAAAACTCGTATCATTGTCCATGATCCCCCCCACGCGCACGTAGCTTGCGGTGTTGATCAAGATATCAACTTTACCCCCAATTTCCGCCGCAAGCTTGGCGACCGAAGACACATCCGTCACATCTAAGGGCATGATCGACACGTTCTCCATCCCCTCAAGCTCCGCACGTTCCGGCCAAGACAGCCACGCTTCAGGTTCTCCGAGAAACACATGCGCGGCACCTGCGGACAGCATGGCCTGTGTCAGCGCTAGGGCCATTGGCGCACGGGCATCACTGATTAGGATGCGGCGGTGTTTGGGATCACACGACATCGCACGAAGAACAGGATCATCTTGCATCACATCACTTCCTTTCAGCGGTAGCGCAATCAACACGCCCTGCCCAGCTTTATCAAGTTTCAGTGCCATACGAACCGCATCTCCGCGACCGATTTCGCCGTGCAAATGACAATTCAGTGTTGGACCGACCGCAAGCTGCACCGCGCCCATGCGCCACGGCATGCGTTCGCGAAAATAGGGTTCAGGCGACACGCGGATCGTGGTTTCTGCCATCACTTTGCCCGTAGGATCGACATCCTGCCAAGCCAAGTCTTCAGACATGCATTTCACACATGCATCACGCGGCGGATACTGGATTGCCGCGCACTCGGAACAGACCTGTAATCCAAAGCGCCCTTGCGCCGCCATCACCCCCAAGCCCAGCGCTGCGCGACCGCGCGCAACGGGAGGTAAGACAGGGACCTTCGTGCGCTTTTGCGGGTCTTTCTTTGGCGGTAGCGTCAGGGGTGTTGTCATCGATTTACCCCCTCAATCACAGCTGCCGCTGAGCAAAGTCCACGATCATAATTAATCACCCCGAACCCAGACACAGCTGCGCGTTTGGCACCCTCAACCTGTGTCGGTCCAGCGGTGCAAGTCACTTGGCGGATCGCCTCGACCAGCCCTAGATATCCGCCCGCGGCACCAGCCTGTCCGACAGAAAGCTGACCTCCAGACGTGTTATGGGGAAAGCCTCCGCCGATGGTGAGATCATGCCTGCGCACAAACTCTGCCCCCTCGCCTTTCGCACAAAATCCGAGATCTTCGAATTGCATCATGCAAATCACCGGGTAGTCGTCGTAGGTTTGTAAAACGTCGATGGCGTCAGGCCCGTGCCCAGCCATATCCCACAGCTCTTCAATATCCACGACCCAACCGCCACGCAGTTGCATAGGATCGTCAGGAAACGCATTCGTGCGCTCTATTGTGGCGCTGATCCGCGCGTATGGCAGACCCTTCGCAACCGCCATTTCTTCACGCATCATGACAAACGCTTCTGATCCCGCACAAGGCATCACGCAATCAAATAGGCTGATCGGATCCGAAATCATTCGCCCGGCCATGTATTGCGCAAGGCTCAAGGGCTTCTTCATAATCGCGTGCGGATTGTGCAAGGCATTGGCGCGCTGTGACACGGCTATCTTGCCAAAATCCTCACGAGTGGCCCCGTAGGTGTGGCAATAGGCGTCCTGCAAAAGCGCGAAGCTCGCGTTGGGGCCGCCAAACCCGTAAGGAAAGGTCGCATCCATCGAAAAGCGCGAAAAAGCCGATAGAAGGTTGCGAAAACTGTCGATCCGGTTGGTGTCGCCCGCAACGCAAGCCACGACATCCACGTCGCCGCATTGTACAGCACGCGCAGCACGACGCATGGCGGCCACACCACTCGCGCCGCCCATCGGAACCGTATCGAGCCAACGAGGAGAGATCCCAAAATGCTGCGTCAGACCAACGGGCGTGTCGGGCGCAAGTGTGAAACTAGAAACGGACAGGCCATCTAATTCTTGAGGTGTGACGCTTGCCTTTTTTAGCGCTTCCCGCAGCGCGCGGGCAATCCACCAATGCGCGCTCTCATTTGTATAGCGCTCATAGGGCACAGACACAGGGGCCGTGAGCACAACGCCATCATAGGGCAAGCGCGTCATGCGACGCTCCGCTTTTTCAAGTGACGCGTGTCGATTGTAGATGGGTCATTGACCAAGTGTGCTGCGAGAGCTTTCAAGGTTGCACGTTGCAGTTTTTGTGTCGCTGTGACGGGCAGTGCATCGACGAAGGCTACGTACCCCGGTGCTTTGTAATAGGCGAGTTGGGTTAGGCACCAGTTGGTAATCTCATTGGCTATTTCTGTAGTTCCATGATCATGCGCGACGATGCACGCGAAGATCTCATCCCCCCTCATCGCATCCGGCACAGCCGCAACCGCGACGCTTTTGATATCGGGGTGGTGCGCCAGCACGGACTCAACTTCAACCGCTGCGATATTTTCACCAGAGCGTCGGATCACGTTCTTCTTGCGATCTACGAAATACATGGTGCCGTCTGCTTCGCGGCGCACAATATCACCCGTATGAAACCAACCGCCCTTCCATGCCTCTGATGTGGCAGCCTCGTTCTTAAAGTATCCGGCGAAGAAACCTTTGCGCGGATTATCCCCCGCCGCACGCACGAGGAGTTCACCGTGATCGCAATCTTGCCCCGCCGCATCAACCAAACGAGCTTCGACCGTTTCATCGGGCGTGCCGATAGAGCTTTTCCCAATCACGCGCGGTTCGCAGTTGGCGCAGATCGTGCCCCCCGCACCGGTTTCGGTCATCGCCCAACCCTCGCTAAGGGGGATGTTAAACCGCGCTTCAAACGCGGCGTGGAGTTTGGGATCAATGCCTGCGCCAAAGCCGAAGCGCACAGAATGGTCGCGATCCAGATCACTGGACGATGCTGCCATCAGCATCGAGGGCATCACGCCTAAATAGTGCAAACAGGTCGCGCGGCTATCGCGCACGTTTGCCCACCACGTGCGCGGATGAAACCGATCCAGCACCGTCAGGCAGCCCCCCACACAGACCATCGCCATGAAGGAAAACGCCATCGCATTCATGTGAAAAATAGGCAACGGAGTGATCATACGCTCGCCTTTAGTGGTCAGCGCACACACACCACTTGCGGTGCTATACCAGTGCCCCGCTTGGGTGAAATACTCGTTGGTCAAAATGCAGCCTTTTGGCTGACCCGTGGTGCCTGAAGTGTAGAGCAGCGCCGCCTCTGGATCGCCGATCCGCTCAGCAATTACATCCTGAGACACCGCAGTGGGTAACGCATCACCAAGCACCACGACGGGCATATTGACTCCCGCCTCTGCCGCAGCCTCGCACAAGTCCTCAGCGCGGTTCGACAGGCTTATCGCCAGAATAGGTTCCGCGTGGCCTATCATATAGGCGATTTCTGCCTTGCGCAGATCGGGGTTAATGGGAACCACGGAAATATCCAACGCATTGAATGCAAGCCACCATAAGAAATAGCTGGGGCGGTTCTCAAGCAGCAACATCACGCGCTGACCTTTGGAATACTGCGCCGCCTCGATCTGCGCGACATAGCGCTGAATCAACGCCAACGCCTCCACATAGGAGATCTCGCCCGCGTCTATGCCATAGATCTTGGCGGTCTCTTGCAAGACATTCAAAAAGGGCCGGTCCGGCCACCGGGCCGCAGTTTGCGTAAACGTTTCAAAGACCGAAAGTGCGCTCATGGAAGCAACTGGATATTGCGGAACGCGGCATCGCAATTGAGGATATCCACTCGCTTGTTCGCAATCCGAAGCTTGCCGTCGACCAGTGCCAATTCGTGCCGTGCAGTCAGCGCCAGTAATTGCTGTTCATCAAGCCGCGTTTCCACGTAATGCATAGAGGTATTGGTCACAAAACGGCCCCCATCCCTCTCATCCACAAAGGGACGCTGAATGACATGATGACAGCGACTTTTAGGTTTCTGGCTAAAGGTGCGCACACCATTCAAACGCTCCACCCGCAGCTTTAGCATGAACATATCTTCATAGAGCAGCGACGTCTCGTTGATCGGATCGCTTTGCTTGTAATCCAGCGGCATCCAGTAATGACCATCAGCCAGCCAAAGCGCGAGCCATTCGGTATAGCGCCCCTCATCCAACATGCGCGTCTCTTCATAGATGAAGTCGATCAATTGATCTTTAGAAACGCTCATTCCACCGCCTCCTGAGCTGCGACATCATAAGTCATAAACTTGGCCCATGCGTTGAATTGATTGCGCATCTGGCGCTCTGTCGTACCGTTGTTGACGGCCTCTTCAGTGAAGTCCTCACCGTCTTCCAAAAGCCGCTGGATGTTCACCCATTCCATGCTATCGCTCTGGAGACCTTCCTGCGCACGTTCGTACATTTCCAGATCATCGTGCCCCACAATCGAGGTCGGAGCATTGATCATCCGATTATACATCGCCGTGCGCGCAGTCAGTTCATCCGGCGCGCCAACAAGGCGGTAGATGTAGCTTTCCACCACCGTTTTATCCGCCGCCAAAGGAATAAAGACCCGCAATTGCTGGATCGGACCTTTCACCATGATATTGGGGAAATAGACGGTATTATGGCGGTTTTCATCCAAAATCGCCTTGGCCTTTTCTTCCCCATAGGCCGCTGTCATCGCCTCGAAATACCCGTCAATGGCGGTGTAATTCGAATGGATCGAATGGTTCACACCCGTATGCCCATGGCCGTTGGGCCATGTGCGAATACCCATGCCTTCAAAGAACTCGTAAGGGCTCATGAAAGGGGCAATAATCTCCATCGCGGGGGGCTTTGGCGCACCCTCTGGCAGATCAAGCTCTTCATAGAGCTTCACCGCCGTGCCTGCGCTGCTTTCATGCGCAACCATCGGGTGGCAAGTGTCTGTCTGGTTCTCGACCAGCATTTTCCAATTGCAGTGATGCATGTAGCGCAAGGGCGGGCCGACGACCTCAAGGCGACCCTCGGGAGAGCGATCAACCATATTATCGAGAGAGCTGAGGCTATCACCAAAGAACGCCTCGAACGAAATCCCCTCCTCCGCCAAACGCGCGAAGATGAAGCCGCGGTAGTTTTTTACAGCGCCAACAGCCTTCATCCCCTTGCCGCTGGCGGTCTTTTCCAGATCCGTGCCCTCGTATCCTTTTTTCAACGGGATCGCGAGCAAACAGCCGTCTGTTTTGAACGACCATGCATGGTAGGGACAACGAAAGAACTTGCCTGTGTTGCCTTGTCGGTCAATCACAATCTTGGTCCCTTTATGCGGACACCGATTGTAGAGCACATGAATATCGTCCGCCTTATGGCGCACTTGGATCACCGGCTGATCGCCAATTTGCGTGGCAAAGTAGTCACCCTTCGCAGATGTCTGACTTTCATGGCCAACGAACACCCACGTGTTGGCGAAGACGTGCTGCATTTCAAGCTTGTAGACATCTTGATTGATGTAGACATCGCGGTGAACCTGATTTGGCTCGACTAAGTCAGCGGCCGCACTCGGATTTCCTGCATATCGCACCATACTCAAACCCTTTAAATATCCAGCACCAGCCGCGGTGTTTTCGCGCGACTGACACAGATTTGCATGACATCACCCGCCTCGCGTTCCGCGTCGCTCAGCACCACGTCACGATGGTCCGGCGTGCCCTCAAGAACATCACACTGACAAATCCCGCAATCACCACGCTGGCAATCATACATGACATCAACGTCGTTTTCCTCAAGCACGTCAATTATGCTTTGACCCACAGGAATTGTATAGACTGTGCCATCGTTGATCTGGACCTCAAAGGCACGGTCATTGGATTGCGTCGCCGCTGCTTCAAACAGCTCGTAATGTACGCGGCTTTGCAGGATGCCCAGCGCCTCGGCTTTGGCACGTGTAGCATTCAGAAGACCGCGCGGACCACAGACATACAAATGCGCGTCGTTGAGTGAGACCATGACGGCATCCAGATCAAGCGTGCTGTCGTTATCGTCGCAATGTAAGTGAAACGCATCACTCCAAGTCGCTGCAAGCTCTGCGTGATAAGCCATCACCGACGCGCTACGCCCCGCATAGTGAAACGCAAACTGCTGACCCGCAGCATGCAAAGCTGCCGCCATTGAGATCATCGGCGTCACACCAATACCGCCGGCCAACAGAACCGCAGGGGCGTCGGTCTTCACTCGAAAGTTATTCTTGGGGGCGCTAAAAGTAATCGGATCACCAATTTGCAAATCATGCATCGCGCGCGATCCGCCTTGACCGTCGTCCTCGCGTTGCACTGCAATCTGGTAGAAGCTTGGCGCGACGGTCACAGGATCAAAGGCGATCAGCGAATAAGCACGCGCACCATCGGCCACATCAAATTCCACATGCGCGCCTGCTTCCCAAATGGGTAAGGCACTGCAATCGGTTGCAGCAACACGCAAGCTGCTGATACGGTCGGATAACGTCACTACATCAAGAACGGCACCTTCAATTTTGGCCATTGGACAGTCTCCCTATGAAACAATATGAATTTTCATATACTTTTGGTCAAGAAATTTCTGAGTGCTTGCTATGACATCCACGCCCCTCGAAACGGACGAACCAGCGTTCGTCACGGACTACCTGCTCTACCTGCTTGCCGCCGCAAGTGACGGGGCGAGCGCGCAGTTTCATGAGACGGTGCGCAGCCATGGTTTGCGCGTGCCTGAATGGCGTGTGTTGGCCTGCCTGTACGACCGCAACGGTGCGATGATCACACGTCTGGCCCGTCTCGCTTTGGTCGAGCAATCGCGCCTCACAAAGATTATCGCTCAGATGGAAGCCCGTGGATTGCTGCGCCGTCAAAACGATCCCGACGATGGCAGGCGCGTGCGTGTGTTTATGACCTCTGAGGGACAAAACCTTGTGGATCATTTGGTTCCAATGGCGCGCGCGCATGAAGAGCGATTGTTGGCGCAGCTTTCAACCGCGGATGCTAGGTATCTCAAACCTATGTTACAGGCGCTCCTGAACACGCTTGACGCCCCACCGCACTCAATCATCGACACTGACTGAACCCGAAAAGGACCCTTCCAATGACCCACCCATTGCTAAGCCCAGATCAAATCGATGCCTATGAACGCGATGGCGCGGTCCTTGTAAAAGGCCTATTCAAAGACCAAATCGAGCAATTACGCGCTGGCATCGAACACAATATGGCAGACCCCGGACCCTACGCGGCAGAAAACCTCAAAGAGGGCGAAGGCGGACGCTTTTTCGATGACTATTGCAATTGGACGCGCATCCCCGAATTTAAAGCGGCAATCCATGCTTCGCCTGCCGCAGCAGTTGCCGCAGAGCTGATGAAATCCAAAACCGTCCAGATGTTTCATGATCATGTGCTGGTGAAAGAGCCGGGCACGTCCAAACCAACACCGTGGCATCAAGACAGCCCCTATTACTTTGTTGAGGGCGAACAAACCGTGAGCTTTTGGTCGCCTTTGGACCCTGTTAGTGAAGCATCCTTACGTTGTATTTCTGGATCTCACCGCTGGGAAAAGCCAGTCCTTCCAACGCGTTGGTTGGCAGAAACCAGTTTTTATCCCGACGAGGATGACTATCTGCCCGTGCCCGATCCAGACGCTGAGGGCATGAGGGTGCTCGAATGGGCGATGGAGCCAGGTGACGCGGTCGCCTTCAACTACAAGACCCTACATGGTGCACGCGGCAACGACAGCACGCAGCGCCGCCGCGCCTTTTCCCTACGTCTGCTAGGTGATGATGCGCGCTACATAGAACGGCCCGGTCCGACATCTCCCCCGTTTCCAGGACACGAGATGAAAGCCGGGCAAAAGCTGCGCACAGATTGGTTCCCGATGCTTTTATAAGCGCGCCTATTGCAGTAGCACAGGCATTTGAACAGGTCCCCGAAACCCGAAACCGCGCCAAATCACATCATCGTGGTTCGGGATGCGCATGTTCGGGAAACGATCAAACAACATCGGCAACATCACCTGCCCCACCGCACGGCGCGCCACATGGGTGCCTTGACAAAAGTGTGGGCCATTGCCGAACGATTGATGCGTGCTGGGGCTTCGATAAACCATGAACGCTTCGCCATTCTCATGGATCTCTTCATCGCGATTGGCGCTGGCTTGAATGGTCATCACCGTCTCGCCCTTGGGGATCAGGTGGCCACGAATTTCTGTGTCCTGCGTCGTCACGCGACCGGAGGCAGAGATCGGCGCAACCCAGCGAATACCTTCTTCAAACGCTTTGTCCCAGTCGCCTTTCCGTTTCACTTCGGCGAGCTGATCTGGATTGCTCAGAAGTCCGCAAAGAATAGTCAATAAAGCATCGCGCGGTTCATTGATGCCACCACCAATCGCGATTTTGATGTTGGCGTAGATCTGGCTCATCTCGATAGGGTCCTGCGCGTTGAGCATAACCGAATAAGCGGAGCTATTGGGCGTAACCAGATGACGCTCACGCGCGGCGTCTAACAGCGCATTCATCTCTGTATTCGCTGCATCAGAGGCTGCAAACAGATCATCGCGCAGACCAAAGTTGCCCGCGCCATCGATCAACGTTTGGCTCCAGCATTGCATTTGTGTATCCGTGGCCTCTTCCATCCCAAGTAGCACAGCCAAACCACGCGCTGCGTAGGGGCCTGCGAGCATTGGAAACAGATCCACAACTTCTCCAAGCGGCAAACGCGCGACATATTCTTCCGCGATCCGCTCGTAGGCGGGCACCCAATCTTCTTTGATAACCTTCGGCGCGAAAGCAGGGGCCATAGCCATACGCTCGCGCATGTGATCCGCCCCGTCTTTGCGCATCAAGGTATGGGCTTGGAAGGCACGCGTCATCGGCGTCTTTGGATCATCCGAGCTAAACAGCTTCGGATTGTCTTTGACATATTTCGTATCCGCCGCTTTGGTCACAAGCGTGCGCCCCATGGACGCAACATGCACTACAGGCGCGTCGCGGCGGAGCCTGCGATAAATCGGGAACGGATCGTTTGTCAGATCAGCAAGCGTGATCGTGTCATCAATCGGGGCCAGTTTCGTCATGGGTGCTCCAGTACAATCGCATCGGATTATCAACGAGCAACTTTTGCTGCAATTCAGCCGTCGGCGCAATCTTGGGAACGTAGTCCACCAACGCGCCATCATCGGGCATATGGGATTTCATATTCGGATGTGGCCAATCGGTGCCCCAGATCACACGGTCTGGAAAACGCGCCACAATATGCGCGCCATACGCAATCACATCGTCGTACGGTGGTCCCGCGATGGTCAGGCGCTCGGGGCATGTTACCTTGGTCCAGATGTTTTCATTGCGCGCCATCATGTCGGCAAAGCGTTGAAAATCGGGATGATCAACGCCTTTGCTCACATCAGGGCGCCCCATGTGATCCACGACGATGATTGTCGGAAGGCTTTCCAAGAACGGAATAAGTTCTTCGAGGTCTGCGGCCTCAAAGTAGACAACGATATGCCAGCCGAGTTTTGCAATCCGCTCTGCGATCCCAATAAATACCTCTTTCGGAGTCGCATCCACCAAACGTTTCACAAAGTTAAAGCGCACACCACGAACGCCTGCATCATGCATATCCGCTAGCTCTTCATCCGTGACATCCGCTCCAACGCTCGCGATTCCGCGCGCAAGATCACCCCCTGCACGACACGCATCAACCATCGCGCGATTGTCTTTGCCGTGACAGGTCGCTTGCACAATCACATTGCGTGAAAATCCTAAGTGATCGCGCAGCGCGAACAGTTGGTCCTTGCCCGCATCACATGGCGTATATTTGCGCTCAGGCGCATAAGGAAACTCCGCGACAGGGCCGAACACATGACAATGCGCATCCACAGCCCCTTCTTGTACCACGAAATCAGGCGTCTTCGGATTGGGATGAAACGGAATCCAGTCAGCGTCCATCATGCATCTCCTATAAATACGATGCCATCCATCAATTTGCGCGCTGTGCGCAAGATGGCTGCTGAAGCGACTGTATCGCCTTTAAGGGTGGCAACAACCGTCATTTCCCCAGTCGGATGCTCGATTTTGAGGCTACGCGTGTCACCTGATCCGGTATCGGCCAGATCATGCGCAGGCGCACCATCAAGCAAACACGCGGTGGCCACACTAACAGCACCAAGCACACCGATGGTTTTATGACAGCGATGGGGAATAAACGTTCGAGTCATGATCGCCCCGCCATCAATCGCAGGCGATACCATGGTCATTTTGGGGACTGTTTTATCCGTAACATCACCCAAGTTCATCAAGGGACCACAGGTTAAACGCAAAGCCTCTAGCCGTTCTCTCAACGGTGCGTTTGCTTCAATATCCACAGGATCTTCCGTGCCCGAAATCCCCAAGTCTTGCGCGCGCATCACCACGCAGGGCATGCCGTTATCGATCATCGTTACCGCAATGCCGTTGACCTGATCAACGACGTTTCCCGTTGGCAAGAGCGCACCGCAAGAACTGCCTGCAGTGTCCTTAAACTCAATCGGGATTGGGGCCGAGGTGCCGGGTGCACCATCAATCTGCGCACTGCCTTTATACATCACGCGCGCATCAGGCGTTTGCACGATAGCTTGCGCAATCTGGCCTGTATTCTCCATAAAAATAGTCACAGGAGTTTCGCCATCCTGCGCTGCCAACAAGCCGCGTTCAATCGCAAAAGGGCCAACACCCGCAAGGATATTACCGCAGTTTTGCGCATCAGTGACAATCGCCTGATCCACAAAAACTTGCAGGAACAGATAGTCCACATCTACGCCCTCGCGCTCAGATGTGCGCACAACTGCAACCTTAGACGTCAAAGGATCCGCACCGCCCATGCCGTCAATCTGGCGATTATCGGGACTGCCCATAATCGAGAGCAATGCAGCGTCGCGCATCCTTGGATCATCCGGCAAATCAGAGGCAAGGAAATAGCCACCTTTCGACGTCCCGCCCCGCATCCACATTGCACGGATGCCATCAGACATAAGTTAGACCCTTCTCAGCCAAACGCCCGCGCATTTCATAGATATCAAGGCCTAATTCGCCGGCCTCAAAGCGCACGCGCTTTGCTGTTTCATTGGCCTCGCGCGCTTGCGCTTTCTCAAGGACATCTGCCGCCTCTTCGCGGCACACCACACACACGCCATCATCATCAGCTACAATAATATCACCGGGATTGATCAACTGATCAGCACACACGACGGGGATGTTCACGCTACCCAATGTCTCTTTGATCGTGCCCTGCGCAAACACCGCCTTTGACCAGACCGGAAAGCCCATTTCGGTAAGATCGGCCACATCACGCACGCCCGCGTCGATTATCAAACCCTTGCAGCCCCGCGCCTTTGCGGAACTTGCTAGAAGATCGCCGAAGTAGCCTGCATTGCTGGGGGTGATTGTGCCCAGCACAAGGATATCTCCCAACTGAAGTTGCTCAATCGCAACGTGGATCATCCAATTGTCGCAGGTTGGTGCAAGGATAGTCACCGCGCTAGCCGCGATGCGTGATCCCGCATAAATCGGGCGCATATAATCGGCAAGTAAACCCTTGCGGCCTTGCGCCTCATGCACCGTAGCAACGCCACATTTTGCTAATCCGTCAATGATGGATTGATCCGAGCGCTCGATTTGTTGAACAACAACGCCCGTTGTGCCTGCCGCAATCATGTCAGTTCATCCACGGTCTGCGGAAAGATCATCTCGAAGCCTTCCGCGTATTCTGCTTTGCGCCCCCCTGCCATGCCACCAGAGTTGCGGCGGAAATGGTTACCGCGATTTTCAGCGACATTGGTGTAGAAATTCCACAGATGCTCCTGCCCCTGCATACATTCAATCGCAGCGCGCTTTTTGTCCCAAACTGATGTGATGTCGAGAAACACATTCGGTTTCCATTCCATCTGCTCGGTCTGATGCGGTTCAAACAAATACATTTGCGGTGCCCCGAGCACCTTTTCACCCGGATTATGCCCCCAGGCTTGCGCGATCATCCGACATTCTAATGCAAACCGTGTCGTGTTCATGTGGTCCGTATTATAGGGGTCCCATTTTGAATGGCTCATCATCCATATTGGCTGCACCTCACGGATAATATCGACCATTTGATCCTGCGCATCGCGATCCAAACGCAGCGGATAATCCCCCAGATCAAGAAAGCGTATGTCTGTAACCCCAAGCGCGTTCGCAGCATTCTGCGCCTCTTCTTTTCGGGCCTTTTTTACGCGCTCCAGCGTCATATCCTCTTGCTTCCACAGCTTCGCGCTTTCGCCGCGTTCACCATAGGACAGACAGGCAACTGTGACCTCATACCCTAGGCTCTGATGCAGCGCGATCGCGCCTCCGGCGCGCCACACAAAATCAGCGGCATGCGCAGAGATAACAAGGGCGGTTTTTTTGTCAGACATGGAAGAGCCTCCAAACGGGTTATAAATGCGTGCAGGCCTAGGCAGCCACGCGTTGCTCAAAAACTATCCCAAGGCAGGGCACAACAGCTATTTCAATTCCCGAGAAACAGTATAATTTCTGGCTATAAGACTTGTCGTCATCCAATTGCGTTAAAACTGAAAACCCTCTGTAATGTCCGTAAAATTCATAAATCTACGTCATCTTAAGGCATTCAAAGAAGTTGCATCCCAAGGTGGAATAAGTGCGGCTGCCGTACGCGTTCATCTATCTCAACCCGCTGTCACACAAGCGATCACGCGACTAGAGGAGCACTTTGGCACCCCGCTTTTTGAGCGTCGTCGCAATGGCATGTTCGTCACCCAATCAGGAGCGGCTCTGCACGTACGCGTTCAAAACCTGTTCCAACTTCTCGACAACGGCGCTGATGATGCGGTCAGATCCGCCGCGCGGCGGAGTGACAAGCCAAATATGGGGTTTCAAAATCAAGTGACCGCGTCACAGCTGCGCGCACTGGTGGCCATCTGGGAGACGGGTGGTTTCAGCCTCGCGGCGCGCGCGATCGGGATATCGCAACCTTCAATTCACCGTGCGGGACGTGATCTAGAAAAACTTTCGGGCATGACACTTTTTATAAGCAGCCGCAAAGGGATTGAACTAACGCCGCAAGCGGAACCTTTCGCGCGCGCGGTCAAGCTGGCCGCAGCAGAGTTGCGCCAAGGCTACGATGAGATCACGCGATTAAGCGAAGACGATAATACAACGATTGTGGTCGGATCCATGCCGCTATCGCGCACTTCAATATTACCAGAAGCGATAGATAAACTGCTAGTGCATGGCGCGAGCATACAGGTACGTACGGTAGATGGCCCCTATGCAGAATTACTGCGCGGCTTACGGCATGGCGACCTTGATGTTTTGGTCGGTGCCTTGCGCGACCCTTTGCCCAGCGATGATGTCATTCAAGAACCACTACTGGACGACTCCTTAGCCATCGTCGTCGGCCCCCATCATCCGCTTGCACACAAATCAAACCTAAGCGTAGCCGACACGATGACCTACCCTTGGATAGCCCCACCAAAGGCGACACCAACGGGGACCTACCTCTACCACATGCTCGACATTGCGAATGCAGACGCCACTCCAGTGCGTGTTGTCTCCAGCTCTTTGGTGCTCGTGCGCGGCTTACTGTCTAGGGGCAATTATGTGACGTTGATTTCCTTGCAACAGACCGAGGTAGAGCGTGCGCAAGGCTTGATCATACCGCTCGACATTTCCTTGCCCAAAAGTACACGATCCATTGGCTTAACCTATCGCGCGGATTGGAAGCCAACCCCCACGCAGACCAATTTCTTTGATCTCTTGAGACAGGCCGCAACACACGCAGCTACTCCTACCTATACTTAAATTGAATACCTGAATGTCCTATTGAATTTTCTATTTTGCGGCCGCTCAACTAAGGCTAAGCTGACGCTATGCATCGCGCCAACGCGACCTTTCTCACCTTGAAACCCAAGGACTGGACATGGAAAAAAACTACGAAGACATCCCCGGAACCTACGTCTTTGACGCAGATCGCTCGCGTGAGGGGTATCATTTGAACATGTTCTGCATTTCGATGCGGCAAGCCAAGAATCGCGAAGCGATGAAAGAAGATCCAGAAGCGTATCTCGCAAAATATCCAATGACCGCAGAGCAACGCCAAGCGGTACGGGATCGCGATTGGAACCGGCTTTTGGAACTGGGCGGCAACATTTATTATACGTCCAAACTGGCCGCATTCGATGGGATCACCTTCCAAGACCTCGCCGCAATGATGACCGGCGTGAGCCGCGAAGAATACAGAGACATGATGCTCAACGGCGGTCGCTCGATTGAAGGCAATCGTTATAAATCCGAATGGGAGAAAAGCTAATGGCACAACTAACAGCAGGCGTCGGATGTTCCCATGTGCCCGCGATCGGCATCGCAATGGATCAAGGCATCACAGAACAACCCTATTGGGTCCCCGCATTCGAGGGTTTTGAATTCAGCCGCAAGTGGATGAAAGACAACAAGCCCGACGTCATCTTTCTGGTCTATAACGATCATTGCACCGCGTTTGATGCGTCGTGCATCCCGACCTTTGCGCTGGGGTGTGCCGCAGAATATCATCCGGCGGATGAGGGATGGGGGCCGCGTCCCGTGCCCGTCGTGAAAGGCCATCAACGACTGTCGAGCCATATCGCCCAGTCGGTCATTCTGGATGAGTTCGATCTGACAATCATGAACGAAATGGAGGTCGATCACGGCTTAACCGTTCCTATGTCGATCATGTTCGGAGAAATCGCGCAGGACGACGATTGGCCCTGCCTCGTCGTGCCGCTCTGCGTCAATGTTGTGCAGTACCCGCCACCCACAGGCAATCGGTGTTTCCAGCTTGGCAAAGCCATCCGACGCGCAATCGACAGTTATGACGAAGACCTAAACGTGATGATCTTTGGCACCGGTGGGATGAGCCATCAGTTGCAAGCGGAACGCGCAGGCCTGATCAACGCAGACTGGGACAAACGCTTCCTTGATATGATGACGGAGGATCCCATCGCTGCCAGCCAGATCACGCACGAAGAGTATCTGCGCGAAACCGGTTCCGAGGGCATCGAAATGGTCATGTGGCACGTCATGCGTGGCGCTTTGAACGACAAAGTTACGGAGGTACATCGCCACTATCACGTGCCCGCGTCCAACACCGCGGTTGGTCATATTATTTTAGAAAACCACGAATAGGAGGCGATCATGCGGATTTGTGTAGCGGGTGCTTATGGCGCGTTTGGACTGAAACATCTCGACGCCTTGGCCCAGATTGACGAAGTCACAGTCACCTCGATCATGGGACCGACCCAAACTAAGATCGACGCATTGGCGGCAGAACGCGGCATTGGCCACGCAGCAACGACGTTGGGCGAATGCCTTGCGCGTGATGATGTGGATGCGGTAATCCTTTCCACGCCCACAAACCTGCACGCAGCGCAATCCATCGCCTGTATGAAAGCGGGTAAACACGTGCTGGTCGAGATCCCTATGGCGGATTCGCTGGCTGACAGTCTCGAAATTGTACGCGTTCAGGAAGAGACCGGGCTGGTCGCGATGGCTGGGCAAGTGCGCCGCTTTAATCCGTCGCATCAATGGATCCACAGCAAGATCCAAGCAGGCGAGCTCACCCTGCAACAGCTTGATGCTCAAACTTATTTCTTCCGCCGCACCAACACCAACGCCAAAGGCGAGGCGCGTAGCTGGACCGATCATTTGCTGTGGCATCACGCCTGCCACACGGTAGATTTGTTCCAATACCAGACGGGTGGACCTGCAGTTACAGCGAATGGTTTACAAGGCCCAATGCATCCAGACCTAGGCATTGCAATGGATATGTCCATCGGCCTTAAGGCAGCGAACGGCGCGATCTGCACGCTCTCGCTCAGCTTCAACAACGATGGCCCGTTCGGCACGTTCTTTCGCTACATTTGCGACAATGGCACCTACATTGCGCGCTATGACGATCTTTATGATGGGAACGACAATAAGATTGATCTGAGCGGTGTCGCCATGTCGAATAACGGGATCGAATTGATCGACCGTGAATTCATCTCTGCTATCAAAGAAGGGCGCACACCGAATGGCGCAGTAGCTGATGTGTTGGGCGCGATGGAGACGTTGGATCGAATTGAGAAATCCTTCTAGGTAGCGTAACTACTGTGTGTGAGCGGATGACACCGCTCCGCACATATCACGCTGGAGGCCTGCCATGATCGAGCCGGAAACATTCACCTTCCTCAAGGACCTCGCGCTTAATAATCGCAAAGCATGGGTGGATGAACACCGCGAAGAGCGCGACGATGCGATGCGCAATTTTGCAGGCGTTGCGCAGACCTTGCACGACTATTCAGAGCGTTTCGATACACTTGTCGCAGAGACCAAGAGCAAGCCAAAGCAAAGCTACACCAAGTTCTTTCAAGACGCGCGCCAACGGAGTGGACCGGGGCTCTATCGCACACAAATCGACATCTTCGCCAATATAGGTCATCCCGAAGAAAACTTCGGCTATTACCTCCATATCGAACCTGAAAATTGCTTTGCAGGGGCCGCTTTATTGCAGCCCTCAAAGGACGCGATGAAGCGAACACGCGACCACCTTGTTGAGGATCCACAGGGTTTGGTGGAAGTCCTTGAAGATCCAGATTTCAAGTCAGTGTTCCCGAAAGGTTTGATCACGCGAAAGACGCTCAATGTCGTTCCCGAAGGATATAACAATGACGATCCAGCTGCGCCTTTCCTAAAAATGGTCGACTGGGGCTGTCAGGCAACCATCAGTGATGACGACCTTTTGGATGACGACGCGATCTACACATTGATCGACATTTTTCGCGCTGCCGCACCGCTGGTGCGCCACTTCGACTGATCCGGTATGATTTAACGCGAGAAATCCGTGATCACCGTCGTAGCCGGCGGCGTCGCGCCTTTCATTGTGCGCGGCTCTGCACTTGCGCCGGATAGGCTGACTTCGCGGTCCAACATAGGCGTCAAATCCACATAGCCGCGCTCAATCATCGCAAGCAATGAGGGATACTTCCAAGGCGGCATGCCGCGCATGCCAAAAAACACGAGCTGCTTGGAATAGAGCGCTCGGACGTTGATTTCCATGATGCCATCCCCCGCGGGCATGCCCGCGTGAACGTGCCGCCCAAGCGTGGCAAGGCATCCAACAGAGGCATTCGTTGTCTGCGCAATTCACAGCGCTTCAATCGAGACCTGTGCGCCACCGCCCGTGATCTCACGAATAGCGGCGGCTACATCTCCGTTTGCCGCATTCACAGAAGCATCCGCACCTAGTGATTTGGCCTAGGTCAGCTTTTCCTCAACGATGTCTACTACCACCACCTGCGCACCAAGCATTTTGGCCAAAAGCAACGCGGAGGGGCCAATGCCGCCTGTCCCATGGATCGCAACCCAATCGCCCGCGCGCGCATTGGCGCGATCTGTCATCGCATGCCACGCAGTCGTCACGCGACAGCCCAAGCCTGCAGCTTAAGCAGGCGTGATCGTGTCTGGCAAATGAACGAGATTGTGTTCGAACGGCACCGCCACAAATTTTGCACATGCGCTCAGTGCACCAAAGCCCGGCACCACTGCGCTTTCGCATATGTAGGCCGCGCCCGTATGGCAGGCTGGGCAATCGCCACATGCCGCAACGTCAAGGACAACGCCATTGTCAGGATAGCTTGGGTCTTCAACGCTCTCAATCGAGAGGTCTTCGTTACACTAATGAACAACAGTTGCGCTAAAGGTGGGATCCTTTGCTTTGTATTCCTCAGAAGGATTGCAGCAATTGTGACGTTAGAACAGTCTAGAGCGTTTGAAAAAATCGGAACAGAGTATTGGCCGTTTGCGTCACGTTGTCCAAAACCAAGCCATTTTCAATAGGTTTATATTCGACACCCGCCTGATCCAGATAGGTTTCCAAGACCGTCAGATCGTCCAGTGAAAAATCCATGGCGGCGATACTTGGTTGTTGTTCCGTCTGAATATCTTTCGTAAGCGGCCCGATATCACGTTCGAAATCCGCCTTTCTCAAAACCCGAAGAACACCGTTTGCAGTTTGAAACTCCAAACAGTCGCACAGTGCAGTGCCTTCGCCATAAAGCCCTGTAAACTGGCACTTAAGATCCGCGTGATGCATTCCATCCGCAACAATCGTGACACCGCAAATGCCATTTACAGTATTCGGATGCTCTAACCACTCAGGTACGTAAATTAGATCAGGGCGATGTTGTTGGCACAAGAAAAACGACAAGCGCGGGAATTGCGCGTTGGGCATCAACGCAAGCGTGGTTTTTGTGCGTCCCTCTGTTCCATCCGGCAAAGTCACATCGCGACCAAATTCCAAATGCCCCGCGACATGCAAGCCCACATCTTGCGCGCGTTTTGCATCCGCGACAGAATCTGTGCTGTGAAGTGCAGACAAAGCCACGCCCTCACGCTGCTGTAAATGCTCATAAACATGCCGCCCGAAGCGAAAACCACCCGCAGGTACCTCGTCCAAAAGCGTGTCATCATAAACGCCCATAATCTCAAGTAGACAGCCTTCAAACATCGCAAGGCTGGTGCTCGTACCCCAAGGATGTTTGCCAATCGAGGTCATATTAAACCCCATCGCGATCAAGCGCGCGCGCAGGGCGTCGATGTCGTGGGTCGCCACAAGCGGATGATCAATTCCAAAGGACGCGTTCATTTGTTTGATTTTTCAGTGTTCAAAAAACTCACACGTGCTGTCCCGCGCACCGTGGCTTTGGTTGCTAACGCACGCATACCTACGGGGACATCTTCAAGTACAATTGCACCTGCTGAAATATTGGCGTTTGCGCCAATCGTGACCTCGCCCAAGATTGTGGCTCCTGCCCCGATCACAACGCCTGAGCCAATGTGCGGATGGCGACGCGCACCGCCTGTGTTCAGCGTGCTGCCAAGCGTGACGTTGTGCCAGATCGAAACATCCTCCTCGATCACCGACGTTTCACCCGCAACAAAGCCCAAGCCATGATCCAACCAAAACCCCGCACCAATCTTCGCTGCGGGATGGATGTCATTTGAGAGCACCCGCGCGCAACTGGTTTTGATCGCAAGGGCAAGCGTGGTGTCGCCATCGGCCCATATCTTATGCGCGACGCGATGTGCCATAACCGCATGTGCGCCGCGCGCAAAAAGCAGCGTTGCAGCAGCGCCGCCCGGTTCGAAATTGCGGCGTGCAGTTTCGGCAATGTCGTAGGTGGTTATTTCAACCAAAGTCGCATCAGCGGCGTACACAGATTGGACCGTCGACCCCACTGCCACATTGCCACTGATCTGCGCGAAGAGCCTGCCCGCCAATTCGGGAAACGTGTCAAAAACACCCAAATTCAGCACCGTTGCGCCCTGCCGTGACGCCCTTAGCGCAGCTTTCACATCTTCAATCAAATCCATCAAGGATCCCCCTAAGACACATACCCAAACGCAATGCGCGGGGTGGATGCGCTATCGAGCCATACGCTTTTCGCGGAGGTATATTCCATCAAAGCGTCGGTGCCGCTTGAACGCCCAAAACCAGAATTAAGAGAGCCACCAAAGGGCGAGGACACGTGAATTGCCTTGTAGCTGTTGATCCAGAATGTGCCAGCGCGTACGGCCTCTGCCATGCGGTGCGCGCGGCTCACATCTGCAGTCCACACGGCCCCCGCTAATCCGAAGTCTGTGGCATTCGCCAATGCGATTGCTTCTGCTTCATAATCAAACGGGATCGCTGTTACGACGGGCCCGAAAATCTCTTTCTGCGCGGCATTGGCTGTGTTGGACAGGCCCTTCAAAATCGTTGGCGGCACGAAATAGCCTTGTCCATCTTCAGTGTTCCTGCTGAGCACATCGGCACCCGCATCGTTGGCGTCGATCAGCATTTGGCGAACGTGCTCAAACTGGCGTGCGTTGCTGATCGGACCAACCTCGGTTGCATCAGCCAAAGGGTCGCCCAATTGGATCTTGTTCATGCCGCTTGAGAGCATATCGATCAGCCTATCGTGGATAGAGCGATGCACAAGCAATCGCGAGCCCGCTACACAGCTTTGTCCCGCACCCGAAAAAATCGCCGCTTGCGCGCCAAGGCACGCGTGCTCAAGATTCGCATCCTCAAATACGATATTTGCAGACTTTCCGCCCAATTCCAGAACCGCCGGTTTCAATCCCGACGCAGCTGCGATTGCAACCTGTCGTCCTGTTTCGGGCGAGCCGACAAACACCACCTTACGCACTGCGGCATGCGCGATGGCGGCCTGCCCGGTGGTTGGACCCAAACCACAGAGAACGTTGACGAGGCCCGTTGGTAGGCCCACGCGCTCCGCAATCTTTACCAGTGCGACGGTGGTGATCGGCGTCAGCTCGCTTGGTTTGATAACAACGCCATTGCCCGTCGCAATCGCGGGTGCAATCTGCCAGCCGGCCGTGAAGATCGGCGCGTTCCATGGAGTGATCTGGAACACCACGCCAAGGGGTTCGCGTTGGGTGTAATTCAAATGGCCAGACGGCACGGGAATGACTTCGCCATGCAATTTGTCCGCCCAACCCGCGTAATAGGCGAACATTTCCGCCACTTTAGCCACTTCGATGCGACAATCGCGGATGGGCTTGCCTGCAACGATAGCCTCAATGGTGGCGAGCGGCTCGGCATGTACCAAAACAGCGCGCGAGATGTCTTGCATGACTTGCCCACGCGCGGCGGCTGAGAACGCTCTCAGCCATGTTTGCTGCGCGTCTTGCGCGGCGTCGCATGCCGCATTTGCAAGGGCTGCATCCGCATCAGGATAGGTTAGCAAAACCTCTTCGGTGAACGGATCCACCAGCCAAATATCTGCGCCAGCGCCATCACAAAGCGCGCCGTTGATCAGGCTTTGGGGGTGCGTGCCTAGCCCAAGTTCTGCCATCGCAGTCAGTAACTTTTGTTTGCGTTCTGACATCTCAAGCTCCTTTCGGATCACGTTTTACAATCGCGTTGAAATCGTCAGCGTCGTCGATATCGCCAGACGTGTTCAGCCAAATATCAGCGATCTGCGCGAAGCCGCTGATATCAACGCCAGATCTTTCGGCAAGACCCAATGCAAGACCAACATCCTTGCGCATCAAACCCATCGTAAAACCTGAATCGAATGTATCATTCAGGATCCATTTCTCGAAATTAACCTCGCTCACGCCACTACGCCCTGAGCCAGCGTTGATCCCCTCAAGCAAGTCTTGCGGGCGCACACCCGCCGCTTGCCCCAAGCGAACTACCTCGCCCACCAACACAAGATTGGCCGCGCAGAGCATGTTATTTGCGATCTTCGCTGCATGCCCCGCGCCGGAGCCACCAACGATCACTGTCTTCGCAGTTAGGATATCCAGAAGAGGGCGCAGCGTTTCGATAGCATCACCGTCGCCGCCCAAAAGCATCGTCATGCTGCCCGCATTTGCTGCAGCGGGACCACCGCTGACAGGTCCGTCAATAAAGGCAAAACCACCTACCAAGCCTTTCGCAGACATGGCTTGTGACGTGGCAGGTTCGGAAGTCGATGTATCCAATATAATCGTGCCTTCCTGCAAGCTCGACAGCATGTCCTCCATCACCGTTTCGACAATCGTGGCTTTGGGCAAGGACAGGATGATCACGCCGCACAACGCCGCCAATTCACGCGCAGAAGCGGCAAGCTGTGCGCCTATTGCCGCGACCTTCGCGCTATTCTCAGCGCTTGGATCAAAGCAGGTCAGCCCGTACCCCGCACCAATGATTTGGGAAGCCATACCACCCCCCATATTTCCACATCCGATCAGTCCAATCTGCATCACATCTGTCCTCACACGTGGCTAGCCAATCGCCGCGAAGGCGCGCGCAAGATCAACAATCAAATCATCCGGCTGCTCTAAGCCGATATTTAGTCGCACCAAACGGCCCGAGTAGTCTTTTCCAGGCCGCTCAAGTCGCGGATAGACAACAGCCAAACTATGGACGCCGCCCCAACTCAGGCCAATGTGAAATAGCTCCAGCGCTTCTATGAAGTTTTCAACTTGCGCAGGCGTTACACTTTCTTTGAAGAGGATGGAGAACACACTGGTTGAGCCGCTAAAATCCCTTTGCCAAGTCGCATGACCGGGGCAAGTGGGCAAGGCAGGATGGAACACCGCTTCGATCTCTGAACGATCAGCAAGACTGTGCGCCACTTGCAAAGTTGATGCCTCAAGGTGTGCAAGACGCACAGGCAAAGTTTGTAAGCCGCGCAAGGCAAGGCTGCAGTCATCTGGTGACACGGCGAGGCCCAACTGGCGATAAACGGGCCCTAGTTTTTCGAAGGCAGCGCCATCGCGTGCAGAGACGGAGCCAAGCAGTAAATCGCTATGGCCACCAACATATTTTGTGAGCGCCTGCATACTGACATCAACGCCATGTGCGAAGGCATCAAACATCACCCCCGCTGCATATGTGTTGTCCAGCGCAACGGCGACGCCGCGCGCGTGCGCCGCGTCAGCAATTGCTGGAACATCCTGAATTTCCATTGTGACGGAACCGGGGCTTTCGCACCAAATCAACGCCGTGTTGTCGCGAATAAGTGTTCTGATACTCTCGCCAATCAACGGGTCGTAGGCTTCCACTTCGATGCCCAAACCGCGCAAGATGCCTTCAGCCATTTCCTTGTTGGGACCGTATGCAGAATGCGGCACCAACGCGTGGCTGCCAGCGGTGCAATAGGCGAAATAAACCAAGGCAATCGCCGCTTGCCCACCCGGTACAATCAACGTGCGATGCGCACCCTCGATATCGCTAAGACGCGCGGCGAGTTCCAGTGCAGTCGGTGTTCCGTAAAGCCCGTAGGAATAGCCGTTATCCGCCTGATCCCAGCTGTCTTTCACGCTCGATTGATCCTCGAACACGACGGTTGAGCCACGATACACAGGCGTCGCCAATGACGCATAATCGCGCCTCGCACGAGGTGTGGGATTTAAAAGTTTCGTTCGCCAATCCATCAGTCTCTCACTCCGCTAGGGTCTGTGTTTGCAACTGCAATATGGTTTCCAAATAGAGGCTGACCGCCGTTTTGACTTGCTCGATCGAGACATATTCATCAAGCGAGTGGCACTGCGCCAGATCTCCCGCGCCGCAAATCACTGTCGGGCAGCCAAAATTTGGCGCATCTGTTGAGCCGGGAAAGGTCATGAAGTCAGCGGCTTCGCCTGTAACGGTTTCATGCGCTTTTGCCAGCACGGTGACGACAGGCGATGTCATATCTGTCTTCAGCGGTGGGCAATTCAGGCTGGGTGCGAGCAGCTCGTATTTGAAATCAGGGATGCTCTGCGCAAGCGGTGCGAGAACGCCGTGCAGTTCTTCCGCGACAATTTCAAAGGTTTCGCCGGGGATCGTGCGACGATCAATTTCGATCTGGCAAAAATCGGGCACCAAGGACGGTCCTTCCCCGCCTTTGATCGCGCCGATGCTAAAGCTGGGCGCACCGCACAGGGGATCCGGCTCTCGTTGTGACAAGCTTGTAGCGTAGCTTTGCAAAGTCTCAATCACAGCACCCATGTGATAGATCGCATTGATCCCGTTTTCAGGCACGCTGGAATGGGTGGATTTACCGAAGGTCCGCAAGATCATGCACATTTGCCCACGATGCGTTGTGCTGATCGCCAAATTGCTAGGTTCTGCCACAATGGCATAGTCAACATGCGGACCCTGCGTGCCGAAATGATGCGAGCCGATCATCAGATCCTCTTCATCAACAACGCCTGCTAGGATCACATCCCCGTCCAGCTTTTCGCCTCGCGCTATAAGCAAACGCATGACTTCGAGATAAGCAGCCAAGCCCGCTTTCATATCGCAAGATCCGCGCCCGTAGATGCAGCCATCTTTGATCACGGGATCAAACGGCTCATCGTAGCCACCGACGCCAACCGTATCCAAATGACCTGCAAGCATGATGATCGGACCAGACCCGCGCCCTTTTAAGCGTCCCCAGACATTGCGCCGCCCGTCAGCGACGTCTGCGCTCTCAACCTCCAGGCCTAGTTCGCGCATACGGCTTTCCAAGAGCTGCGCCATCGCCTCTTCGGCGGGATGCTTCGGATCTGCGGTGCCGAAGGGATTCACGCTCGGCGTACGGACCATCGCGCTGAGATCTTCGATGAGAGAATTTTCATTGATCTGCATGGATGTGTAGTCGCTTATAATTGAGGTCGAGTTCGATGTGCTATGTTTGAAAGAGCTGGCCGAACCCGTCAAGCCCGTCGTCAATCCCAGCCAGCCGCAACAGATGCCACGCGAGCGCGTGATTGCTGCTTGTTACCGGCTTGCCAAGCTGACGTTCCGCCTCTTCGACAATGCCCGCTGCGCGCAAGCTGGTGCAGGAAATGAAGACCCCATCACAGGCTTCTGATTGGCCGAGACTAACAACGGCGCTCAAAATAGATGCAGGATCAATCTGCGCAACTATGATGTCGCTTTTCTGATCGAAAGAGCCGACCACTGTTACCGCAATCCCCTCCTCTTCGAAACGCCGTTGCATAGCCTCTGTGACCTCTGGCGTGTAGGGTGTTAAAAGGCCGAGACGGGTGATCCCCAGCGCTTTCAATGCGGCTTTGGCGGCGCTGAGCGGATTGCTGGAGGGCACCGAGGGGTGGCTTTGCCTAATTATTTCTGTAACGCGATCTTCGCCGATGATTGTCGCACCAGAGGTGCAACCGTACCCGAGCGCGTGCAGGCCCAGATAATCGGGAAGCAAGGCGGCTGCGATGGGCAACACTGCTTCCATTTTGGCCAACGTGTCCGGCGTCACCACCGTGTCGTTGGGCAAGCGCGCATGATACAAAGATACGCCGAGACCATCGGTCATTTGGCGCATCTCCTGTTCCATCGTTTGATCTGATTGCAGGACCAAAAGCCCGATCCGCGCGCGTTCGCTCGCATTGGGATGGGTCGTGAACTCAAAACGTTCAAACGAGGGGCCAGTGTCGTGCATGCTCTATCCTCTTCTTCAAAGAAGCATAAGCAACCTCTCACTCAAGCGTCTGTGCGGAAAACGACTTTACCGGTTCAATTTTTGCCAGGACCTTAAAGCTTGCGCAAAACCGCCTCAGCGGCTTCCAAAGTCCCCTCGATGAAGCCACCAAATTCTGGCGCGACTTCCGTTCCCGCAAAATGCAACCTGCCCGCCCACATGCCATCCATGTCGAAACGCCCTGCATCGCCGCGATTGTAGTGTCTTTCAGTGCAGGCTCAATTTCAGATTTGCGGGGACACGCATTGGCAGTGCCGAGATAACCTGATCAGCCTCAAGGGTTTCACCACCAACCAGATGCGCTACGAGTTGACCATCTTCACGGCAAAGCCCTTCGACCTGCGTATTCAAACGTTTGCGCGCGTCAGGAAGTGTGTCAGCCAAGCGTCTCGTCAAGACGCTCAATCCACCCTCAAGCCGCAATGAACCTTGCATTGATGCGAAACCACGCACCTGCTGCACACGTCCTTGCCCATCCTCAACCGTTTGCAAACCTGTGCTGTATTGCTCAAGCACAGCCAGCCCAAACCGTTTCACCTGTACGGCGATACGCGGCTGTCCCCGCCAGAAACAGGCAGGGCCCATATCAAACTCCGCACCCTCAAATTGCTGCGTCTGGATGCGTCTGGATGCGTCCACCAAATCGGCCACGCGCCTCGACTAACAAGTAATCACGCCCCTGCGCTTCTAACGCTTCCGCTAGCGCAAAGCCGGACACCCCACCGCCTATAATTAATGTGCGCATTGCTTTCAGCACTCCCAAAGTTCGCCCAGCAAAATGTTCAATTCCCGACCTCTTCGCGATCCACTGTCGTTTTCTGGCGGTCACAAGGGACAAAACTTTGCTTCGATGACTTCGAAACCACCCCCCCGAGAAAAGACAAGCCATGGCGAACAAAAGTTTAAATCCGGTTGATGCCTTGCGCGCGAACGCAGCGCAGCCGTTTGAAAGCGCACGCGCGATGCCGCCCGAGGTTTACACAACACAAGAGTTCGCGGACCTCGAACTAGAAAGCATCTTCGCCAAGGATTGGTTCTGTGTTGGCCGCGCCGATGGCCTTGCGAATGCGGGGGACTATACCACTTGCGAACTTGCGGGTCAGCCCGTTCTGGTGATGCGCGATGGCCAAGGCACTTTGCGTGGCCTATCGAATGTATGCCTGCACCGCATGTCCACGCTGTTGCACGGGCGTGGCAACGCGCGCTCTATCGTCTGCCCTTATCATGCGTGGACCTATAATCTGGATGGCTCCTTACGCGGCGCACCTGCGATGAGCTTGAACGAGGGGTTTTGCAAAGATCAATACAAGCTTCCTAAAGTACGCTGCGAAGAATGGCTCGGTTGGGTGTTTATCACGCTGAATGAAGACGTCCCCGCCGTCGCGGAGCAATTAGGCGAGGTCGAAGAGATGATCGCTGGCTACGACATGACCAACTACACAGAGGTCTTTTATGAAGAGCATGTGTGGGACACCAACTGGAAAGTGCTCGCCGAGAATTTCATGGAAAGCTATCATTTGCCTGTTTGTCACGCGGGCACTATTGGCGGGCTTTCCAAGCTTGAAGACATGGTCTGCCCCCCCGGCCTCACGGCGTTCAATTATCACACAATCCTCAAAGACGAGACGCTGAGAATCGCGATGGCGCATGACACCAACACGCGCCTCAGGGGCGACGAACGGCGCACGACCTTTCTACTGGCTATCTACCCGTCGCTGCTGATCACACTGACCCCTGGCTATTTCTGGTATCTTAGCCTGCATCCTAAAGGTCCTGGTCAAGTGCATATCCGCTTTGGTGGCGGCATGTCGGATGACTATAGCGAGGACGCGGATGCCTCTCAGAATTTCACCGACCTCAAGGCGCTCTTGGATGATGTAAATATCGAGGATCGCGGTTGTACAGAGAAGGTCTTCAACGGTCTATCTTCAGGCTTGGCAAAACCTGGTCACCTGTCCCATCTCGAACGCCCAAACTACGATTTCGCACAGTATTTGATGGCGAAAGTGGATCAACACACGCGCTAGCCGCAGGAGGGTACAATGACTGATCTCAGGCCGATTTTGCAATCTCTTGCAGCCTTGCCTGCTGACAGTCCGATGGGTCTACCTGGTATTTTTTACACCTCCGCCGAACGTTTCGATTGGGAAAAGAAAACGGTGCTCCAAAAAGGTTGGCACTGTTTGGGCCGCCAAGACGAAGTGCCCGAGGCAGGCGATTTCTTCACCGTTCAGCTGCTGGAAGAACCACTGATCATTGTGCGTGGCGATGACGGCGTCGTTCGTGTGCTCGCCAATGTGTGCCGTCATCGCGGCATGCCGCTGGCCGAAGGGCGTGGCAACGTTAAACGATTTGTTTGTTCGTATCATGCATGGATGTATGGCCGCGACGGTGCTTTACTGCGCGCCACTCGTATGGAAAACAAGGGCTTTGATGCCAGTTCTTGCCGGTTGCACAGCTACAACATCCAACTTTGGAACGGCTTTATTTATTGCAGTCTTGATGCTGAAGCTGCACCATTTTCCAACGAAGCCGAAACCTTGGATGCGTTGTTAGAGCCCTATAAATCTGACACATTCAGACTGGTCCATGTGGCAGAAGAGGTCTGGCACACCAACTGGAAGTGCCTCGTTGAGAATTTTATGGAAGGCTATCACCTCTCTGTTGTGCACCCTCAAACGCTGCACGACTACACACCAACGGGCTTGGCTAAGAAATCTGCATCAGGGCCAGGATTTACATCCTATATGGCGAATTATCCGGAAACCGCCGCACGGCGAGGCAAGGGTGCCGCAGGTCTCAGCGATGCAGAGCGCCATCGATCCACCTTATTCGCACGCTTTCCCACGCAAGTGGCCAGTCAGGCGGCAAGTCTGTTGGTGTCCTTGTCGATCTTCCCGATTTCTGCGGAAAAGATCCGCGTCAAATGGACGATGTCGGTTTACGGCGACGATCTGGACGCAGCAACAATTCAAGAGCGCATTCAGCTCTGGGAAGAGGTCAACACAGAAGACCGCGAAAAACTGGAGAAAATGCAAATCGCGCTACGCTCTCAACATGCGCAATCGGGTCCTTTGGCAGGCGATGATTTCGAAGGCACGATCCGCGATTTTCAGCTTTGGTTGGCACAGCAAGACGCGGAGCTGCTCGATTAACCGTCTGTGGTCAGCGTGTTCAAAATGTTGTCCATCATCACACAACACGCGATCAATTCCGACTTGGATATGCCTTCATCTGGCTTATGCCCATCCGATGCCATATCACCCGGTCCGATGACGACTGTGCTTAATCCCAGCTCCGCAAAAAAGCCTGCTTCAGTTCCAAAAGACACCTTGGTAGCAGACGCGCCATCCGCCAATTCACAGGCCAGGGTGACCGCGCTATTCGCGGGATCCGTGTTCAGGCGTGGGTATGCGTTGATCTAGTTCACAGTGATTGGCTTAGCGTTCGGAAATGATGTTCTGACACGTTTCGCAATGCCCTCAAACTCCGACAGCAGCTGACGTGCTGGCGCTTCACTCGGATGACGGAACTCCATCTCCAGCACGCACTCGGCGGGCACGATATTCAACGCGTGCCCACCCTCGATTTGACCAATGTGAACCGTCGAGTAAGGGATACTGTAGACGTCATTCTGGGATCACTGCCGTAATATCAATTTCAACCAACCGTTCGGGCCGCGCCGGCGTTTGCACCACCAACCTCGTCGAGACTGGGTGCAACCCTTTGATATATTCGCCCATTGTGCGGTACACATCTTCGCGGTGACGCACGTCCGTGATGTAGACCACAACTTTGACAAAATGCCCCATGGAACCAACCGCTTCTTCAATCAACTCGCGGATGTTTTGCATAACCTTATGAGGTTGCTTCACAGGGTCATGGCTCATAATATTTACCGCATCGTCAAGGTTTTGCAGGCATTGGCCACGAAGCCGGACAGTCTTACCGCAATGATCAAGCGCATGGGCTCTTGAGTGAGATCACGAGATACGGCCCCGACGGGC
>OCVR010000489.1_pt1 | contig 33292 bp, 25 predicted proteins | sample 1539091 | NCBI WGS metagenome assembly OCVR01 (sample SAMEA3355530, study PRJEB22509) | marine metagenome | biome: marine; feature: coastal ocean; material: water | place: USA | collected 2010-08-07 | depth 16 m | reverse complement strand
TGATTTTGGATTTAGTTCATATTCGTTGGGGTCGTAAGTGCCTTCTTTTTTCATGAATATATAAATAATCATACCTTCTAAAATGGGTATTAGTGCAAATAAAAAACAAACCGCTGCGATTGGTATTATTCAGCCTGTATGGGATCAACTATAGATTAGGTATGACAATACCAAGAGTTTGTAATTTGCCGCAGCGAGTCCTTGGGTAAAGTCGCGATTGTCTTAATGTAGAGCTTTGATAGTGATGTTGCCTTTCATATCGATATTCCTCCACTTAAATGGATTGGATTGGAAGTCGTCAAGATAGATTTCTTCTGCGGTGGCATTGCTTTGATTGGAAATCTTGTCATCTTTGCAGCATATATAAACGCATGCCATTAATAAGAAAATGTTAATCCTTACGAACCAGCGAAGTTTTATGTAGTCCGATGACGGTAGCATAGGAGTAAGAAAATAACTAACTGACAAATAAAGCATATATGTTTCTATTGAAAGGTTTAATAATACTGTTTTCATTGGTACTATCAACATCAGTTTGGTCTCAGTCTACCAATTGGGTCACTTTCGAATCTAGGGACGGAGCATTCACAATGGCTGCACCTAGTGAGCCAGAGTACCTTGTCAAAGAAATCACAACAAGCATAGGAGCCATGGAGTTACACTCATATATGGTGGCACCTCAATATGATGATCAGAATCCAAATCTAATGTACCTCATAGAATATTACGATTATCCAGAAGGCACTTTTCCTGAGGACAGCGCAGCGCTGAAACATTTTTTTTATGAGCAAACCGCTCAAGCGACATCATACGAGATTGGAGGTGCGCTTTCCTACAGTTCTGAATCCTCAGTAGATGGTATCGATGGTTTTTTATATCGTTGTCAATACAAGAATGATGCGTATGTAATGAAGTCACGTATGTTTTTTGTAGGTGATAGATTTTATCATATCAAAGTTTATTCAGAAAAAGAATCTAGTCTTAACGATGAAATGGACTGGTATCTCGATAGTTTTAAGTTGAAGTAATAAGGTTTTGGGAGAATGCGATATTAAGAGTGTGAGATTGTCAAATGAGAGAGACTTAAAACTTGTCAATAGATTTTTCTAAGAAATAGCAAGATTTCTTCTTTGTGGTCAATATTACCATATCTGACAGTACCTTGATCCTACTACTTCACTCATGTTGGTAAGGTATTTTCTAGCGGATATTTAATCGCTCATTCTCTTATTGAATACCTAATACTTAAATTTACATATGATTGAATTTATCGATCTTATTCATTCACAATAAATAATCTTTCCCTTTGAAAGTCTGTATAGCCGAAAAACCATCTGTAGCCAAAGAGATTGCCAATGTTCTTGGTGCTAAGACTCGTAAAGACGGCTACTACGAAGGCAATGGTTATCAAGTTACCTGGACATTTGGCCATTTCTGTGAACTCAATGCACCACATGACTACAATGAGAGATGGAAGCGCTGGGACTTGGATACTTTACCGATGTTGCCTGAGCGATTTGAGACTAGAATCAAGAATGATGTAGGAGTCAAGAAACAATTCAAAATAGTTAAATCATTATTCTCGAAAGCAGAAATTGTAATCAACTGTGGTGATGCAGGACAAGAAGGAGAACTGATACAGCGATGGGTCATCAAGCAAGCAAATTATAAAGGCCCTGTTGATCGTTTATGGATTTCTTCTTTAACTAAGCAGGCGATAAGAGGTGGATTTAAAAACATAAAGCCTTCATCAGAGTTTGATAATCTGTATTATGCAGGTAGCTCTAGAGCAATTGGTGATTGGCTGTTGGGTATGAATGCTACAAGGTTATATACGCTTAAGTACGGTGGCTATAAACAGGTGCTGTCTATTGGTAGAGTGCAGACTCCTACATTAGCAATGCTTGTCAATCGCTATTATGAGATAGAAAATTTTGTACCGAAGCTATATTGGGAATTGGAGACGATTTATCGAGGTACACAATTCAATAATATAAAAGGGAAATTCTTCAAAAAAGAAGATGGAGAGAAGTTCCTCAATCAAGTAAAAGGCAAAGACCTACATATATCTAAAGTCGAAAAGAAAGACGGAAAAGAATACGCTCCTAAGTTATTTGATTTGACAGGTCTGCAAGTGTATTGCAACAATAAATTTAATTATACGGCAGAGACTACACTTAAGATAGTACAGAAGTTGTATGAGATGAAGGTAGTGTCTTATCCGAGAGTAGATACAGTGTTTTTACCTAATGATATGTATCCCAAAGTGCCAGGAATTCTCAAGGGATTGAAGAGTTATTCGGAATTCACAGAGTCACTCTTGGGCAAGACAATAAGAAAATCTAAGAAGGTATTCAACGATAAGAAAGTTACTGATCATCATGCGATCATTCCTACTGGAGAGCAAAAATCGCTCGGACTGGATCAGTCCAAAGTTTATGATGCGATAGTGAGAAGATTTATTGCTGTATTTTATCCTGATTGTAAGGTCGCTAAGACACAAGTAGATGCATTAGTTGTAGAGGTGAAATTCGTGGCCAAGGGAAAGGAAATTATTGATGAAGGTTGGAGAGTATTATTTCCTAAAAAGAAGAAATTTGTACTCGATGATAACGATGAGAAAAAAGAGGATGACGAGAAGTTATTACCATCATTTTTAGTAGGAGAGAGTGGTCCACATAAACCCAATTTCGTAGAGAAAGTAACCAAGCCTCTCCCAAACTATACGGAAGCTACACTCCTGAGAGCCATGGAGACAGCAGGGAAGCAAGTAGACGATGATGAACTACGTGAATTGATGAAAGCTAATGGAATTGGTCGGCCCTCTACCAGAGCCAATATTATAGAGACGCTATTTCGAAGGAAATATGCTAAGCGAAATCGGAAACAACTGATTCCAACCGAATTAGGAGTTCAACTCATAAGTACAATCCAAAATAAATTACTCAAATCTGCAGAGCTCACAGGACAGTGGGAAAAGCAACTAAAGGATATAGAAAACGGTGATTATAGCGCTGGTAGATTTATCCATGAAATGAAACAGATGGTAGAGGAACTAGTAACGGAAGTACGTATGGAAAATGTGACGGCAAAATTTAGCGCTAAAACACCTGACAAGGCTAAAAGTGGAATACAAAAAGGTAACTCTTGGGGTAAAAAATCTGCTGGAGTCACTAAAGCAAAAGCATCTAAGAAATCACTCACAGATATCACTTGTCCAAAGTGTAATCAAGGTCAAATTCTGAAAGGAAAATATGGCTACGGTTGCACCCACTGGAAGTCAGGCTGTGGTTTGAGAGTGCCGTTTAAATATCTTGATAAGAAACTTACCGATAATCAAGTCAAAAGATTGATTGAGAAGAAAGCTACTACCAAACTCAAAGGCTTTATGGTGAATGGTCAAAAAGTAGAAGGCATTATCAAACTCAATACTGATGGGCAGTTAGAATTTGAAAATAAAACTGTCACTAAACAAGCCCACAAAAATAACTCTATGCCTCCTTGTCCGAACTGTAAAGTAGGAAAGATCATGCGCGGTAAAACTGCTTATGGATGTACAGAATGGAAGTCAGGATGCAACTTCAGATTTAGCTTTGATGAGATAAAAGAAAAGGTGAAAGGTAGAGAGTTGAGTCCTGGCTTGGTGTTGAGAATTTTGAATGGAGGATAGATAAGGCTATTGCTCTTGTTCAAATTTATATTTAATAGGATTAAAATGAACATCACAAAACTTCATGACGCAACTTCCATTTAGAATTGTTTCGAAGAGTTAATATAATATTTGGAAGTGAGATGACAAAACCTATTAATAGATTAAAATTATTGCAATCTAATCTCAACTGAGCCATGAAATCTATGAACAAGAAGCCAACTTACTAGCTAGACAGTTGGATCTAAATGTTGATAATTTTTTTGTTGCTTTTGAGATTTTTATGTATTATAACAGAAGCGTTTGATATCGTGGAGGTGGAAGTAACGGTAGGATCTATTCGACGCAAACCTTGCTTTAGTCAAGAAGATGCAGTAATGGTAGGTCGGTTGCGTGAAGCTTATATATTAGAAGTTTGCGTTATGCTTCTATAAGTTGATTTTACAAGATCATGAACAGTATAGATCAATCTATGCTGTAATTCAGTATATTAGCTTAATAACTACTAGATCTATGAAGCTAATACACACACTGCTACTTTCTTTTTTTGTGACAACCTTTTATGGCCAAAACCAATATTTAGTAGGTACTGTCGTAGATGCGCAAACGCAAGAAACTCTAATAGGAGCTAATGTTAGCTACGATTTAGGGAATACGATCACAGATACGGATGGAAAGTATAGCATTCTTACTAATCAAAAGTCTCTTGAAGTGACAATTAGCTATTTAGGCTATACTACAGAGTCTTTTTTACATAATTCTGGCGAGAATAATCAGTATATCAAACTTTCGCCTACCACTACGATACTTGATCAGATGACCGTGACTGCAAGTAAATATGAGCAACGAGTCAGCGAGTCCACGGTATCCATAGAAGTATTACAATCCGATTATATATCTAGTACTAATGCTTCTTCTGCAGAAGATGTCTTGGACAAAGTGCCAGGCGTCCAAATGGTGGATGGTCAAGCTAATATTAGAGGAGGATCAGGATTCTCGTACGGTGCAGGGAGTAGGGTATTGTTACTTGTTGATGATATGCCTGCGCTGCAAGTCGATGCAGGATTTCCCAATTGGAATGATCTACCTATCGAAGCTACGGAACAAGTTGAGATTGTCAAAGGTGCAGCTTCTTCGCTCTATGGTTCGTCAGCCTTGAATGGAATTATTAATCTACGTAGGATTAAGCCCGGAATAAAACCTCGCACAGAACTAGCTGTATCAGCAACAACATATAGTGATCCAAGTGATCCAGACGATTATGGAAAGAAATGGTACAACGATGAGAATAGACCTTCTGGAAAGCAAGTAAGTGCGATGCACGCTCAGAAGTTTGGAGAGGTTGATCTCATGGTGCATGGACTGTATAGAAAATTAGACAGTTGGAATAAAGATACTTATGAAGATCGCTATAGAATGGGATTTACTAGTAGCTATAGATTGAATGATTCTTGGCTCTTAAGTTTAAGTTCGGTGTTTAACAAATTGGATAATTCTAGTTTTTTCATTTGGAATAATGCGTTAAATGGTATCTACACCCCATTTACTAATTCAATCACTAAGAGTAACAGCATGCGTTACTATATTGATCCTAGTATAAAATATTTTTCTGATAATGGTGATGAACATACTCTTCGAACTAGATATTCCAGAGTAGATAATGATAACAATAATAATCAAGGAAATACTTCGAATACTTATTTTGGGGAATATCAATATCAAACTACTTTACCGGCAGAAATAAAATTTGTAGGGGGAGTGGTATTGATGTCAGGTACTAGTGATTCTGAGTTGTTTGGTGATACGACATTCGTAGCTAAGAATAATGCAGTTTATGGACAAGTAGAGAAGTCTGTTGGCAAACTTGGGGTAACTGCCGGAGCAAGGTATGAATACAATGAACAACAAACTCCTGAAATTTTTAATGGAATCGAAATACCAGATGGAAGAATATCTGATGGTGAAATGATTTCAAGATTAGGACTTAATTATAAGTTGGCAAAGTATTCTAACATAAGAGCTTCATTTGGTCAGGGATATAGATTTCCTACTATCACAGAGCGATTTATTGTAACCACATTTTCTAGTTTTACTATATATCCTAATCCAGATTTGAGTCCTGAGAAAGGATGGACAACAGAGATTGGAATGAAGCAAGGAGTAAGAGTCTTTGGTCTTGAAGGTTATCTAGATGCATCCTTTTTTTGTCAGCGATACCAAGATATGACTGAGTTTACAATAATCACTCAACCAGCACTAGGGTTTCAGTCGCAAAATGTAGGAAACACAACTATCAAGGGATTCGAATTTTCGTTAGTGGGCAAAGCGAATATCGGACCTGTACCGATTCGAGTGTTTGGGGGGTATACTTACATAGATCCTACTTATGATGATTTCAATCAGGAACTACAAATTTCATCTTCTTCTGATGAAAATGTATTAAAATACAGGACAAAGCACAATGCTAAAGTAGATGTAGAAGCTTCATTTAAAAGTGCTACAATAGGATTGGCATACAATAGAACCAGTCATATGCTTGCTATAGATAGCGCATTCGAATTGTTAGGTCCACCACAGATTGGTGCGTATCGTTCGATTCATAATCAAGGGAATAATATTCTTAACTTAAGAGCGAGTTACGAATGGAAGACGCTTAAATTATCCTTCTTGATTGATAATTTTAATAATGTGGAATATACCCAAAGACCAGGAAAACTAGAGGCTCCAAGAAGCATGACTCTAAGACTTGATTATAGAGTAAATAATTAAGGCAACCTTAAGTTTTATGAGATCGGCAGTGGGTTTTTATTATACTTTGCAGTGATTTGAAGAACATATTCTAGACACAATCAATTAGAAGATTGTTAATTGCAAGTAAGTTAGATTACATATTTTTAAGTATAATTTGTATTTGTATTAGTGAATACATGAAAAAAAAGAGATGAAGAATATTAAGTCAACTATTGCCATAATGGCAATCGCAGTAGGATTTATTTCAGCAATGGATGGTAATCAGAAAACTGAAAATTATGGTTACCATGAAACCGCATCTAGTACTAATACAGAAAGAACTCTAAAAACGACAAATGAAGTAAATGGAGAGTTAACAATTACTTTACCAGTTAAGCAAACAAGAAACAAGGTAAATGCACCCTTTAAAGAAGATAAAACAACTAGTTCTGTTAAAGTAAAAGGTATAGATCATTCTACATTCGATGCATTACTTACGGCTAATGTAAGCAGTTCTGGTAAAGTGGATTATCAGGCTATTAAAGATAAGGTGATTATACTTGATAAATATTTGGATTATTTGTCACAGAATGTACCAAAATTCTCTGCAAGTAAAAATGAGAAACTAGCTTTTTGGATTAATGCTTATAATGCCTCTACGATTAAGTTATTAGTAGATAACTATCCCGTGGAGAGTATTATGGATCTGTATGGTGGGAAGGCTTTCGACAATAAATGGCTATCTATGGGAGACGAAAAACTATCTCTCAATGATATTGAAAATAATAAAATCAGGGCAAAATTTAACGAACCAAGAATCCACTTCGCAGTAAATTGCGCAGCCAAATCTTGTCCACCGATACTTAATAGGGCTTGGACAGCAGTCAATATACAAGCGTATTTGGAGGTAAGAGCTAAAACATTTATCAATAATTCGGCGTATAATAAATTATCAGTGGGATCAGTACAGATTAGCAAAATCTTCGAATGGTATGCTAAAGATTTTCCAGAAGATATAGTTAGCTATCTTAATAAATATAGTAACTCTCAGATAGACGCAGACGCTCAGGTTAGTTATATTAAATATGATTGGACGCTCAACGGAAAGTAGAAGATTAGCTAATCATCTTATAGCTAATCCACAATTTATATCTTTGTTAGATATAATGAGCAAGGAACCGATACCAAGAGATAATCCATTGGTAGGTCTCTCTAATAGTCATATCACTCCATATCAAACATAGGCTGGATTAGCCGCTAGGACTAAGTTCATTAATTTCATTTTAGAGGCTATTGAATACTTCTTAGCTAATGAGAAGGGTAATTTGTTATAGTCCGCGAAAAAAACAGATTGAATGCCTAATTTGCTAGTATATTTATATTGTACTTTAGGAGGTAAAGTCATGATATTTCTAGTCAATTTAGGTAGACACGGAGTAAATATAAGATACCTTTTATTTTATTTGAGATCGCTAAAATAGTTTCACAATATTTCATTGCTATCAACAAAGATCGATTAGATAGAAACATGTTAGCTAAGACAATGATTCATATTGTCTCACTTCTCAAGGAAGGCAATAATCTCAAAGGAATCGATTTTCTCAATACTACTTATCCGTAATTTCGCACTTTCCATCTAAAAGAGATATCTTTACCAATCATTATTAAAGACCAATAGCCAAAGAGTCCTTTGTATGAAAAGAAAAACGATAAAAAATACTGCAACGCTCAGCGGAGTAGGATTACATACTGGCGCTTCTGTCAATGTAACCTTCAAAGGAGCAGATGCAGGCACAGGAATCAAATTTTATAGATCAGATATTGAAGATGATACAGCTCTTTTTGCTGATGTAAGTAACGTCATAGCCACTAATAGAGGTACTACACTGCGTAAAGGTGAGGTAGAGGTTGCCACAGTTGAACATTTGCTATCTGCAGTACATTCGCTTGGTATAGATGACCTTCATATCACCTTAGATGGTCCTGAAGTACCTATCATGGATGGAAGTGCTATTATGTTTTATGATACATTAGTAGCATCAGAGGTAATAGATACTGATAAGGATAGAGAGTATCTCGTAATCAATGAGATCATTACTTATAAGGATAGGGAGACTGGGGCGGAGCTTATTGCCCTGCCTTCTGATTTCTTTGAAATCACTACACTTGTAGACTTTAATTCTGATTATCTAGGGCAGCAATATGCTGATTTTGGATTTGATGATTCTTTTGAAAAGGATATAGCACCTGCGAGGACATTTGCATTCTTACATGAGCTTGAACTTTTATTTGATCAAGGCCTAATTAAAGGCGGAGATTTAGACAATGCGGTAATCATTGCAAATGAGAAAACTAGTACAGAAAAATTGGCGTCATTATCAAGTAAGCTTGGCAAAGGTGTACTTAAAGTAGACGAGGCTGGAGTACTAAATACATCTAAGTTAAGGTACTCCAACGAGCCTGCTAGACATAAGTTGTTGGATGTTATTGGGGATCTTAGTTTAGTAGGTCACCCTATCAAAGGGAGAATAGTTGCCACTAAACCAGGTCACAAGGCTAACATAGAGTTTGCTAAAATATTGAAAAAACATTGGCAAGCGCAACGTAAACTTAAAGGTAGACCATCATATGATCCTACTGCTACGCCAGTGTTTAATACTGAGCAAGTACAAGCAATGTTACCACATAGATATCCATTTCTGATGATTGATAAGATTATGTCTTGTACTGATGAGCTAATCATAGGCGTCAAGAATGTAACTGCGAATGAAGCTTGTTTTCAGGGTCACTTTCCTGGTAACGCAGTTTTTCCTGGAGTATTGCAAATGGAAGCGCTCGCACAAACTGGTGGTATATTGGCGATTAATAGTATGGGGGCTGAAGAGGAGTGGGATACATACTTCCTCAAAATGGATAACGTTAAGTTTAAGTCTAAAGTTGTTCCTGGTGATACGATTATTCTCAAAATGGAACTCATGAGTCCAATTCGTCGAGGAATCGTACAAATGAAAGGAACGACATACGTTGGAGATAAAATAGCTTCTGAAGGAGAATTGACTGCTCAAGTAGTAAAGCGAAATAAATAAAATAGTACATGGAAAATCATCACAAATTAGCCAACATAGACCTTAAGGCAAGACTAGGTAAGAATGTAACAGTGGAAGCATTTGCAACAATCGAAGCTGATGTAGAGATTGGAGAAGGAACTTGGGTTGGACCTAACGCCGTAATACTAAAAGGAACAAAGATCGGCAATAATTGCAAGATATTTCCTGGAGCTGTAGTCGGTGCTGAGCCACAAGATCTCAAATATGAAGGAGAAGACTCGATACTCGAGATTGGAAATAATGTAATCATCCGAGAATATGCTACTATCAATCGAGGAACTAGCGCGAACTATAAAACACATATCATGGACAATTGTCTCTTGATGGCATATGTACATGTGGCTCACGATTGTATCATCGGAGAGAAGACGATTTTGGCCAATAGTGTCAATCTTGCAGGCCATGTTGAGATAGGTAAAAACGTAGTCATCGGAGGTATTTCGGCAGTACACCAATTCGTGAAAATAGGTGATCATTCTATGATAGGTGGTGGATCGTTAGTAAGAAAGGATGTGCCTCCATTTGTGAAAGCTGCAAGAGAACCTTTATCATATGCGGGAGTAAATTCTATAGGTCTACGTAGAAGAGGGTTTTCCAACAAACAGATTAATCATATTCAAGATATCTATCGTATTTTATTTGTTAAAGGATACAATACACGTCAAGCGCTCCGTACGATCGAAGCGACTATAAAGGCTTCTCCAGAGAGAGAGAAAATACTTTCATTCCTATCTGATTCTGATAGAGGAGTGATGAAAGGATTTAGACAGACTTCATAAAGTTCATCTATGCATTTAGAGCTTAATAGAATATCTAAACGATATGGATATCAGTGGATTCTAAGAGACTTAGATCTTGAGATATCATCTGGATCTATATTAGGTATTAATGGGCTCAATGGATCTGGTAAGTCCACGCTAATCAAAATTATATCTGGATTTTTATCGCCTTCGGATGGTATGATTATTCACTCAATAGATAATAAAAAAATCAATATTGCTGATGTCTATAAGTCGGTAAGTTGGGTGGCACCTTATCTTTCACTTACTGATAATTATACTATAGAAGAGATGTATAATATTCAGGCGAAGTTTAAGCGAATGAAGACTGAATCGTTCCTAGAGTTTATAGACGTTATAGATCTTGCCGAGCATCAACTTAAATACATAAAAGACTTTAGTTCTGGAATGCAGCAGCGGCTTCAATTAGGATTAGCAATTCTTTCAGATACACCATTACTTTTGTTAGATGAACCGACCAGTTTTTTAGATAGTAATGCAATATCTTGGTATCATACTCTTTTACAAAAACATATTAATGGCCGTACCGTAGTTATAGCCTCTAATGACTCAGGAGATTTAGAGGAATGTAATGAGAGTGTTGATGTTTTGAATTTTAAGTAAGACTATTTTTCCAAATATTCCTAGCCAAATATCCACTCACACCACCAAAAGCTGCAGCAATACCGCCAATCAATGCGGTTATTAAATAGGCTGACCAACTCGGTAATTCACCGAAGAGATTTGCGATGAGTTCTGCTGGACTTCGATCTAATCCTAAGCTTGAATAAATACTAAATAAAAGATACGAAATGAATCCAGAAAGAAATGAAATGGCAATTGATTTCCACAAAGAATTAGGTGCATTAAAAGACATGTAGAGTAAACTAACTATTACAATTATCCACCATGGAAGCAATAGAGAACAAATAATAATTATTGTCGTAAGTATTATAAATGATCTCATTGCTGTGCATTTATTTGAATAGTTTGACCATTAATTTTCCATTCTTCTTTTGTGAGGTAAATGTCTATCTCATGATATTTTCCTTGTTCCCACATTTCTATATTGCTATCGTATTCATTGCTAAGTGGATTGCCGCTTTGGCCACCTGGATACACACCATACCCTAGTGGTTTGTCTTTGAGGTCGACCACCATGCGCCAGCTAGGGCCGAAGTTGTTAATGTTAGAGTTGATGGCGTCGCCACTGCCTGTATGTAATACATTTTTTCGAGATAACGCGGGCACTCTGAGAAGGTGCCATATGTGCATAGGGCTATAGTTATTCCAGTTATTAGATTTTCCTTCGGCAATACGCTCCTGCATCGTATCTTGCATTTGTAAAAATGACATCCTGATAATATCAGATGCTGTTTCTTTTTTAGGTGTGGATTGTATATCGAAAAATTTATGATTAGGTTGTTTTAAGATAAATTCTATAGTCTTCCAAGATGTCGGATATAAGATCTGCATGCTATCAGAAAAAGCATAAATTTCATCCCATGTGTTCCGATATATATTAGTATACCACTCTTCAAAATAACTTGGTGCTTTTAACTCAGGATGATAGTTGTGATTCCATTGGGATAGGTCCAGATGTATGTTTACGGCATCTTCATTTTCTTCGTTAAAATTATCGTTGTCCAGTATTCTAGGTAGAAGGTCTCTTGCTTTATCTCCATGACTGTTTTGCTGCATGTTCATCATTTCAGTCGCAGTTATATTACTCATATGATTTAATAAACTATCGATTGTTCTATTGCGGTAATGCTCAAATCTGCCATTGAAATAATACGGATATTTGTCGCTGGTAGAAACTTGATTACTCGATGCAATCCATCCGCGATCTGGATTTCGCATCTGTGGATTTTCGTCTATAGGTATGTAATCAATTGAGAGGTATTCGGAGTTGTTTCCTTTTTTTACAAAGCGACCATCTTGACTACTTTTTTTATAGAATTTCCCATTCACTCTTAATCCAATATCTCCAAACTTACTAGCGGCTAAAAAATTTTGTGCAGGAGTGATGAACACCTCAGTTGCTTTAAGATATTCATCATAAGACTTTGCAGACATTGCATCAATGAAAGTCATCATCTCTGGCGACTCAGGTTCATCATGTGCCAGCCATCTCACTGCAAGGTCTTTGTCTCCGTTTGGAGATTCGTATACGACAGGGCCGTGTACGGTATAGCGTAAGGTATCTTTGTAGTTTACAGTACCTTTTACCTTGTAGGTTTCTACGACTATTTTGGTCGGTGTTGGTTTGCCATCAAACATATAATGTGATTTAGTAACATCTGTCCATTCTATCTCATAATAGTCTTTGATGTCTTGACTCACATTTGTTTCACCCCAAGCGATTTGATCATTCCATCCCATTATTAGTCCTGGCATTCCTGGTATAGTTACTCCATAGGCATTAACATCTTCGTATTGCAAATGAGTTTCGTACCATATTGAAGGTAGCGACAAAGTTAAGTGTGGATCATTGGCAAAAATTGGATTGCCAGATTCTGTTTTGCTACCACTTATTGCCCAGTTGTTACTGCCTATTCCTTTTATTGGTTCTTTGAAATCCGTCTTGTAGTAAATGTCTTTATTGATTGCTGCCCAAATAGTATCTTTTCTCATGCTCGCTGCTTTAGATAGATATTCATCTAAGATTACAGGAGTTTCAATATCCTCGTGTTCATCATAAATACTAAAGAAGAGATCGTTTCCCAATACTTCCAACATATTTGTTGCGGGTATATCGCTCCCACGACCTGCGAGATCATTGGCCATCATTTTAACGATCATGATGGTCTTTTTTATGGTCCATGGTTCAGGGAGAACATTTAGAAGCTTATATTCTAAAGGATAGTCGGCAGGGGACCATTCTGCTAATGCAGTATTTACACCATCTACATATTTTTGTATCAGTTGGTACCTATCTGGAAATTTTTTCCATCCTCTTTCAGCTTGTTCAATTGCGTATACCATCCCTTTGCGTCTCTGGCTTAGATCATATGATAGTTTTGATGGTCCTGCCACCTCTGCTACTCGACCGCTGGCAGATCTACTCATCATATCCATTTGGAAGTATCTGTGTTTGGCGTGCATATAGCCTTGAGCAAATAAGGCATCATTTAATGAGTTGGCATATATATGAGGAACTTCTCTTTCGTCGAGAACGATTTCTATGTCTTGTTTTATCGATACAGAGTGCAAATTTATATCTGTTCTGCTTGTCTTCTGACCATTTTGCCATATTCCAGTGAATGGATTAAGCATCTTGCCAAGAGGAGGTAGAGTAATTCCATTCCATACATTTCCATTGAGGAAAAGAGTGAGTAAGATAGTTGTTGTTATACTGAGGGCAAAGGAGAAGTATTTCATTGAAGACATTTATATAAGATTTGGTTTAAGGTACTAATTAGATTTTCACTGTAAAACAATACAGATAGAATATTCATAGATGGATTTAATTACCTTATAATCGTTTAATGAGAGTTGCCGATCAAAATCACCATTTTCCGGACTTAGTGTTGATTTGTATCATACTTTGTATACATTTGTGTTAGCTAAAATTAAAGTTGCTTTAATGTCCTTAGGAAATATAGAATTTACAACAGCATTTTCAGTTGATAATGTGATATTTGGTTTCGATGATGCTGATCTGAAGATTTTATTGATAAAGAGAGCTGAGGAGCCATTTGCCAATCATTGGGCTCTTCCAGGAGCATTGGTATACCATGACGAAAATTTGCGGGATGCTCCAATTAGAGTTCTCAAAGAATTGACAGGATTGAACAATGTATTTCTTGAGCAAGTAAAGACATTCGGAAAGGTAAATAGGCATCCATCCGGACGTGTAATCACGATCGCTTATTACTCATTGATTAATATTCACAAAGTAGCGCCTCAGGCGATGAGTTTTGCGGAGGAAGTCAGCTGGATAAAGATCAAAGACGTTGATACGCTAGCTTTCGATCATAAAGAGATATTAGAATACAGTTTAGATAAGCTAAGGCGTGATGTGAAGCTAAGGCCGATTGGTTTTGAACTGCTCCCGGATACATTTACACTCTCACAATTACAGAGTCTATACGAGGCAGTACTAGATAAGGAATTGGATAAAAGAAACTTTAGAAAAAAAATTCTCTCAATGAAATTGCTATTAGATGTTAAGGAATATCAACAAGGTGTAGCGCATAGGCCAGCTAAGCTTTTTAGCTTCGATCCTGAAAGGTATCTTACACTGAAGTCTGAAGGATTTAACTTCGAGATATAGTTAGAGAGAAATAATCTCTCCAGTTGCAGCATCTCTCAGATTGAAGACGTAATTGGAATGGCTACCTTTATATTGCTCTAGAAAAGATAAGAATGCTTCTTTATTCTCTAAGTGATAATAAACATCATTGTGGATAGGTGGAGTGTTAAAATAATCAAAGAATACAGCCTGTTGATTATCTATTGAAAAATATGAAGTGTAATAACCATCAATTAAATCCCTATTACTATAGCTCGAAAGTGAATCAAGTAAGATAGTATCAACTGGATCTTGATTGGTATCATAGATATATCCAAAAATAACTTGACTAGGCATGCGATTAACTATATTATTGCCTAATAATATCCCTTCTGGTGTATCAATCTTCAGAGTGTAATGGAGTGCTGTAGTTTCAATGGTTCCAGTATTTTTCACTACATTTCTGAGAGAGATAGCAATATCAGTGGTGCCACTTTCAATATTTAGCGGAATTATTTCTTCTACTTGACCTTCTTCAGTAGGACAATCATCTATTTGTGTAATATCTTCAAGAATTAAATTAAGTTCACCTTCTTGGTCAATCAGCGTGTATAAAATATCTGAAGAATTACAATCTTGATCATTTATCGATGTTATTCTATAGCTAAACTTTGGTCCATTGTCAGTAAATACTTGATCTGCACTTATTATAAACTCTCCTTCAAGATTAAGTATCCTCAGGCCATTTGGATCTTTATGGCAAGAAATAACCATAAGGCCCATAAATATAAACACTGTTAAATTTATAATCTTCATGTATCTATTTGGCTTTTATCCTATTTAGTACTCTATTCAATTAGAAAATAACTTTTATGATCTGTCTACCTACGATAGCCAAAATTATATTGATACAACGGAACGAAATACCAAATGCTGCCTATCTATTTATATTTCTCAATTGGACAATTTTTAAGTTATGAGTCTTACTATTTATTAGATTTAAATAACTTTTTTGATGTTGGGGCAGGTATCGCATCTTTATGCATAAGAACAGCAACTGTCTTGGCTCTTACATATGCTTCAGACATATACAGAAATCCTTTGTAATCACTGACTTCTCCCCAGCTGTTCTTGATGATGAAGTACTTGTTGCCTTTTTGATCTAGAGCTACTCCGATCATGTGCATAAGGTGATCATCAGTTGTGTTGAAACTCATAAAATCATCTTGTCTGCTTTGCTGAGTTACTTTTTGCTCAAGTACAGGCTTGGTCCATTGCTCCTTACTTTGAGTGACGGGTAATATTGCCAGCCCATTCTTTGATGAAAACCCTTTTTCGCTTACATCACCATCCCAAGCTACAGTATATCCTTCCATTAAGGCAAATTCGATAGTATTCATAAAATCATCTATTGGAAGATTGTAGAACGAACCATTAGAGTAATTGTCAGGGACTTCTAGAATAAAACTATTGTAAAAAGGATGATGTGAGAAAGATGAGAGATTAACATAGTCCTTTACATCAAATTTGAGCTTACGAGCGTAGGTCTCAGCAGTCATTTTCATATCTCCTCCCATTACGAATGATTCAGGAGTATCCCCCATATAGACATCGAGTATGGCATCTACGGCGTTTTGCCAGTTATAGCTATCTATTTTTTTAGCGGATATTATTCCATCAAGAAATCCTTTAAGCCCCTTTTCTAATTCACTATGATTATAAGACTCTTCTTCGTTATCTCGGCCAGAGTATACGCTTTCTGGTATTACACCATGCTTTGCTACTGCTCTTATTAGGTCATGAGCTAAGGCACCTTGGCTAAAGTTAGCTTTTCCCTGGCGAAGCACATAATTAGCGGCTTTGTCTTTGTAGATGTTATGTACGACATACATCTCAGATAGATCTATATCCTTCTGTCCCATACGTATCGCCTCAGATTCTAAGAAAGATGTAGTTGCAAAACTCCAGCAAGTACCTGTTTTTTGTTGATTTTTGATTTCTGTGCAAGGAGCCATCTTTTCAGCAGAAAATGTGTATTGAGCAATACTCGCAGCTTGTACCAGAGTGATTGTAAGGACAGATAATATTAATCTCATCATTTTTTTCTAGTTTGAAGATCTAAGATAAGCGCAATTTTTATAATAATAAAGTGAGTCAGTAAAATCACGAAGGATCTACAAGTTGGAGTATATTATGATTAATTACCAATTGGTGATTTACATATGAAAAATAATAGTGTTATATCGATCATTATTATAGAACATCGCTACATAAGTATTACGATACAAGTATATTTGCAGACTTATGAAGAATATTAGAAATTTTTGTGTGATAGCTCATATTGATCATGGTAAGAGTACCTTATCTGACCGGCTATTAGAACATACACAGACTATATCAGAGCGTAATATGCAGAATCAAGCTCTAGATGATATGGATATAGAAAGGGAAAGAGGTATCACTATTAAGAGTCATGCGGTACAGATGTATTATCCAGCTAAAGATGGAGAGACATATACTATTAATTTAATAGACACTCCTGGTCACGTGGATTTCTCATATGAAGTATCACGGTCGATAGCAGCTTGCGAAGGTGCATTGTTATTAGTAGATGCATCACAAGGAGTACAGGCACAAACGATATCTAATTTATATTTAGCTATAGAACATGATCTAGAAATCATTCCAGTCCTTAACAAGGTAGATATGGAAAGTGCTATGATCGAAGAGATGTCGGATCAGATCATTGACCTTATTGGTTGTGATTTGGATGATATAATTCATGCGAGTGGAAAGACAGGTATTGGCATAGTAGATATTTTAGAAGCTGCAGTTTCGCGTATTCCTGCACCCAAAGGAGATCCGGAGGCCCCATTGCAAGCATTGATATTTGATTCAGTATTCAATTCTTTTCGTGGTGTGATCGCTTATTTCAAAGTGATCAACGGTGTGATGAAAACTAAAGAGAAAGTAAGATTCTATAACACGGGGGCCGAATATAATGCTGATGAGATAGGGATCTTACAGATGGATCAAGTACCGAAAAAAGAGCTAGGAGCAGGAAATGTAGGATATATCATCACTGGTATCAAGGAGTCAAAAGAAATTAAAGTTGGAGATACTATCACTAATGTAGATAACCCTTGCGAGGCTGGAATAGACGGATTCGAAGATGTGAAGCCAATGGTATTCGCAGGTGTATATCCGATCGAAAATGAAGATTTTGAAGACCTAAGAGATAGCCTTGACAAGCTGCAGTTAAATGATGCCTCATTAGTTTTCGAGCCAGAGTCTTCAGTGGCATTAGGATTTGGATTCCGTTGTGGATTTTTAGGTATGTTACACTTGGAGATTATTCAAGAAAGACTTTCTCGTGAGTACGATCAAGAAGTGATTACTACTATACCTAATGTTAGTTACTTTGGGTATGATAAGAAAGGAGTAAAGATAAAGGTAAACACACCTAACGATTTGCCAGATCCTACAAAATTGGATAGGGTAGAAGAACCATATATTAGAGCTCAGATTATCACTAAACCAGAATACATTGGTACGATCATGTCGCTTTGTATGGATAAGCGTGGGATACTTACTAAGCAAACATATCTAACCCAAGAGAGGGTAGAGTTGACATTCGAGATGCCATTGGCGGAAATTGTATTTGACTTCTACGATAAACTCAAGTCTATTTCTAGAGGATACGCTTCTTTTGATTATACGCCTATTGATTATCGTGCATCTGATTTAGTAAAGTTAGATATCATGTTGAATGGTGATGCTGTAGATGCACTCTCTTCTCTAGTTCATAAAACTAAGGCTGAATCATTTGGTCGTAAGATGTGTAAGAAGTTGAGAGAGCTGCTTCCTCGTCAACAATTTGTGATTGCGATACAAGCGTCTATTGGTGCTAAGATTATCGCAAGAGAGACGATATCTGCATTGCGAAAAGATGTAACCGCTAAATGTTACGGTGGTGACATATCACGTAAGCGTAAGTTACTAGAGAAACAGAAGAAAGGAAAGAAGAAAATGAGGCAGATTGGTAATGTAGAGGTGCCACAAAAGGCATTTTTAGATGTTCTGAAATTGGATTAATAATCGATAATATAACAATAGTTTATTAGCTTCTAGAAACTGATTTTCCTGGAAGCCTTTCTGTGTTTAATTAAATATTTTTGATTACGAGGTAAAATTTATTTTGAGCTAAGCTTGGCGGATGTATAGTATCTTTCGTTTAGAGATTCATTATATGTCAATAAACTTTGACTGTCAAATATTTGTACAAGAGCCCAATTGAATCAATATCCTGGTAACATGAACAAGTCATATGAAGGTTTTTTAAAATCAGATTTACTTTGGACTAACACTGAATTTGGATTAGAGCAGTTTGTGTTGGAGAATGATAAATTGGATTATACGAGGCTCTGGCCAGTACCGAAAAAACTGAGATTAGGTCATCAAGTAGAGCATATTTATTTGCAATTGCTAAAGGCATCTAATAAGTACAAAGTACTTGCACATTCTATACAATTGATTGAATACAAGCGTACTCTCGGAGAGTTAGACTTTATCATAAAATCTTTGGCAACTGACGAAATAATTCATATCGAATTGGCGTATAAATTCTATCTGATAGACTCTACTATAGATGATGTTGCAGAGAGACTTGTTGGGCCTAATCGTGGAGATGCTTTTACTTATAAATTAGATAAAACTAAGAATAAGCAATTACCATTATTGTATTCTGATGCGGCGAAAGCTCGGCTTGATATCGATGTTTATAAAGTCAAACAAAAGGTTGCATTTTACGGTGAAATTTTCACACCTTACCAAATGGATAATCAGAATATGGGTATGTTAAATTCTAAAAGTATTAAAGGATGTTATATACCTTTAAATCTTTTTATTACCGAGGATTTTAGCTCTTACAAATTTCATTTTCCTACAAAAAGCGAATGGATACATATCCCATATAGTAATGTTAAGTGGATGGATTACGAATCTGCAATCCGAATTATTAAGGAACGACATGCTATAAATCGTTCACCTATGATTTGGATCTATAAGGGAAAGGGATTGATAGAAAAGATGTTTGTCACTAATTGGGGGTAGATATTAATGATTTTTCATGTGTTCATTTCTTATTTGTCTTTAAAAGTAGATTTTCTAATGGGTAAGTGATAATTTATGTTTATGCCACTTAGATAGATTTTTCGTTTTATTTAGATTACAGATCTTTTATAGACACATATTACTATGATCGATAACATTACGAAAGTACTTTTCTAGTCTAAAGAATTCTTCTTGTAGGTCGTCGATTTTAGCAGTTGTTTTTGTATTCATTTGTTAACTAATTATACGTCCATCTTGCATAGTAAGTGTACGATCGCTTAACTTGGCAAGTTCTTGATTATGCGTTACGATCAAGAATGTTTGGCCCATTTCGGACTGCAACTTCTTGAATAAATTATGAAGGTCATCAGAACTACTTGCATCAAGATTACCTGTTGGCTCATCAGCGAAGATTACCGCAGGATCATTTATTAATGCTCTAGCCACAGCTACTCTTTGTTGCTCACCTCCTGAAAGTTCTTGCGGTTTATGTTCCATTCTATCTCCTAGTCCTAAGTAATCTAGCAACTCCTTGGCTTTCTTTTCTGCTTCAGTGGCATTAGTGCCTTGAATATGTGCAGGTATAGTTACATTCTCTAAAGCGGTAAATTCATTGAGCAAATGATGAAATTGAAAGACAAAACCTATTGTTTCATTTCTAAATTTGGCCAAATTCTTCTTATTAAGTCGAGTGGTATCTACACCATTGATAACAATAGTTCCTGCGTCTGAATGATCTAAAGTACCTACAATGTGGAGTAATGTACTCTTACCTGCGCCAGATTTCCCTATGATGCTCACGATCTCTCCTTTTGTTATATCTATATCTACACCTTTGAGGACTTGTAGGTCTTCGTAGGACTTGATGATGTCTTTACCTTGTATCATGTTCTAACTTTATCATTGCAATTTCCTTATCTATATTCCAAAACTAATTTTTTTTAATTAATATTTAGCAATTAACTATAGATATCGTATTTATAGAGTTAGAACAAGTTGCAGAAATAAAATGTGTATTCTCCGGATTATTTGTGTTTAATAAAATAATAATTCAACTATTTCTGTTATTTATATGGAGTAAGGTTATTTATGGCTATTAGGAGTTACTATTTGATTGGGACAGTTGTTTTTACGCCATCTCTATTTGAAAGAAAAAATTTTACATTTGGATGTTTTTTAACTAATAAGTTCGTTTCATAATTATATGAAGATACTCCAACTCTGCAAGAAATTCCCTTACCCTCTCAAAGATGGAGAGTCTATTGCAGTAACTTATCAAAGCAAAGCATTTCATGAATTTGGCTGTGAGATAACTCTTCTAGCCATGAATACAACAAAGCATTATACTGAGATCGGGAAGTTGCCAAATGACTTTAATCATTATAAAGAAATACATGTAACGGATATTGACAATAGAGTTAAGGTATTAGAGGCTTTTGCCAATCTATTTTCTAGTAAGTCATACCATATCTCGAGATTTGATTCGAAAGAGTATAATGATAAATTAATAAAACTTCTACAGGATAATGAATATGACGTTATTCAGTTGGAAACTCTTTATCTCACCCCATATATAGAAACAATTAAGCAACATAGTAATGCTATTGTATCTATGCGGTCACACAATGTAGAGTTTGAAATTTGGGAGCGAATATCGGCGAATACCAAATTTTTACTCAAAAAGTGGTATCTCAAACACTTAACAAAGAAGTTAAAGAACTTCGAACTTACTCATATTAACGATTATGATTATCTTGTTGCTGTTACTGATCGTGATCTTCAAAAGTTTAAGAAATTAGGATATAAAAATGGTGCAATGGCATCACCCATTGGACTCCAAGTAGATAGATATGTAGAGAACACCACTCCGCTTCAAGGCAAAGACATCTCTTTTATAGGTTCTATGGATTGGTTGCCTAATATAGAAGGCCTGGAATGGTTCTTAAAAGAAGTGTGGACTATATTTAATAAGCAGAATCCTGAAGTGAAATTCCATATTGCAGGACGAAATACACCCAAATGGATCATTAATCTTGATCTTGATAATGTAGTTGTACACGGAGAAGTGCCTGATGCTTTGAAGTTTATGCAAAAATATCCTATTATGGTAGTTCCTTTGTTTTCAGGTAGCGGTATGCGGGTAAAGATACTTGAAGGACTAGCTCTTGGAAGAGTAGTTGTATCTACTACTGTAGGTAAAGAAGGGATAGAAGCAAATCATGGAGAACAGATATTTGTAGCAGATACAGCTATGGAATTCGTTGCCGTGCTCACTGATTGTATGAAAGATCTTCCACTAATGCAGACAGTTGCTGATAATGCAGTAACTTTGATAAAAGATAAATACGACCATAAAGTCAATGCTCGTAAGCTATTAGAAAAATACAAGTCAATACTTTTATCTGATGCCGACGGTTAATATCTACACTGAACTATCTGAATATGCTTGTCATGTATCTATCCATGTGCAATGGGGAGATATGGATGCTTTTCAACATGTCAATAATGTAATCTACCTCGGATGGGTAGAGTCGGCCAGAGTTAAATACTTTGATGAATATTTGTGTAAAAACAATTTGAACAATTTAGAAGTCGGACCTATATTGGCTTGGCAAGATTGTAAATATCTCTTTCCCATGACTTACCCAGATACTGCAGAAGTTGGATTCAGAGTGTCTGAGGTCAAATCTGATCGCATTCTCTGTGAAGCTCGCATATATAGTAAAAAGCATAATAGATTAGTAGCTATTGCTAATAACGTGATTATGCCATATAGTATTAAGTCGCAATCGAAGACTAATATACCTATGGAATGGATAGATGCTATAGAAGAATTACAAGGATAACTTCGACCTTGATATATACTCTCGTTTAATCCTCTTGTAAAATTTCTAAAATCCTATTAAAGTCCATATCATTATTAAACTTAATGACGAATTGACCTTTACCCTTAGTATCTCTTTTGATTTCTACCTTAGAACCAAACTGATCACGGAGTTCATCTCTGATCGCCACTACCTCAGAAGGTAAAGAATTACCTGAATGGGTATTAGATGATGTGCTACTTACTTGGTTTGATGATCCACCGCCTCTGATGAGTTGCTCAAGTGCACGTACAGATAGCTTATTTTCTACAGTACGGTGAAAATATGTTAGTTGCAGTGATACATTATCTACACCAGCTAATGCCCGTGCGTGACCCATACTGATCTGATCTTTCTTGACACCGGCTTGTATTACAGGAGGCAACTTGAGCAATCTTATATAGTTGGTAATCGTACTTCTATTCTTCCCTACACGGCCAGATAATTCTTCGTGTGTGAGTTTGCATTCATCTATTAGTCTCTGGTATGATATAGCTACTTCTACGGCATTGAGTTCAGATCGCTGAATATTCTCAACTAGAGCCATTTCTAGCATTCCTTGATCATCAGCGATGCGGATATAAGCAGGTACAGCATTCAATCCAGCCATCTTAGAGGCACGAAGTCTTCGTTCTCCAGATATTAATTGGAATTTGTTGCCGCCAAGGGACCTTACAGTGATTGGTTGTATCAGCCCATAGGTTTTAATTGATTTAGCTAGATTCACCAGTTCTTCAGGATCGAATTCTGTTCGAGGCTGAAATGGATTGATTTCAATATCTTCCAGGGATATCTCAGCGATACTACTAGAGAGTTCTTTGACGATTTCTTTAGTCTGAGGAAGTGATGTCTTATCTTCGATGTTTGATAGGAGCGCACGTATCCCTCTTGATAATTCTTTCTTCTTTGCCATATCGTAAAAATATTTATAATTATTCGGATTCGTTGAGATGTAAAAATTCGGCCGCAAGATTCATGAAGTTGATAGATCCTTTACTAGCTGCGTCATACAAAAGTACAGGCTGACCCATACTCGGCGCTTCTCCTACTTTAGAGTTGCGATGTATCAATGTATCAAATACATGATCCGTAACATGCTCTCTCACTTCACTTACTACTAGCTTAGCCATTCTTAGGCGTTTGTCATACATTGTTAGTACGACACCTTCTATTTTGAGATCAGGATTTATACTATTTTGGATTAGTGAGATTGTATTTTTCAGTTTACCGTATCCTTCCAGTGAGAAGAACTCACATTGTACAGGTACTAACACAGAGTCCGCAGCGGTCAATGCATTGATAGTGATCAACCCCAATGAAGGAAGGCAGTCGATGAATACATAGTCATATAAGTCTTTGACTGCCACCACTACGGTTTTCATACGAAACTCGCGCTGTAGTACACTTGCTAACTCCAGATCTGCACCTACAAGATCGATAGATGATGGTATTATGTCTAGATTGGGCGTTTCAGTAGCTACGATTGCCTCCTTAGGATCTTCGCCATGGACTACAAGATCGTAGATATCTATTTGATCTTCTTCGGTCACTACTCCCACTCCAGAGGTTGCATTAGCTTGAGGATCAGAGTCAATGATCAGTACTTTCTTTCCCAGTAAAGCTACGGCAGCCGCTAAGTTGATTGCCGTAGTAGTTTTTCCGACTCCTCCTTTCTGATTCGCTATTGCTATTACTTTACCCATATAGTTATTGTAGTATTATCTAGTTTTCTTATAAGCAAAGTTAATTCTTTACCCCTGATATCATCATTTCGAGCATACGAATGTTTTGAATGGAATATTAGTCTCATAGTAAAGCAATATCTTATATCTTGATGATTTGGGATATATTTTGCCTTTGATGAATTCAGAACCTTTAGATATAGACTGCTAAATTGAACACTAACTTAATTTGATTACTCTCAACCAAACATCAATAGATATGTTATTTTTATTCACGTAAACGTAATCGAACATATGATCCTTATACTATCAGGAACCAACAGACCAGGAAGTAATACTCGCAAAGTAGCAGAGTATGTACTCAAAGCCACTAAAGAAATAACCAGGTTGGAAGTAAAGCTTCTATCCTTAGAAGATATACCTCATAGTATATTTCATGATCAAATGTACTCAGGCGATGATATGCCATCGGAGATAATAGCGATCCAAGAAGAATATATATTACCAGCGGATAAAATGATCATACTGACTCCTGAGTATAATGGTAGTTTCGCGGGCGTGCTCAAGATGTTTATAGATGCACTCAGTGTCCGTAAGTATGCAGAAAATTTCAAAGGAAAATCTGGCGCTCTCATAGGAGTTTCTTCTGGACGTGCTGGAAATCTTCGCGGTCTAGAGCATCTCACTGGATTATTTCACTACCTAGGTATGCACATTCACCCTGCCAAATTGCCAGTATCAAGTATTAGTGAAGTCATGAACGATGGTAAATTAAATGAAACTACTCAAGAGGCTATCAATGGATTGCTTAAAGGATTTTTGTTAGGTTAGGATTGTGTAGTTAATAAGTTGTTTTATTAAACCTCTTGTACTTATTCATTATCTTCATCGAAATTCAATAGTCTATATAGATGCACCTTATGTTTAGGACACTTACATTATTAATTTTTATTGTTCTCACATTTTCATGTGGATCTAGGCAAGCACGAGAGTACAAAGTCTTGCGTTACAATCAACCTAATCATATTACTTCTTTAGACCCTGCATTTGCAAAAAGTCAGAATAATATTTGGTCAGTATTGCACTTATTCGATGGATTGGTAGAGCTAGATGATTCTTTGAATGTCAGTCCTGCTATAGCAAAAAGTTGGTTGATTTCGGAGGATGGATTGGACTATACCTTTTATCTTAGAGAAGATGTCTATTTTCATGAAAATGATTGCTTTAGTAATGGTAGTAGAAAAGTTGTCGCTTCAGATTTTGAATATAGCCTTACAAGGTTGATTGATTCTAAAATCAGCTCTCCTGGATCATGGCTGTTTACAGATAAGATCAGAGAGAAAAGACCTTTTGAAGCCATTGATGATACTACTTTTGTACTCCATTTGACCAGGCCATTTATTCCTATGCTAGGGATATTGACTATGCAATATTGTGCAGTAGTACCACAAGAAGGTATAACATATTATGGATCTGATTTTGCTCAAAACCCAGTAGGAACAGGAGCATTCAAATTCAAAAAGTGGATTGCTAATCAAGCGCTTTTTCTCAATCGTAATGACAATTACTACAAAGGTCCTTCAAAGCTAGAAGGGATAAAAACGAGTTTTATGGCAGATAAGAAAATCGCTATGTTAGAATTGTTAAACGGGAATATCGATTTTGTCAATGGTCTAGAGTCTTCGTTTATCAATGAGTTACTAGACAAAAATGGAGTGCTCTTATCCGAGAAAGAAAATCAGCTCAAATTATCTAAGTCTCCTTATCTCAATTCGGAATATTTGGGAATCAACTTAGAGGCTTGTTCACCTAACAGCCCTCTACGTATCAAAGAAGTTCGTCAGGCAATAAACTATGCGATAGATCGTAAATTAATGCTCACAGCGCTAAGAAACAATGTTGGTCAGCCAGCAGATAGTGGTTTTGTACCTACAGGATTACCGTCACACGATAAGGTATCTGTGCCTGGTTACGAGTACAATTTGCAAAAAGCAAAAACTCTATTGTTGGAAGCTGGATATCCTGATGGAAATGGTCTGGAGGCTATAGCGCTTTATACCAATAAAGATTACTTGGACATCACGACATTCGTTGCTAGGCAACTACAAAAAATTGGTTTATTAGTAACGATTGAAGTTTTAGAATCTGCGATCCTCAGGGATGGTATGCGGAAAGGATCAATTCCTTTTTTTAGAGGTAGTTGGATTGCTGACTATCCTGATGCAGAGAGTTTTCTTTGTATGTATTACAGTAAAAATCCTGCTCCACCCAACTATACTAGATTTAGTAATGAGAACTTTGATAATCTTTACGAGCAATCTATCAAAGAAACAGATATAACTAAGAGATATGAACTCTACCAAACTATGGATAGAATATTGGTAGATGAAGCACCAGTTATATTCTTATTTTATGATGAAGCATCAAGATTTCATAGTCCGCAACTAAAGGGTATATCAGAAAACGGACTTAATCTGTTGAAGGCATGGCAATTGGAGTTAGATGATATTTCGCCATCTCTACCAAATAAATAATACAATAATATCTTGTATTGATTATAGCAAAGAAATGGCTGAATGTTCTAACACAACCAGCCTTCTAAACCATTCAAAAAACTTTTATTATTTAAATGAATATCATTGTTAAGTGCTCTAAAATAAATAGCATTGAGAGTACCCCCCCAACGTATTATTCATTTTTGATGTTCCATAAGAAAAGTACTCTATAACTCTTATTAAGGCTGTGAACCATCCTTCTTTAGAACGTCCTTATTCTTTCTCAAAACTGATAGGCAGAGTATATACTTTGTTAACTAGCATATTTTTACTATTGAAAGTTTTATAGTTAAGTTTCCTTTTGATTACACTGCCTATCTCATCGTGAAAAGTTTGAATTACTACTATTTCATTGAATGAGTTGACTATGAAAAAGACTCTAGCTTTATTGATTATCATTTTAGACTGATCAAAATCTATCTTTTTAACGATATCTTAGATTTCCTCTATAGCTTTAGATTTTTTTCCTTCGATAGGGTTAGAGCTTGTGAAATTTGGTAAAATGAATGCTAGAGCCATTAATAGCATTATAAATATTTTATTTAAAACGATAATTGGTTTAGTCTTGTGAAGTTTAGTAGTAACTATGATTCGGTAATTTAATGCTTGTAAAGTTGATCGGTCGATATTTTGTTAACAGGCATATCTCTTTCGATCTTAGGCTACAAATAAGGATGTGAATTTCGGAATTTTCACTCTGATTGAAAGTAATATTAACCTAAAAATGAATGATTCAAAGGAATCGACGAATGGATTAAAATTATATATCAGAAAATTGCGATTCGGAGAAATGTATTTTCCTGTAGTGAAATTACTGGATACCTGAAAGTCATTTTACTCAAAAATAAAGAAAGTTTTTAAAAGAATTAATCGGACAGAATAATTATTATAGTGTTCTTCATATTCTGATGATAGTCAGAATTACTATGCAAAACTGGACAGTCAGAGGTATTAAAATCATAAGATCATAGATGGCTATCATGATAATTAGACGAGGAGTTAGTTTAATCTTCTAACCATTATACAAAAAAAGGAACTTCCTGTTAGGAAGTTCCTTTTTACTCTTTTTAGTTCTGACAATTATGTTATTCTTGAGTTGCCTATTCAGCAACGTCTTTTGGAGGATTAGCTTCCGTTGACTCACTTTCAGAGGATTTAGCTTCATTAGTACCTCCTTCTACTTCTGGTGCCTCCTCTTCTTTCTCTTCTAAAGGCTTTGGTTTTGGAGATTTCTTACCGGGCTTTACATTAATTGCACTAAGTCCTTTAGGGCCTTTCTCAGTTTCGAACAATACTCTGTCACCTTCATTTAGGTCATCTACTTGGATATTGTTGATGTGAACGAAGATACTTTCTTCTGAATCTAAATCCAAAATGAAACCATATCCTTTCTCATGATTGAAAAACTTCACTTTTCCTTCTCTGACAGGGTCAAATTCAACTTTTTCACGACGAGGAACTCCTAGCATGATATCTGATGCCTTGATAACTTTTTTCTTTATATTTGGATCTGGTTTTTCAGCAGTGAGATTGCCATCTTCATCTACATAACGAATCAAATCTTCGAAAGCAACTGGACCTTTCTCTTCTCTCTCTAATTTACGTTGTTCGCGCCTTTCCGCTTTCTCTTGTTTCTTTTTGAGACGTTTTTTCTCTTTTTCTTTCTTGTTGTATGTTTGCTGTGATTTAGCCATAAAGTATTGTAGTAATTAATTAATATTATTGCGATAAAGAAGTGAAGTTTTGAGCGAAATTACATTACTACCAAAAAGCTTCGAGATCACTGTGTTTGATGGACTCAGCGAAGATAACATTCTGTCAGACAATAATTACAACACAGACGGATATTTATAGTAGCGGTGTCCTTGCTAAATACTTTCTTATTTTTAGGTTATATGGTATAGATGCGCACTTTTTTCTTCTTAACTCTTTGATTGTCAACTTTTTGAAGAACGCTGTTGAGGGCAGAAGTAGACACGGCAACAAAAGCACAGTCCGATTTAAGCTCGATTATTCCTAATTGATCCTTTTTAAGTTTGCCTATTTTAAAGAATAATCCTGCGATATCACCCTTTGAAATCTTATCCTTTCTACCTCCAGAAATAAAGAGAGTAGTCCAAACAGATTTGGTGATCTTATGGTTTTCGGTCAATTTTTCTTCAGGTAGCCCATAGATAAAATCCGGTAATTCCTCGTCTTTCCAATGGAGTACATATGCTGTACCGTCACTATGCATCCTAGCAGTACGTCCATTTCTATGAGTAAATTCCTCTTCTCTTATTGGTAGATGGTAGTGTATGATAAATTTGATCTCTGGTACATCTATACCTCGTGCCGCTAGATCTGTTGCGATTAGCAACTGATGTGTACCATTTCTAAACTTAAGAAGCGCTCTTTCTCTATCGTGCTGATCTAATCCGCCATAGAAGCATCCATGGGGAATATCGCAGTCATCTAAGTGATCGCTTACTCGATTGATGGCATCTTTGAAATTGAGAAATACAATGGCTGGCTGATTACCTAAATGTCTTATAGCTGTTACAAGAGTATCTAGTTTATCCTTGTCTGGAGAGATAATAGCTTTGATATCCAGTTTTTTGACTCCATCAGCTAGATAATCGATAGTCATAGGTTTTTTGAGATCCACAAAATCAGGGATATCAACGCCTTGAGTGGCTGAAGTCAATATCTTTCGATAAGCATTCGGTAGATTATAGATGATCTCATCCATTTCTTCCTCAAAGCCTATCTCAAGTGACTTATCAAATTCATCCAATATCAACATCTTGACCCATTCCGTAGAGAAAGTGCCTCGTCTCATATGATCTGCTAGTCTACCAGGAGTACCGATGATCAGATGAGGGGTATGCGCCAGTTCCAACTTGTCTTTGGAGAAAGGGCGACCACCATATACAGTATTGATCTTATATCCACTACCCATATCTCTAGCCACTTGCTCGATCTGAATCGCCAATTCTCTAGAGGGTACTATGATCATCGCTTGTACCTCAGGGATGTCTTCATCTAGTATTGCGATCAAGGGTAGTAAGAATGCTAAGGTCTTACCTGAACCAGTAGGAGAGAGGAGTATTACCTCATCCACAGAATCTATAGCCAAGGCAGCTTGCTCTTGCATTTCATTGAGTGCTTCGATGCCTAACTTGGATAGTATTGCTGATTGAGATTTTCGGGTACTTTTCATGCTGTAAAGATATGTATTGGATTGGCATAAAGGGATAAAGGAGTGTTTTGATTGAGTAGGGTAATCAATATAGTGTTAGAAAAAGTACTGCTTCCATATACTACTCTGTGACCTATTATGCTGATGTCTAAAGTATTGTCGATACCATATCTATCTCAATTTCAAAACAAACACGCGTGTATTGATTTCTGAACCATCAGTCAATACTATCTGTACGATATACACACCTTCATTGACATGGCTAACATCTATCTTAGAATGCGATCCTAAGTAAGATCCTATCACTTGCCCTGTAGACGAAATAAGTTTTACATTTTCTATTTGTGCATGGTTGTCCTTGAGATCTATAAAGAGATCTGTGGATGCTGGATTAGGATAGATACTTATAGATTCGATATCAGATTCTGAAAGACTAGAGAGTATAAACTCTGCGGAAGTCTCACAACCATTTACATCAATAGCCAAGACAGATTGAGTACTTCCCAATGTATCCACCACTACCGTATAAGGCTGAATACCTCCAGATATGATTATGTCTCCATCTATCAATTCTATATTGAGCGAATCTGCCAAGCAGCAAGCGACTGGATCTCCGTTCTCTTCAGGAGCACCGTTAGAGAAATATAGATCTTGAATACTTTGGAGCGTAGATTCCCTTTCTTGAGCTTCATCATTATCATATGCGAGTGACTTTAGGTAATGCCATCCTACTCCAAAATCAGGATTAGAGGTTGGACCTGAACTGTTCAGATTTGGATATATTTCTAAAGCATATTCTAAAAACTCTTCGCTGTTTTGAGGAATTAAATCTAAGTATTCCTGTAATCTATTGTATATAACCAATGACTCAGAAACACCATTTTCCATCAGAGCCGCTTGGAGAGATTCTGGGTCTTGTGGAAGGATTCCAAAAACATGAAATAGGGGACGGAGATCCTCTGCCGCAGCAATGGACATTCTTAAGATTCGGCTATCAATATCTTGATTATTAATACCACGATCCATACCATTTTCAAAATCTATAAATTCACTTTCCCAAAAGTTCTTATGTGGGCACCATCCTAAAAGATTAACGATCTCAAAATAGTGGGCATACCCTCTATGTTGATACCTGACTTCGTTAGTGGTTGAATTCGTAATATCTCTTTGTGCTCCAAAACTATTAGATAATATTCTATGCCTAGCTGCATTATCAATATCAAAAGTATTAGGTACAAAACTGAATTTCACCGCTTCATTTAGATCTTCGTCTAATCCATAATTGAGGGCCATGATATAAAGGAAATTAACTAGCGCTTCACCTTCACCTGGAAATTTGGATATTCTGACGGCATGCCCATATTCATGAAAATTAACTTCTTGGCGTGGGCCTGGGCCATCAATAAAATTCACAGGTCCAGGAACGGAAGCATAGTTGATCTGATTATTGGACATCGGATAGCCAATAGAAAATGCGCCACCTCTAATCATGAGGTCGGTGATCATATACATATCATGCTTATCACTAATAGGCTGTCTGCCCAAGATGGTATTGATCGCTTGGAGTGCTTTATCCCAATCTAGCATGGTTTGCCTTAGATCAAACTCTCCAGCCACAATAGAATGCGTAGGTATGGTATACATCACATTATCAGTCTCAAATACTGCCCACGGCGCGGGCTTATCCAATTCTGCATCAAAATCTGAGGTCACATGAAAGGATTTTATGGAATAGAATGGAGCTTCGGTACCATTGGTGACAGATATATCGACAATACCTTCAGAGGCTTGATAAGGCACTAAGATGGCTATAGCTCCACCCAAAGGATTAAATATATCTACCGATGTAGACTCGATTGCAAATTTCTTAGTAATGCGATCCAACCGTCTAAAGCTTGGTTTATTATTTAAGTCCCATTCATGAGCGCCGACTCTGATATAGTAATCTTTGCCTACCAAACTTGCTGGTACGGTAACTGTAGCTACACTTCCTGGTGCCAGATACATTCCGGTGGGTCGATAGGCATGTTCCGTTCCATCTCCATTGATATTGTATGACGGATTGATCCCTACTGGATCCGAAAAGTTGGCTCTGATCGATGTCGTATTACTTACAGTGGCATCGGCTGGTGGATCGACGTCACCAGGAAAACTCACACAAGAATTGTATTTGAAGCCATCGATGAGATCTGGATATTGGGCGTATACTTCAGGAGTAAATACAAAATCAAATAATCCTTGTTGCAATGCAAGCATAGCTCGTTCTACCTCTAAGCCTGGAGAAGCCGCCGCATCCTTACTGAATCCATTCTGAGTGGATGGAGTAGTGAACAAAGCACCTATTACTTCGTCGTAATCTGCCATAACACTTTGAGCATTTATCATTAGTGCTTCACTGGCAGCCAGATCATCTGAATAAATATAAATTGTATTTTTTACTTGGTTCAATTCTTCAGAAGAAAGTGCATCTACGCCATTGATATGGTTTTGCAATTGATCCAAAGCGGTAAATAATATATCAATATCAAAAGGCACTGGCTTTACCCATATTCTGTGAATCGTACTATGTTCATCTTGGATCAAGGTACCATCATCATTACGAACATCATCTACTGTCCATCTTCCACCTGTATTGATTTCCCAAGCATAGGTATTAAATCTGATGATAGGCGCTCTAGTAAATACATTATTCCCCACACTATTAGGATTACTATTTCCTGATTTATCTGGCAAATTAGCGGTATGATCCGCTCGTTTTACATTTTTATAAGTGATCTCCGGAGCAAATTGCGTATCCGTATCTGATTGAAATTTACCCAATACAGGACTCTCAAAATGGATCTTTCGAGCATGATTAGAAGTCTCCGCTTCCCATCTCAACCACAGGTCCTCATCAGGAATACTAGCGGCGAGAGATTGAGCGCCATGGCCCCACTTGCTTTCATCACCACTCAAGTCTGCACCAAGTGGACTATCATCATATATAGGTAAGTCATTTCCTGGCTCGATCACTCTCAAGTTGGGATTAGTGCCTCCTTGGTGCTGATACTGTAGCCATAGTATCCAACCTTCCTCATCTACATATCCTTGGAAATCTCCATCTCCCAAATTGAATGTATAGGTACCTGCGGTCAGTCCTTGAGCATCGGTAAGACTAGTGATTTGTCCCTGTAGGATCAATGGAAGTAAGGATAATAATACTATCGAAAGAAGGTGTATTGGTTTTTTCATAAGGTCAATGATTAGGTTTGGGATATAAAAATAGAGAAATGGAAAATGGGGAAACAAGGATTGGTGGGTTTTTTGTGGATATGTAAAAATTGATAGTTACGTGTTAAGTGTCAGGATATTTTTTTCTCAGTAATGTTATCTACAAGCTGTTAATTTGCATTATTT
>OCVR010000486.1_pt1 | contig 33373 bp, 28 predicted proteins | sample 1539091 | NCBI WGS metagenome assembly OCVR01 (sample SAMEA3355530, study PRJEB22509) | marine metagenome | biome: marine; feature: coastal ocean; material: water | place: USA | collected 2010-08-07 | depth 16 m | reverse complement strand
GGCGTCCATGTGTTTTTACAAAGTAAAAACACATGCTTAACTTCCTGCGATCTTGTATAAGATCACGCCACAAGCCTCTTTGTTTCTGTCTTTAGCAAACCAAAACTCCCTTGCCTTTCTAATCGCAAGTGAGATTAAACTCTGCTTTTTAATTGTACTGAGATCATCATTATATTCCGCGGACTTGACGCTTCCTGCACGGCCTACACAAATATTCACTGCTACTACACCATCCTCCTCAGCTAAAATCAAAATACTTGGCTGGTCTAGAATCTTACGATTTCCTAAGTGCTCACCATAGATCTCCAGTATAAGGTCTTCATCTATTTCTATAACTGCCCTTTCATTTGGATCGCGATCAGGCTTTTGATCTATAGTTAACCCAGCTTTAATTTTATCTCCAAGACTCAATACTTCATCATCGTCGATATCATCTTCCATTTCACTTCTCATTTCATCGTTTCTTTCTTGTCTTACCGGAGTATCTTCATCTTTATCATCTTTTAAAATTACATCTTCTTCTCTATCTCCAAGCGATATTACTTCATCATCGTCGAGTATACCGTCATCCTTTTTAGTTTTATTAGGATCTTCTTGGTTAAAATTGCCTTTTTTAGAATCCGTTTTAGATATTCTATCTCGCTTCGACTTAGATGATCCACCACAGTTCTTTTCAAACTTCCTCTCTGCCTTAGTATCACCCAAAGCTGCTGCCTTTTCCCAACTGTCGCAAGCTTTCAATCGTTCGTCGTTATCTTTAGCGATATCACCTTGTAGATTCCAAAGCGTACGATTTTTAGGATCTACTAGTAGAGCTGTCTCTAGCGTATTTACAGCAAGATCCATATTGTTCATCTTATAGTGTGCTAGCGCGATCCACCCAACGACATCCTTTGTCACTCCCCGTTCTTCTATCGATTTATTAAAATCTTTTATAGCACCCTGGTAAGCTGCCAAGCTAAATTTAGAGGCACCTCTCAATACCAACGCATCTTGGTGATTAGCATCTTTCTGGATTACCTTATTAAATGCATTTACCGCATCTTCATGTCTATCTGTATCGTATAGATATTTGGCTTTCATGTAGAGAAACTCTACTTCATCTTCTAAATTTTGAGCAAATAAACTCATGCTAAAAAAAAGTCCCGCAATCAGGATATATAGTTTAGTGTATTTCATAGGAATGTACTTATATAAAAATTCAAGGGGTTCATTGTTTACGTTCAGTTCAAGAGAATTTCTAATTAATAATAATACCAGTGTATCCTAATCGTTTGATTTAATTGGTTACCTTATAACTATAGACATAAATAATATATCAGAGATAGTTAACAAACGCTTAAAACTGTCTTAAAGGTATAAATAGTATGAATGTGCATTGTCATTTTAAAGAAAAGCAATACAAAAACTAAAATTTTAGAAATATTGGTTTTTATATTGCGAATTACGAAAGTAGTTGTTTGAATTAGATATATATACCTTCTATTTCCGCATTCCTTGATATTCTAGAGTATGTAAATGGAAAGCCCCTTTTCCTCGATCGAATTTAATAAGTTGACTTAAGTCTAGACTTAAAATATAGAATATGATGCAAAGTCAACTTCTACACATACAAATATCAAATCGTTGTAAAGATCTTGCAAAATTTCAAAATCTCATCCTCCCACACTCCTATTATCCGTACATTTGCCAATCACTTACAATAATCAATCACAAAATATGAAAAAAGTATTTATTGCTTCAGCCGTACGTACACCACTTGGGAGTTTTGGTGGTGCATTATCCTCATTATCAGCGACTCAGCTAGGTTCAGCAGCAATCATAGGTGCATTAGAAAAAGCTGGAGTATCAGCAGAGCATATCGACGAAGTATATATGGGCAATGTATGCCAAGCCAATGTAGGGCAAGCGCCTGCAAGACAGGCAGCTTTAGGAGCTAGTATACCTAATACGGTACCTTGTACTACTGTCAATAAAGTATGTGCTTCAGGCATGAAGTCTATTATGTTTGCAGCACAGCAGATAATGCTAGGACAAGGCGATCTGATCATCGCTGGTGGAATGGAGAGTATGTCTAACATACCTTTCTATCTAGACAAAGCAAGATGGGGATATAAATTCGGTGAAGGAAAGCTTATCGATGGCTTACAAAAAGATGGTCTCATAGATGCATATGACAAAGTAGCAATGGGTGTAAGCGCCGATGCAACAGCTGAAAAATATGGTATCAGTAGAGAAGATCAAGATAGATTCGCAATCCAATCATATGAAAGATCTGCGGCTGCCACTGCAGCAGGACTATTTAAAGATGAGATAGTACCGGTAAGCATACCACAACGTAAAGGCGAACCATTAATAATATCTGAAGATGAAGAATTCAGAAAAGTAAAATTTGAGAAAATCGCAGAATTGCGTGCTGCCTTCACTAAAGAAGGAACTGCAACAGCTGCCAACTCATCTACTATCAATGATGGAGCATCAGCGCTAGTAATTGCAAGTGAAGAAGCAGTCTTAAAACACGGTCTAACACCAATCGCTAGAATCGTATCATTTGCTGATGCAGCGCATGAGCCTCAGTGGTTTACTACAGCACCTACATTAGCGGCACCTCTTGCTATCAAACGAGCAGGACTAGAGAAATCAGAAATTGATTACTATGAAGTTAATGAAGCATTTTCAGTGGTGACAATGGCATTCAACAAAGAACTTAACATATCAGAAAACATCGTAAATGTCAATGGTGGAGCTGTTTCACTAGGTCACCCGCTAGGTGCAAGTGGTGCTCGTATCACGACAACTCTAGCTCACGTACTTCAGCAAAAAGATGGAAAGTATGGTTGTGCTACCCTATGTAATGGTGGCGGCGGAGCCAGTGCGATTGTATTAGAAAAGATCTAATTATTTCTGCTTTAAAGATAATTACAAGCCCAGCGCTTTTAGCGTGGGGTTTTGTTCTTCACTATAAATCATTTATTGGGTCAATTATCATCATAATAATCGAGTACTATTTGAGTAATATTTATCAACTTCTATCGAAATAAAAAGCAGCGATTGATACAATGATTCTTAGACTCCTGCCTCGCTCTAAATGACAATAAATAGCGGACTAACAAGTGATCACTCTTAATTCATCTCTTACTAACGCTACTTATAATAAATTATACTGTTATTGAAGCCTTACCTATCTTAGGACAGGTGTTGTGATAGGTAAGGTTACATTCTCAATGAATATTATAGACAATTATTGATTTAGCATAGACAATACCATTTGTAATTTGTCTATTATCTTTGCCGTATGTCAAAACAACAACCTAATAATCCACTGCACGGAATCAAGCTCGCTACTATAGTAGAAGATTTAGTAGACTTCTATGGATGGGATAGCCTAGCCGATAAAATCAATATCAATTGCTTTAAGAGTAATCAGACGGTGAAATCTAGTTTGAAATTTCTCAGAAAGACACCTTGGGCTAGAGATAAAGTGGAAGATTTGTATCTACAGTTTCAAAAAAAACCATAAGCGATGAAAAAATATCTGACTAAAAAAAACATACTTCTCCCTCTTCTACTCGCTTTCATAGTGATGCAGTTCTTTCCTATCGACAAGACTAATCCGCCATTAGAATTCGAGAAAGACTTTATCAAATTGACAGAACCTCCAACTGAGATCGCTACAAATATGAAGACGATGTGCTATGACTGTCATAGTCACGAATCACACTATCCTTGGTATACTAATATAGCCCCTTTCTCATGGAGAATTAAAAGCCATATCGACAATGGTAGAGAGCATCTCAACTTCTCATTGTGGGGAGATTACTCTGACAAAAAACGAGCACACAAATTAGAAGAATGTATTGATATGACTACCAAGCATTGGATGCCTACTCTAGATTACAAACTCATGCATGGTCGACTAAGTGACGAAAAGTATTCTGAAATGGCTAAATTCTTTAAGAAAATAAAAGATTCAAAAACCTATAACTCAAAATTTTGATTATTTACTAGGTAGCTAAAAAAGAACTGACGGCGAATGAGATATTCATACATTCGAATCATGATAAAAATAAGTTGTTGATATGAATATTATTCTTTTCACAATTGAATCTCCTAGTGCTTGTATAAAGTTAAATTCGTAATTAGATGTCGCTACAACAATTTTTTCATTTGCATTGTAAAAAATCGAACCAAAATGCTAGAACAACCTAATGGCTCCGTGTGTTTGTTCAATAGCCCACATAGATGGTCAAGCGTAAGTATCAAATCACCTAACAAAACTTTCGTCCTGATCGATGATCAATCTTAAATCCGAACTTAAACTTATTTACCTTCCTTCAATTCCTACTCTACCAATTCCTTCACCACTATGTGCACTGTATTTTTAAGCCTTTCTTGAAAGAGAACCAATTTACCTATTGTAAACGAATTCACCACATCTTCAGTATAGTGCCTAATGGTTATCAACTTCAAATCTGAATCTTTCTGTAAAGTATATTGATCTCCCAATTCAGCTTCAAATGCTTTGATACGATCAGGCCAATTATTGGTACATACTGTAAAACTAATAGCTGTGTTTCGCATCATATTTACTCGAATGCGATGCTTAGCGAAAAGAGTAAATAAGTCTCCCAAATGATGTTCTCCTACAAAAGAAAAGTCATTAGTACTGATATGTAATAATACTTGATCAGCATTGACTACAATGACCGGTGGATATCCAATCGGGTCCTCTGCAGATATAAGAGTGCCATCCTTTTCAGGTGTATAAAACGGTCTTACAAAAAGAGGAATATTCTTGTTTTGTAAAGGCTTGATCGTTTTCTCATGGATGACTTTAGCTCCATAATAGGTCATCTCCACAGCTTCTTTGTATGACAACCTATCGATCTTCATAACTTCTTTGAATAGCCGCGGATCTCCTGTCAATATTCCTGGTACGTCCTTCCAAATATGCATGCTATCCGCATCCAAACAATAACTCAATATTGCAGCAGTATAATCAGATCCTTCTCTACCTAATGTAGTAGTAAAATTTTCACTGCTGCTCGCTATATATCCTTGGGTCACGATTACATCATATGATTCAAGCAATGTTTTTATCTTATTAGATCTCTTTTGAGTAATCTCCCAATCCACTCTTGCTTCTCTGTGCCTATTATCAGTAAGTATAACATCTCTAATATCTAACCAATTTGCTTTAATGCCCTGATCGACGAAATATTGAGATACTACTTTAGTAGAAGCCAACTCTCCAATAGAAACAATCTGATCGTATACATAATCATAAGGATCTATTACGGGATCTTCTAATATCCACTCGATCTCAACGAATAAGTCATTGAGTTCATTTAATATTGGGTGTCCAACTCCACAAAGTGCCTGTGCATATTGAAAGTGATCTTGCTTGATTTCCTCCAATATTTTGTTTGCCTCATCACTTTCACTCATATAGGCCTTGACTAGAGTTTCTAGAGCATTGGTTGTTTTACCCTTTGCTGAAGTTACTATGACCGCATTTGTCTTAAGGTAATTCTTGACAATACTACCTACATTCTCCACTAGATCTGGATTGCTAATCGATGCACCTCCAAATTTCCATACTTGCAATTGAGTGTTGTTCATTGTGCTGATATTCGATTTATCCATTAGCAAAGATATTTAACAAAGGGGAATGATGGGATTAATGAGGATAATATTATTTACAATTTAAAGCCTTGCAAGACTCAAGCTTCAAAACAACTTACTTTAAATCCCTTTAAAATCAATTAGTCGTGAAAGTGATCTGTAATAATCAACTCAATCCATGTTTTATTGCTGAAATAGTATTTTGTTATCCTTCTTCTAAACTCAATAAATGCGCAAATGCGCTTCAAAACCTTCTTTCATGTTATCCATTGCTAAGTGTATGTCCGACACTTAGTTATCAATATTATTTTTAGCTTTGATTCTTTTTTAAATTACGTGAAAAAATAAACAACTTTCAACCCAATGGAGTCAAATATCAGCAATGCCTTAGTACTATTAACTATCGGTATGATTACCGTCTTTCTAATACTAGCTTTAGTAGTAATCTCCGGTAACATCTTAATCAAGATAGTTAATAAATACACTCCAGAACCTACCAAAAAGTTTTCACGAAATTATAGATCAGTTACCGTTACTGCACCTGAGACATTAGCCGCAATAGCAACTGCAGTAGAGACTGTGACAGCTGGTCATGGAAAAGTGGAGAGCATACTGAAAGTTGAAAATTAAGCCTTATAGGCCTAATAAAAAGATATAATAAGAGAAATATTATGATGAGAAAAGAAATAAAACTCGCCCTGGTATATAGAGATATGTGGCAATCTGCTGGTAAATATGTTCCTACAGTAGATCAACTATGTAGCGTAACACAACCTATTATTGATATGGGATGCTTTCACAGGGTAGAGACTAATGGAGGTGGATTTGAGCAGGTAAATCTCCTTTTTGGAGAAAATCCTAATATTGCTGTCCGCAAATGGACTCAGCCATTCAATGATGCTGGGATTCAGACTCAGATGTTAGAACGTGGGCTCAATGGTATCCGTATGAGCCCTGTACCACTAGATGTACGGAAATTGATGTTTAAGGTAAAGAAGCTGCAAGGAACAGACATATCTAGGACATTTGATGGATTGAACAATCCACTAAACCTTGAGCCAAGTTTCAGATTTGCAAAGGAAGGTGGTATGATTGCACAAGGTGCATTGAGTCTAACTTACTCACCTGTACATAACGTAGATTATTACATAAATCTTGCTGACCAATATATAGAGTGTGGTGCAGAAGAAATCTGCATCAAAGATATGGCTGGAATTGGTCGTCCTGCTTCTATAGGTAAGATCATCAAAGGTATCAGAGAGCGTCATCCTGATATTATTATACAGTATCATGGTCACTCTACCCCAGGATTTTCAGTAGCGTCATCACTCGAGGCAGCTCGTAATGGTGCAGACTACATCGATGTAGGTATGGAGCCACTTAGTTGGGGTACTGGTCATGCAGATCTATTGACTATACATGAGATGCTAAGAGATGCAGGATTCAAAGTAGCCGATATCAACATGGATGCTTATATGGAGGTACGTAGACTTTCTCAGGCATTTATGGATGACTTTCTAGGTCTTTATATTAATCCTACAAACAGACGCATGAATTCGCTACTCATCGGACCAGGACTACCTGGAGGAATGATGGGAAGTCTCATGGCTGATCTTGAAAAAAACGTAACTAGCCTCAATAAATGGCTCACAAAAAGTGGTAAGTCAAATATTACAGAAGATGAACTTCTACTAAATTTATTTAACGAAGTGAAACATATCTGGCCAATGCTAGGTTATCCACCCTTAGTCACACCATTTTCTCAGTATGTTAAAAATGCAGCACTGATGAATGTAATACAGATGACTAAAGGGAAAGAGAGATGGTCAATGCTAGACGAAAATACATGGGGAATGATTCTCGGTAAATCTGGTAGTCTTCCTGGAAAATTAGCTCCAGAAATATTGAAGATGGCTGCGAACCAGAATAGAGAATTCTTTACAGGTAATCCCCAAGATCTCTATCCAGACCAACTTGATCATTATAGAGAACTCATGAAAGAAAATGGCTGGGATGCGGGTACAGAGGATGAAGAACTACTCGAGTTCGCGATGCATCCACAGCAGTATAAAGATTTCAAGTCTGGAGAAGCTAAAATCAAATTCAAGCTAGACCTAGCTAAACGTAAACATAATTCATCTGCTCAGATTGCAGAAAACACAGCATCAATAGTCTCAACTATTAATCCTGCACACAATGCACCAAAGGCATTAGATATAGAGGTAAATGGACAAAAGTATCATGTAAAAATAAGTTATCCAGGAGAAAATAATACTGCGGTAAATACAGATATAGATCCAACTAATACAGAAACGCCATCAGTCACAGTATCTGAATATGACTCCAAATTTGTACTGGCTCCATTAGAAGGCAAGTTCTTCCTTACTAAAGAGACATCAGAAAAAGGAATCAAAGTAGGCGACCAAATCCAAAAAGGAGAAACGGTAGCCTATGTGGAAGCGATGAAAGTAATCAATGCGATCACAGCTGATGATAGCGGTACAATTGCTGAGATCATGGTCAACCACGGGGAGGAGATAGAAGAAGATGATCAATTAATTAGAATAGTATAACTCAAGTATCGTACTAAAAAAATCTTATGGAGGTACTTAATAAACTATATGAAATGACGGCATTCGGTGCGATTGGAGAAGATCCTTCGACACTTGTAATGTTGGCTTTAGCGCTCTTTTTATTATACCTAGGTATCGTTAAGAGATTTGAGCCTTTATTGCTTGTTCCCATTGCATTTGGTGTATTATTAGCCAATTTTCCGGGAGGAAATATGGCGGTAACACCATCAACAGAAATAATCGAGCACATGACCATTCTAGAGATCGCTAAAGAGCATGGTATCATGAATATGTTATACTACATGCTGATCAAAACTGGCCTTCTTCCACCGCTCATCTTTATGGGGGTCGGAGCGATGACAGACTTTGGACCGATGCTTCGCAATCTTAAGTTGGCCTTTTTTGGTGCAGCTGCACAGATAGGTATTTTTACAGTATTAATATCTGCTGTAGCTTTAGGATTCTCTCTCAAAGAAGCTGCAGCTTTAGGAATCATCGGTGGAGCTGATGGACCAACAGCTATTTATACAGCAATCAAATTGGCACCACACTTATTGGGTCCGATTGCAATTGCAGCATACTCATATATGGCATTAGTACCGGTAATCATTCCTTTGGTAGTAAAATTTACCGTTTCTGAAAAAGAGCTTAAAATTAATATGAAAGAGCAAGATAAGCTCTATCCTAGCAAGGTGAAAATCAAAGATCTCAATAGAACTAAAATCATATTTCCAATCGTGCTTTGCGCCATTGTTTCTATACTCGTACCATCATCCGTACCTCTTGTAGGTATGCTATTGTTCGGTAATCTGATAAAGGAAATCGGATCAGATACTAACCGTCTTATGGTGGCAGCTTCGGAAACAATTATGAATGTGGCTACGATTTTCTTAGGGTTAACAGTAGGTGCAACTATGACGGCTGCAACATTCTTAGATCAAACAACGCTACTAATAATACTAGGTGGATTTATAGCATTTGCTATATCTATATTTGGAGGTATCATGGCTGTAAAAGTGCATAATATATTCTCTAAGAAGAAGATCAACCCTCTTATCGGAGCTACAGGACTTAGTGCTGTACCTATGGCGAGTCGAGTGGCTAATGATATAGCACTCAAGTACGATAACAAAAATCATTTACTCCAATATGCAATGTCAAGTAACATCTCCGGCGTAATAGGATCCGCAGTAGCGGCTGGTGTATTGATTTCATTCTTATCGTAAGATCTAAGAAAAGGTATTTATTTATAAGAAACATTTATATTAGATTATATTCTAACTATTAATAAAAACTACGATGATACTTAAGTGACTCATCAAACATGAGTACAAAGCAGATACCTTATGGGTAATCAGTCCTAACCTTCACTATAATACAGAAAATAAAGAATTCTCTGAGTAAGTAAGTGTCAATTTGGAGTGTAATAAGAAATACCGATACATAGTGCCCACAACTATAATCGTAGAGAAAAACTTGAAGCTTTATTAAAAAATATTTAAACTCAAAGAAACAGAGAAGTTTACTAATTTCTTGCTCTTACCAGAGAACGATTTTAATGGCTCTATTACAGAGACAATAATCCACAATGGAGAAAAGAATGTATCCCATGTTCCGCTCCACTACTAGAATCGACAAACGACATCATCAAATGCGCACCAAATACAACAAAAGCGATGGCCACACAATTTAAAGCCACTTGGAATAAATATAAGAGGATAAATCCTTAAGGTAATTAAAGTTGTTTAAGATATTTAAATGAGTTTAGACGCTAGTTTAAAGCCTTTTTTTTGTGGCTATATGATTATTACTAACCCCTGTTGGAGATATAAGGCTATTTATAAATTCGTCTCCATAAGACTAAAGTAAAGAACCTGATAGGTATGACGCTCAACTTCTGGAAGTCCAAAGATCAAAATCATTTAATTCAATGCATTACCAACTATCACTCTTCTTACATTATCTTTGGGATTGTAAAATTTAATAGACTCTACCAATGGAAGGATTATTTACTATCGATAGTTTGTTTACACTTCTTATGCTAGTATTACTTCAGGTAGTACTTGGTTTTGACAATTTACTGTATATCTCACTAGAGTCTAGGAAAGCACCTGTTGAGAACCAAAGTCAGGTACGAAAGTTGGGTGTCGGACTAGCCATAGTATTAAGAATTGTTCTACTATTCATTCTGATGTCGCTTATACAGTTCTTCCAAGAGCCTTTTGCGAGTCTGCATGACAACAACTATATAGAATTTTCATTCAACGTGCATAGTGTGATTGTTTTGCTTGGTGGAATATTCATTATGTATACTGCAATGAAGGAGATCTGGCATATGATGAACATGAAAGAGCATAATGAAACTGACGAATCAAAAGCTTCTGTAAGCAAAGTGATTTTATGGATCGTAATCATGAATCTCGTTTTCTCTTTTGACTCTATTTTAAGTGCTATGGCACTTACAAGTGGCATGGAATTCAAAGCTCAAATGGTATTAATGTCTATAGCCATAATATCAGGAGGAATACTAATGATCGTAATGGCTGATAAAGTATCCGACTTCCTTGCTAAAAATAGAATGTATGAAGTATTAGGTTTATTTATTCTACTTATTGTAGGAATAATGCTACTCTCAGAAGGAGGCCACTTAGCGCATCTCAAGCTATTTGGCAACAAGATCACTGCTATGAATAAGGCTACGTTTTACTTTGTGATCATCGTATTGGTAATGATAGATATCGTACAAGGTAAATATCACAAGAACCTATTGAAAGCGAGGCAAAGCACTGAAACAAACGTATAATATTACAATCTATATAGTACCATATCTAACTCTTACAAATCAAACAAAAAAGAGCTTGAACAAAAATTGTTCAAGCTCTTTTTAACTCACAGAATTAGCGATCTATCTTTTCTTCTTTTTGATCACATTTCCGTCTTTATCGACGAATTTACCTCCTCTAGATTCTCCTAGAATGATTACCTCTTTAGTTCTTTGATAATCTTTGACCATTTGCTCCATTTCCGGTAATGTCTCTCTTCTTATCTTCATCCCTGTTTTAGAACCTTTATTTCTAACCTCGACATACCATCCGTCTTTAAGTTCTTTTTGTCTAGTAGGTGGTCTACCCATAATATATATACTTTTGTTTAATAAAAATGATCTCTAACTTAATAGATCCATGATATAATACTGAAATTTTATGAAAATAATTTCATAAACCATCAAAATAATAAAAAAACACTCTAACTACCAAACAGTCATACAGCTATAACCAATCTCTCAACTCATGTCAATTCAATACAAAAGCCCATTGGTGTCCATTATAATTCCTTGCAAAAATGCATGTCAATTCATCGACGAATGCATCAACAGTATAATAGAGCAAACTTATACTCATTGGGAATTGATAATCGTTGACGACCATAGTACGGATCAATCACTAACTATACTACAACAATGGGGTAATAAACATCTCAACATCAAAATCTTACAGAACGAAGGTACTGGAATTATCGATGCCCTTCGACTGGCCTACGCAAACTCCAACGGCAACCTTATTACTCGCATGGATGCGGATGATATCATGACTCCTATCAAACTGAGCACAATGATAGCACAACTTAATATTTCAGGACCAGGAAATTTAGCTACTGGAAGAGTAAAGTATTTTCGAAATGATCAGCCAATAGGAAATGGCTATATGAGATATGCAGAATGGCTAAATTCGATGAGTACGAAAGGCGCCAATTTTGAAGAGATATACAAAGAGTGTGTCATCCCAAGTCCATGCTGGATGCTGTTTCGAGAAGACTTGGATCGTATTGGTGCTTTCCAGAGTAATACCTATCCTGAGGATTACGATCTAGTTTTTCGCATGTATATGCATCAGCTCAATGTCATTCCATGCACTAATGAAATTCTACATCTTTGGAGAGATCATGGCAGTCGTGCGTCTAGAAATGACGTTAATTACAAAGACAATAGATTTTTAGAACTTAAGATAAACTATTTCATAGAGATAGACCACAAAAGTGACAAACCTCTTGTAATATGGGGAGCTGGCACCAAGGCTAAATCTATAGCCAAGCAACTCATTACCGCTAATATTCACTTTCATTGGATTACTGATAATAAGAATAAAATAGGACACAACATCTATGGCAACGTCTTGTCGTCTTCCTCTCTCCTTTCCAGTCTATCCAATGCTCAGATTATATTGACCATAGCTAATCCACAAGAAAAAAAAGTGATAAAACACCATATATCGTCATTGGCCAATAGTGGCTTATACCAGTCACTTTGGTTTTGTTAATAAATACGAGCACTCCTAAGCCGGAGTTAGTACTTATTGACAACATATTCTTCAATGACTTGCGTATATTTGCATTTTACTGAATATTTGTTCTACACTTATACTTATGGATAACAAAAACACTTGCCTTCGCTCTCTAATACTGCTAGGCATATTAAGTATGCTGTCAAATATTACTATCGCCCAAAAAAATCTCGATACTAAATCTGGCCAAGCACTAACAGTTACTATTGATAGTACATATAAACATAGAGCCAGCAAAGCAAATAAATCAAGTGAAGATCAGTTTATGGGAGAAGAGATAAACCCTCTAGAAGACCCTAATAATTTTGAACAGAATGGAAATCTACAAGAAAAAACTATCCTCAGCAGATTAAAGTTACAGTTGCAAAATATCGAAACCAAAAGTACTATTGATAGATATCGGTTTAAAAAAAAGATGAATGTCCTGAAGGAAAATCTTAAAGTAGCTAAGAAAGCTAAAGAAATAGGACAAATAGCAGAATTAGAAAATCAACTAAACTCTATCGAAGTAGATTACGATGTAGCGGATATGAGGGCCAAAGAGAGTTATAATTTCATCAATAAATTGAATAAACTCAGAAATTTTAAACCTCTAGAAAGAGTTTCTATTATAAACAAAATCATAGCTAAGTCTGCAAAAAGTCTCGGAACAACTGTAAATAATGTACAATCATCTCAAATAGACTACAGTTTTGCTGTCGATGATCGAAATCCTGAGTATATCGCACATGACAAAATATGCAATATTACCTTTAATGGTATGGACGAATCACTCGACCAAAAACGTATTGAGCATGGCCCTCAGCATTTATTTGGTCACACTAGCGAAAAGTTAAAACACTTCTTGAAGAATGAAAACTTCCTTAATTGTAATGCATACTTAACTCTACTCGATGGTGACTACTATCTCAATCTAGATTTAGATTTAGCCACGAAGGACGCAAGTAAATCTTATGGATTCATAGATAAAAATGATATGGTGAAGCTGACATTTATCAATGGAGAAAACTTCATAGCGAATAGCATATATAGGGCTGAAGGAAAATTAGAACAGTACTCTGGACATACTAGGTATGAGGCGATATACAAGTTACAAGATATAAAAATGGAACTCATCAAAGACCTAGAACTTGACAAGTTAGCTATTATCTGGAGCTCAGGTTATGAAGAGTATCCTATCTATGAGATAGATTTACTTCAGCGCCAACTAGAGTGTATCAAGAAAGCGAAAGAATGAGTGAAACTAAAACCAAGTATAAATTGGGATTGCAACTACCTACAGATCCCAGGTGGGCCAATATGGCTGAAATAAGTCTAGAGGAAATATTGACAGACCATGCATTCTGTGAGCAAAAAGCAACTACATCATGTATCTCACTGATACAAAAGTATCCAAAGCATACGAGGCTCGTAAACAAACTATCGCCTGTAGTAACTGAAGAGTGGGGACATTTTAGATTGGTTATTGCTGAAATGGAAAAACGTGGAATGCAATTAGGCGAACAACGTAATGATGAATACGTTGTGGCTCTTCGAAAGTTTCAAAAAAAAGATGGTAGTCGCAAAACTGCGTTGATAGATGCGCTACTTGCTTTTGCGCTTATAGAAGCTCGTAGCTGCGAACGATTCAGATTATTATCATTAAACATTTCAGATCCAAAACTTCGAGATTTCTACCATATGTTCATGGTTTCGGAAGCAGGTCACTACCGTATGTTTCTAGATCTTGCATATCATTATGCTGACGATGATGTTTTTGTCAAAAATAGGTGGCAGCAATATCTTGATTTTGAAGAAGAATTAATGAAAACATTGAAACCTCGTGCAGATCGCATGCACTAGTTCAACTTCTATTTGAGAGGCATGATTGCATATTTCAAATAGCTATAGGCAAATAGTTAACCAATATGAAAAAAGTCAACGTAGCCGAAAAATTTAAACTATTCGAAGAACATTGGTCACCTAAAATCATAGGTCAACTCAATGGTCAAGATGTGAAAATTGCTAAAGTAAAAGGAGAATTTATTTGGCACGACCATGCTGATGAAGATGAAATGTTCTTGATAATTAAAGGGACACTAAAATTAGAATTTCGAGATCATACAGTTACTTTAGAAGAAGGTGAGATGCTCATAATACCTCGAGGTGTAGAGCACAAACCAATAGCTATGGAAGAAGTACATCTTCTTTTATTTGAACCAACTAACACAAAACATACCGGTAATATAGAACACAAATTGACCAAAAAATATCATGACCACATCTAGGTACAATTAATTCTAACTGACACTTTCCAACGACAAATAAACTTACAAAAAACATTGGCGCCACAGAACCTAATATATAAAACAAGATTAGATAAGTTTCTTTCACTATACAATCAGCAAAGGCAACGATTTAATATCATGAGTACTATACGTATTGTATTGCTTGTCGTTTTTCTCTTATCGCTTTACTTAATGATAAAGAATGATGGAGCTGCGCAATGGATCATCATAGCCATATTTTCATCAATTGCTTTTTTCATATTGATCAATAAACATATGAAACTTGCACAAAAAATGCGAATGCATAGAGCCCTCGCTGACATTAATCAAAACGAACACAACTATCTATCTCGCACATCCATTCCATTTGATGATGGCAACGAACACATACTTACCAAACATCCTTATACTTACGATCTGGATATATTTGGTGACCACTCACTTTTTCATAGATTAAACAGGACTGCTACTTATATCGGTAGTCGAAAGCTCGCTCATTTCCTCAGCCATAGATTGTCCAATGAAGAGATCTTCTCTCAACAAGATGCTATCAAAGAAATATCATCTAAAATAGAATGGAGGCAAGAAATGCTAGCTGTTGCAAAGACTAGCGACGATAGTCAAAAGACATACAACACACTTATAGACTGGACCAAAACCGAAGTTAAGCAGCATTCATCCTTAATGAAAATCATAAGTTATCTTTTACCGATAATGACAGTACTTTTTTTGGTAGCTTATGCTTGGATCGGTGGTGACATTCCACGATTAAGTTTTGCATTTTTGTTCCTTATCAATCTAGGAATACTCGGAAAACACTTTCGACAAATCAAAGATGAGATATTAGGTGAATCTCAAATCAATAAATCGATACAAAAATATAGTCGCTTGATGTATATGCTGGAGAGTCATTCATTTCAATCTACAAAATTACAACAGCTACAAAAACGGCTGCTTACTGATAACGAAACTGCCAGTCATCATATCGCCAATCTATCGAGACTATTTCAACAGATGGACTCCGTACACAATCCTATGGGCGCTATCATCTTCAATGGAATGAGTCTATACCATGTGCATACTTTACGAAAGTTGCAAGAGTGGAAGGCAACTTTTGCACCTATGATTTCAGATTGGTTAGAGGTAATCGGAGAAATAGAAGCGATCAATAGCTTATCTAATTTTGCATATAACAACCCTACATATACTTATCCTAATCTTAATTCACAAGAACAAATCACATTCTCAAATCTTGGTCATCCAATGCTTCCAGATAATGTTAGAGTTTGTAATGATGTAACTTTTATAGATCAGAAATTCATCATACTTACAGGATCTAATATGTCAGGTAAAAGCACATTTCTCAGAAGTCTTGGAATCAATATGGTACTAGCCAGTACAGGTGCTCCAGTATGCGCTACAGCCGCTAATATTCATCCACTTGACATCTATGTATCGATGAGATTGTCAGATTCTCTATCTGATAATGAATCTTACTTCTTTGCAGAAGTCAAAAGACTTAAAGAAGTAATGGATGCTGCAGATAGCAAGTTGACATTTATACTCCTAGATGAAATATTAAGAGGAACCAACTCTGATGATAAGAGGCAAGGCACAGTAGAAGTTATCAAGAAACTAATCTCCAAAAGAGTAATCGGTGCAATTGCTACTCATGATCTTAAAGTATGTGATACTACATCTGGTTACCCTACACAACTAATCAATAAAAACTTTGAAGTAGAAATCTGTGAAGGCGAACTCTTGTTTGATTATAAGCTAAGAGATGGTGTATGCAAAAATAAGAGTGCTACTTACATTATGAAGAAAATGAACATAATTTGATACTCATACTGAATATCGGTATCTTTGAAATATGGGAGGAAGTACATTTGGAAAAATATGGCAATTTACAAGCTTCGGTGAATCTCACGGAGCAGGAATCGGAGTAGTTATCGAAGGCTGCCCTGCAGGACTAGAAATCGATAAGACATTCATAGAAACAGAACTAGCTAAACGTAGGCCTGGACAAAGTGCTATCGTAACTCAGCGTCAAGAACCAGATACATGTGAAATATTATCTGGTACAATGGAAGGAGTGAGTACAGGCACACCCATAGCCATTTGGATTGCCAATCAAAATCAACAACCAAAAGACTATAACCACATAGCGGATAAATTTAGACCATCACATGCCGACTATACCTACACTGCCAAATATGGGATCAGAGACTATAGAGGCGGAGGTAGATCTTCTGCTCGTGAGACAGCGGCTAGAGTCGCTGCTGGAGCTATTGCAAAATTGTTACTAAAACACCTTGGAGTAGACATTACCGCATATGTATCTCAGGTAGGTCATATCATAGCTCCTGATGTAGATCATCCCTCAAAAGACACAATAGAAAGTAATGTAGTAAGATGCGCTCATACCGGTGCTGCTGTTGAAATGGAAGAGTACATCAAGCAAATAAGAAAAGAAGGTGATACTATAGGCGGAATGATACGTTGTGTTATTAAAGGAACTCCTGCAGGACTAGGAGAACCTGTTTATGATCGTTTACATGCCGACTTGGGTAAATCCATGCTTAGTATCAATGCAGTAAAAGGTTTTGATTATGGAAGTGGATTTGATGCTGTAACGATGAAAGGATCTGACCACAACGATGCCTACTATACTGATAATGACGGTAAGGTAAAAACTTCAACCAATTTTTCAGGTGGGATACAGGGTGGTATTTCTAATGGTATAGACATATACTTTAGGGTTGCTTTCAAACCTGTAGCTACTATCATGCAAGATCAACAATCTGTGGACAAGGCTGGTAAAGATGTAATCGTAACTGGTAAAGGAAGACATGATCCTTGCGTAGTTCCTAGAGCAGTACCAATTGTAGAAGCCATGGCTGCTAATGTATTAGTAGATCATTTATTGAGATCAAAAACAAGTAAACTTTCAGATGTTATTGAATAATAAATCTTAAAGTATGAATTTACTAATACGCATTCTTATATAGTACCTAATTTTTATTCTCTTCTTCTAATTCAGAGTCAATAACTTCTTCGAGAGAATCTCCTAGTCCATTTTGAAACTCAGATAGAGTACCAAATTCTGTTCGGTAACCAAAACCAAAACCATACTTACCACGCCTAGACGTAGATTGAAAATCTATATCAGATGTACCGTAAAGTCTTACTTTGAGTTTACGTTCATCCGTTAGAAAATACTCAAGTACAACATTACCCGCTATATAACTTCCCAATCCACCAATTACATCTTCATTTCTCACGAAGTTACCCCCTACTTTTAGACTCATCCGTTCATTGAGAAATCTAAATCTCGTGCGTCCATCTACTTCTACTTCATTGAAATTTAAGGCACCTGCATCTGTAGAAAATAGACCAGAATTATTTCTTAGACCAACCTTGAAGTCGATACCAGATATCAATCCATTATCTGAAAGTGCCTCACTGAGAAGACCTGTGAGAAGATTAGAAAGCTGATTACTAACCAGTTCACTTAGTGTATTTCCAGCAGCACTAGTCAAGAGTGATGAGTTCGATACACCAGGAGTAATACCTCCATCGCTGCTTAAGAAAGTCTGAAATACAATCAATTGAACAACTTGATTATTAAGTTCTATTTCGTTTGTTCTCAATGTCCGTAGTTTGCTATCGGCATAAGTCTTAAGTTCACCTTGAAGATCTGGAAATGCAATATCAAAATTTATTATTGGCTTAAATATAGTCCCTGTAAGATCGAGTATAAGCTCTGTCGTCTGTGTGCTACGTGCTTCCTGTTCTATACCTGTATTAGAGACCATATACTCAGCCAAAAATACATTAAGCGGTGTACGAACAATATAGTTCGCATCTATATCCAAAGTGGCATCTAGAGGATCTCCATTCCATCGAATGATACCTCCAGGTTTAATGATAAATGGTTTTTTAACAAATTCTCCAGATGTAAATAAATATTGTCCGTTTGCGATCTCAAACTCACCAAACACATCAAATGCACCAAACCTATCAATATACATTTGAACAGCACCATCACCTCTTCCTTCTAAAATATCTTGTCGAGATTCATCAAAAATAATTCGCATCTCTGCATCTTTGGTAAGCGTAACATTCATTTCGATATTAAGTCCTTTGATCTTATAGTCATCATTGCTATTGATAATCGTAATTTCTTGGTTGTCAAGATTATCACGATCTACAAAGCTTACAAAACTCTCATCATAACCCTCTTGATAATAACTTACTGGTACATTCAAAACTGTATTAGGTCCGGTTATCGCCTCGACCTTGAGATCTGCTCTATCAAATGGCCCAGCAAAATCGACGCTTACTTTACCCTGTGCATATCCATAATAAAGTGGATTTTCACGTTTTGTTGTATTTAATACTATGGCATTATCTGCGGTTATATTTAGATCCATTACAAACTCACTGAATAGATCATGCTTTATTCCTCCAGTAATCAAACCTACATTATCTTCGTTGTCAGTAATGATATCATCTGTCAGATCTATTAGATATCTATCTATTGCTATAGGTTGATCATCAAAGAAAAATTTTGAACCTAAATAATCTACTTTAACTGCACCTTCTCTGATTAGTCCATCTCCTTGCAAATCCAGATCATCCAAAGGACCTTTGATTGCAATATCTAAATCTGCTTTTCCTACAGTCTCCGATATACCGTCAGGAATTATAAACTCAAATATTCGCAAAGGCAAATCTTTTGCTATAAGCGTTGCATCCAAAATATTGTTTTCTTGATTAAAGCTTATATTGGACTTAATAACATGGTCAGGATGTACTAGTGAAACCAATCCTTCGTAAGGGTTAACATTAGTTTTGCCAATATCAATCTCTAACTTACCAAAGTTTTCGTTGTTTATTAAAAATTCATCAATAGAGGCATTTCCAGATATTACTGGAGCCGAAGAATACATCTTATAGAGTTTCATCGACATATTCATAATACCTCCAAATAACATCTTATCATAATCGATAAAGGGATTGGCGATTGCAAAGTCAACATTCTCTAGTTGCAATTCTAGACCTTCGTTATTGATATCTCTTAAAATTATTTTTTTTGTATCATCGGTCAGGGATAAGTTATTTATATCGATATACTCTTTTCCTAAAACAATTCTATTATCATTACTAAACTGCCACTTATTACCAAGCATAATCAGCTCATTATTTTCTAAGTGCAATCTGATTCCTCTATCATCTGGAGTAATTTGCACTATAATATCAAGTCGTTCAATTGAATCTATAATAGCATCAGTTTTCACGTTGATGTTGATCGCATCTCCATTGATATCAGCAATAATATCAATAGGATTAAAAGACTTTCCATCTACTAAGCTAGAGTCAATATTCATCATTAATGAACCATCATTATGAATACTATTGAAATTAATTTGGCCTCCAAATAATTGGTAATTATCGTAGCCTACATATGGTATAGATGATGTAATAGCAATCTCACCACCATCACTTCTTACACTTCCATTCACTCGCATATCTCGAATACTAAGCTTAGGTACACCAGCAAGAGCAAATATATTTTCACTGTCTTTGATATAAATATCAAAATCAAAATTTTGAACAGCTACATCGTCAACTGTAGACCAATGACTAGTATAGAACGGATAATTATCCTTTGCGATTTTCTTTACTGCATTCACTACATTATCAATACGAAACTGTCCATCTATAGTAGCTGCTCCTATATCAGAATATATCTCTAAAATACGACTATCTAAACCTTTAGCCTTACTTGATATTGAAATAGTATCTAAAACATAGAGAGAATCCTTACGTTGAATTTTGAGATTAGATGCAAGTAAATTTCCAACTAAATCGTCGATACTCTTACCATTCATATTGACATCAACATTTCCACTTATCGCCAAATGATCTTGGGCCAAATTAAGATTCTTAAGATCAAGGGATTTAATGTCTACCTGAAAATCTAAATAAGGTCTCCCCTCTCGAAGTTCTACATTTCCATCAAATTCAAAATTCGCATTTTCATCGTCAATTTTAAATACCCCATTAAACTTGTTTTTCCTTAGTTGTCCATCTAAAATAAAGTCATCATAAATATATCCTTTGAAATCAAAAGATTCTACCTTAGCAGTCAAGTCGGCATAAGCTGTCTCTAAAGAAAGACCTTTACCGTTAGATACTTTAGTATTAAAATTAACTACACCAAAATTATCATCATCCGTCCATGCGCCCAAATCAAAATCTACAAGACCCATTTCACCAGAATAATTTGCGTTCTTTGTTCCGTTCTTAATATCTAAACGCATATCTAATTCAGCTCTACCTAACTCTGTATTAAGAGATCCAAATGCAACGAAATCTTTGAAGTATCCATCGAACCTCCCTAAAAAATTAAAATCTCCAATCTTTTCAAAATTATTCGGCGTCTTAAATCCTGGAATCAACTCTTCTAAAAAATCGACATTTGTAGTTAGCCTTTCAACTTTTACATTAAACAATGCATTATCTCCATCGGAAATATTTCTACTATCAAATGACCCTTCCAATTGTAAATCTCTATTAAAATACAATTTTACATTCCTCCCACTTAATTTGTTGAGCCTACCATAATATTTTCCGTCTAATACGATCTGTCTTCCTTTGTTATTAATAAAAAACTTATTCTTATTTAAATCTTTAATAAAATACGTCAAGTCACCTATTCCAATCTTGGCTTCATCGAAATTAACTTTGAAAAAAATACGATTAGCTAAATTTCTGAAATCCGAAAAATCATTATACTTAAATGATAAATCATTATTTATCTCGGTGTTATTTGTTTGTAATTTAAAATTCTTAAGGTCGATTCCACGACTGTTAATCATTAATGTGTCAACAGACATTTCATTGATTGAAAATCCCCTTTGATCTTCCACTGTTAGATACTTCACTTCTAATGAGATATCGAAATCATTGGAATATCTCAAATCCGTAAACTTAAGATTGAGATCTGTCAATTCCATATCTGCGACATCAAGACTATTCGGATACTCTCCGTTACGAGATGTACGTTCATCGAATCTCTTAAATGTGGCTTCCAATATTTCCAACTCATCAATAGTTAAAAACATCATCGAAGAATCAATTGCTGGTGCTACCAAAACAGTATCTATCTCTCCAGTTATTCCATTGACTACTATTACTTCTTGTTTATTTCTCGAAATAATAATATCTGGTCTATCAAGAAAAACCCTCTTGATAGCTACATTGCCATTTTCAAGATCTAATTCATCAAACTCGATTATACCTTCGGCTATATGGTAGCTTTGTTTCCTTCCCAAGTTCTCATCCTCTATCCGATAATGGACATTTTTCAGATGTACTATTTTGAGATCTAAAATATATGGATCTGTAGGGCTATCATCTTCCTTTTCTCCTGCTACAGATCCAAAGCTAGCCAGCAAAATTTCTACATTACTTCTACTTTCATTCTTCCTTTTGACGACATTAACATGACCATTAACAAGTCTTACATCATCAAGCGACAATTCTTTAGAAAATACTGAAAAAAGACTTTTCTGAAAACCAACTTCAAGATGCTCGGAATAAATCAAAGTATCCCCGCTCTGATCTTCCACATAGAATCCATCTAACTCTAATCCTCTCCATATAGATAGATCTATTTTGTCAATTTCAACCTTACTATTCATCTTATTGGAAAAGTAACTAGTCAATCGATCTACAGACCACTTTTGCACAACAGGAATCTGCAGCAAAATGAAAAGAATAAACGGAACGACAATAATAAAAACCACCAATCCCCAGATCCACTTACGCAAAGCAAACCCTGATTTAATGTTTTCTTCTTTGTCCTTTTCTTCCATCTAAAATATAATCACTCTAAGATACAGTATATATAACTCATTATACATCCTAGATCATACAAAATACATGGTTCTTTAACGATTGTTTAACCGTATGAAGTGAATCTCAATTTATTTGTAGAATTACTCTGTAGAATTGTAATAGTAGATTCAATTATTTTTTAGTAAAACGGTATCTGAATACGCAGTCCGAACATTTATTCTTAGAAATGCCACGCTTTACTGTGCCGCTCGAAGAGCATCATAATAGAGTTTCTTAGCATGTCTCTGAAAATCAACTTCTCTGTATATCTTTCGTTTTATACTTGGAGTCTGATTTTCTTTTACTAATGGTAGATCATCATCTATTCCATACCTCCAGACATCGGCTATTAGTAAACTATTGTCCTTACGTACATACCCCTCGAATGGTACACCATCAAACATCAACTGTGTTTCTAGTATATCATTTTTAGTCCCACTCGGTGTAGAATGCATACTCCCACCATAAACCACTTCTTCTATGTAATAATTCGTTAGCGTAGGGTTGAGTAAATATTCCTTATCACCATCAAATGAGATGTCACCAACTTTATCTCCATTGAGATAAACAGTTGTGGTCGATTGAGTGATTACAATTCTTGCTTGACTCTTAGGTTCTATTGCCCTTTTAAAGCCTTCTTCAAAACTCACCTCAATAGCCTTACGTGTAGGGTTATCAATTATGAGTGTTTTCTTCTGAGTACATGATGGAAATAGTGCTATGAAAGCAAGGAGCGAAAGTATGCGCATGATAGTAATAAAAAATTTTTGCGAACATAGTGAAATTATACTCGCTTTGAAGGATAATTAACGTCTCTTTAGCGTCAAATATTTTAGGAAACCAATACACAATTACATCTTTTATGCGGTTTATGGTCAGCTTCGGAAAATCAACTCAATAGAAGCAAGGTCTAGAAAGTAATCCAAAAAGATATTAAGAACTATCAACCTACACGCCTTTTAATATGAGGAATCCATCGCCAACTCACTATTTGTACCTACTCCAAGACGCTTCCTATTGACCGCTATACTTGCATTTAACTCATAGCCAATGAGTATTACAAAAGCATTGATTTGCAGCCATATCATAATGACTATTAGGGCTCCGATGGATCCATAAATCTCGTTATATCTGCCAAAATTATTGACAAAATAAGAGAAGCCTAGAGATGTCAGTAATGAGAGAATAGTAGCCATGATTGCACCGCTACTTATGAGCGGAGTGCGCTTATACATGGATGGACCATATCTATATATCAATGTGATACCACTATATACCAAAAGTAAGGCCAACGCCCATCTTAAGAGAGTAAGTAGTAAATCTAGCCCTTTACTGATTTCAAAATACGCAACCACTTCGTCAAGTGCAACATTACCGACGATCACCAATACAAAGCTCATCATAAATAACACGAATAAAATAAGCATCATATTTAACGCTACATATCTCTTACGTAGCCAACTTCGTGTCTTGTATACTTGCTTATAGGACTTATCAAACCCATCCATTAGAGTCAACATACCACTACTGGCGAAGAACACCGCCAATACAAAACCTAAAGAAAACAACCCTTCTCTATTAACGGCTGTGATACTCCTAATCAATTCTATGAGATAATCATGAGCATCGTCTGGTAATACGCCCTGGAGTGAACTACTTATCAAATCTACATAATTTGCAGTGAATGGCATATGAGGTAGCAATGTAAATATGCTTATGATTGTAGGAAATATAGCCAAGAAAAGACTAAATGCTATGGCATTGGCTCTAGTCGTAATATTGTCTTTCTGAGTCTCATCGTAGATAAATACCAAAATATTGTAAATAGGTACTCTACCAAATCCGGGTATAGCAGTCCTTTTAGACCATTCTAGTATTTGCCTAAGAATAGGTAAATGAGTAATCCAATACCATATGGACTCCCATCTATTCATAGTAAGGTTTTAGAGCTTGCTGAAGTGTTATGGGAGTAGTCACACGTTTATTGGTATCCATATTTACAAAAAATAACTTGACGTATGCACGGTGGCATATTTCCAACTCTTCATTGTAAATCTCGTGATCAAATTTAATCATCTTTGTTGGAAGCTCCTTGATTATTGTGCGTATAGTCAGGTTGTCATCATACTTGATCGGTGCTAGATACCTTGCTTCCATATGTAACACTGGCATCATGACACGGTCATTGACTTCCATATCTCTATATCTAAGACCTAACGATCGTATCAACTCTGTCCTCCCTATCTCATATAACAAAGGATAATTTCCATAATAGAGATAACCCATCTGGTCAGTCTCTCCGTAACTTACTCGCTTCTGATGGTCGTAAATGAACATGACTTATAAAATATTGATAATTGAATAAAACCATCATGTTATGGCTTGGACTGTAAGTTAATTAATAACTGACTAATAATTCAATGTAGCTTCTTTCTATCAATAATTTGCTGTTTCCTTAAAATTATAATCTCTCTCTTAAAATCGGACAAGTCATACAATGAGATCCTCCTCTAGCTCTCGACAATTCGCCAGATGGAATACTGATTATTGTGTTTTCAAGTTTATCAAAATCGAAATTTCCTAATTTTGCTTGCTTAATCAAATCTTCCGCTGGTAATATCGTGTATCCTGCATCGCGAAATGCATCAGCTGTAACATGATTGCGATCATAAGTGATACCTACTCCGGGCTTGAGTGCCACTAGATTACATCCATCCGTCCATTGCTCACGTTCTTGGTATGGCGACTTCCCTTTTCCGGAAAATATGAAATTCATATCAGGATTGATCTCTGCATGGACGAAATCCTTAACTGAAGCGTAAATACTTGATTTTGAACTATCTGCATGATGTACGATTACATTAGAGCTATTACCATCGAATACTGTAGGTTTGTAGCACACAATATCATCTTTTGATATCCTTGTGAATATGGTGTCTATATGCATCATGGTACGATCTGCTGGTATATTGATCTGGGCTATATGCTTTACCAATCCTTTTTCAAAAAGCACTTTACTTAGTGACTTAATGGCGTGATCAGTAGTACGCTCACTACATCCAATAAATATATAATCATTCGCGATCATCATGATGTCTCCGCCTTCGATGCTTACTTTTTCCCCATTTTTAGAAGGAGGGAATGCTTCAAGGTTGTTAAGATCTATGATCTTTCCATCAGCGAGCATTCCTTCAAATAAGGGATGATTGACAAAGATAAATCTTGTCAACAGATTTTCTCTTTGTCTTGCATCTTTGGCTGCTTTGGTAATGATAACATGATCCTTAATAGTCACTGCAATATCACGTGTAAAGATGAAATTGGGAATAGGATCAAAAAAAACGTGGGCCTCTTCTTTTAGATATCCTGTAATAAGAACATTTGCTAGCTCTTTAGGAGACAGACCACTGAAATAATTCGAGTAATTTTGCGGTAATTCTTCAAACTCTAAAATATTATTTACCAGATTATTACGACTACTCAAATCGTATAAACTTTCTTCTAATAACTGCTCAGTCTCCAGCACATTATCAGCTCCAATACAATACTCTAGTATCTTCCGAAATATATCATGTTCAGCCTGCATTTGAGGCAGATAAACAATGTCATCGAATAATAATTCTTCTGCTCTCTTAGGTGATACTCTTCCAATACCATCATCTGGCCTATGTACGATTACTTTCCTAAGTCTAGCAATCTCTGAATCTGAATATATCATGTGTATTAATACTCTTTTTATTTTTATACTCCTATATTTCGGCTAAGGTAAGAGAATCAATAGTATTGTAGGGTGATCAAGAACGTTTTTTCAATTAACCAAAATGCTAATCTAATTTACCAAAACTTTCGTCAAATCAATCCTCTACTTCGATGGTATATTAGCATCTTAGCTTACATTTCTGAATAATATTTACCAAACTGAAAGATGGTCAACGACTTTTAGAAATGGTAGATGAAAGGTCTTGCAGAAATAAACGCCAACGATAGAAACCAAACTAAAGTGGCTAAATATATCACAGAGTTTAACAGAGTATCTTCTGATGATGAACTGGGTAGTATTATGATTGTAATAAAATGGACTACGCTTGAAGATAATCAAATTTCTTACTCTTCAGAGCGATCACGAGACCAAGTGTTACCCAAATTATGCAGTAATCGTTCAAAATTCAGAAGACACAATTTTAGTGTAATATAGTCTATTTAATCAAGCAATTTAACATCTCCTTCCCCTCTATACTCCCTTCAAGTTTATCTCCTATCTTTACTGGACCTACTCCAGCTGGAGTCCCTGTATAAATGAGGTCACCTACATGAAGTTTAAAGAACTGGGATACGTAACAAATGATATACTCAAAATCAAAAATAAGGTCTTTAGTATTTCCATCTTGCACAATTTCACCATTAAGTTTAGTCTGAAACTTTAGATTCTTCATATCCAATCCATCTACAGAGATAAACTTACTTAGACCTGCAGACTTATCAAAAGCCTTTGCGATCTCCCATGGGTGGCCTTTCTCTTTGCATTTTTGCTGTACATCTCTAGCGGTAAAGTCAATGCCGAAGGCAATCTTATCATAGTAGCCTTTAACAAAATCTGGCTGTACGTGACGGCCATTCTTACATATGTGCAATACTATTTCACCTTCATAATGCAGATCATCCGTAAAATCCGGTATATACATCGGATCATTATTAATGAGTAAAGCAGTACTTGGCTTCATGAATACAAGTGGCTTATTAGGTACCGGATTACTCAGTTCCTTAACATGATCGAAGTAATTGCGTCCTATACAGATGATTTTCATATTCTAGATATTAGAAGCTCAAATTACATAAATAAGAGCCTTCCAAACAAACTTTCATGATAGTCAATCAATCACACTATTAAATAAAATTAAAGTTTCATGAAAATTAGCGATAATTCAAAACCACATTTCTAACAAAAAAAGGTCATCGAAATAAATCGATGACCGTAATTGATATATTCTAAAATAATTGTTTTTATTCTCCTTCTCCTGCAGTGTCTTTTTCTCCTTCTGCTGCTTCAGCAGTGGCTGCAGATTTAAGCGCTCTTGGCACTTCTACATATGCAACGGGAGCTGCAGATACTGACAATACTTCTATGTTCGCAGGTACAGTAAGATCTCTTACTCTAATCGCATCCCCTAACTCAACTCCTGAAATATCAAGGTCTAATGACGATACGATATTCTCTGGTGTACACTTAATTTTTATAGATCTCATTTGTGACATGAGTGATCCACCTACTTTTACCCCTGGAGATTCACCTACGTAATTCACAGGTACATTCACCTTAACTGGCTGACCCTTGATTAATTCAAGAAAATCAATGTGTCTGATCTCATCTGTAATAGGATCGAACTGCATATCTTTTACGAAACACTTATGCTTAGATCCATCTATATCCAACTCCGCTAATTTGAATTCAGATGTATAGATAAGATCTCTTACTGCTAAAGGTTTTACTGAAAGGTTTGTATTTGTCCCACTTCCATAAAGTACTGCAGGTATACTTCCTTCCTTTCTTAAGCTTTTCATAGCTTTTTTTCCAGTCCCTTCTCTTTTACTGGCTAAAATTGATAAATAATCCATTATTCATTTCTTTTTTTATTGAGTCCTTGATTCTATATCATTAATTTTCAAGGTTTAATCAGCTATCGGACTCGTTAAGCCTTTCATTTATCCATGACCGCTTGCAACATATTTTTAAAACGGAGTGCAAAAATAACATTTTATAGCAATTATCTACAATGGCACCAAAATGTAATATCACATTCGCAAAAAACTACTCACTTCATTTTGAGATCAATACGTATGTTTTCTGCGAAAGCAACTCTGTCATTGACTCCATTCGAACGTTTTTTTCTTCGAAAAAAAGACACGCTCTACTTATCAACAAACAAGGCAGCTATAGACTTATATTCGTGAGTATTACGGATCGCTCTAGCGAAAAGTTTACTACACGATAGCACCTTGATCTTATCAGACTCTTGTCTTAAAGGAATAGTATCAGTAACGATTAGCTCAGTAAGATTACTGTTATTTATATTTTCATATGCTTTACCACTCAACACTGCGTGGGTACACATAGCTCTTACACTTTTGGCACCTTTCTCCAGTAATGCATCAGCAGCTTTACACATAGTCCCTGCCGTATCTACCATATCATCAATCATGATGACGTCGGCACCTTCTACCTCACCGATTACCGTAATGGCACTTACTTCATTAGCCTTTCTGCGCTCTTTGTCACAGATTACTAGATCTCGCTGAAAATACTTTGCGAATGATCTTGCTCTTTTTACACCTCCTACATCTGGAGAAGCAAATGTTACATTAGACAGATCCTGTGACGCCAGATACGGCATAAAAATCGCCTCTCCCTTGAGGTGATCTACTGGAATATCAAAAAACCCTTGTATCTGATCCGCGTGTAAATCCATAGTCATCACACGTGTAGCTCCAGCAGCTTCTATTAGATTAGCCATTAATTTAGCTGAGATTGGAACTCTCGGCTTATCTTTACGATCTTGTCTAGCATAACCAAAATAAGGAATTACTGCAGTAATATATTCTGCAGACGCTCTTTTAGCACTATCAATCATCAATAGTAGCTCAATTAAATTTTCTGCTGGTGAGAATGTAGACGCGATAAAAAAAACGTAGGCTCCACGGACAGATTCATTGATAACGACTTGCATTTCTCCGTCGCTAAATGTCTTTACTTCTCTATTTCCAAGAGAATAGCCATAATAATCAGAAATCTTGTCAGCGAGTACAGTTGAACCTGATCCTGCAAATAATTTTACGTCAGCCATGATGTAAGATAATTATTAATGTTGAAGCCAATGTTTGGCGACGGGTGGTTTAAGAATGTAAAATTACTGAATATTGATAATCCCTACATGTATAATTAATATAAAACTCCACAAGTTGTTAACAAGTAGAAGTGTAAGTGACAAACATGTGATGCGATAATCAAGCAGCTGCTCAGTAAAAGATTCTGCTTAATATATATTGACTTCTATTGTAACTTTCCAAATATTCATTAAATCATTCAACATTTATCCATTGATACTAGCTAATGAGAGCGTACCTTTGCATCTAATCTTGATACATGCACCACACACCTCAGAAAGCATCACCACTTAAGGCTTACAGTATATTGATATTCCTCAGTTTAGTCTGGGGTAGCTCTTTTATATTGATCAAAAAGGCATTGATTTCATTTGACCCTTTAGAAGTCGCTTGCATGCGTATCTCTATATCTGCAATTGCCTTTACCCCTTTTCTATTATGGCAACTCAAGAATGTCGATTGGAGTAAATGGAAGTTCTTCCTATTAGTAGGTTTTACGGGTAGTGGAATACCTGCATTTATGTACGCCATAGCCCAGACTCAGATAAGCTCTACTATGAGTGGAGTACTCAATTCACTGACACCAATATTTACCTTGATCGTCAGTATATTAGTCTATAAAAATCCATTTAACCTCAGTAAAATAGTAGGTGTAATATTAGGTTTTGTAGGAGCTGCAATGTTATTTATCTTAGGAGATAGCGGAGACTCAGGTAGTAATCTATGGTATGGTTTATTTGTAGTGATAGGTACATTATGTTATGGATTTAGTTCCAATATCGTGCAACATAACCTTGCAGGAATTAGATCATTAATTATCTCTGCAGTATCATTCTGTATGATAGGCCCTCCTGCAATAGCTTATTTATCGACAACTGATATTCTTACAGATATTACAACTCACGAGTATGGCTATCAATCGTTGGCTGCTATCGCTTTTCTTGCATTAGCGGGAACTGTGATGGCTTCTGTATTATTCTATTATTTGGTGCAGGTGACGGATGCTGTATTTGGCAGTACTGTGGCTTTCATCATGCCACTAGTTGCTATTTTATGGGGATTATTTGATGGAGAGATCTTTTTGATGACTGACTTAATGGGAATGATCCTTATATTGGGAGGTGTTTATATGATTAAAAAGAAGAAAAAATATTAGCTAATTTAAGCCCACTATATTACTTAATACTTGCTTTTATGCTCCAAATACCCGGACTTTACGTATTATCTTCTGACAAAAAAGGTAGATCAGTATATTGCCAAAGAGATATATCTGCTGGTGATACGATAGAAGTATGTAATACAATCATCATTCCTGCAGCTGAACTTCCGATCATACATAAGACTCGATTGCATGACTACTACTTTTTGTGGGGAGAAGATATGGATCAATGCGCCTTAGCACTGGGACATGGATCTATCTATAACCATGCGGTCCATGCCAATTGTGATTTCCTATTGGATATGGAATATGAGACGATCAATATATTCGCAGTACGCAATATTCCAGCGGGTGAAGAGATCACTATCAACTATCATGGTGAACCAGGGAATAAAGAGAAGCTTTGGTTTGAGGTAAATTGAAGTAGAATAGAGTCATATTTATTACTTAGATCTAAAACACCCAATTACTAACGATTGCATAAATCACAGTTGTTATATTTTAATTGATTCCCTTCTCTCAATGTCTTTTTATCCCCATATTTAAGCATCGATCAATTAAACTAACCATGCTTACAAGACTTTCAATTTCCATTGTCGCTCTTTTATTTTCGCAGCTACTAATATCTCAGTCTATATCACATGTAGAGCCGCCTAATTGGTGGACAGATATGCAGCACAATTCGATACAGATAATGATACACGGTGATAGCATTGGCAGTTACGACCAAGTTCACATTGAACATTCCTCAGTTACCGTTGATCAAGTCACAAAAGCCGATAGTCCAAATTATCTTTTTGTGGATATTACTTTGAGTACATTAATAGCAGCTACAACTCTACCTATCATACTTAGTAATGGAAGTAATACGATTACTCATGACTACCCTATCCTAACCAATAATCCTGCGCCGATTGATGGATTCACTGCCGCCGACGCAATCTATCTGATTACACCTGATCGATTTGCCAATGGAAATCCAACCAATGATGATATGGAAGGTATGAAAGAGAAAGCTGATAGATCCAATAAAGGCGGAAGACATGGCGGCGACATAGCAGGTATAAGTAATAGTCTTGACTATATATCTGACATGGGATTCACTTCGATATGGCTCAATCCTCTACTAGAAAATGATATGGAAATCTACTCGTATCATGGGTACTCCACTACTGACTTTTACAGTGTAGATCCTAGATTTGGTAGCAATTCTGAGTATAGACAAATGGCAGATGAAGCTAGGGTAAAAGGTCTAAAACTCATTATGGATATGATAGTCAATCACTGTGGATCATTCCATTGGTGGGCTGACGATCTTCCTTACAAGGATTGGTATAATCAATGGCCAAAATATACAGGTACCAATCACCAGAAAACGATAATGCAGGATCCTTATGGTTCTACGTACGATAAAAAGAAATTTACTGATGGATGGTTTGTACCAACTATGCCTGATCTTAATCAACGCAATCCGCAAATGGCGAAGTACCTTATCCAAAATAGCATATGGTGGGTAGAGTATCTTGCTCTCTCTGGAATCCGAATGGATACTTATCCTTATCCTGACGAAAACTTCATGGCTGACTGGACTAAGGCAATGATGATTGAGTATCCCACACTCAATATAGTAGGGGAAGAGTGGAATGAAAATCCTGTAATCGTAAGTTACTGGCAAGTAGGAAAAGACAATGCAAATGGATACAAATCAGATCTCAAAAGTGTAATGGATTTTCCTGTCAATATGGCTTTGATCAAAGCACTCAATGAAGAAGAGTCATGGGGCACCGGGATCAATAAATTATACGAAATGATGGCAATGGATTTTCTATATCCTGACCCTATGAATCTGGTTACATTCCCTGACAATCATGACATGTCACGTATATGGGCATTACTCAATCACGATTTTGATCTGTGGAAAATAGCAATCACACATGTAATGACCAATAGAGGAATACCACAGCTCTACTATGGTACAGAGATTCTTACAGATAGTCCTGCGTATCGAGACGACGGCGCAGTGAGAAGTGACTTTCCCGGTGGATGGGAAAGAGATACTATCAATGCCTATAACGGTCAAGGCCTCACAGCGCAGCAACTAGAAGCTCAAGCGTACATCAAAAAACTACTGCACTGGCGACAGTCCGCAACTGCTATCCACAATGGCCAATTAAAGCATTTCCTTCCAGAGAATGGAGTGTATGTGTATTTTCGATATAATGATGACCAGACGATTATGATAGTAATCAATAAAGGTGAAACGCAAAAGTTGATTCTGAGTAGATTTGAGGAAATAATAAAGACCTTTAATATTGCAGAAAATATAATGACTGGAAAGAAAGTAGAATTAGCTAAAAGCCTAGAATTGGCTGACCGATCTGTAAATGTGTATGAATTGATAAACCGATAATTTTCAGGTCTAAATATTGCGCTGAGTCATACCATTATGAATCCAATGAAAAAACTTATTTATCGCATATTGGCCTTACTCAGCTTAGCATGCTAGAAAGAACAAAAGAGAGCTTTTGTATTTACTTGTTCCTACTGCACAAACCTGAATAGCAGTATCACTTAATCAAATAATAATACCGAGATCGATTCACTCATCAAAGAGTATTCTAC
>OCVR010000481.1_pt1 | contig 33623 bp, 34 predicted proteins | sample 1539091 | NCBI WGS metagenome assembly OCVR01 (sample SAMEA3355530, study PRJEB22509) | marine metagenome | biome: marine; feature: coastal ocean; material: water | place: USA | collected 2010-08-07 | depth 16 m | reverse complement strand
ATTTCACTAAATTTGGTAAAGCCACAAATTATGAAGGTTTTAATAATATTTCTTGCTATTTATCTCTTTATCAGGTATTTTATTCCTTCGATACTAAAAATGATTTTTGCAGATTTTTTTAAAACTGCTAAAAAAAAGTCAGATTTTGATAAATCCTCAACTAAAAAGAAAGAAAAAACTAATGAAAAATATGGTGAATACATAGATTATGAGGATATCGATTAATAAAGTTCAAATTAGAAAATCTCTAATCCACTTCTATACTGCAATTGGGTTTGCAGTAGTTTCATTAATTTTTTATAGCCCATTGCTAGATGGGAAAAAATTATTCCAATCTGATATTAATCAATACGAGGGAATGTCAAGAGAGATTACGGATAATAGAGACAATTTCTCTGATGAAATATACTGGATTGATAATGCATTTGGAGGAATGCCAACCTTTCAATTAGGAGCAAAGTTTGCCTATGACATATTAGCTCCAATTCATATGTTGTTTCGGTTTATACCTAGGCCAGCACACACACTATTCCTTTATCTCTTAACTATGTATATTCTTTTAATGGTATTAAAAATACCATGGAGAATTGCAATTCTGGGTTCAATTGCTTTTGCGTTTTCAACTTACCTGCTGATAATACTTCAGGTAGGTCATAATACAAAAGCCCTCGCAATTTCATATATACCATTGGTTGTAGCAGGATTAGTTCTTTTAAAACAGCATAAATTATTGCCAGGCTTCTTGGTTAGTCTTGTAGCCATATCATTACAATTAAGAGCCAACCATTATCAAATGACATATTATATGTTGATTTTACTTGGAATTTACTTTGTAGTATACTTAGTTGACTCTTATAAAAAGAATGATGTAAAATATTTTATAAAGTATATGGGAGTATTTGCCTTAGCAGGAATTATGTCCTTAGGACTAAATGCACCTAATATTTTATCAACCTATGAGTATTCAAAATATTCAACAAGATCTCAAAGTGAACTAAAAATAAATCCTGATGGAACTGAAAAAGAAAAATCTACAGGTCTTGATTATGATTATATAACTCAATATAGTTACGGGGTTTTTGAAAGTTTCAATCTTGTAGCACCAAGAGTCCAAGGAGGTGCATCTTCTGAAGATGTTGGAGACGATTCAGATTTATATAAATTTCTAGTAGATAACAATGTGCCAAAACCTCAAGCAGACTCATTTATAAAGTCAGTTCCAACTTATTGGGGAAATCAGCCTATTTTAGAGGCTCCAGCGTACATAGGAGCATCAATTTTCTTTCTGTTTATTTTATCCCTATTTGTAGTAAAGGGACCTTTTAAGTGGTGGTTATTAATCTCTTTTTTATTATCGCTATTATTATCATGGGGAAAAAACTTTCCATTACTAACCAACTTTTTTATTGATTACGTTCCCTTCTATAATAAATTTAGAGCTGTATCATCAATTCAAGTGATTCTTGAGTTTGCTGTGCCACTACTATCAGTTATAGGACTTCATAAATTTCTAGCTGATTCTAATTTAAAAAATATAAAAAGGTCTTTAGCAATCTATTCTGTTCCTTTAATTATACTTTTTGTATTCAGTGGGTCGCTTTCTTTTGCTGGATTATATGATGATTATTATTCAAATGGATATGGACAGGAAATTTTTAACCAGATTATTGAAGAGAGAAAAAATATATTTAATAAAGATATTATAAGAGCCTTATTGATAGGGGGTATAATTTTTTTGACTCTTAGATTTTCAAGATTAATTGGAAGAAATTTTACATTTATTATAGTTTTCATTGTCGTGTTTATTGATCTGTTTACAGTAAATAATAGATATATAGATAAGGATCTGTTTATTGATAAATCTATCAACACATATCAATTATCAGAAATAGACAATGAAATACTCACAGATACTCTAGATTATAGGGTTTTTAATGTATCTGCTGGACTATCAAACGCAAGCACGTCTTATTACCATAATACCTTAAATGGTTATCATGCAGCTAAGCTTAGGAGATTTCAAGAATATTATGATTATCTCTCATTTCATGACAATGAAAAATTATTTAACTCACTAAATGTGAAATATATAATAGGAAAAGATGATGAAAATAAAGATCAGTTATATCAAAATACAAGTGCACTTGGAAATGCATGGGCAATAGACTCTTTACTTGTGTTTAATAATCCAGATGAGTTATTAAATAAATTAAAAGAGAAAGATACTGATATAAGTCAGGTTGCATTAGGACTTATGAATTCACTTCCTAAGGATATCCCTCTATCTTATGATTCTTCAGAATTAATTAAAATTGAAAAAATCAAGAATTCTTCTTCTCATCTTACATATAATTATGAATCAATATCAGAACAGTTAATTGTTTTCTCGGAAATATATTATCCAGCAGGGTGGGAGGTTTATGTAGATGGAGATAAATCAAATTTCTTTGATATAAATTACTTACTTAGAGGTATGGTGATTCCAAAGGGTAAACATACAGTGGAGTTTTATTTTTCACCTAAAATCGTAAAAACAGGAATTAATATTAGAATAATTACAATTATAATTACCTTTAGTTTAATAGCATTCATGCTTTATAAGGAAAATAAATGGGTATAGTCGTTAGACAGTCTTTTTTAAATCTAATAAGTATAGGAATAGCCTTTCTTATTGGAGCTGTTAACACTCTCTATCTGTATCCTACTTTTCTTGGAAGTAAACTCCAAGGATTAATTATAGCACTTTTAGCAATATCAAACTTAGTTCAACCTTTTATTTCTTTTGGAACACAGCATGCTGTAATTAGATACCATTCTAAATACACAAAAAAATCTGATATAGATGGTCTTTTAACTATATCTATTCTAATTCCCTTAGTAATTGTATTATTATTTATTCCAGTTTTTTTCACTTATTATGATCAGATTAGACAGTATCTTTTTCAAAGTGATCAAAGCTTATCACAATATGTTTACGTTATTTTATTTATAGCAGTGTCAACTTCTTTGTTTGAAGTTTTCTATTCATGGTTAAGAGTTAAACTTAAATCTGTTTTTGGAAATTTTTTAAAAGAATTATACCCTCGACTATTAATAGCTTTTCTATTAATTTCTTATTCAATGGGTATTTTAGATTTTGAAAATTTTGTCCTGTTCCTAATCTATGGGTATTATTTAAGACTAATTATTGTCATTATTTATTCTTTTTTAGTTAATAAGCCAAAGCTTAACCTGAATTTTAAAAAGGATTTTAATGAAATCTTTAAATACTGTTTGTTAATTTTTTTATCAGGCGCAGCTTCTAGTATAATCCTGGACATAGATAAATCTATGCTATCCTCAATCTTGACTGTTGAAAATGTCGCATATTATTCAGTTGCTGTATTTATTGCTGCAGTAATTGAAATTCCGGGTAGGGCTATGTTTCAAATTTTAAGTCCTGTAGTTGCTAATGCCATAAATAAGAATCATTACAAAAAATTAGAGAGTCTTCTTAAAAAAAGTTCTACAAATCTAGTGTTAGTAGCAAGTCTATTTTTTCTATTGATTAATCTTAACCTTGATGATTTCTATGAAATGCTAAATCAAGACGGTTACTCAATAGGTATTCCAATAGTGATAATTGTTTCTTTTGGTAAATTATATTCTATGTCTATTGGGTGTATTAATAATATAATTTCAAATTCTAAATACTATTACTATACATTTTGGTTTTCATTATTTTCATCTGTTTTAGCGGTAGTCTTGAATATTTACTTAATAACAGATTACGGTATAGTTGGAGCTGCTTATGCTACTCTTATAGTTTTAACTATTATGAACTCATTAAAAATTTATCTGGTAAAAACTAAATTTAATATACATCCCTACAGTAATGATACAATTAAGATTATTATCCTTAGTATACTATCATATATTATATTTTCTAATCTTCAATTAGATTTTCAACCTGTTATTAATATAATTGTGAAATCAAGCTTAATACTTATATTATATACTCTTTCAGCATATATATTTAGATTAAGTAATGACGTAAATATTTTTATTGATAAATTCAATAAGAACTGGTAAATTAAATAATCTTACTCTTAAGGTATTGTCCAGTATATGACTTTTTATTCTTGATTATTTCTTCAGGGCTTCCCTCTGCTACTATATTTCCTCCTTTATCACCTCCTTCGGGACCTAAGTCAATAATATGATCTGCACAGGATATCATGTCTAAATTATGTTCGATGACTAGAATAGAATGTCCCATTCTTATTAATTTATCAAAGGTGTTTAATAACTTTCTTACATCATGAAAATGAAGACCAGTTGTAGGTTCATCAAAAATGAAAAAAGTTTTCTCAATTTGATCTCCTTTACCTATAAATGAAGCTAATTTTATTCTTTGAGCCTCACCACCTGATAATGTGTTTGACGACTGTCCAAGTGATACATATCCAAGACCAACAGACTGAAGAGGGAGAAGTTTGCTTACAATTTTTGACTGATTATACTTTCTAAAGAATTGAATTGAATCATCAACAGTCATATTAAGCAACATATCAATACTTACTCCATTATATTTAATTGCTGTTATCTCATCTTTAAATCTTTTCCCCTTACAAATATCACATTCCAATTCAACATCTGCCATAAATTGCATTTCAATTTTAATAATCCCTTCACCTCTGCATTCATCGCATCTCCCACCATCAGTATTAAAAGAAAAGAATTTTGATTTAAACCCTTTTGAAACTGATTGAGGGATTTTAGCATAAAGATTACGTATGTCATCATATACTTTTAGATAAGTAACAGGGTTTGATCTAGATGATCGTCCAATAGGATTCTGATCGATAAACTGTACAGATTTAATCTTACTAAGGTTTCCTGAAACGTCATCGAATTTTCCGGGTTTGTGAGAATAATCTCTAAAATAATTAAGTAGGGCAGGGTAAATAATTTTTTTTACTAATGTTGACTTACCACTTCCTGAAACACCAGTAATCATAGTCAAACATCCAAGTGGAATCTTAACATTTATATTTTGTAAATTATTTTCCTTAGCTCCATTTATATTTATAAAATAATTAGATTCTCTTCTTGAACTAGGATATTCAATTCGCTCAGTCTTATTTAAATACCTTGATGTTAATGTATCGGTTTTAAGTATTTCTTTAACATTTCCTTCACCAACAATTTCACCTCCCAATGTTCCTGCCATTGGACCTATATCAACTATATGATCAGCTGAAAGAATTATTTCTTCATCATGTTCAACAACTATTACTGTATTCCCAATATCTTTTAGATTTTTTAAAATTTTTATTAGATTATCGTTATCCCTAGAATGCAATCCAATAGATGGCTCATCAAGAATGTATGTAGACCCAACTAAACTACTCCCAAGAGATGAAGCTAAATTTATTCTTTGTGTTTCACCTCCAGATAGTGTGTTAGCTTTTCTATTAAGTGTTAAGTAGCTTAAACCAACATTCATTAAATAATCTATTCTATTATTTACCTCTTTTAAAATTCTACTTGAAACATCTCTGTCAGTTTTATTAAGCTTAATTTCATTAAAAAATTTACTTAGCTTATCAATAGGCATAGAGAGTATCTCAGGTAGGTTTTTATTGTCAATTTTAACAAAATATGTTTCTTCTCTTAATCTACTTCCTTTACAGTCATTACATAAAGTTTTACCTCTATATCTTGAAAGTAGAACTCTATTTTGAATTTTATAATTTTTCTTTTCTAAATATTTGAAGAATTTATTGATTCCGCCAAAATGTTCATTTCCATCCCATAGAACTCTAATTTCTTCTTTTGACAATTGATTATAAGGTTTGTAAAGAGGAAAGTCAAACAAGTCTGCATTGTCAATTAACTTCATGTAATACTTTCTTAATCCTGTTCCTCTCCATGGAGCAATAGCATCATCATATACTGATAAGCCTTTGTTTGGAATTACTAACTCTTCATCTATCCCAATAGTTTCTCCAAATCCATCACAATTCTTGCAAGCTCCAAAAGGATTATTAAAACTAAATAAATGAACGGAAGGTTCAATAAATTTGACTCCATCCATTTCATAATTATTTGAAAAAGATACTTCTGCCTTATTATCCAAATTGAATACAGAACAAATTCCACCTCCCTCATAAAAAGATAATTCAACAGAATCGGCTACTCTAGATTTAAAATCTGAATTATTGCTGACTACTAATCGATCTACTACTAACTTAAAATCAATAATTTCTTTATTTTCAACATCACTTATATTTATTACTTCACCATCCTTAAATATTCTTACAAATCCTTGTTTTTTAAGTATATCAAGTTTATTTAATGAAACTTTTTTTGAAGTTGATTCAATTGGAGCTAATAATAATAGTTTTGACTTTAACCTTTGATTTACTATATGATCAACTACATCAGATGTAGAGTCTTTTTTTACAATTTTATTTGATTTTGGTGAGTATGTTTTTCCAATTCTGGCAAATAGTAGTTTAAGATAATCGTAGATTTCTGTTTTAGTTCCAACAGTTGATCTAGGGTTTGATGTATTTATTTTTTGCTCAACAGCTATTGCAGGAGAAATACCTTTAATATAATCTACTTTAGGTTTATTCAGTTTACCCATGAATTGCCTTGCATAAGAGGAAAGGCTTTCTACATATCGTCTTTGACCTTCAGCATATAATGTATCATAAGCAAGTGAAGATTTTCCTGATCCAGATAAACCAGTTATGACAGTAAATTTATTTCTAGGAATTACAACATCTATATTCTTTAGGTTGTGAAGCTTTGCACCCTTTATAATGATATTGTATTTAGGATCAATTTTGGAAAGGTCTTTCATTAAATCTTTAAAAATGCAAAATTACTTAATAAGTTTATTAATTATAGATTTCCTACCAATAGTTTTTGTTATAGTGTCATTGTCAATATCCCAACCCCTAGCTGGGCAAAATTCTCTTCCATAAAAAATAATTCTTAAGTGTAACTCATTCCATTTAGACTTGGGAAATATTCTTTTAGCATCTAACTCTGTTTTTTGAACATTTTTTCCTGATGAGAGACCCCAACGATACATTAGCCTGTGAATATGAGTGTCTACTGGAAAAGCAGGTTGTCCAAAAGCTTGAGACACAACAACACTAGCTGTTTTGTGTCCAACAGAAGGTAATTCTTCTAACATATTTATATCCTCAGGTACATTACCGTCATATTTTTCAATTAAAATTTTAGATAAATTCCATATTCCCTTAGACTTAGTAGGGGATAGTCCTACAGGTTTAATAATATTCCTTATCTCATCAACAGTCATTTTTATCATATCATAAGGGTTGTCTGCATTTTTAAAAAGAATAGGGGTAATTTGGTTAACTTTTTTATCAGTGCTTTGAGCAGACATTAATACTGCAATCAATAGCGTATATGGATCTTTGTGATTAAGGGGAATTTCAAGAGTAGGATAAATTTCTTCAAGTTTATTAATTAAAAAATCAACTTTTTCTTTTAGTTTCATTTACTTACTTTTGAAAAAAATAATTATGTTAAAAATAGGCGATAAGGTACCAAATATAAATGTAACAACCCATAAAGGTGAATCTATAAATCTTTCTGATTTCAAAGGAAAGAAAATTGTTTTATTCTTCTATCCAAGAGCTAATACTCCAGGTTGTACAGCTCAAGGTTGTAATTTAAATGATAATTATTCAAAACTTACTAGTCAAGGTTATGAAGTGATTGGGGTTAGTCCTGATACTGTTGAAAAACAAAATAATTTTGCTGATAAATTTGGATTTAAATACAACTTATTAGCCGATGACTCAAGAGAGCTAATCGATGCATTTGGTGTTTGGGGAAAAAAGAAATTTAGAGGTAATGAATACGAGGGGGTTATGAGGACTACTTTTATAATAAATGAAGAAGGAATTATAGAAACAGTAATTGATAAGGTAAATACTAAAGAACATACAAACCAGATAATTGACTAGTTATTTGTAGCCAAACATTTTTTTCTTGATTATCATTTCTGAAATACCTTCAGGAACTTTATCTTCCCATCCCGATTGGTTATTTTTAATTTGCTTAAGGATATCTTTAGAAAATATCTTTAAAAATTCTTTGTTATACCCCAGATCACGAATTTTATTGTTAACCTTGAAATATTTGTAGAATTCTTTCATATTATCTTCAAGCTTAAGATTATTAGAATCTATTATGCCTCCATTTTCTTGATCAAGTAAAGGATATAGATATATTTTCATATTATTCTTGAAAATATTTCCAAAGGCTTCTAGTATCCCCCCTTTAAGATTATCATAATACTTTTCATCAAAGATTTCTATAAAATTCCTAACACCCATCGTTAAACCTAATTGCTTCTTTGTATAAGTTGTAAGGTATTGAACTAGTTTGAAATACTCTGAAAAATTTGATATCATAACCTTATGACCCATAGAACATAATAATTTAGCTCTATCTAAATAGTCGGCGTCATCAATATCACCAGTAGATCTAAGGTTTGAAAGAGTTAATTCAAATACAACAATTGTATTTTCTTCTTTAACTTTTTTCTCTTTTAAAAATGCCTCAAGTGATTTCTTGAACATTTCTTCATTTACTTTAGTAATAGGTCTATAGCTTCCTCTGAGGGTTAGAATGTTCTTTTTGTATAAAACTTGTGCAGGAAGAACATTTATTCCATTTTCATCAAATATAACGGCATCTGTCATCCCTAATCTAACTAACTCAAGACTAATTAATCTATTATCAACTCCCTTAAATAATGGTCCACTAAAATTAATAGTATCAATTTCAATTGATTGATCATCAAGGTGATCAGTCAGGTACTTCATTAATTTTAAAGGTTCATTATGCTTATAGAAAGCACCATAAATTAGATTAACCCCCATTATACCAAGGCTTTCTTGTTGGAGTTTAGCTTCATTTTGACGAAACCTTAGATGAAGTTTAATTTCAGAATACTCATCATTAGGATCAGTTTGAAACTTAATACCCATCCATCCATGACCTTTAAATTTCTTAGCAAAATCAATAGTTGCTACAGTATTAGCATAAACAAAAAAGAATTTATCTGGATTCTTGTCTCTTAAAATTCTCTTTTCAAGAAGATCCATTTCATGATTTAACATTTTATCGAGACGATTTTGAGTTACATATCTTCCATTATCTTCCTCACCATAAATACTATCACTAAAGGCTTTGTCATAAGCACTCATAGATTTAGCTATAGTTCCAGAGGCAGCACCTACACGATAAAAGTTTCTAGCTACTTCTTGTCCAGCACCAATTTCAACAAAAGTTCCGTAAATATTCTCGTTAAGATTAATTCTAAGAGATTTTCTTTGTACTGAAGGTCTTGGTTCGTAATCCTTGTCTCCAGGAAGAATTATGTTCATCGATTTTTTTGTAAAATTACAAAGATTGTTTAATAAAAAAGAATAAAATATCATAGATTTATATGTGATTAAAATAACTTTCTTAGGAACTGGTACTTCACAGGGTATTCCTGTAATTGGAAGTGATCATCCAGTAACATTTAGTGATGATCTTAGGGATAAGAGACTTCGCTCATCTATATTGATAGAATATAAAGATTTCAATTTTGTAATTGACTGTGGTCCAGACTTTAGACAACAAATGCTTAGAACTAATTGTAGAAAATTAGATGCTATAATATTTACTCATGAACATGCTGACCATACAACAGGAATTGATGATGTGAGACCTTTTTTTTTTAGACAAGGAAAAATCCCTATTTATCTACATGAAAGGGTTTTAGATTCTCTTCACAAAAGATTTGCTTATATATTTGATCCAAAACAAAAATATCCAGGAGCTCCTGACTTTGATGTAAATCTTATTTCTAAAGAGAATGATTTTCAAATTTTAGATTTGAATTTTATACCTATTGAATCAGTACATTATAAATTGCCAGTTTTAGGTTTTAGAATTGGAAAATTTGCTTATTTAACTGACGTGAAAACCATTTCAGATATAGAGATGCAAAAACTTAAAGAATTAGATACTCTTGTTATTAATGCATTAAGATTTAAACCTCATCCCTCTCATCTTAACATTGAGGAAGCTTTAAAGATTATAGATGTAGTAAAACCAAAACAAACTTTTTTCACTCATATAAGTGATGACATGGGATTCCACGAGGAAGTATGTAATAGTCTTCCTAAGTCTGTTTCTTTAGCTTTTGATGGATTAGTCTTAGAGGTAAACTAAATTTTTGTTTTATCTAACCAATTAATTAAGCTTACTAGGTTTCTTTGATTAATAGTATGACCTGTGTTGAAAGTCTCAAAAGTTAATTTGTTGTTTTTAGATAATTCTAATATATATTCTTCAACTAGGTTAATTGGAATAACATCATCCGATGATCCATGAGAACTATATATTAAAAGATCTTTATATGTGTTTATTTTATTATTCAGATATGACGGGTGGATAAATGAGCTAACTGGAATTACTCTTCTAAATTTAGAGCTAAAGTCAAGACCTAATTTCCAACATATACTTCCCCCTTGACTAAAACCTAGAATACTTATATCATCTTTATTTAAATTTTCATTTTTAATATGTTTATCAATGTTATTTAATAAGTTTTCTATGCTATCGTTAATCTCTTTGTAGCGTTTATCAAGATTATTTTCAATTACATCCGAGTAGTCTATATCAAACCATGAAAAACCACCAAATGGTAGTTTTAATGGTGCTTCTAAGGAAATTATTGTTTGAGATTTAGGAAGGTATTGTTCAAGAGAAAATAAATCTTCTTTATTACTTCCATATCCATGAAACATAAAAATAGCTCCATTTTTAATTTCTGTATTTTCAGATTTTCTAATAAGGAAATCTAAGTCCATATTTTATTTAATGTAGAATTTCTATTATTGATTGACCCGTAAACTACCCCTTTTAGTTTACTCCCTATGAATGCACAGTTTTTTGAAGTTGATAAAATATGATCTATTGAAAAATCATAACTTTTATCTGGATTAAATAATGTCAAATCCGCATGAGATCCAACTTTGATATCCTGATCATTAACTTCAAAGATTGATTTTTTTCTAGTAAGTATGTCAATAGTTTTTTCAAGTGTGAAGTTATTACACATTAAACCAAAAACAGATTCAAGTCCAATAGATCCTGGAGCTGCGTGATCAAAAACTACTTTTTTAGTATCAATATTTAAAGGCTCATGCATACTAGTCAAATAGTCAATTGTACCATCAATTAAACCTTCTTTTAGAGAGTTAGAATCAGTCTCAGATCTTAATGGAGGTATTATTTTTAGATTAGTGTTATAGTTATCTATGTCTTTATCTGAAAAAACTACATGGGCTAAACTAACACTTGCAGTTATATCTAAATCTCTTTTTTTGGCTTCCCTGATAAGCTCAACTCCTTTCTTAGTATTAACATAAGGTATATGAATTTTACCACCCGTATAACTAAGAACTTCAATATCTCTATAAATATTAATTGATTCTGAAATATGAGGAATCCCTTTGAGTCCTTTTTCAGTACTTACGATACTTTCATTAATTACTCCGTTTTGAGATAAAAATTCATCTTGACAAAAAGAAACTACTCTTCCACCAAAAGTTTTTGTGTATTCTAAAGCAATCTTTAGAATTGAAGAATCAATGATTGATTTTTTATAATCACCATATGCAACTGCTCCAGCAAGTTTCATGTCATATAAACTAGCTAAATCTTTACCATTGGAATTAGATGTTAGATTAGCGATTGGGTATATCTTAGTTGTAGTATTTAAAGATTTTTTCTTAAGAAATTCAACAGAAGAATGAGTATCTACAAGAGGGAAACAATCTGGATTAAGTAAAATAGATGTAAAACCTGAACTTGCAGCTGTCAATAAACCATTTGAAATATTTTCTCTTTCTTCATATCCAGGTTCACCAAAACTTACTGAGGTATCCATCCATCCTTTTGAAACATGAAGGTTTTCAAAATCAAATATTTGATTTGCATTAGTGTCAATTGTATCAGCTATATCAACAATGACACCATCTTTAATTAGAATGTCTTTTTTTTTGAAATTTAAATTACTCTTACTATCTACTAAGGTTGCGGATTTTATGAGTATACTCATCTATTAAAAAGAATTTAACAAAATTAACTAAACTTATTTAATTCTTATTGATTATTAAGCTTAAAAATTTTCATATACACCTAATCCAAAAAGTGCATAGTCATATTTAACTGGATCTTCAGGATCCATTTCTCTTAATTTTAAATCAATTTCATTTACTGATTTATGATCATTTAAATTTCTATTGAGCAACCCTAGCTCTCTTGCAATTCTTCCAGTATGAACATCTAATGGAATTGATAATTCAGATCTATCTATCTTATTCCATATACCAAAGTCAACACCTTTTTCATTGGATCTAACCATCCATCTAAGGAACATATTGAATCTTTTAGCACTTGATCCTTTTAAAGGTGAGGGAAGGTGTTTTTTAGTTCTTTCTGGGTGATTTAAAGAGAAAAATATTTCTTTAAAATATGAAATTCTTTCTTGTAGATTTTCTCCGTTATCTCTGTTCGATACTATGTGTTCAATTCCTCCATATTTATCATATATATTTTTAAGTGATTTTATAAAATAATTAAGATCAATTTGATTAAAAGTCCTGTGAATTGATTTATTAATTAGTCTTAAATCTTTTTGTTTATGATTCATTATAAAATCATAGGGTGAATTATCCAAATAATCAAGAATTCTATTGCTACTATTTATAATTGATTTTCTGTTACCCCATGAAATTACTGACGTTATAAATGCTGAAACCTCTATATCTTTATGATTAGTAAATCTGTGAGGAATTAGTATAGGGTCATCTTTAATAAACAATGGAGATTCATATTTAGATGACTTTTCATCTAAAAAATCTTTTAGATCTGGAATATTATTTTTTAATCTTGCCATCAATAATTAGCAGTTTTCTGTCACAAATATTTGCATTATTTTCATTGTGTGTTACAATAACTACAGAACAATTGTAATCATCTCTTAACTTAAAAAATAAGTCAAATAGAATTTTAGAATTTTTAGAGTCAAGATTTCCTGTTGGTTCATCTGCAAAAATAATATTTGGATTATTTATCAATGACCTAGCTATAGCAACTCTTTGCTTTTCTCCACCTGAGAGGGTAGTAGGTTTTTTATGAATTAAATCAATTAATCCAAAGTAATTCAACAAGTCTTTAGCTTTAGTTTCAACTTCGTTATCTTTCTTTATCCACCCAGGTAGGCAAACATTTTCTAAAACAGTTAGTTCAGGAATCAATTCATGAAACTGAAAAACAAAGCCAATCATTTCATTTCTAAGTTTAGATAGATCATTATTATTTAAACTAAAAACATCACAATTAGATATAACTAAAGATGAGTTATTAGAGTTATCGGGTTTATCCAGAGTACTTAAGATATTTAATAAAGTTGTTTTACCAGCTCCTGATGAACCAGTAATTGCTACAACTTCAGACTTCATTATTTCTATATTTATATTGTCAAGAACTTTTTTTCCTTGAAAAGTTTTTGAAATACCTTTAGCTGATAGTAAGATTTCCATACTTTTACAATATAAATCTTTTAGTTTAAAATTTGAAAATGAATAGTGTCATATATTTAGGTGCAGGTTGTTTTTGGTGTATTGAATCAGTTTATAAAAAAGTCAAAGGGATAATTTCAATAACACCTGGATATATGGGTGGAAGTAATCCTAATCCAACATATGAAGAGGTATGCGAAGGTAATACGAATCATGTTGAAGTAATTAAAGTAGAATATAATAATGATATTAGTATTACACAGATACTAAGTATATTCTTTGTAGTTCATGATCCAACTTCTATAAATAGACAAGGAGGAGATGTAGGAACACAATATAGATCTGCAATTTTTTGCGATTCAAATGAAAGACCTAGTATAGTAGATTATATTCAAGAACTTGAAAGTAAAAATATTTTTGATGATAAGATTGTAACAGAAGTAAATGATGTATTAGATTTTTATATTGCAGAAGAATATCACCATGATTACTTTGCAAAAAATCCTGAGAATGCTTATTGTCAGGCAGTTATAAATCCAAAGCTTGCTAAATTAAGATTAAGTTTTAGTGATTTAATCTCTGAATAGAAATCCAAAACCAAAAAAACTAAGAAATTTTTTAACAAACTTGAAGAAGAAATTAAATTGAAAGAAAATATATCCAAAGAAAAGAAGTAAGACTTGATAAATAGGCGTTAATACTATTATCCTAATAATAAACTTAAAGAATGGATTAAGATCACTATCAACTCCAATAATATAATCAGTTAGTGGTCCAGAAAAATAAGCACTAGTAGAACCAGTTATTGCAAAGACAATAAAAATTATTATTAACTGAAAGTTGGATGTAATTCCCCATCTTTCTTTAAGTCTTTTCATCATCCTAAAATATCATTTATTTTATCTGCTAACTCAACACCAATTCGATCTTGTGCTTCACTTGTAGCAGCACCAATATGAGGTGTTAGAGAAATGTTAGAATTCATAAGAACCTTAATACTTGGATTAGGTTCATTTTCATATGTATCAATACCTGCAAATGAAACTTTACCTGTTTCGATACTTTTAATTAGTTCCTCTTCATTAAGTATTCCACCTCTTGATAGGTTAAGAATACCAACCCCATCCTTCATTTGAGAAAACTCTTTTGAGTCAAATAAATATTTATCTGATGCTGGTATATGAACACTTATAAAGTCTGAATCTTTTAATAAATCCTCAAAAGATGATGATGAAAGTTTAAAAGATATATTTTGACCATCAAAAAAGTCTAATTTTAAATTAGCTTCTTTATTAAACTTATCATAGAAAATAACATTCATTCCAATTCCAAGTCCAATTTTAGCAACTTCTTGACCTATTCTTCCAAAACCAATAATTCCAAGTGTCTTTCCAGAAAGCTCAGTTCCCTTAGCATAAGCCTTTTTGAGATCTTTAAATTTTGAGTCACCTTCAAGAGGCATAGATCTATTTGACTCATGAAGAAATCTAACACAACCAAATAAATGAGAAAAAACTAGTTCTGCAACAGATTTTGATGATGCAGCAGGAGTATTTATGACATGAATATCTTTTGATTTAGCATATTCAACATCAATGTTGTCCATTCCGACTCCACCTCTTCCAATAATTTTTAATGATTTACAATTATCAATAATATCCTTTCTAACTTGAGTTGCACTTCTAACCAATAAACCAGAAACTGAATTATTATTGATATAATCAACAAGTTGTTCCTGAGAGACTTTGGTCAGGTCTACGTCAAAACCATATTCTTCTAATTTATTTTTTCCAGATTCAGATATTCCATCATTTGCTAGTATTTTCATAGTTAATTATAGTTTGATTCAAATTCCTTCATACATTTAATTAATAAGTTTATACTGTCAATAGGAAGAGCGTTATATATAGATGCTCTATAGCCACCTACAGACCTATGTCCATTAATACCTGAAATATTATTTTCTTTACATATTTCGTTAAACAACTCTCCATTAAATCCATCATTGAGATTGAATGTTGCATTCATTTGACTTCTATCATCCACATTTGAAAATCCTGAAAAGCATTTGTTGGTATCTATTTCCTTATAAATCAAATCTGATTTAAGATTATTATTTCTGCCTATATTATCAAGACCATCATTTTTTATCATTCTCAGATTTAATAGTACGCAATAGATTGGAAATACAGGAGGGGTGTTAAAAGAACTGTCTTTATCAACATGTATTTTATAACTAAGCATTGATGGTACTTCTCTAGTAATGTTTTTAAATAGACTTTTTTTAATTAGAACCATGGTTACACCAGCAGGACCTAGATTTTTTTGAGCTCCTGCATATATTAAATCAAATTTTGAAAAATTAATTTTTCTTGAAAAGATATCTGAACTCATATCTGCAAAAAGAGGGTATTCGGAATCAGGAAAAGAATGAAACTGTGTTCCAAATATGGTATTGTTAGAGGTTAAATGTAAATAATCAAAAGATTCATTTAAACTTAAATCCTTAGGAATGTAATTAAAATTTTTATCAGCAGAAGAACCAATTTCAGAAACATTTCCAAACATTTTAGCTTCTTTCATTGCTTTAGATGACCAACTTCCTGTATTTATATATGCTGCATTGTGGTTTAAGAAATTATATGCAGTCATTAAAAATTGAAGACTAGCTCCACCTTGAAGAAATAAACATGAATATTCATCCTTATTAAGTTCAGCTATATCTAGAGCTGTAGATCTAGCTTCTTCTAAAACTTCCATAAAATCTTTACTTCTATGTGAAATTTCTAAAATAGATAGTCCTGAATTATTAAAATTTTTAATAGCAGATGACGCTTCTTGGAATACTTCATCAGGCAGAATTGAGGGGCCAGCACTGAAATTGTGAACTTTTTTATTCATAAATATTTGCAAATATCTAAACTTAGATTCAATAATCAATTACACTAATTTTAAATTATGTAAAAATTGTTAACAAAGATTAAACAATACATCTTATTTTTGCAAAGAATTAAAATGGCGATAATAATAACAGACGAATGTATTAATTGTGGTGCCTGTGAGGCAGAGTGCCCTAATACAGCTATTTATGAAGGTCAAGAAAAATGGAATTATAGTAAAGGAACTAATCTTAAAGGAGATGTTGTGTTACCAAATGGCGATAAAATTAACTCTGATATAATCAATAATCCTATTTCTGATGAATTCTTTTTTATAGTCCCTAATAAATGTACAGAGTGCAAAGGGTTCCATGAAGAACCTCAATGTGCTGCTGTTTGTCCTGTTGATTGTTGTGTTCCAGATGATAATAATGTTGAGACAGAGAAAGAACTTTTGTCAAAACAGAAATTTATGCATGAATAATAGATGAAAGTAGGTATTGTAGGATTACCTAATGTAGGTAAATCAACTCTTTTTAACTGTTTATCCCAGAGCAAAGCTCAGAGTGAGAACTATCCATTCTGTACTATTGATCCAAATGTTAGTATCGTTAATGTTCCTGATTTAAGACTCGATAAGTTGACTGAATTAATTAGTCCTGAAAAACTAATTCCCACAAATGTTAAAATTGTTGATATTGCTGGTTTAGTAAAAGGGGCAAGTAAAGGAGAGGGTTTAGGAAATAAGTTTTTATCAAATATTAGGGAAACTGATGCAATAATTCATGTCTTAAGATGCTTCGATGATCCAAATATTATTCATGTAGACGGAAAAATAAATCCTATGTCCGATAAAGAGGTTGTTGAATATGAGCTGATACTAAAGGATATAGAGGTAGTGGATAAAAGGTTAGATAAAGTTAAAAAGACTCTTAGATCTGGAAGTAATGAATCTAAAAAAGAAATCGAAGTTTTAGAAAAAGTAAAATTACAACTAGAGAATGTTTCATTAAATAAAAGTGATTATTCAGATGAGCAAGTTGAAGAATTTATTAAACCTCTGGAATTGATATCCTTTAAACCTATTCTATATGTTTGTAATGTAGGTGAAAATGATGTTATTTCTGGCAATGATTATGTAGATCAAGTAAAGAAAGAAATCGAAAATAAAGATTGTGAAATTATAATAATATCTGCTAAAATTGAATCTGAAATAAATGAATTAGATTCAATCGATGAGAAAAAACTTTTTTTAGATGATTTAGGACTTGTTGAATCTGGATCCAATAAATTGATTAGAGCATCCTACAAGCTTTTAAATCTGCATAGTTATTTCACAGCAGGAGAAAAAGAGGTTAGGGGTTGGACAATAAAAGTTGGAGATTCAGCTTATGATGCAGCTGGACAAATCCATACTGATTTCCAAAAAGGATTTATATGCGCTGAAGTTATTAGTTATGACGATTATGTTGAATTTGGATCTGAATCAAAAGTAAAAGAAGCAGGTAAAATGAGACTAGAAGGTAAAGAATATATAGTTTCAGATGGTGATATAATGCACTTTAGATTTAACATTTAGTATATTTATAAAAATGGCAACCACATCAAATTATACTGAAGAAAACATAAAATCTCTCGACTGGAGAGAACATATAAGGCTAAGACCTGGTATGTATATTGGAAAATCTGGAGATGGTTCTTCTCCCGATGATGGTATCTACGTTTTACTTAAAGAAGTTATTGATAATTGTGTGGATGAATTTGTTATGGGAGAGGGAAAAGTTATTGATATAATTATTAATGATGATCATGTATCTGTAAGGGACTTTGGTAGAGGAATTCCTATTGGTAAAGTTGTAGATGTTGTATCTAAGATGAATACTGGTGGGAAATATGATACTCGAGCATTTAAAAAATCAGTTGGGTTAAACGGGGTAGGTACAAAGGCGGTGAATGCACTATCCTCTTCATTTATTGTCTCATCAACTAGAGATGGTAAAACTAAATTAGCAGATTTTCAAATTGGAATATTAAAGAATGAAACTCTAAATAAAAGTGATGAGAAAAATGGAACTTATGTAGAGTTCAAACCTGATCATACAATATTTAAAAATTATAAGTATAGACTGGAATACGTAGAAAAGATGATTAAGTTCTATGTTTATTTAAATCCAGGACTAACAATAAAACTTAATGGAAATAAGTTTAGATCAGAGTTTGGGTTAAAAGATTTAATCGAGGATCAATCTAATGTTCAAGATTTTCTATATCCTATAATTCATCTCAAGGGAGATGATATCGAGGTTGCTATAACTCACTCTAGAACACAATATAGTGAGGAGTATTATTCTTTTGTTAACGGTCAGTATACTGTTCAAGGGGGTACACATCTATCAGCTTTTAGAGAAGCTTTTGTTAAGACAATTAGAGAGTTTTTTAGTAAGAATTATGAAACCTCTGATATAAGAAAATCAATAATATCTGCCGTAAGCATTAAAGTAATGGAGCCTATTTTTGAGTCTCAAACAAAGACCAAGCTTGGTTCAACGGAAATGGGCAAAGGTTTAAAATCAGTTAGAGTTTTTATTAATGATTTTGTTAAAGAAAAACTTGATAATTATTTACATAAAAATCCTGAAATTGCTAAATCAATTCAGAATAAAATAATTCAGGCAGAGAGAGAGAGAAAGGAGCTGTCTGGCATAAGAAAACTTGCTAGAGAAAGAGCTAAAAAGTCAAATCTTCATAATAAAAAATTAAGAGATTGTAGAGTTCACCTAAATGAATTAAAGAAAGATAAAAGACTTGAATCCACTATTTTTATTACGGAAGGTGATTCGGCTAGTGGCTCTATTACTAAATCTAGAGATGTTAACACCCAAGCTGTATTTAGTTTAAGAGGTAAGCCCTTGAATTCTTTTGGAATGACTAAGAAAATAGTTTACGAGAATGAGGAATTTAATTTACTTCAGGCGGCTTTAAATATTGAAAACAGCATGGAAGATCTTAGATATAACAATATAGTTATTGCAACAGATGCTGATGTTGATGGAATGCATATTAGATTACTAATTATAACTTTCTTTTTACAGTTCTTTCCTGAATTAATAAAAAATGGTCATTTATATATTTTACAAACTCCAATATTTAGAGTAAGGAATAAAGAAAAAACTAATTATTGTTACAGTGAAGCTGAAAAAAATGAAATCTTAAATTCCTCAAAGAGCAAATTTGAAATTACTAGATTCAAAGGTTTAGGTGAAATTTCTCCAAATGAGTTTAAAAATTTTATTGGTGATGATATAAAACTAGATCCTGTAATTATAGATAAGTCAACTACAATTGAAGAGCTTTTAAAATTCTACATGGGTAAGAATACACCAGATAGACAACAGTTCATTATTGATAATTTAAAAGTTGAATTAGATATTATAAATGAGAATACGAATGATTGAGAATGAAGAAAATATAAATACTGAAGATTTAAATTCTTTAATTAAAGTTGGAGGAATGTACAAGGAGTGGTTTCTTGATTACGCTTCTTATGTTATTCTAGAAAGAGCAGTCCCAGATTTAATGGATGGTTTAAAACCTGTACAGAGAAGAATCCTACATTCTATGTTTGATCTTGAGGATGGAAGGTATAATAAGGTTGCTAATGTTGTTGGTCACACAATGCAATATCATCCTCATGGTGATGCAAGTATATCAGATGCGTTAGTTCAAGTTGGGCAAAAGGAACTTTTAATCGATATGCAAGGAAACTGGGGTAATATCTACACTGGTGATAAAGCTGCTGCTTCAAGATATATAGAGGCTAGGCTATCAAAATTTGCATTAGAAGTAGTATTTAACCCAAAGACTACCAATTGGCAGCTATCTTATGATGGGCGAAAAAAAGAACCAGTTCATTTACCTGTTAAATTTCCTTTATTGTTAGCGCAAGGAGCAGAGGGTATAGCAGTAGGTCTTTCAACTAAGATTTTGCCTCATAACTTCAATGAATTAATAGATGGAAGCATAAAACACCTTAAAGGAAAAAGTTTTAAGCTTTATCCTGATTTTCAAACTGGTGGAAGTATAGATATAAAAAATTATAATGATGGAAATAGAGGAGGGAGAGTTAAAGTTAGGGCAATGGTTGAAAAATATGATAAAAATACAATCATAATTAAACAGATCCCCTACGGTACTACTACCGCATCATTGATAGAGTCAATTATTAAAGCTTCCGAGAAGGGGAAACTTAAGATTAAAAAAATTGAAGACAATACCTCCTCAGATGTAGAGGTTCTAGTTTATTTACCTTCAGGAGCATCAATGCAAAAAAGTATAGATTCTCTATTTGCTTTTACACAATGTGAAGTATCCATATCTCCTTTATGTTGTATTATATCAGATAATAAGCCTGAGTTTATTGGAGTTAGAGAAATACTTAAGACATCTACTGATAACACTAAAGGATTATTAAAGAAGGAATTAGAAATTCAATTAAATGAATTGGAGAGTCAATGGCATACTATATCACTTGAAAGGATTTTTATTGAAAATAGAATATATAGAGATATAGAAGAGAAGACTACCTGGGATGAAGTTATATCTACTATTGATTTAGGTTTAGAACCTTTTAAGAAGAATCTTAAAAGAGAAGTATCTGTAGATGATATAAAAAAATTAACTGAAATTCCAATTAGAAAAATTTCAAAATTTGATCTTAATAAAGTTAAGGAGAAGCTTAGCAATATTGAGATTAACATAGAGGAGGTTAAAAATAATCTTAATCATATAATTGATTATACAATTCAGTATTTTACTCATCTTAAAAAACATTACGGAAAAGAAAGAAAGAGAAAAACTATAATAGAGGAGTTTGATGATCTAGATAAAAAGAAAATATCGATTAAAAATCAAAAGCTTTATGTAAATAAAGAGGAAGGGTTTATAGGAACCTCCTTAAAAAAAGATGAATATATATCAGATTGCTCTGATTTAGATGATGTAATTGTTTTTACAAAAGAGGGAATAATGAAAGTTGTAAAAGTTGATAGTAAAGTGTTCATAGGTAAAGATATTCTTCATGTTTCTTTGTTTAATTCAGATTTTAAGGAGAAAACTTATAATTTAATTTATAGAGATGGAAAGAATGGTACTTCATTTATGAAAAGATTTAAGATCTCTGGAGTAATTAGGGATAAAGAATATAATTTAACTCAAGGAAAGGAAAGTTCGGAAGTTCTGTATTTTAGTGCAAACACAAAAGGCATTGCAGATGTAGTTACTATTCACTTAAGAAAGCGTGCTTCAATTAAAAAGACTAAATGGGAGGTTGATTTTGCAGACTTAGCTATAAAAGGGAGAGATTCTAAAGGTAATATTGTTACTAAGTACAGTATTAGAAAGGTTTCCTACAGGGAAAAGAATTCTATCGAAAAAAAAGTTAAAAAAATTGATGAGATTGAAGTTAATGATGAGGAACAAGTGTCTAATGATAATGAGGAAAATCAAACAAAATTAAATTTTTAAAATGAAAAAAAATCTACTTATAAGTTTATTAGTCTTATTGACATCTTGTGCAATCAATGACAAGTCAATGGATAATTCAGCAAATGCTCAAAGTTTTCTCGATAACATCATAACTAACCCTGAAAAAGCAAAATCACTATTGCATGATGATTTTACTTTTGCTTGGATGGGTGTGATAGAACAAGGTGGTAAAATATGGAATAAAGAAAATCTATTTGATGAATATTTTTCAAATATTATACCAGCGATTCTTCCTAATGGAATAATTCTTAAAACTGTAGATTCGATCTCAGATGAAAATGGAGTTGCAATTATTCAGGTTGGAGATGCTGAAGGTAAAAATGGAGAGTACGATAATAACTATGTTTGGATATTTAAATTTAAAGATGGTCTAATTCATTCCCTTCGAGAATACAATAGTGATATACTAGTCGCTGAAAGATTATATGATTATAAGCTAATTCCTTTAGACTAATTCTATTCAGAAATTTTTGTTACTGATCCTCTGCTTATTTTTTGAGCATCACTAACCTGTGAATACTCGAAATCATATTTCTCTCCGTATGTTCTAAGAATCTTAATTCTGATAGGTCTTTTTTCTTGGTTAGTCCTTGGATTAATTTTGGTTAATAAAAATTCACAGTTATTCACCCAACTTATTGTAGATGAATCCTCTATTCCATTATACATTTCAATTTCAAATTCATTAGTTCGTGTAAATGTGGATTTGACTATAGAATCATTAATTGATGTTGAGAATTCAAAAACACCAGTTTTAAAATCTAAACAATTTCTTTCAACAGAATAACAGGAGGTTAGAAGTAGTGATAGAATAATTACTTTTTTCATTCTAGAGTTTATCAATTTGCTCAAATTTATTGTTTTCGTAGATAATAATAATCGATTTAACCTTATTATTAGATTCTTTAACAGAATCTTGAGTAATATCTATGTCTTTCTCTGAAAAAAGATCACTAGGGACCTCTAGTGAGGTATTTTCTTGTTGAGATTGACCAAATATTAGATAATCAGATGTAATATCATTAAAAGTGCTTGAAATTTTTGAGACAATATCAAGACTTGGATTATTTCTTTCAGAGAGTAGGTGAGAGATGGTAGATTTAGGTACTCCTATTTTTTCAGCAAATTCTGAGTTAGTTAGATTACTATCCTCTATTATACTTATTATTCTTTTTAGTATCTCCTTGTTATTCATCTTTTACTTTTATTATATTCTATAAGTTATTGATTTACAATGTTTTTAATATACTATGTTCACAATTGTAAACTTAAGAAACATTTGTAAAAGGACCAAATATTATTTGTAAAATACATGGAATAGGGTTTTGAGATAGATATAAAAAAAGTTTTAAAAAAATAAAAAAAATGATAATTTAGCAATAACACCTATTGATATGCAAAAATTAGACGACGTTGACAGAAAAATACTTGATATTTTAATCGATAATACTAGAACACCATTTACAGATATAGCAAAAAGATTACTAATATCTGCAGGTACTGTTCATGTAAGAGTCAAAAAAATGGAGGATACTGGTATTATAAAGGGATCCTCACTAACGTTGGACTATAAAATGCTTGGATATAACTTTATTGCCTATATAGGTGTTTTAATTGATAGATCTAGAAGAACATATGAAATAATTGAAGAGCTAAAGAAAAAACCATATGTAACAGTTGCACATATAACAACTGGAAAATATAATATATTTCTTAAAATTAGAGCTAAAGGCACTGAGCATGCTAGAGAAATTATTTTTTCTATTGATGATGTTGAGGGAGTTTTAAGAACTGAAACTATGATATCACTAGAGGAAAGTATAAATGATAAGAAAAGATTAATGAAAAGTATATTTAACGAATTATAAACTCTTGCTGTAAAATCTAAATGATTCTATAAAAAGTTCTTTCGTTATTTGCTGATCAACAACGGGAGTTCCTATGTTTTTCATCAATACAAAGTTAACCTTATCTCCTTCATTTTTTTTATCATAAATCATAAGATCATGTATTTGCTCAACATCCTTATCAGAGAAAGTTACAGCATTAAAATATTCAGAAAAAGTTTTCTTTATATTTTCTAAATCTTCTAATGGAAAATTTAGCTTCTTATGAGAAATGTATAATTCAGTTATAAGACCTACTATAATGGCCTCTCCATGTTTAAGTTCATTTAAGCTAGATGTCATATAAGAATATGACTCTACAGCATGACCTATGGTATGTCCTAAATTAAGAACCTTTCGTTGATTAGATTCAAATCTATCTGACTCTACTATTTCTTTTTTAATTTCAGAGTATTTCTCAATCACAAAGGTTACATCTTTATAAAAATCTAATTTTAATAAAGAATTAAAATTTAGCTCTTTTTTATTAGTAAGTAAACTATGCTTAAACACCTCTGCATAACCATTTAGAAACTCATCTTTAGAGAGAGTGGTAAGATAGTCTCTATCTAAAATTACTTCTGAAGGTTCACTAAATACACCTATTTGATTCTTTAATAACTTGAAGTCAACACCAGTCTTTCCTCCATGAGCAGCATCTACCATTCCAAGTAATGTAGTAGGTATATTGATAAAAGCTATTCCCCTTAAGTATGTTGAAGCAACAAATCCACCCATGTCAGTAAGAACACCTCCACCCAAATTAATTAACAAGGATTTTCTATCTGCATTATAATTATTAAGGCTATCCCATATTTTTAAACAAGTATCTATATTCTTGTTCTGCTCTCCTGAATTAATTATTATTTTACTAAACTCTCCAATCTTAGTTTTTTTAATAAAAATATCTAAACAAAATTTATCAGTATTATCATCGACTAAAACAAATATTGAAGAAAATGCTTTGGAGGTTAACTTTTCTTTTAGTGATGAATATTGATCTGTTTTCATTAATTAATTTTCATTAGATTTACTCCAAAATTAGGTATTTATTTTATGCTTTTAGACAATACTGAAAATGGTTTTATACTTAAATCAAACTTTGAATTAAAAAAAGCCTACTTTTTATTTAAAATAATATCCAATAAATCTCTTACTAATATTGGAAAGAATGCTCTGGAACTTTCTTTAAAATTAAAACTCCCCATACTCTTTATTGTTAAAGGAACTGTTTTTGAACAATTTTGCTCTGGAGAAACATTAGATGAATCTTTTAAGACTGTTCAGAAACTTTATGAAAAAAATGTCAAAAGTTATCTTCACTATTCAGTTGAAGGACTAGAAAATGAAGAATCTTATGACTTATCCGTAAAGGAGGTTTTGAATTCAATTGATTTTGTAGCTAAAAGAAATATTCTCGATTTTACAGTATTTAAACCTACTGCTATTGCTAGTTCTAAAATTCTTCAAAAGGTTTCTGAAAATAAAGAACTAGATGAACGCGAAAGGGAATTATTTAACAAGGCCGTTGAAAGATTTAATGAAATATGTTCACTTGCTCATGAAAGAGATGTAAAAATATTAGTTGATGCTGAAGAATCCTGGATTCAAGATGCCATTGATCAAATAGTTTTGAAAATGATGTTAAAGTATAACAAAGAAAAAGCTATTGTTTATAATACATCTCAAATGTACAGACACGATAGACTCAAATATCTTAATAGTCTAAAAGAAATTGCCAAAAAAGAACAAATTTTCATTGGTATTAAGCTAGTTCGAGGTGCCTATATTGAGAAAGAAAATAAAAGAGCTCTAAAAAATAATTACAAATCGCCAATATGTTCTTCAAAGGATTTAACTGATATTAATTTTAATGATGGAGCTGAATTTATTTTATCAAATTTAACATTGTTCTCCTTTTTCTCAGGAACTCACAATGAGAAAAGTATCTATAAAATCATTGATATTATGGACTCAAAAAAAATTGACAACAATGATTCAAAAATTTGGTTTGGACAGTTATATGGCATGAGTGATAATATATCATTTAATCTTGCTAAGAATGGATTTAATGTAATTAAATATCTCCCTTTTGGACCTATAAAAAAGGTTATCCCATATTTAATAAGAAGAGCTGAGGAAAACACTTCAGTAAAAGGTCAGACTTCAAGAGAATTAGAATTAATTAAAGCTGAATTAAAAAGAAGAAAAACTATCGAATCTCAATAGTTGCATTATCCTCACAATTAATAATAAATAGATCTTTATAATCTGTTTCAACAAAGTATATACCGCATGGCTCTTCGTTAGGAGTGCTCTTGTTAAAGATCACTTTTCCATTAGAAATAATATTAATTAACTCAGTTTCACTAATAGAATCAATATTAGATTTAAATATTAATTCCTTAGATACAATATTATCTAGAACTCTAGCACTTGGACCATAATTACATGAGGTTCTCTTTCCATTAAAGATAAAAAAGAGAAAAATGATACCTATTATAAATCCAGTTGAGTAGTAGTATAATCTTTTTAAAAAGCTCATTTAGTTTTTTCTATTATTCTTGATTCATTTTGTTTTGAGATAATAAATTTATCATACTTTGAATCTATTAATTTCTCAATCATATCTCCCCATTCTATTATACATAGATTACCAGATTCTAAATATTCAAACAACCCAATATCTTCAGTTTCACTTATATTCTTTAACCTATAAAGATCCATATGATAAACTACTTTATTCTGATTAGTTCTATACTCATTAATTATCGAGAAAGTAGGGCTAGAAACATTGTCAATAACGTTCATTGATAAAAAAACCTCTTTAATTAAGGTCGTTTTACCAACACCCATTTCACCACTAATTAAAACTATATTGGTGTTAATATCTTTTTTAACATCTTCAGCAACCTCTTTTAATTGATTTATTTGAAATTTTATCTTCATATTAACGTGGCTAAATATAAGCATTTAACATAATTTTTTAATTTTGCAGATATGAATTTTACTGTCAGACAAATTGCAGATCAAATTAATGGAACTATAGTTGGTGATTCTGATGTTAATATTATTGGTATTTCGAAAATTGAAGAAGGCTCTAAAGGCTCATTGACGTTCCTTGCTAATCCAAAATACACCGAGTATATTTATTCAACAAATGCATCTGCTGCGATTGTCTCAAATGATTTTGAACCTAGTGAAAAAATTAAGATAACTTTAATTAAGGTTAAAGATCCTTATTCATCGTTTACGACTATTTTAGAATTATTTAATAAAGATAATGTCGAAAGAAAGGGCATAAGCAATTTAAGTGTCGTAGATAAATCATCTAAAATATCAGAAACTTCATTTATTGGATCATTTACAACTATAGGCAAGAACTCTATAATATCAAATAATTGTGTTATTGAAAATCAGGTATTTATTGGTGATAATGTCAAAATAGGTGATGGCACAATCATATATCCAGGTGTAAAAATTTTGGATGATACTATAATTGGAAAGAATTGTATAATTCATAGTTCTTGTTCTATTGGATCAGACGGATTTGGTTTTGCACCAAATGAAGATGGTAGTTACAAAAAGATTCCTCAAACAGGTAATGTAATTATAGGTGATAATGTTGAGATTGGCTCAAATTCTACAATAGATAGGGCAACATTAGGTTCTACAATTATAAATAATGGTGTGAAACTTGATAATCAAATTCAAATTGCTCATAACGTTGAGATTGGTGAAAATACAGCAATAGCTGCACAGTCTGGTATTGCAGGGTCAACTAAAGTTGGTAAAAACTGTATGATTGGCGGTCAAGTTGGTATTACTGGACATGTAAAGATTGGAGATAACGTTAAAATACAAGCTCAAGCTGGAGTCACCACAAACATTGAAAGCAACTCTAGAATAACTGGAACACCAGCTATTTCATATATAAATTACAACAAATCCTATGTTCACTTTAAGAACCTACATGAAATAGTAAAGAAAATTGATAATAAAGACTAATGATTAGAAGAACTGTTCCCCAAAAGACTATTTCAAAAGAATCATACCTTGAAGGTGTTGGATTGCATACTGGAGAAAATGTAAAACTTACATTTAAACCTGCTCCCTCAAATACAGGTCTAATTTTTATAAGAGAAGACATCACTGGTGATAACTCAATTGAGGCACATATTAAATATATATCTAACACAGATAGAGGAACAAATCTTGATAACGGTTCATTTCGAATTCACACCTCAGAACATGTTTTAGCTGCTTTAACAGGATTAGACGTAGATAATTGCTATATATCTCTAAATGGCCCTGAGGTTCCAATTATGGATGGATCCTCCAAGTTTTTTATTAAAGCAATTGAGGAAGCTAAAATAATTGAGCAGAATGCATTAAGGGAAGAATTCTTTCCATCTGAAAAAATCTCATATAAATGTGAAGAGACAGGTAGTGTTTTATCTATAATACCAGATGAGACATATAAAATAGAAACTAAAATTGATTTCAACACTAAAGTTTTAGGTACTCAAACCGCATCTATTAAAGATATAAATGAATTTAAAGATGAGATATCAGCTGCAAGAACTTTCAGTTTTCTTCATGAGTTGGAAGCACTACTTGAAAATGGTTTGATTAAAGGAGGTGATCTTAACAATGCTATTGTTTATGTAGATAAACCTCTTGCAAATAGCAATATGGATAGACTTAAAAAGGCTTTTAATAAGGAATCCATATCTGTCACCCCAAATGGAATATTAGATAATCTTAGCTTACATTATCCTAACGAAGCTGCAAGACATAAACTTCTAGATGTAATTGGAGACCTTGCATTAATTGGAATGAAAATTAGAGGAAAGGTTATTGCTGAAAAACCAGGTCATTCAATAAATGCTAAATTTGCTCAAAAGGTTTGTGAAGTGATAAAAGCAGATAAAAAAAATATTTTGCCAAAAATAGATTTTGATAAAAAGCCGTTAATGGATTCAAATCAAATAATGAACATTATTCCTCATAGACATCCTTTTTTATTAATTGATGAAGTTTTAGAGATTTCAAAATCACATGTGATAGGTCTTAGAAGAGTAGAAGAGTCTGAATCTTGGGTTAAAGGGCATTTTCCAGGAGCACCAGTCATGCCTGGAGTACTTCAAATAGAATTTATGGCTCAAGCTGGAGGTGTTTTAGTGTTAAACACTGTTCCAGATCCAGAAAATTATCTTACTTTCTTTATGAAAATGGATAAATGTAAATTTAAAAATACTGTGGTGCCAGGTGATATTCTTATTTGTAAATTAGAACTTATATCACCCATAAGAAGAGGTATAATTCACATGCAAGGTCAAACCTTTGTGGGAGATGAAATTAAAAGTGAAGGAGAGTTTATGGCAAAAATTATTAAAAAAGATACATTATGAATCAACCATTAGCTTACGTCCATCCAGGAGCAAAAATTGCTAAAAATGTTGTAGTTGAACCATTCTCTACAATTAATAATAATGTGGAAATTGGTGAGGGAACATGGGTAGGGTCAAATGTTACCATAATGGAAGGTGCTAGAATTGGAAAAAATTGTTTTATATACCCTGGTTCTGTTATTTCAGGTAATCCACAAGATTTAAAATTTGAAGGTGAAGACTCACTTTGTGAAATTGGAGATAATACTACCATTAGAGAATGTGTAACTATTAATAGAGGTACAAAAGATAGGGGAACTACAAAAGTTGGCTCAAACTGTTTGATTATGTCTTATTCTCACATAGCTCATGATTGTTTTGTAGGAGATCACTGTATTTTTTCAAATAACAGCACGCTTGCAGGACATATTACTGTTGGTGATTATGTTATTTTATCAGGATTTGTTGCCGTTCATCAATTTTGTAGAATAGGATCACACTCTTTTGTTGCTGGAGGATCTTTAGTAAGAAAAGATGTGCCTCCATATGTTAAAGCAGCTAGAGAACCATTATCATATGTTGGGATTAATTCTGTAGGATTAAGAAGAAGAGGTTTTGATGTAAAAAAAGTTCATGAAATACAAAATATTTACAGGATACTCTTTCAAAAGAAATATAATAATACTCAAGCAATGGAGATTATTCAAGGTGAGTTAAATGCAACCCGAGAAAGAGATGAGATAATTCAATTTATTGAAAACTCTCAAAGAGGTATAATGAAAGGATATTTTCAAAGAAATTAACATATGGCAAGCACAAGTAGTGATATAAGAAAAGGTTTATGTATAAAGTATAACCACGACATTTATAAGGTAATTGAGTTTCTTCATGTAAAGCCTGGTAAAGGTCCTGCTTTTGTTAGAACAAAACTCAAAAGTGTTACAAATGGTAAAGTTCTAGACAACACTTTCCCATCTGGTCATAAGATTGAGGAAGTAAAAGTTGTCACAAGTCAATATCAGTTTCTTTATAATGATACAGATCATTTTCATTTTATGAATACTGATGATTATAATCAGATAACTATTGATAAGAATAAAATTGATCATCCAGGTCTTTTAAAAGAAGGTGAAAATGTTTCAATAATTATCAACTCAGACGACAATAATCCCTTATCTGTAGATATGCCTCTAAGTGTAGTACTTGAAGTTACTCATACAGAGCCAGGAATTAAGGGAAATACTGCTACAAATGCTACAAAACCTGCCACTTTGGAAACAGGAGCTTCTATTAATGTTCCTTTGTTTATTAATGAGGGAGATAAAGTAAAAATTGACACTGAAAAAGGTCAGTATATTGAAAGAATAAAATAAATTTGTCAAAAATATAGTAAATGAGTATTGTAGTTAATAAAAACTCTAAAGTTTTAGTTCAAGGATTTACAGGAAGTGAAGGAACTTTTCACTCTGAACAAATGATTGAATATGGAACAAACATTGTGTGTGGTGTAACCCCAGGAAAAGGTGGTACAAAACATCTTAATAAACCTGTATATAATAGTGTTGAAGACGCATTAAAGGTTGAGGATATTAATACTTCAATAATTTTTGTTCCCCCAATGTTTGCAGCTGATGCAATAATGGAATCGGCACAATCAAATATAGAGACTATAGTAACAATTACAGAGGGTATTCCTGTTGGTGATATGACTAAGGTGATAGCTTATATTGATGGAAAGAATATTAGACTTATTGGTCCAAATTGTCCTGGAATAATTACTCCTGAAGAAGCAAAAATTGGTATTATGCCAGGTTTTGTATTTAAGAAAGGTAATGTTGGAATTGTTTCAAAATCTGGAACTCTTACCTATGAAGCTGCTGACCAAGTAGTAAAGTCTGGTTACGGTATTTCTACGGCAATTGGAGTAGGAGGTGATCCAATAATAGGTACAACTCTTTTAGATTCTGTAAAATTATTTATGGATGATGATGAAACTGAAATTATTGTGTTAATTGGTGAGATTGGTGGTCAACTAGAAAATGATGCTGCGAAGTGGATTAAAGATAATGGGAATAAGAAACCTGTAGTTGGATTTATTGCTGGAGAAACTGCACCAAAAGGTAGGAAAATGGGACATGCTGGCGCTATAATTGGAGGTAAAGATGATACTGCATCTGCAAAAAAAAGAATAATGCGTGAATCGGGAATAAATGTTGTTGATTCACCTGCTGATATTGGTAAAACAGTAAAACAAATACTTAAATAATGAAACTACTTGAATCAAAGGTTGCAATAGTAACAGGTGGGAGTAGGGGTATTGGAAAAGCTATTTGTCAAACTTTTGCTGAAAATGGATGTGATGTAGCCTTTACTTACAATAACTCTAAAGAATCTGCTGAAAATTTAGCTAAAGAGCTCAAAAATATTGGAATTAATGCTAAGGCATACAAAAGTGATGCTTCAAGCTTTGACGATGCAACTCAACTTGTTGAAGATGTTATTAATGACTTTGGTAAGATTGATATACTAGTTAATAATGCAGGTATTAAAAAGGATAATCTACTTATGAGGATGAATAAAGAGGATTTTGATTCTGTTGTCAACACCAACTTATCATCTGTGTTTAATCTTACAAAAGCATCAATTAGAACTTTCTTAAAGCAAAGAAGTGGTTCAATAATAAATATAAGTTCTGTAGTTGGAGTTAAAGGAAACGCAGGACAATCAAATTATTCTGCTTCTAAAGCAGGTATTATTGGTTTTTCTAAATCTGTTGCTCTTGAACTTGGTTCAAGAAATATCAGGAGTAATGTAATTGCTCCCGGATTTATTGAAACTGACATGACAGACTCTCTATCAGAGGATGTTATTAATTCTTGGAAAGAAAGTATTCCCCTCAAAAGAGGTGGAAAGCCAAGTGATGTAGGAAATGCATGTGTATTTCTTGCTTCAGATATGTCTAGTTATATTACTGGGCAAGTGCTCCATATAGATGGAGGAATGTTAACTTAAAAATTAAAAATTAAATGAAAAATTTACCAAATATAGGTTTACCTATTATTTTATTAGCACTATTCTTAATTGTATTTATATCTAGATCATCTGTGAACATCGGGTCAGGTCAAGCAGGAGTCTTATTTAAAACAATAGGTGGTGGTGTAGTAACTGATGCTCCTCCAATAGGAGAAGGTTTTAAAATTATTGCACCTTGGAATAGGGTTATAACTTATAATGTTAGACAACAAGAAGCTCTTGAGAGAATGCAGGTACTATCATCAAATGGTCTTGAAATAAGTTTAGATATCTCTATTTTATATCAACCATTATACGACGAACTTGGTCTTTTACACCAAACTAAAGGTCAAAATTATTTAAACTCAGTTCTACTGCCTAATATTAGAGCTGTTGCAAGAAGTGTTGTAGGAAGATATACACCGGAACAATTATACTCAACTAAAAGAGATGCTATTCAAAATGAAATTTTTGAAGAAACACGTGATAATGTTTTATCACAATATATTCAGTTAAACTCTGTTTTAGTTAGAGATGTAACATTACCAACTGCTATAAAAGAAGGTATTGAAAGAAAATTAGTTCAAGAACAAGAATCTCTAGAATATGAGTTTAGACTTGTTAAAGCTGAACAAGAAGCTGAGAGACAAAGAATTGATGCTGAAGGTAAAGCTATTGCGAATAGAATTCTAAGTGCATCATTAACTGAAAGAATTCTTAAAGAGAAAGGTATAGAAGCAACATTAAAATTATCTGAATCACCTAACGCAAAAGTTATTGTGATAGGTTCAGGTGAGAGTGGATTACCTATTATTTTAGGAGGAAATAACTAATCAAATTTAAAAATCTGCAAGTTATCTTGTAGTCTTTTAAGAATAATATTCATCATTCTTTTATTTAAGGATGATGAATTTTTTTTATACTCTAAGTATTCCTCAACAGTAAACAAACCAGTTATCATACCTTTTAAAAGATTTCTGAACTTTTGATTTTTATTTATAGAATTTTCAATGTAATCAAGTTTCTTTTTGTTCGAAAGATCATAAAATATATTTTTGTGTTTATCTATATAATTCCTATATGTCTCAATTAACAAAGGGGACTGAAGTTTAATTATTGGTCTTAGTGTATCATTTTGAAATGATTCTTCATCTGATATCTGTGATGATTTTTTTAAATTTAAAATTGGTCTTATTTTAATTAAATCGTTAGGTCTATCATTCATATTTCAAATATCTAATTTTTTTTTTTCTAAAATAATTAATAAATTTAATTGTGAAAAAAATACTATTA